>Ga0247757_10000319_pt1 | contig 40446 bp, 39 predicted proteins | sample UWRJL126311R4_FD_180929 | JGI IMG/M metagenome (GOLD analysis project Ga0247757, IMG submission 180929) | Plant litter microbial communities from Arlington Agricultural Research Station in Wisconsin, United States - UWRJ-L126-311R-4 | ecosystem: Environmental > Terrestrial > Plant litter >... | reverse complement strand
AAAGGGCAGAGAGGGGGGGGGAGGGAGGGTGGAGCTGACTGTGCCCTGGGACCGTGGGCGGCATGGCGTGTTTGTTGTCCAAGCGGCGCCATCCTCGGGTAACTGGACGGGGGGCTGGACGGCGCCTGGCCGCCTATGCATCCATGCATCCTCTGTGCAGACATGTTTGTTGACGACCGCTCTGCTCTCTGCGTCTCCAGCACGGCACACACACTCGCTCTCCCCCAGACGCGCCTCCGGACGCGTCCGTACTGCTGCCCAGAGATGCCCATGGGTGCAGCGCCGCAGCATCTTGCTGCCCTCGACCCCCCGACCCTCTCGCACGCGTCGTCGGCATCCGCCGACATGCCGGCGCTTCCTCGCTGGAGAGCATTGTGTCACGCATCATGATGGATATCAAGGCTGCGGAAAGGGGAAAGGGCAGGCCTGGGCTGCGTAGGGAGTGGGCCACGCGCGGTGGCTCGCTGGAATCCCACGTCTACGAATGCATGTATACATGAAGACCGAACAGACCAAGATCCCCAAAAGAGACGGAATGGATGTGCTCAATGCGCGGCCACGGTGCCGTCTGCCTCATTGCATATGCCTCGACGCATGGTGCCGCCTTGTGCTACCGCGCTACGTCTTGTCTTCATCGTCGTTTTGTCATTAATGCCTCCTGCGACGCCCAGCAGCGGTACGGCCATGTCAAGTCAGCAACCGCAGGCGCTGGATCCCACTACACTTTGCCTCTAGATGTATTGCATGCTCCCTGTCCTAAGTGCTCTGCACGCTCCCCAGCCTAGCACTTGCACCTCTCTTTGCTCTTGCCAAGCGTGTCCCAGCTGCCAGCAAGTCACCACAGCTGTGTCTCCTATTTCACTCCGCTGCCAGCTAACCGACACGCCTTCCATTCACCTCCGCCTATTGTTTTCTTCTCTTAGTGGCAGTGCACCGCTATCGGCTCTCTCACTCTCTGCGTCTTTTTTTTTTGGCTAGAAGCTCGATAGTTCCGTAACAGTCTGGACATTCTGCGCCACTGTCATCCGGTTGCTATAGTCTTACGCATTCAGATTCTGTACAGATTTACGAAAATAGTTCCAGCCCAGAGCAGCCCGCTGCTCTACTCTCGATCTTGGCCGCCGTGCTGGATGGCTCCCCCAAAGCGTAAGGCCGTAGCATGCACCCACGTCACCATGGAGCGCATCCCTCTCGATCAGACTGGCCTTCGAGGCTGCCCCAATTGCGGAAGCCCTCGGACCCTTGGTTTTCTCTATGCATGCCGTGAGGATATCGACATGAGGTATATGGAATTCCAACGCGGAAAAATGGCCGATGATAGGCAAGGGCTGTCGAGTTTGCGTCAAGAATTGGAACAAATCGGCTTGAGCGAGAGTGTTATTCGGGCCGCAGAATGTGGTTCGTACACAAGCCGGCAGCTGGAGAAGCTCAAGACGCAAAAACTCCATCTCAACGCCATCATCGCCTTCAATCTTCGGCGTACATCAGACCTACTCGACCTATGTCCCAACGAGCCTTCGAACAACGACGGAGCACTTAACAGCATTCGCAGCAATAGCCAGGTATGTGCATGGTTAAACTAACAATGCCCTCGACAATTAGGAATAACACTCCGTTCGTGCCATCCACTCGTCCATCACACATATCCCGGCACCGGCGCCTTTGTTAACAGCCCATTCAGTTATCACACAATTGCTTAATGCTTGCGTGTCATGCATGCCGCCCATCCTTTAGCGAGCGCATTCCTATGTCGCTCGACGCCATCTTCGCTGATGAGATCAGACCGTTCCATCCTGCCGAAGCATCATTTCTTCCAACAAAGTCGGCGAGCATCATGCAAGATATTGGGCTCCATACGTGGACATCATCATATTCCTCCACAGGCAACATCGCGCCGTACCTGATCCAGCCTGAGAATGGTGCTACGGCCTGCTCAAGTGTTATTTCCTCTCAGTCTAGTCTGCTGACCTACAAGACGACACAATCGGAAGTTGATTCCTTGGACGCTACCCGTTCCCACCGCCGTCATTTTTATAGAATGGGCCGTCGTTCCTCGTACGAAATTGCCCGCGATGTTTCCCGTTTGCCGCGCTCCCGCCGTGGACTCAAGTCAACACTACAAGCCATATTCCGATCCTCGCGAGAGTCCAGTTCATCAGGATCAAATATTACTTTGCCCATGCCTCGCACCGCTGCCGCACGTGATGCTGAAAACAACGTCTCAATGCGCGAGTTTGACATGGGCGCTTTGCGTCGCGTAAAGAGACAGAAGGAGCAAAACGATCTTAAAAAAGGAACATGCATGGGTGATATCGAAGGGATTCCGGAACATCCATTCATGCACGACCTGGTCCAGGAAACTGTCACTGTGCGTACAAGCCCGGTTGATGAGGATTCTGATTGCTCCAATTCCGATTATTCTGTATACACGAGCATGTCCGAGGGAAGCGAAATAGAAGTGGAAGGCGGAGTGGCTCTGACGGAGGAAGCTGTTGAAACCCACACACCAGATCTTGTTAACATCTCATCCCCTAGCCTAGTGGACGAACTTGATGATAAACAAGCGGATTTAAATGGCGTAATGACACAAGTGTAAGCCTTCTACTTGCCTACTCTTATGAGGAACGTTACACAACGTTGTCGGGCGATATAACACTTCGCCGTATACATGTCGGATGATCATGGGTGCTTGAAGGCGTTTTCGGTAGTCACAGTACGATACCCCTTCTATGGCGTCTCGTTGGATCTGAGTCGGCGTCTCCAGACTAGTGCATCACAGATTAGAGTACTTGTGAGCCAGGTGCAGATAGTTTTCCGAGTGCTAGTCTGTCTATCTTCTCCCAGCTACCAAGGGGCGGTTGGTCAAACCTAATTGCATGTCTGTTTAGATACCTCGCGCAATATTTTTTGTGGCCTGCAATTGAGGAAAGTTCTAAATGCAAAGTGAAATATTTACACAACTAGGACAACAAGGGTACAATGGATATTACGCGGTGTTAACGCCCAGACCGCCGGACAAGCCAACCGGCAAATGGCCCCCATATTAAGTGCCATCCTTTCCCCGTTGTCCGCCTTATTGCTAAGTAAGCCGCGTCCAATCATGTGTGCGTGCAGATTCAGGGTAATCCTCTCGAGGACATTCCTCGACGTAGCCTGCTCGATGGATTGCCAAAAATCTCCTTCTCCTCTTCACCCGCGCTCACACTTCATCATCCTCTAACAGGCGCACCTGGCCTAGTCATGGGACGGTAGCCTCTCTTCTGCGTCCTGATATTGGCGCTTTCTTTGTTATCTGTCATCTTGTCTGTGATGAGGGACCATTAATGTTAGTTCTGCGCTCCACCGAGGGGTAAGAAGAGGGTAGAGAAAGAAACAAAATCACAATGAGACTCTCCTCGACGCGCCTCCTTACGCTGTTTTCTTTCTTTCTGACTAGCTGGCTCATCTACCGGATCCACGATGTCTCCGCGCGCGACCCAACATCCTTCTTCTTCGATCCTCGTCGTGGCTACGCACCTGCTTACTCGCACCTCCGTCGCCACCAGGCCCTCGATTACATAGCCTCTGCGAACATAACGCCGGCACAGGGAGCAATCAAGGCCTCGACACAGAAGCAGAAGATATGCGTGGGCATACCTTCGGTAGCACGCCAGGGCGCAGGCTACCTGCGCGAGGCTGTGGGTAGTTTGCTTGAAGGCTTGGGCACTCAAGAGAGAGAAGAAATGTACATCGTTGTCTTCATACCACACTCGGATCCCGCCGTACATCCCGCGTACACGGAGGATTGGTTACATTCACTTGTCGACTATGTGCTCACGTATGAAGTGAGCGAGAGTGAGATGAGGCATGTCAAAGATATGGAGGACAATGATGGACCCGACTACATGGAGAAAGGGCTCTACGATTATAGATACTTGCTGCTGCACTGCGCGAAACAGCACACACCCTACATTGCCATCTTTGAGGATGACGTTGTGGCGATGGACGGATGGTACCATCGCACGGTGAGCGGGATAAGGGAAGCAGAGACTCTATCTGCGCTAAAGCATGCGAGTAGAGAATTCCTCTACCTAAGACTGTTCTACACCGAAGAGTTTCTGGGATGGAACTCTGAGGAATGGAGCTCGTACCTGGCCTGGAGTGCACTTGTTTTCGTTGTACCGATGGCGGCGCTGTACTCTGTACGTGCACGGTACACTGCACTCAAAGCTCGCATCCTGACAATCCGTACCATGGCCATCTTTGCTACGATGGTAGTATCAGCCATCGTGCTGTTCTTTGGTATCGGGCGCGTCACTGTATGGCCCCTCGCCCCTGGGATATCGCTCATGCCGAAATATGGATGTTGCAGTCAGGGATTCGTATTCCCGCGTGGGCGTGCACTCATGCTTACCACATATTTTGCAGATCGACATACTGGAGCACCGGACGTGTTGATAGAGGATTTTGCCAACGAAAAAGGGGAGTTACGATGGGCAATTACTCCCAGTGTGGTGCAACACATTGGGCGAAAGAGCAGCAAAAAAGACGATTATGGGGATATGAGCAAGTATGGGATGAGCGTAGCAGAGAAAATATGGAGTTTTGGATTTGAACGGTTGGATTGGCGGGCATTAAGAGAAGAGCATGATGCCATATTGGAATTAAGGGGTGATCTGTCACTCAGGTAGACACAGAAAACAATGGAGATCTCAAGTCATGCTGGCTGGGTACTCGCTGTTGGTATCCACCGTGTAAAATTTGAATTTGTTGCTGAAGCATACTGTTCAGTGAGCCTGATCGACATATCGTAAAGGTTTGTCTAGAGGTCGTCCGTCCGTTGAACGCCATACTCCGACCCAATGAGGCCACCCAATGCCTTTTCGTTCGTCGTCGCCATCATGATCGTGACATATCAGCGTTCTGATATAGTAGATTCAGCCGGTTCGCACGAAATGTAGGTGTCCGTCAGACGATTTACGATCCGGGGTTGGGGTTCATCTGCGCGTGTCAATCATTGTCAAAGCCTTAAGTCGCTGAGATTATCATACCTTCCGCTTGCCGCCGGTCATGGTGACATTGACGAAACGACGGGTATATGTGAGTCTCTTTTTGGCACGGCCTTTAGGAGTCTTCTTCTTCTCTTGAGGTTCAACCTGTTCATGTCAGTCATCCACCCTTAGCTTCCCAGAAACATCGTGAATATGGCATACTTTAGGCGTCTGGCTCTTGACCTTACCGGCACGAGCAAGGGATCCGTGAACTTTACCCATGATGGAGAGAGCTTTGGCGGCGGGAGTTGCTGGTGCTGTTTTGTTGTGGTTGCTGGTGGGTGATTCAACCTTCGTGGCTTCGCTTGTCGGGGGAATATTTCGCCGGACGTCCAATTGCCCCTCCTAAGTCGCTACAGGCAATCTTTTATGGAAAGCGGCCTTAGAGGTCTCTAATGACACAGTGCTACGTGGAAGCTATTCAGTAATTACGTTTCACCTCGGTCTCAATCCATGAATCTTGTGGATCGCTTGAATCGCGACTTCCTTATGTGCCACAGAAGCCTAGTGACGACCCTTGGATGTGGTGGCGCAACGCCGCCCGATTGACGACGCCGACGCAGGATATCATATCATCTCCCGCTTCGTCTCTTCGACACTGCGGCTTAACTGGAGCGGCATTATCAGAGCCTTCAGTATATTAGCTATCGGGGTGTTCAATCCCTGCAACAGCGACTTGACTTGCATTATCCTTAATCACTCCTAGTACTATTGATCCAAAGGCATCGCACTTGTCGGAACATATCTGACCAGTCAAAGCACTCATCTATTACAATTGACTTACAGAGTCATATCGAGTCACTCGCCTGCTCATAAGTTTACATCTTGCTGGGTGTTGACTCATTCGTTGATCCGCCATCCGCTTACGTCTCGAACAACTCTTGGCCGCATCACCTACGACCTCCGCTCTGTTCGATTTTGACCTCTCACGCGATCGCCTGACCTACCATTTTAGAATGCCTAAGAAACATCAACCTGCCTACTCATCTATCAAGCCAAACTATGTACATCCATCATTACAGAGTTCACGCGCCCCTTCGGCCGATCCTCCCCGTGCCCCGACTGTGAACGAGCGCATACAACAGTTACGGCGTGAGCAAACGCCCCGAGCTACCGCACAGCGCAGGGATGAGGTCACCGAAGTGGTCAGTCGCCGCACCGTTCCGCCGCAGTTGCGACGTATCTTGCACATGGCCGAAGTTGACGCTCCAAAACCAAAGCCAGGCATACGTTCGCGAACTCCACTTAGACCGGGGCAGAGGCCCCCTCCCGGGCCCGCAACACCTCGAAGTTGGCTAGGAAGGAGCATATATTCGCCAGAGCGTACGAAGATTAGAGAGGGATCGGACGGGACAGGTATCAACAGGCTGTGCAAGTTAGCTAAGGTGCATGGCCAAGATTTCAAGCGTCTGCCGCCACAACACAGTTTGGTCCATCATGCTCTTCGCACATTTGCAATGCATTGGGAAGAGCTAGTTGAGTATGAGCAACATTACCTGCCCAGTTTACCGATACCACTCAAGGAAGCAATGCTCAGCTATCTTTCATTACATGGTGACAGAGGTTGCGTGGACTTCAAGTCTTTCAAGATCCTATTTCGGAATGATGAAAATGGAAGAAGCGATTCAGAAACAGACGATGTACATTTTTTGGATCTGACCGGGTTGTTAAACGAACGCTTCACATTAAAAGATTTAGCTAAATCTTTTCAAAGGTCATGGCCGTCTACTACCACAAGCGGTATGGCGAACTTGGCGTTATCAGAGTCAAATGCGAAAGAGATGATACAGACAGAAGTCGTAGACTCTTGGGAAGACGAAGAAGAGGCTGTGGCCACACCCGTTCTATCAGCAGACCTGATTGTTCCCGCATTCCGCAACCTGTCGCGCCTCTCCCTCGCGCATCCAGGCGCTGCCGCCTCTTGGACGGACCTGCTAGCCATATCCCCTCATCTCAAAAGGCTCACACATCTTTCACTAGCATACTGGCCCCGGCCAAGCACAACGCCAAATGCGGCCACCACATCCATGGTTGCTCAGCACACGACGATATCGCTTGGTGGCACGCATTTCTATTCCGACTTGGACGATGATTGGCACGAAGCGGCTAATATTCTGCGTCGTCTATCGCTCAACACATACTGTCTTAAATGGCTTGATTTGGAGGGTTGCACGTGGATTAAAGCCTTGACATGGGACTACTCAATCAATGGGTCCAACGCCATCATGGCCAGCACCGATCAATGGATACAGCCTTCCTCGTCACCTGCACCGGACTGGAATGGTGCATGGGCTCAAATCGAGTACGTTGGCCTGTTTCAAGGTTGGCTCCCACGAGACGCCTCAGGCCTTAGGAGCATGCCTGCAGGGGTCGTTGCCATGTCTTTCATGTCGTGGCTGAGGGAACACGATGAAGACGAAGATGAAGACAGTGACGGCGAGGGGTGTGTATTCCGTTCCGTTAACGATAGCTTGGCTATCAGTTGGTTGAATCAAGAAAAAATAGCTTACGGTGTTGGGTCTGCCATCCAGCTGGCCAGGAACCGGTCCAAGGGAAAGCACTGCACAATTGACCATGGTTGGGGACGGTAGGGGTAGCCAATTTTGCGAGGTGTGGCTAACAAAAAGTAACACAACAAAGCTACAAAGGGAATATGAGAGAGGGCCTTGTAACCTGTATCCGCTGGAAAGACTTGTCCGGCCTTTTTATGGTTTTTGGCCGGTACCGGTTCACGGTCAGCTTTCTTTCTTAGCACAATGAGACGTTTTTGTATTGTATATAAAGACGTTCGGAAAGGCGATACCAGCAAATAAAGGGCGGGGGGTATCGTGAAGGGTTTGGCAAAAGCATTGGCCCAAGCTGCGGGCAGAGGATTACGTAGGCGAAGGAAGGCAGGTTCTTGAGCTCAGGTGTTGGCGCGACCATTGCGCAGAGCAAGTGCGATTGATGATTATTGGTAACCACGTGCAGCGTTGGACGTACATGTAGCTGTCGTACATATTTGAAGGTACATACGTACATAAGTGGAACATCTGCCGACGATTACACGCGAGAGAGTGGGAGGAAGGGGATGAGGAGAAAGGCCAGTCTCCGGACCAGGCCAGAGGCACGAGATAAGGGTAGATTCCGCATCCACAGATGCACAAGAGATGCAAGGATAGCAAACTATCGAAACCCAAGCCTTCGGTCCTTTAGTTATGCTGTAGAAGCGCCGAAATGGGCTCATTACCCAAAACGCCGAGTATGGATGGCGCGGAGGCTAGGCTCGCTTCGTTGGCGTTCCCCGGGCGTTGGATGGCGTGGATGGGTACTAGACGACGTTATCTCGACATGGAGAGCGACACACAAAGTAGGATGGTAGTGGCCAAGGAGAGAGCTGAATGCACTGCACACTGGCACAAAAGGAGACGCAAAGAACGCGGTTGAGAGGCAGTAGGTTGAAGTGCTCGTCGCTGGGCTTTCGAGGATGTGGTTGTGTTGAGGTGGATGAGACATGGGACCAAGGACGCGGTGGTGCGTGGGGTGAGACCTGGGACTGGGGATTGCAACTGCACGCCGGATCCCCAGCACAGAGCAGAGAAATTGTGCACGATAACGCAGATAAGGGCAATTGGGATAATACACTATTGATGAATGGATGTGGCGTGGTCTAGGTTGCGCTTAGTGAGCGAGGTGAAGACTCCCTTGAGGCGCCATTGCTTAGGCATTGTACAAGCGGTCCGAGGTAGCACGAGTGCCGTGAACGGAACATGCAGCGCCGCCCGGGCAGATGTTGAAACGAGAGTGGTCTTGAAGCTGGATAGGGCGTGCTTGGCGGAGCCGTGTGGGCGTGAGAGGACGGTGGTGGGGACGGGCCGCGTCAGTGCTCGATGGCTCACTCTGAGGATCGACTCGCTGTGGGCTGGCCCCGCAGGAGAATGTGTGGTTTGCGCATGCGGATTGGAATAGACAGCGGAAGCCAGGTGCACAGGGCGCGTCAGGTAGACGAAGAAAGCTGGCCATTCATGCACGCTCTGCTCTCGATGCTCTCCAGCGCTGTCGACGAGCCGTCGTACACACGTGCCTACTTAGGCAAGTCGGGCCCGCTCTGACCACGGTGCACTGTGTAGCTGCAGGATAGACAAATGGCACCCTGCAGCCCATCTACCGCGAGTCGTATGGGTGAATGCATGCATGGGAATATTGATTACCGGGCAGACGAGGACAAGCTTTCTGGCATGCCGACTTTGAACTTCGTTGTATCTGAGATGGTCGGTGCCTTGATGGACGACGGCAGCAGGGGCCGGGGCAGCGGGAGGAGCGAAGGGCTCGGAAGCTTGATACGCCATGGTCCGGAGAGGCTCAAGACGATGGCAGTGCGACAGTGGCATACGGGTTTCTAAAAATTGCGGTCATGCCACGCAGCCGCGCGGACGGAGAGTAAAAGCTGCAAGGGAGCGTCTGGCGGGTGACATCAGACGGGCCCAGAAGAGGCAGTTCCTGTCGGATTGCGCGATGGCAGGCCATGGCGATGCGAGCCATACCGACCGGCCGCCGGAGGAGGACGGTGGCGGGTCGTATTGCGGCCTGCGCCTGCGCCTGCGCCTGCGCCAGCGCCAGCGCCAGCGCCAGAAGCCAAACCGTCGCTGTCGTCGTCCTCATCATCGCCAGACGCGTGGCCCTCTTTCTGGCTCGAACGGATGGGAGATGGGAGATGGCATCTGGCACCTGGCCTCTGGCACCTGGCATCCGGCATCTGCAGCCACGCCTGGCCGTGTACAGATATTGCACAGCGCGTCTCTGGCCACGGGCAAATGCCGCCATCTGTGGCCATCTGTGGCCATCTGTGATCTTCGCCAGCCGCATGCGAGGCGAGGCAGGTGGTTGCGGTAGGGAACGCTAGCGCACCCTCGCAGGCCCAAGACGTCTTGAAACTGAAACGCGCGCCCTGGCCTTGCCTGTCCAAGCCCGTCCAAAAAAAGTCGCGGCCGTCGACGCTGCTCAAAAGCCACCACTCGTGTCCACTCCCTTTTGCCTGCCTGCCTGCTGGGATCGCCGTGCACATTGTCTCTCTGCCCTCCCTGCACCCTCACCCTCACCCAGCCCCAGCTCTCGCGCGCCCGTGACCAGACTCTCCAGAGCCTGGCCTGAAACAGGTCGCTGGCCCGTGGAACGCTGATAAGCTTCTGCCCAATTCACGCGCGGCAGGGGGGCTGGCACCGCAGTCTTGCATTGCAGACCTGCATAATCTTTATAACTCCCGCGCCGGCCACCCAACACAAAACCATTCTTCCACCCGCGCTACTGAACGGACAGGCCGCCGTGCATCCTCCCTCCTCCCTCCCTCCCTCTCCCCCTCTCGAGACCCGTCGCCCTCCGTCGTCCTCCGTCGTCGTCCGCTCCGCTCCATCACCGGCTCCGGCCATCTACGGCCACGATGCTCACCTTCAAGAAGGCACTCGTGCTTTCGCTCGCCGTTCTCACCCTGTTCTTCGTCTTCAAGGGCCACCACTCGAGCCACCAGCCCGTCGTCTACCGCAATGCCAACGACATGCCCAAGCCCGCTTCCATGATGAAGCCGAAACCGGGAGAACAGCAGTCCGCCAAAGAGGCAACTGCTCAGGCCGACAAGACCGACAAGGCCTTCAATACCCCCGACGTTCCCAAGAAGCCTAAGCAGCAAATCTCCCTAACGGAGCTGCACAAGAAGCCTTTGCGCCAGCAGCTCGAGTACCAGTTTCCCTACGACGTCGACGCAAAGTTCCCTGCCTACATCTGGCAGACTTGGAAGTACACCCCGGCCCAGGGCGAATTCGCTGAGGAGTTCCGCGAGGCCGAAGCCAGCTGGACCATTCACCATCCTACTTTTGTGCACGAGGTCATTACCGATAATGTCGCTGTCCACCTGATCAGGCATCTCTACGCCTCCGTTCCCGAGGTCCTCGAGGCCTACAACGCCCTTCCCGTACCCGTCCTGAAAGCCGACTTCTTCCGGTACCTGATCCTCCTCGCAAGGGGCGGCATCTATTCTGACATCGATACCTCTGCTCTGAAGAGCGCTGCCGATTGGATACCGTCGGACGTGCCCAGCAACACATATGGTATGGTCATTGGCATCGAGGCTGATCCCGACCGTGTGGACTGGGCTGAATGGTATGCGCGACGCATCCAGTTCTGCCAGTGGACCATTCAGTCAAAGCCTGGCCACCCCATCCTGGTGGATGTCGTGGCCAATATAACTCAGGAAACGCTCAAGCGCAAGGCCGAGGGCAAGCTCACAAAGGATCACAAGGGTATCATTGAGTTCACAGGCCCGGGCGTGTGGACCGACAGCATTTTCTCCTTCTTCAACAACCCCGCCTACTTCGACATGAGCACCAGCAAGGGCAACATTACGTACCACCATTTCACTGGCATGAAGCAGCCCAAGAAGGTCGGCGATGTCATCATCCTTCCCATCACTAGCTTCAGCCCCGGAATCAAGACCATGGGTGCTGGCGAAGAGAACGATCCCATGGCCTTTGTCAAACACAACTTTGAGGGTACGTGACAGTCTCGTCGATATCTGGTGCAACTCTGCGTCCCGCTGCATAACGCTGCGTCTGTGCGACTTCAGCATACGCCTGATGCAAAGAAGCCCAGGTTGCTCAATACGACTTCGAATCCTGCTACGTGTTTCATCCATGCTAATCCGTGCCCAGGTACTTGGAAGCCCGAGAACGAACGTCACATTGGCGAAATCTTCAACTGAGCTCTGTTCGGCTGTACCAACAATTGCAAGCATATCTGCATAATGAACCAGCAACCTATTTTGTATATGCTTTACGGAAGGAGAGGAATACGCACGTACATTCAGGAGCGTGCGATGTGCAACCGATGTGTTAGCCAGCTGCATGCGCGGATGGGGAGGCTGAGATCATGGCTAATGCGGTGTACCCATTTTCATCCGGACATGCGCAAATCGGACAGTACCACCTTGCTCAGCGAGCAGCCGTCAGTCGCACCGCACCTATTAGACATGACTTTGAGCCGGAAAAAATACACGAGGCATCTCTAAAAGCAGGATAGGGCCGGAATCTTGGGCGTTTTCTTTCCTTTTTTTTTGCATAGCTCTCTTTCTTTGTTCTCTCTCTAGAGATTTCCATCTTCTCTCGGCAACAGGACTTCAAGCGCTGAAGTCGGTGTTTCGAGCAAGCCTTACTATGGCTGGGGCGTTTTCTTGCTACGGCCCTCTGATCTCACGTTGTAGGATTATAGACGGATTGGTTGGGATTGCAATGACGGGGCACAGCGCGGCATACGCAAACCAGGGACTGGGTTTAGCATGGCTTCGTTCAAATCTGACAGTATGGTGTTGGTGGGCATTGGATTCGGCATCCTCGATTATGTTCGGCAGACAACATTGAATACAATCAGAGTCACGCACATGGGTTCACGACGGATCAGAGGACGAGTGTCCAGGTGAAGTTCCAAATACAATGTTACTATACGAAAACAGTGGGTATATACGAAACGGGAATACGACACAAGAAGAACCATTTCTTCGTGAAGCAAGTGTAGCAGCGCACCAGTATTCTATACACACGTCACCGACCGTTAGAAGAAATCAAAACATGACCCCGGACCGCTTCTACGCCGCATGAAAGCGTGGTAAGGAAACTCCGGATCCGGCGTCAGTGTCGGCGCCTAAATCCTCCTCCGTGCTGCTTACCACACGCCGCAAACGCCAGGCGTGTGTACATGTATGTGTGTGTATGTGTGTGTGCTCATGCGCACTCAAACCCATCAGCCCCCTTATTTTTGCCTTTAGCGCCGGCGGGAAAAGGCGCTCAGGATGGAGTCCCAGGCCAGCATCACCGAGTCGCCTAGGCTGGGTCGTTTCTCCAGCTTGCGCTCCTCGGATTCGGAGAGATGGCTGTGATGCGAATGGTGGGAGGAGCGACGCTCCGGCCGGGGCGCGCTGAGCTGCTGGTAAGGCTGAATGTATTGTTGGGGTTGCTGTTGCGGAGGGTAGTAGGGTGTCGGTTGCTGACTGTACGAAGAGGGATGGTAGTAAGGGCCAGCGGCGCTATAGGAGGAGGAGCGGGGCCGCGGTTGCGGTTGCGGTTGCTGTTGTGGTTGCGAGACTGAGACGCTGTCCGGTTGGTGGGGGTGTGAGAAGGACTGCGAGTGTGTCGCGTGTGGGGCATATGTGTACGACGACATGGCTAGTCTCGATGGATTGTCCTGGGAAGGTAGATACCTTTTTTTGGGCTTGCGAGTGTAGGTTTGAAGGACGGAAAAGTGATTCAGTGTTTGGTAAAGTTGGCCGATGAAGGGTGGGATGGAACGCTGAATATAGGGGCGAAGGATGAGCTGGCTTGCTCGTACGTGAGATCGTGTCGTCGATCTGCTGGCTTGCTGCTTCTTCGCTTGTGTATGGTGAACGCTTTGGAAGCGGTTTGATACTCTCTTGTGAACCGAAGAGTCGGATAGAATACGAGCCGGGAAGTCCTTCCAAAGCGCAGTAAACCCCCTGGGAACGATGGCTAGAGAGCTTTAAAAGTCTCTCTAATCGGACCGGATGGTTACAATAGCTTGCTTCCGACTTGAACTTCCCCGAGTGGTGGTGTTTGCTCAACAACTCCGAGCGTTGGGATATGCGCCGATCTTCCTTGTATCGGTAGGTTCAGGTTGTCTGCCTTGATTTTCGAAGCTTTGGTTGTTCAAGCATTCATGATAAGAACCAACGGCTCTGTTTAGCGTTCTGTGAGTCTGGGAGACGGTGATCCCATGTATATATGGTCATCTCATCTTAGGTTGCCTCCATAGCATCACGCGACGCCTCCTGTTGCTCAGCCTTGGGCTTGATCTGCTTCTCGCCGGGCAAATAAGCCGTGGCTATCTCGAGCTGACCAAGGCTCAATCACACAATGGTTCAACGGTTCACCGTAGCCCCCAATCATCCCACCAATCCTACTCGGGCTTTCTGCAACCCGACTACAGAGTAAAATGCGAGCTTGTCTGTCCCCGGATGGTGGCAAACTGCTAAGTTTGATGACGTCAGTTCTTGGCAACCGCTGTGCCTGGGGGACAAGCGAATGCTAGGCGAAAGCGTGTGTGCCTGACATTAGTCCAAAGGGAAACGTTGGAGGTGTAGGGCCAACATCCATGGTTGGATCGGAGTCTTTTGGCTGCCTTGCCATACGTAAACTCGCTATAGCCAGCGACCACCCGTAAACACCACATCGAGGGTTGAAAAGAAAGAGAAAAACAAACACAGAAACGGACTGCGAAGAGGTTGGAGGTACTAAAATGTCTGGCTGGCCTCGGACCGCTCTATACGCCCTCTTACCCCGCTTGTGTGTAGCGGGACGGTGACTGAGGGAAACGAGGTGTGATGCGCCACAAAGTCCGATTGGAACTAGGATTAGATTTACAGTTTCCCGTTGACGTAGGTCAGTTCTAGACGATGCTGTTCTGCAGGCTCGCGAAGCTGCCCTTTTTCTTGCAAGGAGCACTCCGCTACCTCAAAAAGCCCAATGGAAACCTTGATGAAAACTTTGAACGTATCCAAAGTGCAGCTTACGAAAGCCCAAGAGCAAGAAGGTGATGAATGCGGGGATCTAATGACCATCGGTTGATGACCCGAGCATTGGAACCGGGAGTTCCTTTCCCGAGTAATTTAAAGGCATAGAAGATACTGATGTCAAGATAACTGGAAAAAAAAAACCCCAATTAGCTCCACGTACCAAAACAGCACCGTGGATATGGGAATCAAACGAAATCATCAACTATATGAGATTAGAACCGAACTATCGTATCGGGTCGAATCGGTCGAACCGTTGCCAGCACTGGCTCCTGCACGAACCCTGCGTAGAGTTATAGATGGTGAAGCATCAACTTTTGAACTACGAAAATGATACAAGGATCTGGAATACTACCGCGGCGGAGGCTGTGTTCCGTCCTTATGAGAAGGCCCCGTTGTACCTCATTGGGCCTCATGTTTGGTAATAGAAGATGGGTTTTCTGCTCGAATTGCACAGTCCATGATTCAAACATGGACCATGTTTCCGGCTCATTAATAGCAGCCGAAATTGAAGGTACCCTAGTCTTTGTCTGATCACTATTTGCTCCGAGGTATGGATCCAGTTTACGCATGCCTCTACCTCCAGGTGATATTGTATTTTCACCCGTTCCATCTTCGAGCAGATGAAGCTTGGAGAAAGCACACGATTCTTTTGGGTTTCGAAAGGTACTTCAGCATTCAATTGCGCACCGTTGGCTGTTCTAGGATCATCGTGAACTATATTAGGAAACATGAAATTGAATGCGTATGTGACATGTGTGCTTGGGCCTTTCGCATTTGTGCTCCATACGCCAGTGGGGCTAAGCGCTATCTGTTCTTCAAATAAGACATTAATATTATTTTGAGGACTTTTTTGGTCCAATAATATTCAGGTTGGCTTGGTAAGCGAATCTGGAATCCGCCTTTTATGTTAATGTTCATGCGCCGAACAGAGATGATTTCTTTGACATACGGAACCAATGAACATCCCCTTACACATGGGGATCTTGCGGTCAATGTTGTAGGGGAATTTAATAACCATTTGTTTCTCTGCATCATTTCTAGTACTACTGTTGTAACCATCATAAAAGTCCTACCAGGAGTAAGGTCCTGACAAGCTTTACTTCTGACGGAACATATTATTAAGTATTGCTAAACTATAGGACAAAGTCAAGGAGGGAAGGGAGAGGGCTTCAAGAGTCAAATTGAACAGACATTTGATAACCTGTTTTGGAAGAAAACACCAGTGAATTGAAACGAGCTAGCGGCATTTCTATGGTTTATAACTCTATTGTAGCTGCGTTAGAGTTCTTCACCCTTCTTTGACAACAGATTAAAACGTCAGTCTCAACGTATAACGGAAAGCTACGCGCAGAAGCTGTTACTCTTCTCGCAACAAAACTCAAGGGGTAGCTTTATCAGGACCTTGTAAATCGTTTTGCCATAGCCACCACGGTCAGGCGGCTTGCCGCACATATTTTTCCACGTTAGCCAAGATACGAAGTTAAAGAGAAGCCAAAATCTCGGCAATCAACCAAGTAGACATCTTTAATGGCCATGGACTGATGGCCTGGTAGTGTCGCCTGTCTATACTAGCATTTTACCTAATCCGCTCCGAGTTTTTGCACCCTTCAACATTACGCAGAATATATCCTTGGATTCATCCACTGACCGGCCGCTAATTTGGTAAGATGTTGTCACTGAGACGCGGGTAGTCGGACATGCTGACAACGGGGGGCCAACGTAAGATTTGCACTTTTCGCGCCGGCTTTCCCGAGCATGGACCCAGCCATCCTACAAGTCGTACTGTATAGATGCGTGTTTAGTTTCCTGCTGAACGAGGCAGAGTCGGACACGTGTTGACTTGACATTGTTAACCATTTTCTGAGCTGTGAAAGAAGATATAACAAAGCGTTGGACAAAAAATTCGCACCTCCCCTCTTGTATCCACGCCTTGACCATACCATAGCCCTATGAGCCTATGGGCCGGAGATTATGGATGGATAGTAAGACCTCCTTGCCTACAAGCTATACAAAGCTGGAAGCATCTGCGGCGTTCCGTTACCAGGACATCCAAGCTTACCTAAGAGCTGAGTCGGGAATCGGACTTTTGAGGCGCTGTCTAGCCTGAATGGGGAGCTTACCATCCTGCTTTATTTCGCTAAGGTATAGCGCCCCTATGGCTTTAGAATGGGAGGGAGGGTTGTGGCGTAGGTTCATCATTGCTGGTAATGCTAGGAGCCCGACTCGTATCCGTATACTTGAAGCCCCGCGCTTTGGCCCCTATTGCCTTAGCAAGAAAGCATCTGCGATTGCACCATGTTAATTGAATATATTCACAAAGGAGACTTTGTCTCAAGTACGCCGAAAATATCTTAAAGACAGCAGTGTTTGCCCTGCTGTACGATAACTCGAAGATTGTACAAATTGCATCATATAAGAAGACAAGAACATGGAAGGGTTGACAACTTTTACTATTGAGAGTATCCTATTTAACAAAGCACCGAAATGCTGCCAGTGTCTAAATATTTAGCAGAAGCAGAAAAAGCAGCATTCGAGACAAAGAATCCCTCAACCGAGGAGGAAGGTTGCTTAGATGGGTGAAATAACCTCGGTGCCAGTCGAGTATTGGATGTTCATGACGGGAAGACCAGAGAGGGGATTCATGGCGCCGAGCTGGTGGGGGCAGGAAGGCTGGTTGCTGACAGCCAGATCAAGCTGGCAAACCTCGTTGTAGCCATACAAGCAGCCGCTCGTTTGGATGTTGTAAAGTGCAGAGTTCTCGTGGATCCAGGATCCCTCCGGGCAACCCACGAAGGTGTTCACGGAGTTGGCAGCCATGAGGGGCAGCTTTCCATCTGGCGTTTTGATAAGGCTGACACACTCGCTCATGGGTGCGTCCTCGACTTCAGCAGGGATGCCACCACCCACTGTGGGTTGTTCCTTGGCTGATGCGCCGACGTTGAGGTAGTTCCAAGCATCGTAGCTCATATCAAAAGCGCCACCAGAGGCATCAATGTGAAGGAGATGCACCGAGCGGCCGTTGGCAGTAACCTTTTTGCAGAGGTTGTTGCAATCAGGCCACATAGGGAAGTAGGCAATGCGGTTGGTATCAACCATGCAGCCAAGGACACCAATGGAGGAAGAGTACTGTTCATGGGGAGTAACAGAAACACCGGCGGCCATCGCGGCGGAGGCCAAGGAAAAGGTAACGGCAAGCTTGGAGAGCATGTTGAACTTCAAGATATCAAATCTGTTTTTCAAAGTTGGGTATCGAGTAACGGATTGGAACACAGTTCCCGAGTAAGTAGAATGTTCGAAAAAGGGCTGAAGCAATAATAATGACTTGATGAAGAAAAAGCCGTCCTTGCTGAGATAAAGAACGGTGGTGGAGATTGAAAGTCGAACTGAAGAATAGCTTTGTGTGATATTCAAAGGAGTGTGTAGAAAAGAATGATGGTCAAGGAATGACTGGTTAGGAGAAAGAAAGAGTAGAGGATGTCTGAAGTTGGACTCTGAAAGACTGAGTAGGTCGAGAGACCGAAACGCCTTTATACTTGCAGCAGTAGTAGTAGAATAGCAGATGCACGCCGCGTTGCCACGATGTTCCACGCCATTGGCGCTCGGAAGGGTACGCCCGAGTCTCCAGGGCAATTTCCGGACTCATAACTTCCTGTGACTGGAGGGTGCTAAGCGTACTACGAAGGTAGAGGTCGGATGGCCAAAGCGCTAATTTTGGCGACACATCCAGAATCATGACGAGGGTAGGTATTCCGGACTCTAGGTTCATGCGAAAGGTACTGTCTACTGAGGCGTGCTTGGCGCTAATGGTGCAAGCCAGGCCATGGTGGAAAGTGGGCGTGAAAGAAATTCTTTCAATGGCGGCATTGGCGTATGTGGAACACTCGCCACACAATGCCCGATACAGGTCCGATAGTCATCCTCAGCCAAGATGCGCAACGGAAGTCACTGGGTAGATTCCAGATTGCGCAGTTAAGCTGCTGAGACCTGGGAAGAGCGAGAAGGATGGACGACTCGTAGTAGTCGAGCGGACTTGGCAGAATCAGACGGACGCGGGCTGGCAGAGATAGGTCTTGATCTGAAACGAAACGAGGCGAGGGCCGCATACGCCCTGTGGCTGACATGGGTGAGTTGGCATGGGGGATGAAATCGCCTATGACCAACGCTGGAAGTCTTGGAGGGCTGCGGACCGTGGTTGCGTCCGGTGATGGTGGTTGCGTCGGCGTGCTGACTAGACTTAGCTCGGCATGGCACCATCAGGAGTCATGGGCCACTGTACCTATTCTTTTGCACAGCTGTGATGGAGGGTTGGGATAAGCGAGTACGAAGCGCCGGGCGGTGAATAACACATCGGATCTGACTGTGGCTAGGGCCCGTGCACGCATCATTTGATCACACCGCCCCGATGCCTTCCTGCGCACACTCACATACTGTACAGCACAGCACTCTCGACGTTGCCACGGACGCAGCCATGAGTAACAGCATTACGACGTACCGTCAACGGCTTCGCTCGAAGACTGGATGCCTCACCTGTAAGCAGAAAGGGTGACGTTGCTTTCCCAGAAGACACCATACTCACGGGCAGCGCCTTGCCAGGTAAGCAACGCCGGAAGAAGTGTGATGAGCAGACACCCATCTGCGCGCCCTGTTCGCTCTCTCGACGCGAGTGTCAATGGCCCTCGCCCCTCCTTCTCCTGGACCGGCGATACGCAAATCATCCGCGGTCGCGCTATATTCGTAATACCTCTGCCAACCAGATCGCTGCACCTTTATCTGAATCCACGTCGAACCAAGAGATTGTTTTTGCACGTCACTTCGTTGACCACTATTATGGGCTCTTGTTGCTACCCAACTGCCATCCCCAATTTTACAATGGCTGGATTAATGACATTCTCTCCTCCATGACAAAACACAGGAGCATCCGATACTCTGTTCTCGCCAATGCTGCATCTAATCTTCATCTGATAGAGTCATCGACCAAGTTGCATGAGGTCTCTCTGACTTACTACTCAAAGGCAATAACGGGCCTTTCGAACCTACTGACACAACTCCATAAAACTGAGACACATGATGGTATCCTCATGTCCATGATGCTGCTATACCTTCATGGCGTATGTTCCTGCCTCTCCTTTCGTTCCTGCCTAGAAGACGATTTCTCACATTGTGATGCGATCTGACCTAGCCAAGTTACTTAGACATAGCTAATGTTATAGTCCATGGGCAGAGGTACATACAGTGACATCCCAAAGCATCTGGGAGCTGCCACACGCCTGATTGCGATGCGGCTCGCTGACCAAACCTATGGCACCGGCAGCACCTTTGAGAGACTGGCCATTGAAAGTGTCCTCTATCAAAAGTTCTTTGTAATTACAGGCTTATGGTCAGATGGCCACAAGCTGGACTTTGATTTTGACACCTCGTTCGGCCGTCGAGCCGAATTGTTGCTGGAACGGTCAATCGTCTTTCCTGGGCAGTCCTATAGCATGAATAGCCCAATTCTGGGCGTTCCTATTCCGTTGTTTCGACTCATCGTCACACTGAAGCAGGTTTACCAAGGCGCGATACCTCACCGTCGAACTATTCTGGCTGAAATAAGAAATGAAGTCCAGAGTTGGGAGGCTGTAGTATTGTGTAATAAGGAAATCGATGTACTTTCGGACGCTGAGCAGCCTAACCACCGGCACAGTTACTACAAAGGCGCCACATACTTATATGTTTTGATAGTCTCGCTGCTTTTTGAACAATCGATTGAAGCGCAAACCCTTTATGATGCTGGGTCCAGAGACCGGTTTGACCCAGGATCGAAATCACCCAGAATAGCCCGTGTAGATAGCTGGCAGATCCAGAAAGCCATTCAGATACTAAAGGGATATGAACAAGATGATGGCTGGGCATCCTGCTTTATTGGAAATTGGCCTGTTTACACCATAGGCTTCTTTATGAGCCGTCAAGAGGATGTCGAGCTCACCAGACGTGAGCTCCACAAGAGATGGGACCTGACAAGATTCAATCAGGTCGCCAGGTTTATTAACGATGTGGAACTGACCTGGGCAGAGCGTAAACTGCTGAACAGAGGATGGGAACCAGTGGGGAGGTGCAGGTCCGCTTCTCAACTCCCCCCTTAGAATTTCAACCGTGGTGGATCGGTCGACTTTATTTAATAATGTGTTTAGACTGACAGAAAAACTTGAAATCACTGTTTCCTTTATAGCTAACTGTTGGAGGTCAAGAATTTCCCGCTAAGAACATCCGCCAATAGTTCTCATCTGTCAACAGTATATCCTATGACACTTGACCCCTCGGTTCTTCTGATACTATATCGCCCCTATCTATAGTCCTACCCATTCGATCTATTTCTTTTCCTTGCTTGACGCTACTTTATGATACCCGGCTTTTCACCCTTGTGGATATACGTAGGCAACTTCTTGTTATTCTGCATCACTGTAACGAATCAAAGTCACAAACTTGGATGCTTGTATGATGCTTGTTTCTTACAGTGGGCATTATTGAGTTTTTCATGTCACATTTAACCTAGTACAAGCGAGTACAGGAATTCTTCCGAAACCTTGGCATTCTCGTAGGAATCTCCAGATCGACAGCATTTCTTCCATTCTGCCGGCTCTTGCATGCGAACCCCGTTTTTCCATGACTAGAAAATAGTTCCGTTTATGATTTTGGCAACATGAGGGGTAGCTGCTACTTCGAGCTATTTCTCCACAGTTTATTCATTTATCACGCGATTTTTAATGCAAAAGTTGAAGAGATTGACCGTCGTGGTTAGCGCTAGAATTGAGACTTTAAAAGAGGACTGTGGACAGCGGCTCAAGATGTAATACTTCAATTTGTTTCAGTGAAACTGGCACGATGGTGTCTGTAATGCACTTTGTTGTGGCGGCATCCGCGCTGGCCGGCTCAATTGGTGTCCAGGGTGCTACCTGGGATGGTACGCGCTTCGCTTGGTATACGTCTGATGCGGGTTCCAACTTCGCTAGTTCTCTGCCTATTGGAAATGGAAGGATCGGGGCCACCGTTTACGGCACGCCTGTCGAGAAGCTGGTTCTCAATGAAAACTCGATGTGGAGCGGACCGTTCACGAATCGTGTTAATAGTAACTCCAAAAATGCTCTCTCAGACATCCGACAGAAGTTACAGTCTGGCAGTATCACGGCCGCTGGAGAGTCGGCGCTGAACAATATGGCCGGCAATCCGACTTCCCCAAGAGCATACAATCCATTGGTCAACATGGGTCTGGACTTTGGACATAGCTCTGGCATATCGTCCTACAACCGTTGGCTCGATACATTCCAAGGAACTGCAGGCGTCAACTATACGTACAATGGTGTGACCTACAGCCGTGAATACGTACCCAGCTACCCGCATGGTGTGCTTGCAGTACGACTTAGCGCAAGTCAATCTGGCAAACTCAATGTCAAAGTATCCTTGTCTCGCAGCCAATCGGTCCTATCTCAGACTGCAAGCACTGACCAAGGCACTGGAGGTAGTCACTCCGTCTTGTTAAATGGAAACAGTGGCCAATCTTCTGGTGCCATAACATTCTGGTCCGAAGCACGAATCGTCAACTCTGGAGGTAGGTCGCGGTTCTTTACTTTGTGCGATATGGCATTATCTAATACTGAGCTAGGTAGTGCAAGTTCCGACGGGAAATCAGTTTCAATAAGTGGAGCAAATACAGTTGATATATATTTCGATGCAGAGACCTCATACCGATATTCCGACGCTAACTCAGCGCAAAGCGAAGTTAAACGGAAGCTCGATGCCGCTGTTACGGCAGGATACTCAACTGTACGAGAAGCTGCCATCAAGGATTTCAGCGGCCTTATGGGTCGTGTTAAACTTGATCTTGGGTCCTCTGGCAGTGTTAGCCAGCAAGCAATACCAACACGGTTGAGCAACTTTAAGAAAAATGCCGGTGCAGATCCTGAGTTTGTGACATTGATGTTTAACTATGGACGCCACTTGCTTGCAGCATCATCCCGGGATACTGGTGCTAAATCTCTACCGGCGAATTTGCAAGGGATCTGGAACGACAACTACAATCCACCCTGGCAGAGCAAGTACACAATCAACATCAACTTGGAGATGAACTACTGGCACGCCGGTGTTTCAAATCTGGCCGAAACCCAAAAACCCGTCTTTGATCTCATTAACATTGCCATTCCTCGTGGCCAGGCTGCCGCAAGTACCATGTACGGATGCAACAGTGGATTTGTCCTCCACCACAACACTGACCTCTGGGGGGATGCGGCTCCCGTTGACAAGGGAACACCATACACGGTCTGGCCGATGGGGGCAGCATGGCTGTCGAGTGATGTGATGGAACACTATCGGTTTACACAGAACAAAACATTCCTACAGCAGACGGCATGGCCCATCCTCCAACAGACTGCCCAGTTCTACTACTGCTATCTTTTTCAATGGCAAGGGTACTGGACTACTGGCCCATCCCTCTCTCCAGAGCATGCATTCATCGTACCAAATGGTATGAGCTCAGCAGGCAAGAGCGAAGGCTTAGACATTAGTATCGCCATGGATAACCAACTCCTCTACCAGCTCTTCAAGAACATCAACGAGACATGCTCTATCCTGGGCCTGTCTGGAAGCGACTGCTCAAAAGCCAATGACTATTTACCGAAGATTGCACCTCCAAAGATTGGCTCCAAGGGCCAAATTTTGGAATGGCGTAGTGAATACGGCGAGACCGAACCGGGCCACCGTCATATGAGTCCGCTGTGGGGGTTGTACCCTGGGAAACAATTGACGCCGCTTGTATCACAGACATACGCCAACGCGGGTAAGGTTTTTGTGGATCGTCGCATGAGCAGTGGATCAGGAAGTACCGGATGGTCTCGCGCATGGGTTGTGAATCTATATGCTCGCCTATTCCAAGGAGACACTGCCTGGGGACACGCTCAAGCACTGATCCAAAAGTTCCTGACTGACAACTTGTGGAACTCGGATAATGGACCAGGAACTGCATTCCAGATTGACGGCAACTTCGGTCTTGCTGCCGGTATTGCCGAAATGCTGCTCCAGAGCCACGAGGTCGTGCATTTGCTGCCTGCGATACCGAGTGCAGTGCCTGCGGGATCTGTCTCGGGACTTGTTGCACGCGGGAACTTCGTCGTCGATATGTCGTGGTCGAACAAAGCGCTTGTAAACGCTACTATTCTGTCTCGTAATGGTGGTCCGCTCGCGATTCGTGTGCAGAGTGGCTCGACATTCTCCGTGAATGGGGCTCAATACACGGGACCCATTAGTACAACCGCTGGTACTGTGTATCGTATTACTCGGTAGACTTGTAGACCAATCCCGTATTTTCGCTACATCTTAACGTTTGTATGGTCATGAGTATGGTGCGCTAAACGGGAATAAAAATTCAGTCAAGCTCGATTCGACCATCGTAATAGGTCGGTCAACACCATTTTACTAAATAGGCTAGAGCATAATCTTCTACACTTCACTCTTGATGCATTATTTTTGGGCCTAATTTAGTGTTTCAACCGGCTTGACATCTCATGCCGCGGACCGCGTGCTGAGTGCTCAGTGCGTACTGTGCCTTCAACTCGGAATTACGTGCCTTACTGTGTTTGTTAGCGATTTTTGCTGCGGTGCTCTCTATGGTCAATAAAAACGATACACAGATGGTTACCATGGTTGACGAAGAAAAGGGTAACTCTTGATTCTATACGGCATCCTAAGTAACCCGAAAGTACAAGAGTCATCTGCTACAGCGTGACGGAAGTGAGTGCTGCCATTTATAATACGCGAAACCATAAGAAAAAGAGGGCGAGAGCTGTGTCGTGATCTTACTCTGCCTGGTGCCCACCAGGAAGCTCGGTCAGCCCTGCAGTTTGCTTAGTTGAGGTCGTAATGAAGAGAGCCCAGAACCTACAGGAATTAACCCCAATATCCTCGTCTACTGTCTGTTTTAAGCCTGCACATTTGTTCATTTCCGCAATGGACTGCTGCTTCCCTCCGCAGCTCGTCGCGTAGCAGCTCGTGTCCTATGAAGTCATATTGGTGACCATCATTTTAAATGGGGTTAGGGTGATCCTCGTACCAAAATATTCTGCAAAGCGTCTCCCTTCCACCCAAACACGTAATCTCCATGATTGGCGTATCCGGAAGGGTCACCAAAAGACCAGACAAATGGCTGGGAGCCGTCCTCGGGCCACTCAGCGGGATCATTAAATTTTGAAGTGTCCCAAATGACCTCGTACAAGACCTGAGATGTGCGAACCGGATGGGACGCAGGACATGGTCCCGCGGACTCAAAAGTACCACTTTCGGGGTAGCTGCCATGCGAAAATCTGTCAACATCCTAGTACTTATAATTAGGAATTGACGGTTCAATACCTCATGTGTGACATGTGATCAGGTGAGTCGAGATTAACACCGTCCCAACATGTAGGAAAGCGAACCGATGTCATAATGCCGTAGCTACACGGCTTCTGCGGAAAATGCACGACTTCGTGTTCGCGGGAGCCAGGGTCCGTCATACATGTATAAGTGAGCTGACGGAAGCGAGCCGCTTCTTCCTTGGTCCTGGCATTCACATCGCCTACAAACATGCGGAAGCCCTAAGCAAACGCGTTATTTAGCTTTTATCATGAAATAGTTCAAAGTGTCTGCGGGTAAGTGAAGGTCAGACCTACCGGTTTGAAGGCAGTTACTTTGCTTTTCGGCGATGAATCATAGAGCGGATCAGTCATATAATACACTGTCATACCACCGCCAGTTGTGCCTTCAAAGCCAGCGTTACTTCGCTGTGGAACTCTCTTGAAGGTCCCATTACGTGCCCTAAAGTACAAGACGGCAGTCCAGTAGTTACTAAACACCGTCAATGTCATTAAGGTCCAGCGACATGGCCCTCAGTCCATTACCTGAAGTCTTCGGAGAATTGGCAGGTTGTACAGGTGCTTTCTCCGGGCATGTCCTTTGAAGGCGCCATGGTAGCATTGAAAGAGTTACCACCTACGATCTGGTGGCTTTCCGAAAAGAACAGCGCGTTAGCTGGTAAGCATTGCATGCAAGCTGATGATACATACACATGCGGTGACGGTACTTGTCCAGGAGTGACAAGGGGATCGAGTCGCTCGACAACAAGCTGGGAACATTGGAAGCGAATGAGAGCAGTGATGGGACTCGCCAAGACGAGAATAGCCAACTTAGTAGAGGTTTTCCACTTCATAGCTGAGTGTTGTGGTGGCTTTCCGAAGATAGAGAAGACTTGAACTTGAAAGGGCTATAAAGAATGCTAGAATACTTCGGCGAGAAGGGGTTCGAAAGGCCACACCCGGTTCAGCCTGAGATATCGAAATAATTGACTGGCCAACCACGAGCAGCCTAGGGCACAATGTTTCTAACACAAATTTAAAAGATATTGAGTGGGACCCGGTAACCGTGATGACGGGAAGATAGCGAGTTGGAGCTAGCACAGAACACCTTGTAGAAATTATTGCGCATATATGACGATGACCTGCAAAATGTCTTGGAGGTCGTGCAGGTGTAAAATTGTCACTGTACCTTCAGACGCAAGTTAGTAGTTCGCCTGGGAAGCTTGGGTTGGTATTTTTCTGTATAATATGGACACATGGAGAGATCCACGGGCCGGATTTGCGTTGCCAGGCGTGGTTGTCAACCATCAGTGTTTCCTGTGCTCCACACTTGGCGCTCCACATGAGATGGGGCAAGTCCCTAATTGCCGAGGGCGGGTAATGGGACAAGCGCTTCCTGGTTGTATGCATTCAAAAGGGGACCTGTATTCTACGAACGACTGCAAGGTGAAGGTTAAGTCGGACCGGTGGTACCGATAGTGAAGGCAGGCGGGGGCACAAGTAGCTAATATCTAGAGGCGGCCGCTCGCAGACGGACATCTCATCGTTTTTAGTCTTTGCACAGCTTACTATGCTTCCGAGAGGTTTGTTCCTGGCCTTGTGTGGGCTACTTGGGTGTGTGTCAGCCCTGCCTCCAGCTGTCAGGACGGATGAGGCACCGGCCTGCCCGACAGCTAGCGAATACGCATGCTTCGACGTAATCAATTCATCGCTGTGCCTGTCGCAAAATGCACGCAACGGAACGGCGGAGCAGATGGCAGCGTGCGTCGACTACCCTGGAGGAATGAGTGACATTCCTGGAGCAGCCAAGGTAAGGCTCGGCGCATACAGAGCGACGAATTCGGCGAAGAATAGTCAGCGCTGACTGGCGTGCAGCTGTGCCGCTGTCCGGGCTGCCATTCCAAGTACATTAACGACGCCATCGCCAAGCTATTTCCCCCGCCATGTGCCTAGAGAGAACGGAGAGGGAGAGAGAGAGAGAGGGAAAGGGAGGGAAAGGGAGACGGGGAGGAGAGCTGGAAGGAATGGCGATGACGGCAAAGAAAAAGAAGTAGAGACAAAGAAGGTTGAATGCTCCTGCCCCAAGCTCCTCTTCGCGGCTGCTCCGGCCGAGGCGCGTACGACCTGCTCTCTACTCCCTTCGGCTCAATCAGCTTCATCTCACCAGAAACCCCCTCCCGAGTCAACAATACATGGTATTTGAGCTCTGCTTCCGTGACTTATACATTGTTCTCGGCCTCGAAATCCCTCAGCCCCGGCGCACGGTTTCCCAGCCTTGCAGGGTCCCTGGCAACGGACAGGGTAACTACGCAGCCAATGCCCGTACGCCGTCCCTGGGTCAACGTGTCAACGGATGCACGATAGGCGAAGGTATAGCACAAGCCACCGACGGTCGCTGCTGTTCGTGTGATCTCTATGCAGATGCTAAGCTTATCAATACCACAACTGTACGCGAGGGGCGTTGGTTGCCCGGCTCTGCCCCATTATACTTAATTTGGCCAACCACGCCCATTCCCTTGCACCAGCCAACACCTCCATCATGCCTCGCGTTTGCCTCATTACAGGAACAAGTCGAGGCCTCGGCCATGCCATGGCCCAGGTCTTCCTCGATGCTGGTGATTATGTCGTCGCTACCGCCCGCAACCCGCAACCTCTTACCTTTCATGGCACTACCCCCCATAACTACCTTTCCCTGAAGCTAGACGTCACCTCACCCGCCGACATTGATGCTGCATTCGCTGCCACCCTTGAGAAATTCTCACGTGTGGATATCGTCATCAACAATGCTGCATCTGGTCTCATCGGTCCCTTGGAAACTCTTGCAGAAGATCAGATCCGTCAGCAGTTCGACGTCAATTTTTTCGGCCTCGTTCGCGTTACACAGAGAGCCATATCTACCATGCGCACCCAGTCCCCACCTGGCGGCCTTATCATTCAAATCTCCAGTCTGTCAGGCTCCATTGGGGTACCTATGCAGAGCACCTTGAGTGCTACTAAATTTGCCATCGAAGGCTTCACCGAAGCTGTGAACCAAGAGATGAAGCGGGAATGGGGCATCAAGTTGGTGACGGTGAAGCCAGGTCGTCTCGCTACCGAAGCGCACACAAAGAGCATGACATTTGGGGAAGTTTCGGTTCTTGAATATGACCACATGGATGGAAGGCTGTGGGCAAAAAGCTTAGACTCGATGGAGTCTACTGATCCAATGGTTGCAGCACAACTGGTACACAAGCTGTCGGCCATGGTAAAACCACCACCAAGAGCAGTGCTCGACGCCGAGATGGTCGAAGTGTTAAAAGCCAGTTTGGAAGAGGAGCAGAACATGCTGTTCGACAGCAGCTTAGCCAACCTACTACAATCTTCAGATAACGCTATGAACGAGTGAGGGAAGCATGCATCAGATGCTATTGAATTTTTTGGCCCACTGTCGGTCTCGTGTACGCATACATCAGCGTCTGCTACGGCCGCACCGGAGCTTACGCCTATATCCATCCACCTCTTGAGTATCCCAAAATCGTCACTATGCCTCTCCGCGCCATATTCCAGATTCGACCCAGCTTTTCGGTGGTTGATGCACTATGCTCGCTAACCTGCTCCTTCAGCCAACTCAAGGTGCGATCGATTCGCTTATTATTCTAAATCTCGTTAACAATTCGATAGGCTTGCTGCACTTAAGCCGCATCGCCGCTTCACAAGCTTCTGGCCCACTTCGCCCTGAAAGTTGCTGCAATCTAGTTCTTTAAATGTGCGCCCGCGTGGATATAGTCCCGCTAGCTGCGCTCTCGCTTCTTCCCGCCTTACTGCCACCCAAACAACTGTGATACTTTCCGAGCAGACCAATCAGCGCGGCATGTACCATGACACTATGTCCCGCTTCCTTGGCGTCTAAGCTTGTGTGACTAAGCTTTCTCATAGCCCTTCGGAAGGTTTTCCACAGAAACGTATATCGGCAATTTTTGGATCAATACATATCGCCCAAACACGATGTCAACGCCTCCAACTTGCCTGTAGGACACTTAGTTAATGGTATTGCGAGTATCAGCAATCCAATGATGCGCACAATTTCTTGGAGATAACTACATTGTAAGGTTCAATTCAAGGTGTATTTGCTGGTGTCATCCGCGCAGAAAGAAGCAAGCTTACGAAGATGCTCGAAACCTGCTCAGTATGTCCGAGCTGAAAACGCTCCTCACGATTCTGACAGGACTCGGTCTTATCTTACCGGACTTCACACGTTAATTTGGATGTATGTGAACATGCCCTGGATCTCTTGAACTAATCCTGATACACACCAAGCAAGAACTTTCCGAACATCGATCGGGACAGTTGTATAGGTGCTTAATCTATTTTGACTGTTTGTCAGAGTTGGCATGTTCCCATGTGATCCATGAAATTTGACTGGACTACGACGTATGGATAGCTTACAACCAGAACTGCGTCCTTAAGCCCAAGATTGGGTTCGTAAATGGGCACCACCTGAATTGTTTAATGCACTTGCTGTCAGAAGGTTACAATTAGGTCTTAGCTTCCTGCATCTGCGATGCAGGAGTATGGTTTATGACAACAATACATGACGACATATACATGTAGGTCGAGCCACATACGTGCTGTATCCACTGGACAGGTAGGATATCAGACTCGATGTCCGGGTCTATTCCGAAACAAGCAGTACTGGCCACGGACGGAGCGTGCTAGCAAGAGGAGCGTGACGGGCTTTATTTCAATACATACAGCAGCATATCCACCACTCTGGAGACCCACTTGGGTGACGTTGAGTAAACGAGATGGAGGATGAAGCAAAGCGCGCTAATCGATAGACTACAGGAGAGAATATTAGCATGGCTCCCCCCAAATCTTGAAGGGCTGTTTAACGCCGTGAACTTTATGCCTCCCAAAAGAACGTAAGCAATCTCAAGATTCGTATAGACGACCTGTTGGGCGTGACCATGGCCTGCAGTAGATGGGAAGAGCCTGTAGCGATTACATGATAAAGTTACAGACAGCAATGAAGATTCAACGGACTTCCCCTAGTGAGCTAACTGCCAATGTGTATTATGATAGTCTTTCACGGTAAAAATATTGCTCATGATCCTATCGCCTTGACTAAACATACAACCTCCATATGTGTATTACTAATAAGTAAGCAGGCGTCCGATGGCGCCAAATGCTATCTTATTTTTCAGCGGCCTTGAAGACTTACTTTTTCCATTATCAATATTCTCTTGATAGGCTTCTTTTACAGCGACAAGTCCTATCCAATTGAATCGTAGCTGCTACTTTCCTTGCTAATTCTTTCAAGTAGCTAGTAAGAAATTCAGGTAAGAAACGTTCTGTTTAAATGAGGGTGGTCACCACTTCTATCTCTATCAAAGACTTGAAGCCTCCACCGATTCATCGCCCAAACACAACTAGATCACTCGAGAGGGAGGTGGCATTCCAAACAAGCAGAATTAGGTCACAGTACCAAGCTGACTTGATAACTCTTGCGTTTCTGCTTTACATCACATGTGGAAGTGCTCCCCATAATGGGTGTGCGATGAGTGATTGTTGAAGCTGACCATTGATCAGCTGACTAGAATCTTTGCAAGACGCAGAAACCATGTTAAATATTGCAGAGTTTCTCTCGGTCTCTGCTATAAATATGGCTTGAATGAGGATGCGTGTGAAGCGAGGTTTCACTGACTCGAACTGCGCGACTTGGTTGCGACACCCACGCACAAACAAAGAACGCTAGGATGCATTTAGAATGATGACACTGTATTCACTCGCCATAAAGTCACTGATCACAATGTTTGCAGACTACTCCTCTGATGCCATTCTAGTCGTTTCGGGGATGCACCTTTACCCCAGTGGCATTCATCACCCTAGTATTTCATGCATGCCTCGTCGGCGTTGTCCGTTATCGTAACAGACGGGTTCAGCGTGCTTGTGGGTTGCACACCCTTGGGAAGCCCCTCCCGGGACCCAAGTCCAAGAGCAAGGGATACTTATAGGAGGAACTGGGGCTGGTTGGATATGAGAATGTGTTTAAGGCTGAGGTCCTGGAAGAGTCGCCGCAGATGGGGCATGGGCGTGCTGAGGGTGGTATGGAAGTTGGATGTTCGTTCTGGTGCATGCGTATGAGTGAGAAGAGGTAGAGACTCAGGGCCTACGAGATATTTGTTAATTTGCGCCAATATACTGGTGGATCCTTTCCAAGATGTGCAAAGGCTTCTAGAACGCCATGTCGTGAAGCCATTATATGGATTTGGGAACAGCTTGTCCATTATGGGGAGGCGGGCTCAGCGCTTTAACCGAGAATCGAATAAGGCCTTGCTTTTACGTGCGCAGTTGGATCTTCATCAGCTGGCAAGGATGCTGTCGTATCGACACGAGGGGGGAAATGACACTTCACCCGCCGGGGCAAATTTAGTGGTCAGCGTCCCCACAGATTTGCCGCGTGCTTACAGTTCCCCGACTTCCCCACAGTAGAACAACATCGCGATCTTGCTCTTCCCACCACAGTCTAGGAGCTCACCCGCAGCATGTCAACCACGGCACAACGCATAGAAAGCGCGCTTCCCTTTCAGTGCACCGTCTGCCATCGTTCCTATGCTAAGAAGGAACATCTACAGGTGCCGTTGCCCCACAGCTCCCCCCATACTTGGCTGACTGGGCTGCATTAGAGGCATGAACGCTCACGTTAGTTTGAGTGCAGGAGTCACTCCTTCGTTGATTCTGATCGCGCCTAGATACGGGCCACAAACCATTCGCGTGCCAGATTTGTGGTAGAAGCTTCGCACGACAGGATGCGTTGAGCCGCCATGAGAGAGTTCACAGGCGAAACGCCAGTAGCGCCGTGCCCATCAGCGTCGATACCACTTTATTTGAACCTTCAGAATTCACACCCGAACAGCTTCAGTCCCAGCTAGAAAACTCGTTGGTGTCGCCTCTAACCACCAGTGATGCCGTACCCCAACCGCAGCTGCAGAACTCGATTCTCTTCTGGCCAGATTCGGAGCACCTACTACAGAACATCCTCTCGATAGATCCAGCATTGTGGGGCCAACCCCCGACTTTTGTGCCTCCTTCACAGAGCCATCAGTCTCCTCCGGGCTTGGATCCGAGTCAGGGTTGTCTGCACGATGGGATTGACCAAGGACAACGAGCTATCCAGACACTGAGTACACTGCTCAGCAACACCGTCAACGGCATCACAGCGCCCGCAGCGTTGAGCAATCTGACTTCTCGTTTCTTAGATAGCTGTCTGCACATGTTTTTTTCGACATTTGTTCCCATGATGCCTGTCATCCATCGCCCAACATTTGTATTTCAGGACTGTTCTCCACCATTGCTTCTTAATGCTATTGCAATTGGTTCCCTCTTCCTCGGAAGCAGTGAGGCATCTGACAAGGTGCTTGATACATGTCCGCTTAAAATATCTTCTGCTAACGCATCAAAGGGTGACGCATTGTGGCGGCTAGCTCACACCGCTGTCGCGACCTCGTGGCATACCATGATCAAGCACCAAGGCGAATACGATGTTGCACCGGGTGTACAACTGGTCCAGACTGCTCTGCTGAGCCAGATCTACGCCGCTCTTTCCAAAGTCTGTCCCCACGTTTTAGCAGTGTTTGTTTATTCTGACCCGATTTCAGTCCCGTAACCTCCGTATAACGAGTCAAGTCTTTCATGGCTTAGGGTTTTACTGGGCCCGGTATTGTGGCTTGTTCGACCTCCCAGACCTCCTAGCCATTCCATCACTTGATGATATTGCGGAAATCAAGTATCAATCCTGGAGAATATGGCTGGCAAGAGAAACACAGCTGCGTACACTTTTAGGGCTCTATATCATTGATGGTGTAATATCTCAGTATAGTGGCAGTCCAACAGTAGCTCAACACATGGCAAATCAGCTGCCTGTACCGTGCGCGGAAGAGGTCTACAATGCGACCAATCCGGATGAATGGCTTCGGTGCATGTTGTACTCTGGTAAAACTCAGCACCGTCAGCGCTTTTGTGATCTATTCCGCAGGTTCTTCTACTCACCTGACGACAAGAACAGCAGTATTCCACCTTCACTGTCATTTTTCGCACTGAAGGTCATTTTGGAGGGTCTAAAATCATTGGTTGCCGAATCTAAGCGCATAGAGCCACCCCCAGTGGGGGTTCCTTCGCAGTCAGAGATCAATGTGGTGTTGGATCGAGTACGAGAATACATTCAAGCTCACCCGACATTGAGTAGTCTAGAACGAAGCACTGCTATGCTACGATGGCATGCAGTATGCCTTGATGCACTCGCAATTACGGCACGAGGTGCTAGGAGACTCTGTGCAGGCCATGGAATTGTACAGCATATATTCGGTGGAGGGAGAAGGATCGAGAAAGACATTAGTGCAGAGCGACACATCAACCGGGATTACGCCCGTCGTACCCTTCTGCACGCCTGTGAAATCCAACGTATAGCTTCGCAGCTTCCACTAGGCCTTGCCCACGATCCTCACGTTCCCGGAGCAGTCTTTGCAGCAGCAACTACGTTTTCAGCTTTTGCGCTTGCCGGTCGAACGCAAATGGTCTTTCCTGAAACAGTTGATTGGCATTTGGCGGTTCTGCTTGCCAGCTCGGATGGAGATAGCAGACCTAATAACACCATGCCAGACGCAAATCTTGCCGAACCAACAAATGAAACCACTCGATTTATCCATGGGCGTCTAGCTGCTCAGGATGGAAGGGGAACTGTATTCCGAGATCTCAGCTACGAATTGAGCAGTATCAGACTGCTCCTCAGGGCGTTAGGCTTGCAATGGGGCGTTTGCGAGGAGATGGAGGAAGTCGTTGATGCTTGGGTTGCAAAATGCACCTGATTGGTAGGAGTGATCATCTGACCTATTTTTGTTGATCGCTTGCGCTCCTTGTCGTCTTTATCAAGCCCCCTCACTATAAGGTAAGTTGGCGAAGATCCAACTTGTTTGGAATACGTGTACTAAATTATGCATTAACCTCGTATGTTTAGCTGACGGTCCTAGACTTTGATGCCGACCGAGAATACTATATGCATCAGAATACAACTTCATCTAATTTCGGCCTACATCGCTTCGTTGCTAGCAATTCGGACTGGACAGCTTACGACGCCCATCTCGGGCATCTTAGCATACTGAAGCTCGCCATCAATATCCCAGTCCAGACTTTCCTCCAGCATAACCTTCAGGCCAACCTGCAAAGCCATTCTCGCTAGGGGCATACCCGCACATCGATGTCGGCCACGTCCAAATCCTAGGTGCTTGTTGACATTTTCTCTTCCAAGAACAAAATCATGAGGATCAGCAAATACTTCCGGGTCTCGATTTGCAGCTGCGTAAGTCATGGATATCGGCTCTTTGGGGTGTATTGTGCGACCGTGAAGTTCAACCGGCGACGAAGTTGTGCGCGAGAACCCACGATAGGGCACGTAAAGGCGTACAAACTCCTCTACCGCCGAAGGTATCAAACTGGGATTCTCCCGTAACCTGTTCTGCAAGCTCTTATCGCGAGAGAGGTGGACGGCTATGTTGCCGAAAAGAATAGGTGGTGCTACCATGCCAACAACTAGGCACTGTCGCAGAGCATCTCTGTATTGTTGTTAGTAGTTGAGTTCTTGTACTTCTCCACTTTGTTTTGTTTTGCCAGTTCTGTGTCAAGAAAAGCCACTTACATTAGCTTCTCTTCAGGGATCCTTTGGCCATCAACTCTCTCTGCCAGCAAGCTGCTTGCCGGGTCATTTTCTACGTTTCGAGGACTTTGCCGCCGGTCTCTGAAAAGCGCTTTTGCCATGTCATAGAGCTTATCCGAATGGAATCTCACTTCTTCTTTGTTCTGCTCCCGCCACGCATTCACCCACGCTGCCGCTGTCCGCGCGAGTACTGGTGCGCTTGCATCGGCTAGGTTCAGCCAAGTGACTTCAACCCAGGCAGCGAAGTTTGCACCAAAATCAGCAGATACATCGCCACGACCACGGTCTACAAGTTGCCTCCATTCGCGGCGCGCATGAGCTTCCAGTATGTGTTCGAGGGTTTTTAACCGGGATGCCTTTAGTGTGCGGTCAATCGCTGTGCGGTAAGGTGTGTGTACGGGTGGGTCTGTGTTGAGAGGTGGTCTTCGTGTACCTCTGGGATCTGATGGTATCACAGCTTTGACTGAGGAAATGAAAGTTGCAGTATCCGAAGCGCAGTTTTTGACGTCTTCGTATCGAGTGAGCATCCAATAACCGCCCATCTGAGACGTGTAGGCCACAGGGCATGTGGTTCGTAGATCGTCAAACTGTGCATATATCTCCAACGGGTTACTGGACTCAGAAAGCTCAAAATCTGATTTCAGTGGAGGACTTGCAAATGGACATGCTGCAGCCATGGCTCTTGTCGATGCTGTTATGAAGCAACTGGAAATCAGGTGACAAATGACCGTATGTAGAGCAAGCACGAGAATGACAGAGGCTCAAGAGATATAGTGGACCATAGCCGCTATCTGAAATGAATCCTGAACGTCCCATCCATACCGCCATCTTTGTCAGCTGCCACGGCATATCAACATTCCCCACACCTGTTGGCGTTCCGCGGCTCAAAACGCGTGGAAAATGTGGCAAGTGTGGGGAATCTTTATCGCGGGTGCACTTCCGCCGTGCCGGTTATACTCTAGGTGCGGGGCTTGTCTAATCCTTCGTGGGGAAGCCCCTGGCCACGACATAGTCGAATGCGACGGCCATGGGTAATTATAACTAGGGGCAAAGGACGTGGCCGTCTTATCGCGCAATCACACTACGCCATGCCCGCCGCAAGCGTTACCGATTGGGAGAAAGCAGGCGCCCATACTGTGGAAAGAATACCGTCCAGTAACGGACACGTGAACTATGGGTATGAACCGTCCACCGACGATGAGAAGGCGCTTGACAAACGAGTCAACCTGAAATTGGACTTCATCGTAGTGTTGGTGTTGGCCATTGATTTCATCCTCTGTGGGATTGACAAGACGAATCTGGGGTACACAGCGACTACGAGTAAAGAAGAAGCATTCACCAAACAGGAAATTGACTAACCTAAAACAGATATGATCAAAGATGCCCACCTCACTCCAGATGACATTCCAGACTCGGTGTCAATATTATCGGTCACCTTCATCACCCTACAGCCCGTATCAGTAGCTATTGGTCGTCGCGTAGGCCCAAAATATTGGATAGCATGCATGATGGTTGCGTGGGGAGCTGTTTGCATGGCCCATGCCGGTGTCAAGAATCGCGGGACTCTGATCGCCCTCAGACTACTGTTAGGCGCATTCGAGGCTGGATTTGTTCCTACATCGTTCGTAAGGGTTCACTTTGCTTCCCTGCTAGAGATTCACTAATGAGAACGATAGTATTATATGTCTACTCTATATCCAAAGTACACTTTGGGCTTTCGCCTTGGTCTTTTTTCCGGAATGTACGCTATTGCAGGTGCATTTGCTGGCCTCATTGCATACGGTATTTTTCAGATCCAGCATACATCCCTGCATAACTGGCAGTTACTCTTCATCATCGAAGGTGCACTTAGTGTCTTCATGGCTATCGTGACGGTCCTGGTCCTCCCGGCTAGATTACCTACTGCATGGTTTCTTACCTCGGAAGAAGCATCATACGCAGTAGCACGCATGGAAGCCGATGTAGAAGGCTCCTCTGAAGAAGGTGCACAAGACAAGACGGGTGCTGTCACCAGACGAGACGTCTTGGACGCGTTCACTGACTGGAAGAAACTGCTCACTGTGGTGTTCAACGTGCTAGCTACACTTCCCGTTAGCGCTTTTGGCTATTTCATGCCGCTCATTGTCAAGGGAATGGGTTACAAAGGGGTTGATGCTTCGCTTATGAGCGTCTCTCCTTTCGTTGTCGGTGCGTGTGGTTTGTTTTGCTTTGTGTACATCAGCGACCGGTTCAAGGAGCGGAGCATTGTCGTTGCATCGAGCATGGTGCTCGCCATTGTGGGACTGATTGTCATGTATACAAGCGATAGACCGAAGCTGCGCTACGGCTTCGTCCACGTTTGCCTCGCAGGTGCCTTCACAGCGGGCCCTTTGATTGTAGCTTGGTTAGCTGGTAATACGCCGGAAAAGGTATGTGTACCCATTTTCCGAAGAATTCGTTGTCATCTCGGTTGACACAGCAAAGGCCAAACGATCAATCATCATCGGAATCAACGGATGGAGCAATCTAGCAGGAGTCATTGCTGGCCAGCTGTACAAAACAAAATACGCGCCACATTGTAAGTTACTGTTGGCTCCTCTAATTCAGCGTATAGTTGACAGGATGATTTCAGATCGCTTCCCTCTCTTGGTGACCATGATTCTTATTGCAATCGGCGCAAGTGGATTCATTGGCATGCGTGGGTTGCTCATGTGGGAAAATCGGAAGCGGCAGCGTGTCACGTCAACATGGGCTCCAGCTGATTTCGCGAATGAGAGAGAGTCGCGAAAAAGAAGAGGTGACATGAAGCTATCATTCCGATACGGATATTAGAGACAGATCTGATGGCTATGAAATACGCTGTCGTTTTGCTTCTGCCATGGTAAATCTAGTGTCCTCACCGTAGTGCACGCGCATATTATGAATATCTGACTTTTAGACACAACGGGACTTGGTTATGATGGGCGTGGGGAGAAGAACGGGTGGTGTTGGTGGGAAGAGAAGTTCGTGACAACATCCACTAGCGGACCAATCACGGCGTACACTTTCTTGCTGACGTCCAGGCCGGGGCATTACGTCACAAGAAGTTGAGCGGCCTAGCCCCAGCCCCAACCTCATGGTGAAGACGACGCGCACGCGGCCGCACGACTAAACTAACTTGCTACAACTACCCCTCATAAGCCCACTTTTCCTGCCCTTTGTTCTCTCCCTTCTTCCTTGCCCACCCCCTTCCCACCTACATCTTCTCTAAGACAATCTTGCAAACCCTCCAGTGATTTACCTATCTCGTGCAACATGGCCGCTGCTACCGCATGCCCCATTATCGGCTCCACCAACGACGTCCTACCGCCCAATCACCCCGAGGTTGACCTCTCCAAGGACGGCCAGGTGACTCCCCTACGCAATGTACTGGGCGCCGATACTGATGCATAAAAACCCTCAGACCTGTCCTGTAGTGGGTGCTACAACAGACCACCATCACAATCTCCAGAAACACCCTTCGGTACCCCTCCCAGACCTAAAGTCACCCGTCGCGACCGAATGCCCTGCGCTCAAGGATGTTGTGCAGCAGCCCAAGAGCCAGGCAATGGATGATGCCATCTGCCCCGTAGTTGGTACTGCCACCACCGTACTGCCGCCAGACCACCCGGACACAGCCCAGAGCAAGGAGGGCGACGTGTGCCCCGTAACAAAAGCCACGGTGGGACACCACAAAGAAAAGGTGCAGGCTCACCCTAGCGTGCAGGCTGTGAGCGAGTCCAAAGTTTGCCCTGTCACTGGTCAGCATGGAACGGCCCATGCATAGGCTCAACGTGAATTATTTTATCTGGCGTTTGCATTTTGAGTACAAGAACCTTGTATATGCTAGTCAATGGAAACGAGATCACCCTTCTTTGGGACCCAGCTCCGCCACATTAGCAGCAACATGTTACAAAACCCCTATGACGCAAGCTAAGTTTGCGATCCTTTGATTCATGTCCTAAGGAAGCTTTGAAGAAAAATATGGCAGCCGTTATTCAAACTGCTTTAATTGTATACGGCGCCCATCGGCGCAAATCCAGTCAACCTTTCTCCAGCAGAGGGCCTGAACTTTTTCTCCTTATACCATTCATGCGCCGTCTGAGAGAGCTCCTCCACTTCGCTAAATTCAAATGCGGGTTTGGGAAGGAGAACGTAGATTCCCTTGGAGAGATCGGTGCCAATGTTGTACACCTGAGCAAGGTATTTCTTCTATAATGCTCATCAGCTTACGTCCCAATGGAAAAGAAAACCCCATAAAAGCTCAAGAGGATGGGCCAGCGCTTACTTGGATATTAGGGTATCTGACAAATTTGAGCATGTTTGCCGTGTTTTTTATGGTGTTCTTGCGCTCTTGCTCACTCATAACTCTCGACCAGAGCTCCTTCGCTTGATCGTAATCGCTCTTCTTACCCTCGTGCCAATAATGGCTCTTCCGACTGACAATGTTGTCACTTACCTGATACGGCGCCTCAGCGGCCTCGGGCGAAAACTTGTGTACAAAACTGTTCGGGGCATATTGTTTGTTACCCGCATGGTTAGCATCTACTCTCATATTCCCGTCAAAATTGAGCGATGCGTAAGACTTCGCCATGAAGGGACAGTTGACGGGAATTTGGTGAAGGTTTACACCGATTCGGTGATATTGTGCATCGCGATAAAAAAAAATTCTGAATTGAAGTAACGGGTCTGGAGAGTCTTCAATACCAGGCACCATGCTGCCCGGGGAAAAGGCTGCCTGTTCGACGTCTCGATGGAAGTTTTCAGGGTTCTTATTAAGCACCAGTCGGCCAAACTCTTGCATTGGGAACTGCTTACGTGGCCAGACCTTGGTGACATCAAACGGATCGAAACCAAGCTTCTCTGGATCTGCATCCTCAGGCTCCATGACTTGTACGTGCGCCTTCCAGACAATCTCTTCGCCAGCTTCGATCGCCTCCCAAAGATCGCGTTTCGAGTAGTCGGGATCTTCGCCACACATTTGGGTAGCTTGTTCTTGGGTGAATTGCTTCTGTCCATGTTCGGCAATAAAGTGATATTTGATGTACACGAATTTGCCCTCCTTGTTAACCCACTTGAATGTATGGCATCCGTACCCATGGTTGAAGCGCCAACCTTGAGGGGTGCCGTGGTCACTGAAGAACATCAAACCGGCGTGATTACCTTCGGGAGTACACGCCAGCAGGTCGAAAATGGCATCATAGTCAAACAGGAAGTTCTTGGGGTTACGCCATTGTGAGCGGATGACATCGGGGCCCTGGATAGGATCACGACAGAAGAAGACGGGCTATTTGGGTCAGCATCTTGTGGATACGAAGCTAGAAGAACACATACGAAGTTCAGTCCAACAATATCGTAGTTGCCTTCCATGGTGTAAAACTTGATAGCAAATCCACGTGGATTGCGAGCCTCATCCGGATACTCGCGGCCAGGAGTGACTGTGCTGAAACGAATGAAGATCGGAGTTTTCTCACCAACACCTCGCAGAAAATCCGCTTTCTAGTTGAGATTAGCATAACTCCGCAGAGGTGCAGGTCAGGTTTGAGTATACCGTAAGATCAGACACGTCTTTGGTAGTCTCGAAATAACCAAATGCTCTACTACCACATGTACCATGCGCTCAAGGTTCTTGGAACGATTGAACGTCTGTTGCTTCCTGAATAAAGTCAGGTGATCTTAAAATAAAATTCGAGAGAAGTGTTCTTACTGGAACAAGAAGACATCACTTGCAACAGGTATGCCGCCAATAGTCTTACTATGCTGACTATAATAAAGATTAGATCGGAAGTGCGAAAATGGGCCAGTGTAAAAGCGTACGCGTCAGGC
>Ga0247757_10000318_pt1 | contig 40624 bp, 29 predicted proteins | sample UWRJL126311R4_FD_180929 | JGI IMG/M metagenome (GOLD analysis project Ga0247757, IMG submission 180929) | Plant litter microbial communities from Arlington Agricultural Research Station in Wisconsin, United States - UWRJ-L126-311R-4 | ecosystem: Environmental > Terrestrial > Plant litter >... | reverse complement strand
TAATATGGATAAAAAAGGTATCCTACTTGGTATTACTACTCGTACAAAGCAGATCTTTAGTAGGCAGGAATACGAAAGAAAGGTAGTAAGGTAAGCTATCTAGGATAGTAACCGCGAGTAGATTTCGATTCTAGTATATATATGCGCCAATAGATCAGCTCTAGATCTAGCCCTTATCTATAAAGCTAGGCTAGAAGGCCTACTATCAGGCTAGATAGAAGATATTAACCTAGAGGAACACTTAGTATTTATTACCTCATCCTCCTCTGGCTGGATAAATAATAAGATAGGCCTTATATAGCTCGAACAGGTGTTTAATCGCTGTACTAAAGAGAAAACTGGATGCTTATACCAACTACTTATAGTTAATAGCTATAGATCTTATGTTACTATAGATTTTCTTAACTACTATAACTAGTATAGGATTCTAGTAGTAGTATTCCCTCCTTATTCAACGTATACGCTATAGCCCCTTAACGTCTACATATTCAAGCCTCTTTCTACTGCCTACTTAGAAGAACTATTAGCCTTCCTATATAGGGGCCAGGGACTCTGCTTAATAGCTAAGAGAGATTTCTTTAACCTATTCTAGAAGGCCTAGTAGAGCTCTTTTAAATAACTATTAATTCTTAAGGCTTTTAAGGCTACTAGTATATCACTACTTAACCTAGAATCTATACTTAAAAGGTTCTTAAAAGCTAGTTAATCTAAGTAGGAATTAAGAGAAAGCTTTACCTTAGTATTTAGCGCGTTAGACTAGAGGAAAATCGAACGTCTAGTATAAGAAATAGTAGATAATATAGCTAGTAGGGAGGTAAAGAAGCTGAGTCAAACGATATACTTAATCTCTATATAGAATTAGCTACTTAAATATGAGAACGATGGCCTCTATATATCCCTTAGTACTAAGAAGAAGCGCTAGAAGCGTAGTAAGCCTCTAGTAGACGATTAGTCTACTAAGTACTTAGGAGGAGTAGTATTCTAGTCACCAAGTAAGATATAGGCGGCACGTGATCGACTACAGCAGCAGGAGGCTAAGGTAGAGCAACTATAACTCTAAAAAGCTGAGAGAGCTAAGGCTCGAATAGCTAGTAAGTAGCTTAAGGCTAGATTACTTGAAGAGAGACGCGTCGCGAGGGCTAAGGCTCGAGAAGCTCGCGCGAAGGAGAAGGCTAATTAGGCTACTAAGCGAGCTTAGAAATAGTAGGCTCGTAGAGCTTAGTAATAACTTTAGAATTATATAAAACTTGCTAAGAAGCGTAGTAAAAAGCCTTCAAAGCTTCCTAGGAAGGCTACTTAGAAGAAAAAGTATAGTACTGAGTCTATAGATGCTGCGCAAGGTATAGGTGCTATATCGCAGCCTCTACAGGTTTAGTTACGCCACGGCCGGAATATTAAAACTCCGAGTAGATTTCTATAGTTATAACTGATTCTCGAGTCTTATAGACCTCTCTACTAGAAAATCTCGAAATAATAGCTATTACGTAGAGCTCTAGAGCCTCAAGTTCTGCTGGCGCATTTTGGTGTTGGGCGCGCATTGACCCTCGGCGCGCATTGACCCATGACTTACGGTACTGAATGCACAGGGCTGCGTGTCACACACTCTCAACAATACCTCAGGCAGAAGGCGGATCAGAAGGTTCACTGCGTCTTAAGTCTGTGGATGAAAGGGCATGTGCCACTCTGGTATAACAGCGAAGGTCGCGCTGGTGTTTAGGGAACAAGAGCTGTGTCCATAGCCCCCGCTCAGAGGTTATGGTAGGTCTTGCCGTTGAGCGTGTCGAGCAATGTGCGGATGCGCCAACGACGCGTCTTTCCGAGCGTCTTCGCACCGCCTGGCAACGAGTACGTGATACACCGGATGTAGAATGTGAAGACATTGTCCTCGTTTATTACGTGACGAAGCACCGCATGCCTTATCTCGTCCCACATGCTATCACCTGCACAGAAAAACATCACAGCATCATCGTCAGTCCAAGCTCCCGCTCAAGTATGATGCTTCGAAAGTTCGTTACCGAGGTCAAGTCCGATGAAGAGGTCCTACTAGCACGATGGGACGAGAAAAAAGGCACGAGAAAAAGGTAGGCGCATTACCATCGGGAGTAGCACGACAGGCGTGTTGGAGTTAGTCGTGGCATGTGCTTTTCTCCCTTACTTTCCCTAATCGAGACTAGTCTTCCCCTTCACCACGATGTGCTGGCCACCACACCACCACTCGCCCCCTCTCGGAGCTTTCTGCAGTCTCCCGTTCCTTTTCACGTTGCCTGAGCACAGCCGCGAGCGACGTGTAACCTGGACGACCTGTCGGCTTCCGCAAGCAACCCCCCAGCCGTACCACCATACTTTTCAGCGTTGGGGTATTACTTCAGCCGGACAAAGACAACATCACGCTCTCCATTCTAGGGAACCATGCCGCCCCTTAGAATCGGTGACCCGCATACTCTGGACGACCCACGGTTGCCATGGCTTGTCAAGAGGCTCGCCGCATCGTGCATGCGTTCGGCAATGCCAAATTTAATTTATCAATTGACTGCTCCGCAATGCCCCAGAGTTTGTGACGCTCTTGTCTCCCTACACGACGTCTATATCTCCATTCACGGGTACGATATTTGAAAAAGGCTCTCAAAGCGTCATTCTGTGAACTCTTGTGCCTAACACTATGCTACCTCTGCTACTTTGGAGTATCACTGCAAACTACGCATGGGCGAAGACGGTTGAATACAACTGGCATGTAGGATGGGTGCTGGTGCGCTGGCTCCCCCTACATTCTAGAGGCCTACTAAATGTTTGCAGGCAGCTCCTGACGGCTATGTCAGACCGGTCATGGGCGTCAACGGCAAATGGCCGTAAGTGCTCTTTCCGACTCCCGACATTTCCTAACTGCTTCATAGTGTCCCGACCATCGAAGCAAATGTCAACGATACTATTATAGTTAACGCTTACAATGGCCTTGGTAATGAAAGCATGACACTTCATTTCCATGGAATGTACCAAAAGGGAACCGCTGCAGACGATGGAGCTGCCGGTTTGAGTCAGTGTGGAATAGAACCCGGAAGCTCATTCAGGTATAAGTTCAAAGCCAACCCAGCAGGTACGCATTGGTGGCATAGCCATGAGAAAGGTCAGTACCCAGACGGTTTAAGAGGGAAGATGATCATCCACAATCGCACGTGGGAGAGGAGTCTCAAAGTACACAAGCAATATTATTTGAGCATGTCCGACTGGTAGGTTCTCTAACAGCGAAGATTCTAGTTTCTAACCTTTATAGGTATCACAAACAACAGCCTGAACTTATTCGTGACTACCTGAGCCCCGACAACATCAATGGAACTCTTCCCTCGCCAGATGCCTTCTTATTCAACGAAAGAAGTAAGAATCCAGCAACTCTCAAACTCAAGGTATTCAGCATAACCCGCCTTACCATATTGACCGAGGCTGACTCAAGACTTTTGACAGCCAGGAAAACGATACTTGCTGCGGATTGTCAACCTTTCCGGTCTCGTGTGCGGAGCATTCCACATCAATAAACATCCTTTCAGTATCGTAGCCGTCGACGGCATCCCCGTGAAACCTCGGATTGCTCACACAATTGCAATCTGTGCTGGCCAAAGGTTTGACGTTGTTGTCGAAGGCGACCGCAATCGGACGAATTACATTGCCAAAATGGAAACAGATGTTTTACAAGGAAGTTTACCATCAAATGAAACCAGGTCGGTAATTGGAGAAGTGTCTCCCAATGAGCCTGACAATAGCGATGCACCGGTAGAAGGCTCACCTCCTGCGGAAGGGGTCTTCAATGGCTCTAGGCCGCAGCCTCCAGGCAGATCTGGGCCCCCATCGGGCCGTCCCTCGGGGGGACCTTCTGACATTACCCCCGATTGGAACCCGCGGGATATCTTCGACGATGCGACACTGATACCTTTGGACGAGGAGCCGCTTTTAGGACCAGTTGACGTTCGTATCAACGTACGCACCAATAAAGTCTACTATCCCGGAATTGGAAGCCGCATCGGGCTTGGTCGGCAACCGTGGATCCAGCCAAAGGTTCCCTCACTCCTCACTGCTTTAACAACGGGTAAAAACGCGCTCGATCCGGCTACCTATGGGCCTGGTGTCGACCCCCACGTGGTACGGCACAAGGATATTGTCGATATCTACATGGAAAATCCCGAAGAGTTTCCACATCCCATGCACTTACATGTAGGCAGTCCCGTGAAAGCAGGGAGAAGTGTGATGCTAACGATATAATAGGGACACAGCTTCCAATTGGCGGGCCGCGGCGAAGGTTCTTGGAATGGCAGCGAGGCCGCGCTCCACCCGATTCCCGTGAAGCGCGATGTTGCCACTATTATGCCCGGTGGATGGCTACTCCTGCGCTTTCGGGCAGACAATCCAGGTGTCTGGTTCTTCCATTGTCATATCGATCTACATTTGGTTGGGGGCATGGCAGCTACGATTATTGAAGCACCAGACGTGCTACAACGACAACAAGCCATTCCGCTGCAGAATATCAAGTCTTGCAACAATGCGCGCATGTGTTCGGTCGGGGCATGCAATTGTCGGTTAAACAAGCTTTCACCACAAGAAGCAGAGGATCAGTGCAACACAATCTTTAACAGCCCACCTCCCACCTTCGGAGCCCTAAAACCTCCCAAGCCCGAAGATGCTCCTAAGTCGTATTTTTGAGGGCTGTTCCCGTCTCGCTGATTGATGGCTGGGTCAGTATATTTTTCTTGTTGCATTTGCTTGGTCCTTTTGGACATCTCCAGGGTATATAGAAACAAGAGGCATAGGCAATGAGCGACAGCCGGCATGCATCAGTAGATATCCCGAGTACATAATATTTAGAGATACACGAATCGATCATACGTTCACTATGGTAGTTTTCGGGGCATGCATTGGTCGGCCTAGGCGGCAAGTGCAGCCGACGCGCGCTTCTCTAGACGCCAGGCCTCATCCCGTCCCACCTCGTCCCGTCCCCGGTCTCACCTTCATAACAAGCGTTCTGGCTCCTCGAAAAAACGAAAGTCAAAGCCTAGCCGTGGGACTACATGTTTCTCCCCGCTCGTCTCTCCATTCCGTATTGGCGGCAATGCGAAACCATGGCATCTGATTCCGGACGTGTTTCATCCCTCGCATCGCGTCGGTTTCAATCGTGTCACGTTTCAGACTTCACACCTGAGCATTCCGCACCTCCCTCGCAATGGCAGGACGTTTATTAAAAGACTGGATGGCTAGCTACTCGGTGCAAGCGACATCCTTTCCAACTCTTTCCCCAGATCCTACCATCATCGACCTCATTCCAACATGAAGCGCGCGGTTGGTTTCGCCGTGTTAGGCAACGCCTTGGCCTTCGCGGACAAGCTCCAGCAGATACCACAAAAAGCTCTCCTTGCAGACGCATGCCCCTCCGATTCGATACTCCACAATGGCGAATGCCAACCTACCATCCTCGGGGCTGTGCCTACCACGGCTGAGATACGGCAAAACGGCTCCCTTCCTCTGGAAGATTCGCATGCCTCTACAAAGGCCGATGGTCTACCGTGGACTTTCTGGCCAGAATGCTACGCGAACGAAAATCAGACCGAGCCGGTGTGTGTATTCACCGACCAGGACTTCGCCAATGGCCGCGGGATCTTCTTTGTAACCACTAGCACACATGCTTATCAGATGCTCAAGAAGCCCGCTTTCACACAACCTGACGCTCTACGACGGGTAAACCAGCATACAAACCCTCCTTTTGAAGAGCATGTATTCCCTGGTAAGGGCCGTGGTCTTGTTGCCAATAAAACTCTACACCGAGGTGATCAGATCTTCGCATCAACACCGCTAATCATAACAAACCCAATTTCGTATAACCTCGTAGAATCGGAGCGACTGCGTCTCGCGCATCGTGGTGTCGATACGCTACCGGACAACTCTCAAACATTATTCTGGGCGCTGCTCGACCATTTCAAGGGCGACCCCGTGGACGATCGCATCAACACCAACGCCTTCGACATCAATGTCGATGGCGTGGGGCAGTATGCCTTGCTCCCTGAGATCGCCATGATGAACCACGACTGCCGACCCAATGCAGCCTATTTCTGGGACGAAGGGACCCTGAGCCACTACGTGCACGCCACACAGACGATCCAGCCAGGCGAGGAAATCACCATCACATATATCAACAACGAGCGCAGCCGGCAGAAACGTATGACCCACTTGAAGACGAACTGGGGTTTCGATTGCTCGTGCAGCAGCTGTGCAGCGCATGACGTTTTGGCCGCCGACTCAGATGCCCGCATCGCGAAGATAGGAGAGCTCATCGACACGCTGAACGACTGGACATCATCCTCGAAGGCGACGCCAGAGACGGCAGAGCACCTCATCTCTCTATACGAGCAGGAGCGCTTGTTCGCTAGCTTGGGAACGCCGTACAAGCATGCTGCGGAGGTGCACAGCAGCTTCGGAAACCGCGATAAGGCGGCCATGTACGCGCAGCTAAGCCTCGAGTTACTCATTCTAGACCGCGGCTGGAATGATGGCGATGTCAGGAATATGCGGAATATGGCGAAGGACCCCGAGCAGAGCTGGAGTTGGAAGAAGAGGGTCAGCAGCGGGTGTGGCTGCGGGCATGCGCATTAACGTAATTGCGTAAAATAGCCGCTCTTTGGATTCCTCGGAGTAAGGTGTTTGGTTTGTGCGGATATTAACTGGGTTTGGAATCGTTCGTTGGATCGGCAATATAAGGATTCGGCGTATGGATATCGAGGCATCGGTGACCTCGCGTATGTAATGACTGCATGTCTTCAAAATTATTGATTGAGCTTGAAGCTCTTCGCATACAAACGTAAACTGGTTTTTTTTTCCCTTATGTTTTGATTGGAGGCAATTCTCGTCTGAATGCGTTGGGATGTTGGCGAAAACTCATACTTGGAATGAATCATCTTCATATTTGTATATTGGCCCCGCAACGGCTACATAACCTGCTGGAACTTGATGCCATTCTCGTTAATAGAAATTATCAGCGTATGCATGCATAGAATAAGCGTGTTCGGTATGCATAAAGTTCAATAAACTCTCCTGTACGAGCATACGGGCACGTCTATTTCTAGAAGAAAAGTAATGTGTTCAGAAAAGCAAAGTCGACTCTAGAGTGCCAAAGTAAATTGCAAGTATTTCATTCCATAACCTTCTGTGTTTGTAAAAGTCTTCCTCTCCGAACTAACTTGGAACAGCGCTGCCTCACCCCGATGCAAGAACCTTCCCCAGATCCATGACCGTGAACAGAATCTGATTATTCCTCCTCTGCCCCTGCTCACTCCCACCCGCGAACCTCACTTTCGTCTGATCATTCGGCGCTACGATCCCATGTCAGCTACTTTATATCCTCGCCACAAGAAGAAGCGGCGAAAACTTACGAACTCGCACCTCCCTTGCTAGCGCACGCCCCGCGGGCGTCGGCACCTCCTCCCATGTCCCCTCCCCGAGATTCCGGTTTATAAACACCGAAGTGGACGCCGAGTCCGACAGGACGATGGTGCCGTTTACGCCCCCGATGGGCGTCCAGGCCACGGATGGGACGCCGCGCGGTACGGCTTTCGTGTTGACACTTATTTCGCGCGTGGGGTCGTTTCCTGCGCGTTGGGGGTTGGAGGTGATTTTATAGTAGATGGGGTAGGTCGTTTTATTTGTGGCAGCATCGACGACGCCGTATTGGAAGGCGATGATGTATTTATTTCTGCCGACCTGCAGAGGGTTGGAGATGAGGAGGATGGGTGTGGGATGCCAGGGTGCTTACCTTTGCGATGCTGGGTGAAGATGGCTCATCGGTCGCGAGTTTCGATGCTACGATGTCGGTGGAGGTGCCCCAGCTCTCGTAGTCGTCAGTTGTCGTCTGCTGGACGACTTTCTGCGCGTGCGTTTTGTCGCCTTTACCGGCGTAGAAGAGAGATAGGGAGTCGCCACTATTCGTACACTGAGCGTCAGCAATTGAAAAGAACTCTTCTTCTGCCTCCTTGGAGTATCAAAGCCATCACTGATGAGGAGAGCGTACTTTAGGAGCAGGAACGGATTAGCAACTGCAGTGGCAATGTTACTCAATGGTCCGCCCTTAGCAACCTCGCTGACGAGTTCAAAGGTCTTGCCCAGGTCGTTTGATACAAAAAGTTCAATGGCAGTACTCTTATCATCCACAGCATTCACCGCCAGGAGCACGACGTTCTCATCTTCTCCATACGATCCGTTTACGTACAGCAGATGCGGCTGCAAAAGCTTCTTCTTGGAATTCGATTTCGCGCTGCCAAATGGATACCAGGAGTATCCATTATTAGTGGAGCGATATATAGATATATTGCCAACGGAAGAAGACTCGCTCCAAGCTGCGAGCACGGTGTTATTCGGGAGCGTCTCGGTGCGGACGGCTGTCAGTTGAGTGGAGTCGTCATCAGGCTGGTAGGCCGTTACGTTGGCGAACGTATCGATTCCTGTTGGAGTTGGCGCAGGTGGATCAGGATCCTCCTCATCTTGAGCTGCTACTGCGGTCACAACTGACAGCAGAGCGATGAAATATCTGTGGAGACGCATGGCGACACAGTGAAGATCCTCTACTCTGTCTGTCAATACGAGGTGTATGCCGTAACAGCATCTTCTATTTGTATGTCTAGGTAAAACCTAGCGGTACATTCTCATCTAACTATTGGCAGTCACAATTACCGGCTTAAAGGAAATCATATTGAATTCGTGGCCCCTCTATGGCGAGCAAAGTGCGCTGAATTGTGAAATTGCATAGAACAGGGTTCAAGGCTCACCATACCTAGCCGTACAAGGAACGGCAATTGAGACCCATGTTCCTACCCCACAGACGCGATTTACGAGACGTCGCACGTGGGTGCTCGCCTATCCTTTCCGGGGAATTCACCCGCCACGGTTCACGTAAAAGGTGGTGGTTTGGACATGGCCCGCGCTTTTTGATTGGTCGACAGCAATTTTGTCCAGATCGAGGTGCATAATATAATTCATTGGCGGCTGATCTATGCGTGATACCCGTGTTGTTCGCTTAGAAAATTCACCGACCTGACTTCGGATATATTCGAGGTATGTGTGAGACGTCTTTTGTTTGCTAAGATCATGCGTTTTTGCTCCGAGACTCGGTCTGACAAGTAATATATCAACAGTGAAATTGTGCAATCCAGTGTGAAAATGGCCTCAATATTCTGAAGCGAAATTCTGCGCATATGAACCAACAGGCTACCGTGATCCTTCAAGATCCACTAATTGCGAGTTGCAGACCCAGCTTCTTAAATTTATTTTTCAATTTACACATAGAATCATAATCTAGAATTGCTTCGTTTACCCCCGGTGCATTTCCAGCTTCAAGTTTTATCTGACCATATTGCGATGCCAGGCTAGGAACATAGCGGCCATGTCTGGCCGTCACCCCGCTCTGTGGGTGCCTGACGTTAAACGGGTTGCTCCACTCAATTAACCAGAACCTACATGGGATCTTCAGGAACAACCCCACTGCCTCTGCTACAGTGCAAAACACCTGGAGCTAGAAAAACCTGGTAGAACAGATCAGCTTCGTTTATGCTTCCCATTAGCTGTTCTACCTATTGATAATAATGCGCAGTTCCTCGAACAGGGATAATAGGATCGTCGACACTAATTCACGAAAAAAAAGCTTTGCCCTTGAAGCCTTAACTTGTCTCATATCCAGGCTATCGGTTTTCAATAGCAATTCATATTCTGTGATTTCCTGAGCTCAAAACGTCATGTAATCGGAATAGTTTAGATCAGTGATACTAAACGTGCTGTCCTTCAGAAGTAAAATCGCGATGAAGTTGGATGTGATATCGAAGGGTTCGAGAACCCGTAACTCTGCTTCTGATGTAATACTATTTGCAAGATTATACTCGGACTATTGAACACGAGTTCGTGCCAGGCCGATGCATCGTATGGCGTACGCAGACAGTCAATTATCTTTCGCACGATGTTGGCTATTATCTGTGTCACTTTGACTTCTTCTCTTTCACTTTCAAACGTCATTCTAACAAAGCCACAATTAAGGAACCACTCGCAGGTGTCAAGCAGCGAGATGGCCTCACCAAGGTCCGTACGCACCCAGCCACACTCCTTTCTTACCGATTCAAACAAGCAGTCCAACTCATAGCCAGACATCTACACCCTTATTCTTTAAAAGAAGCTGAGGCTAGGTTTCGCTCCCAGATGAAGGAAGCTAAGCGCAAGAGCATCCGCAGGGATACCATCTAAGAGACGCGGATATGTATGCGTTATGACATAGCCTTCCCTCCCGCCCTCTTTCCACGGAACTGTTCAGTGATGATTTTCCAATCACAACTTGCTTCATCGGACCGCGCATCAAAAAAAACCATGCAAAAGATTCCAGTTAATTGTCTTGAAGGATAAAGTAAATGGATACGGAAGATCAAAGCTTGGGAAATGACGAGTATTGAAACACGAAAAGAGATCAACCATTGTCAGTAATACTTTGTCTGCAACTCGGCTACGTATGCTATTGTAGAGTAAAGAAGGGTGCACCTCTTGGCTTATTGAATTTTGTTGATTGGAAACCCTCATACGAATAGTGCCGGGATCAGCCACTGGAACAATATGCAGTACTACTGAAGAGCGAGCAGCACCATACACAAGTCCGTTTGAGACCACGTGGCGATAGCCGAGAGTAACTATACCGAAAATAGGTGCTGCCGAGGCAGTGGACCTGCCTTATCGGCAGGACACTCAGATCACACAGAGTATCGCTCAAAAAAATGGCTGAAACTGCATGCTAATTGGAGTAAAGTCTTAGGAAGTTTAATTCTAATCGCGAAAACCCCTGGGAATTTATTAAGACGTCGAGAATGTATTCATCACCTGCGCTGTCCAGCAGCAGGTGCCAAATCTTGCTCCATCAAGGCTCTTCGGCATAGTTCTGTTTCAAAAGCTCTTCGATATGCGGATTAAGCCAGTACTGGCTCAAAACTTCATTCGGCATGTCTTTTGCGCCCGTTATCCTCCCCAAACACTGTTTTTCCTGGCAACGACAGTCAAACGGCTGCGACATATGCCATTCTGTGCTCGGGTAGAAGAAAGTGAGCTCGTCTCCAGCCTTGAGACCTGCTTTCAATGCTGGGTTGACCCTGACTTCCCATTTCTGCATATCAAATATCAGGTTAGGCCGACACGAATGGTTGGTGTAGACCAGGTCGCTATTCAGTTCGATGTGCAAGTCCCTCGATGCTTGAACCGACGAATAGGCGCAAGTAGCAGGAGTTGCAGTTGTAATTCGCGCAAAGATGGCGCCGGCGGGAAGGTCGACTAACGAGATTGAACGGGCTGCGAAATCGCCTTCTAAATGTTCGACACGCAGGAGGCGGTTTAGGTCGGGTTTGACCCAGGCAGGCACCCCATCGGTTGATAAGCTTAGCTTTGGTGATTCGTTAAGAGAGGTAGGTGACATAATGGTCTCTGTACCCGTAGGGGATGTCGTGCCAGTAGATTTCGGAATTTCGTTGGACACTCGACCCTCCCAGCTGCCTTACGTTGGGTTTATATAGTGCTTCAGCAGACAGATAGTCCCTCATTTATGAGCTAAACGGATCCATTTGGCCCGCCGTCTAGGCACAGCTGCGTACTTCATTGTGGATAGCGTTAGCCGTTTCGGAGATGGTTCCATGTTGCCGGATACGGTGACCCAGTCAGAAAAGAGGTCAAGATCAATACGAAATACAAATACCGAGGCTCTTAGATTGAAGAAGATATTGATCACGCTCTTTGTCATAGATTCCGCATGTGAGGCTTTGCTGTCAGCCGGTGTTTTCTCAAAATGGATCAACTGCCGCGGTAAGCGGACACGCATGGATATGCTCCATCTCAATCAAGGCGGGAAAAGATCTATTTACATTTTTTCTGATATTTATCCTAAAAAAATAGAACGTGTAGATGGAAAGAGACAGTCTATGCATAGTGATGGTTCAGAAGGGATAAGTTTTAAAGTTCAAGAAAGGGCAATGACGTATGTGCTCCAACCGCTAAGCTCAATATAGTTAGTTGTAAATTCATCACATTTCAAAAGCCTACGAACTATTCTCGATCACTCTCTTAAAGGCTAGGAAAGTCTACGTCTTTTGATTTTGCTCTTTACTAGCTCGGATCGATATATACATCTGTACCGCTAATCCTGTATCATTGTAACGCTTGTCTGAAGATGCTCATTTCCGATCGTTAGCTTTAAAACCATCCACAAGTGTTCCCATATCCGGGCTTCAGTCCTCCATGTGAGATGCTGAATATCCAGTCACTTATTGATGCATATATTCTCTAACTCTTGGCCTTGAAATCGTTATTCTTCACTCCCTCGGCATGTTCTTCAGCGATGTACATACTACGATCGGTTTCAGTGATGCGGTGCGGCCCACGCTCATCTACGGTACTCAATGAATCTTAGCTGTTCGATGCGCTTTTGATACAAAACAAGGAGGTTATATCTTATCACCGCTCCTAATAATTCTCAAACTATTTGGATAATCATGAAGACTCGAACGGAAGGTCATTGACGCTCCTTGGAAACAGTCGATGGTTGGTGTCTGCTGTTTTCTATGAAAGGCCGTCCAATTATTAATGAAGATTTACGCTTACTGTCTTTCGCTACCATGGCGAGCGCGCTAACATATTCTAATTTCAAGCCCAGTAGCATTACTGAAGATTACCATCACCGTTATCAAACATCAACAGCTGTATGGTCTCAACATGTCCCTAAGAAGGTTCCGTCGATAGCAGCCCCACTATGCACCAAAGCTTCTCAGCCAATGTGGGCCCTTCTAATGTTCCTCTAATTTTCAACATCTAGTAATTGTTAAAGACACGTATTCAACATGATTGCTGTTGTTGCCCAAACCCATATTTTAAAGTCATCTCAGCATGCCTGGCACATCACACAGAAACCTTCGCTCAGTTAATTGTCCCAAATGTCTCTGTCCGCAAACAATATTATGCCAGCAGTGCTCCTACATAAGCCATCCCCACTTTCGACAGTAACAAACTTCGGTGCGGCAGGGGAACTCGAGTCGTCTTTGGGATCAGTTTATCCTCCGCTTCCATCACATCTATCTTACACTTCCTGTGTGGAATGGAAGCGCGAGAAAGGCTTCTGGCGCTGCCTTACCGCCACCTGTATCCCACTCCTGCTATCTGCCTTAGAGGGGAGTGTAACGAACACGGCACTTCCCACAATATCGAGCGCACTCGATCTCAGCACCAAGTTCTCCTGGGTTGCAACCGCTTTTCTCCTAGCCAGCACAATCTTCCAGCCGCTTTATGGCCAGCTCGGTGACATGTGGGGACGAAAGCACCCCATGATGGCTGCACTCGCTGTCTTTGCTATTGGCAGTGCTATTTGTGGAGGAGCTCGTTCAGGTGCAGTTCTAATCTTCGGACGCATCATCCAAGGCCTTGGCACCGGCGGCATCGACCTCTTTTCAGAGATGATTCTCTGCGATCTCGTTCCTCTAGGGAAGAGAGGACCGTATCTCGCCATCAAACATAGCGTCTATGCTTTGGGTACAATCCTGGGGCCGCTCTTAGGTGGAATCTTTGCAGACTACAACTGGCGCTGGTGTTTCCTCATCAATGTTCCGGTCTGCATCATAGCGATCGGAATCGTGGCATGGTGGCTGCAAGTGGGTGGAGGAATCGATACGCGGAATATAAAATTCTGGGAGGAGCTATCGAAAGTAGACTTGCTGGGCACCTTCCTCTTGACGTTGTCAGTGATCTTGATCCTCGTCAGTCTCAGCACCGGTGGCGCGCTTCACCCATGGACCCATCCGTCCGTCACAATACCTCTCATACTGGGCTTCACAGTCTTGGGCGCGTTCGCGTTTTACCAAAGATCAAAGTACTGCGCTCACCCAATCATGCCGCCAAAAGTCTTCTCGAACCGCACCACGAACATAGCTTTTGCTCTTACTACAATTCATGGCTTCGTCACATACGGCGTCCAGTTCTATCTTCCTCCGTTCTTCCAGGCTGTAAAAGGCCACAAGGCTACACAGTCAGGCGTTGACGTTCTGCCTTCCACTCTCGTTATCGTTGTGCTTGCCGCCGTCGGTGGCCCCCTGCTTACCTTCTGGGGACGGTACAAGCCTATCCACATAATCGGCTTCAGTATCATGACGCTCGGAGTCGGGTTGTGTATCACCCTCGATCATAGTACACCCACAGCAGCTTGGGTTGCGTTCCAGTTCCTGTTTGCAAGTGGATGCGGCATCATCGTTCCCTGTTTGCTGCTCGCCGTACAAGCTAAACTCCCCGACACCGTTACGGGCCAATCATCTGGGTCCTGGGCGTTTCTGCGCGGTACAGGCTCTCTTTTCGGTGTCGCGTTTCCCGGCGCTATTTTCAACATCCACTTTACATCGCTGTTGGATGATATTTCGTGTCCGGTAGCACGGGCGAAGCTTGCGCACGGCCAGGCTTACTCGAGGGCATCAAGAAAGTTCATTTCTCAGTTCGATACGCACTGTCAATGGCAGATTATAAATGGGTTCACAGAGAGCTTGAAGGTTGTTTGGATTATCTTCACCGTGCTTGCAGGATTGGGGTTCATCCTCACTTGGTTTGAGAAGGAGCATAGTATGAGGATGGTATTGGATACTGTGTATGGGTTAAAAGCAAAGACGAAACTAAAACGGCCGACAGAGGAGGAGTCTCAGAAGGACCCGGAAGTACTGGTTGCTTAGGATGCTCAGAGAATTGTATATGTACTGATTGGTGCTGGTTAATTCAGCTTGTTCTTTTTCTCAGGGCAGTTTCAGCGTCTTTCTTCTCTCCTTACTATATTTTAATCACATATAAGTTTAATGATAACAAAAGAAAGAGCACGCTTTCCATAGACATAAATAATTGCCTTCTGGAAGCAATAGAAGCCAGTTCATATCCTGCTGTATTCTATATCGACCAGCAGCCCCTTCCAGTACCCCAGTTTATCCTCCCCATCACCTCATCTTACTTTCCCACGACCCCACTTTACTTACCCGATCGACCCTCACTACCGTCTCACTCGTCACCAAAATCCCACCTAAGGACCCCATCCTCGCATGTGTCGGCACACTCGGCCCCTGCCCTGTTGTACTCCCACTTCTCCTTCCCTCCTCCTCTTCCGCCTTCCCCACCACAACAGTTGAATTCCCGTGCATGATGCCCATGGATCCGCCGCGCGTCGCGAGTTCCAGCATGCTGTCTGAATCTTTGTCGCAAGCTGGGTTCGAGGTGTGCGGAACACGCGTGGCTGTTAATGGACAGGAGTGCACACAGGATGCGGAGGAAGAGGAGCGGACGGGGCGGCGGAGGATAAAGAGGTACACCGGGCGGAGTATGGGGAGGCACGCTGTTAGTTAGGGAATTAGATTGTGTATGGACACCTTAGAATCGATCATTTAGATTGTGAAAGGGGTGGAGTTTGTTGACGAAGCGAAGATCTGATCACTAAATCTTTATGGAGAATAGCAATGAAGCCACGCGGCGATGGATTCAGGAAAGAGGGAGTATTGACAGGGAAAGGAATGAGAAACAAGGAGACAGGAGTGCGCTTACCGCTCACAACCGCAAGGTTAACCTCCGCCGTAGCCCACACAATAATCGGCGTAACCCCCCAGGGCATCTCGTCGCTCTTGCCATCGAAATTCCGGCTCACGGCCACTAACATGATACTCGCGCCGCACACGAAGATCCCGAAGCCGAACATGGCCATGATGGCAACGCGCTGCGAGAGTGGCAGCTTCAGCTTGCGGACCTGGACTACAGGGAGCACGAGGATGGCGATGTCGATGGCGGAATGCGTGATTACCGTGCCAACGAAGAATTTGGAGTCGTCGATCGCGCAGGTGCCGGGGAGAGAGGGCTTCCAGAATTTTTCGATGGGAATGCAGTGGAAGATTGCAAGGAAGGTCTGGGCAAAAGATTGTTAGCAGTCGTCATAGTAAACCGCAAATATTTTTGGAACGAGCTTTTCACTGCTCTAACGCTAGAAGAGAGAAGTATAATGAGCAGAGGGATTGGACGTACGCGTAGAATCAACCAGATGACCGTACACCCCGCGAGTACCTGTATCGGAAGCTTAATCGACGATGTCCGGAACAATCTCCAGTACAACGCCAGAATCGACAACTTGCTCATCGCAAGACTGAATGCGTACATGAGCTCCAGCTCCCACAGCGTGAACCGCGACACTTCGAGTACATGATCTACTGATGCCCTTATATCAGACAAGAACAATCCAAGGCCCTCATGCAGCCAGTACAAGACGTAGGCTGCCCATACGAGTGCGAAGAAGAACCCTAAAAGCGCAAAATAGTCGTCGTACCAGAGAGATACTCTCGTGAGCCGGCGAGCGAGCAGCCGTGCAGATACGGCTAGAACAGCGGCTATGGTAGTGATGTACAAGCAAGCGTAGGCAGCCGGTTGCTGAGAAGCATGAGTAACTCTGAGGGCAAGGCGCATGATGGTATGGTTTCCCCGTCTTTCTTCACGCTTTTATTTCCCAGGCCAGCTTGGGTACCTAGAACGAAGGATGTATCGAGAGAATCTGGCAGATGGATGCGGAAATTAGATGGCAGAATGTGGTAAGCGAAAATTACTAAAAGGACATGACATCTTCTTTCGTCGGTCTGGAGTTGAGACGGAAAAGGCGTCCGCAATGGGAGGCTGCTGCTGTAGAATAACGATGAGCTATTTCGTACGTCTTTCGACGACTTACATCGCTCAGGCTGATACGCTAGCGTGCTGAATCCAACAGGATGTCCCTTCTAAGCATTTGTTTCGGCTTGTCGTACTCTCTGTCCGGCGTATCCTACAGATGCTATTTTTACGTCTACCCACTGCTAGCCTGTCAGCGCAGCTGAAACTAGGATCTAATGGCCTAAGCATGATCTAAAAATCATTGAAAACAACTTCAGGAGCCAAGACAAGTTTTCTCTGGGGTACGCAGATGGGGTCGACGGGAACAAATGTGCTATGCACCGTCGATCAGTGGGTGCAGGGTCCGGCCTGTAGCGTCAAAGTTTAAACACTTTTGTTCCGAGGAGAACCAAGTGTCACGAAGCGTCAAACGCGTCAAACATCGTATGCTGCGTCATTGCACACGTGCGATCGAACATTTGCGACGCCAAAACACTGGCCTGGCCACTACTGTTGCATGTCAACTTGGGACAAGGGCCTGTGAAGATTCCTATCGACATTATTGTTGTCCGATAGCACAGAACAGAAGGAGCTTTTACTCAAATGAAGATCGTGCGTAAGATGTATTCTCTATTCGCGTCTTGTTGGTATATTGGCCATGCTCTATATGTCGTCACAATCGGGTATCCATTTCTCAAACCTACTACTTCTTGTGCTCTGTGAAAGCGGCCTCATTGCGTGGTCCATGCTTTGGTCCGTCTTTCTTGCCTCGTCCGCCAAATCCCCACCTAATCTGGTTCGCCCATCGACCCTCGACACCGAGATCGTCCGCCCACGACCAGACGAGACCAGGGTTCTTCTGGAACATACGGCCCGCAAAAATTATGTCGAGGTTGTCGTTCTCCAGATATCCGTTCGCTTGGTCGCCGTGGGTGATGGAGCCAACAGCGGCAACGAGCAGCTTGTCGCCGACCTTATCTTTGACAGCCTTTGCGAAGGGCTCCTGGTAGCCCGGTCCGCCTTTGATCTTCTGCTTCTGATGGAGACCAGCGGAGGAGACATCGAGAACGTCGACGCCTTTCTCGGCCAGGATCTCGGCGAGCTTAATCGTCTCGTCAAGAGTCCAGCCTTGGATGTCGCTCTCTTCAAGCCAATCGGAAGCGCTGATCCGTAGGAAGAGAGGCATGCTATCCGGAATGGTTGCCCTTGCCAATTCCACGACTTCTAGAGTCAAGCGAGTTCGGTTCTCAAACGAGCCACCGTACTCATCCGTGCGCTGGTTAGAAGCAGGTGAGAGGAACGAGTGTAGCAAGTATCCATGAGCATTGTGAATTTCGATAGCGTCGAAGCCTGCCTTCAGAGCACGCTCGACGGCATCCTTGAAAGCCTTCTTGAAGTTCTCGATATCTTGTTTTGTCATTTCCTTCGGTTGCGCATGTTTATCGTTGTAAGCAATGGCGCTGGGGGCATATACGTTGTCTGGCCAGCCGTTGAGTTCTTTGGTAGCAACATCTCCCATACTCAACCATGGTGCTACAGTGCTTGCTTTTCGGCCAGCGTGTGCGAGCTGAATCGCTATCTTCTGATTTTGCGAGTGTGCGAATTCCACAATCTTGCGCATAGTTTCAATCTGTGAGTCTTTCCAAAGACCCGAATCTTCGGGCGTGATGCGGCCCTCCGGTACCACAGCAGTGGCTTCTACAAAAGTGAGACCAGGGCCACGCTGGATGATGCCACCAAGATGGGTAACGTGCCACGGAGTCAGGTGGCCATCCTCTGCAGAATACTGGCACATAGGTGAGACCTATGAAATGTCAGTACTTTGGCCTTAGGCAGAGTCTTCAAATGGGCTTACGGCAATGCGGTTTTGCATATGAAGACCACGAAGCTTGATTGGAGTGAAAAGCTTTGGTATCTTGTCACTGCCATCCTTCATTCCAATGGCGGTTCCCGCAGGCGGGTCTTGCAGCGGTGTGAAATAAGAGATCTACATAAATGAGCAAAGGCTGCTGAGCAATGTCCTGGTCGCAGTACTCACGCCTGGTGCTGCACGGTTAGCCAGATGATTTTCTCCTTCAACTTCCTTTGGGAGCCCATGGTGGGAGTGCTGAGTAGTCGTCATGATAGTGGTGCAGCTGTACACAAAGCAAGTGAAGAGGGGTATCAAGCGCAGTCGAGAGTGTAGTAGAAACCAGTAGGTAATGCTGCGGGCAGCAGCTTTATATATCAGTTCCTATCCTCGAGGAAAATTGCGGATAGTGACGTGCATTTGGGACCGTCGAATAGCAGACCCTGATGGCGGGGCAACTGGGCGCCCCGCCTTCCCTAAACGACAGCCGCACGTCACCAGTCCTTGTTTGATTTATAAGTAAATACGACGCCCGCGAAGTCTCTGTTCGTTCGTTCGCTGGAATGTATATTATACGACATGTAAGGAGTCTACTCGGGTCTTTCCGCAAAGGGGACAGCTGCCTTTGGACCGACTCATTCAGCCAATCAAGCAATCAGAATTGCTTACCTACATGATAAGAATGCACATCTCTATGCAATACGCATAGCTACCAAATAGCTGTTGCTTTCAAGCGCAAGCATAACGCATTGCTAAGCAGCGCACATGGTGCTTAGAGAGAAGGGCGACAGGCCGGAAAATTATCGGAGCAGCACGCTGCATCGGCCTTCTACGGAAAAGAAAAAGCAGGAAACAAGCGGATTTCATGTGAACACCAAAACACAGGCCAAGCTTCGAATGACCTCACGATACCTAATTTTCTATCATTCTGAAAGCTTCGAGATGATTCTACCATTTACGGCGTTTTGATTGTGCCGCAAATGGTGGTTTATTCCGATTTTCCCTTTCTATGCGAGATCGGCATCCCGAGTGTTTGCCAGGATGGTTTGTCAGCAGGCGAGGCGTTTAACTACTCCGAGCCTCATCCAATTCTCAATTTGGCCTCTGACTACAGCGGCCCAAGTGAGAAAGGCGACCGGTCTTACACCGGACTTTGCAATGCCAACCCTTTAGTGCTGCAATCGATGGTTGAAGGTCGAAATGCCAAATGCAGCATGTTCAGCTTGTGAAAAAAAGCTTATTGGTTCTTGGACACCTCTCCCAGCGGACGGTTCCTGGCGAAGCCGCTGCAAGTCAGACTTCGGAGGCTCGCGGGCTTGGTCTCCAAGCAAAGACGTCAAAGCGGCGTCATTGGCGTTTCAAAAATGCCAACCCTTTAGTGCTGCGATCGATGGTGGTAGAGAAAATTCTCTTTCGGGCAGGACAAGAGATATGATAATCGGGCAAGCTCCCGCCAAGTTCTCCGTGCTGTTGACTGTGGCGAGGATGTGCCCTGCACGCAAGGCTGGATGGCGTGGAGTCTGTGCATGGCAGAGAAGTGGTGCAAGTGTTCTAGCAAGGTGTTTACAGAGACGTCTGAAGCAATCAATATAACTGCAGTAAGACTCATGCCAGGTACCATGCAGACGTCAAGATAAGGTTAGGCGCCCTTGTCTCAATCGAGAGGCAGGGACCCATCTTGCCCTGGACGAATGCTCCTTTCCGCCCGTCTGCTCCATGCCACGCAGACGCCAGAATATGCTGGAAGATGCTCGGGGGCATATGCTCACTCCTCTCCATCATGACTCAGTTCGATGGCTGCTACGTGTCTTCAGTGGTGGAGGAATAGATCCGGTGGGCCATGAGACAGCTGCAAAGAGTCATCGGATCGGGGCATGTGGGCACAGCTGTGATGACTGTGACCGAGGGAACTGGCAACGTTGCATTATTTCTCCGATTAGAAGCACCGACAATACCTGGGCGGCTATTGGTAGGTGCTCAGTCATGCAGTTTACTAGCTCGCAAGGCGGCAGGAGAAAAGGACAGGTGTTGAAAATTGACTGTGGCAGAGGCTTGGCACGAAGACCCAAGCGAGCGCGATAGATAGGCGATAGCAGCGGCGGGGTGTGGCCTGCGACATTTACGACACAGAACACAAAGGTAGAGGCTGAAAGCAGCGCCGTGACACGGAGACTGCTCGCTATAGTGAAAGACTACGGCAGTATACTTGCCTGGAACAATGAATCAATACCGAACTGCCCGCCTGTGCGCCCAGACTTGTGTGCGGGCGAAGCTTCTAGCCAGGGTAGGCTCGCTCCACGTGTCCTGTTGGCCTGCTGAAACCTGTGAAATTGAGGCTGATGAGTTGTGTTGCCCGCTGCAAAGAGGATAGGTGGCGGTTTCTTGCCCGCGCTTTGCCTCTTCCGGAAGGCGGTGAACCCGTTCCCGACCGAAATGCTACATGTCCTCATCGAAAAGTTCGGGTTCCACCTGCATATAACACCCGCCTGGGGGCTCGACTGTGCTTGCTCCCTCTCTCTCCATCCCTCATCTGCTCGACCTCTGCTCGTCCTTCTTTTTCTTTTTTTCAGAGATACCCGGGGCCTTGGTCTGCTCCATTGCAATACACCACACACATCCTGAGCTCTCCCACAGAGCCTTAGACACCCTTCTCCTTGTCTTCCACATACATCACATTCACAATGGCGCGGAGATCGAGGGGCGCAAACCAGCGCTCGACATGGTCGATCGCCTTCTACCTTCTCCTCGTCCTCGTCGGCGGTCTGATGCTGGCGAAGACAGCTCGCGCTGACGACCAGGCGCCGCTCAAAGATGACACTGGTGTCTCTGGACCCGTCATCGGTATCGATTTGGGAACCACATACTCATGTGTTGGTATCATGAAGAATGGAAAGGTCGAGATCATGGTCAATGATCAGGGTAAGCACGAGCCTACCATCCAAAATTCTAGAACCGTATTGACAAGTGTCTTTTACAGGTAACCGTATCACACCTTCTTGGGTCGCCTTCACCGACGAGGAGCGCCTTGTTGGAGACGCCGCAAAGAACCAGTACGCCAGCAACCCTCACCGGACAATCTTCGATATCGTGAGTGCCGCACACCATCGTTGAGCTGGATATACGGCTAACAAATGGCAGAAACGTCTCATTGGACGTAAGTTCAACGAGAAGGAGGTTCAAAATGACATCAAGCACTTCCCCTTCAAGGTTATCAACAAGGTACATATCCTCTCCATATCTTCATCTAGATCTGTCGCTGACAATGCCCACAGAGTGGCCAACCCCGCGTCCAAGTCGAAGTTCAGGGCCAGGATAAGACATTCACCCCAGAGGAAGTCTCCGCCATGGTTTTGGGCAAGATGAAGGAAGTCGCTGAGAGCTATCTCGGCGAGACCGTCAAGAACGCCGTTGTTACCGTCCCCGCCTACTTCAACGACGCTCAACGTGCCGCCACCAAGGATGCTGGAACTATCGCCGGCCTCAACGTTCTCCGTGTTGTCAACGAACCCACCGCTGCCGCCCTGGCCTATGGCCTCGATAAGACCGATGATAAGAAGGAACGCCAGGTCCTTGTCTATGATCTTGGTGGTGGTACTTTCGATGTCTCCATCTTGACCATCGACCAGGGTGTTTTCGAGGTCCTCTCGACTGCTGGTGATACTCACCTTGGTGGTGAGGATTTCGACAACCGTGTTATCAGCCACTTCGTTAAGAAGTACAACAAGGAGAAGAGCGTCGACATCACCAAGGATGCGAAGACCATGGGTAAGCTGAAGCGTGAGGTTGAAAAGGCCAAGCGTACGCTCTCTTCCCAGAAGACCACCAAGATTGAGATTGAATCCTTCCACAAGGGCGAGGACTTCTCCGAGACCCTCACCCGCGCCAAGTTCGAGGAGCTCAACGCCGACCTGTTCAAGAAGACGCTCAAGCCCGTTGAGCAGGTTCTCAAGGACGCCAAGCTCAAGAAGAGCGAGATCGACGACATTGTCTTGGTTGGTGGTTCCACCCGTATCCCCAAGGTCCAGGCCATGCTCGAGGAGTACTTCGGAAAGAAGGCTCGCAAGGATGTCAACCCTGATGAGGCTGTCGCTTATGGTGCTGCCGTCCAGGGTGGTGTTCTTTCTGGTGACAAGGCTACCGAGGAGATCACACTTCTTGATGTCAACCCGCTCACTCTCGGTATTGAGACCACTGGTGGTGTCATGACCCACCTCATCAAGCGTGGTACCACCATCCCCACCAAGAAAAGCCAGATCTTTTCTACCGCCGCTGATAACCAGCCCGTGGTCTTAATCCAGGTCTTCGAGGGCGAACGCTCCATGACCAAGGATAACAACCAGCTTGGCAAGTTTGAGCTCACCAACATTCCGTAAGTCGACATGAAACCTACAATTGTATTTGAGCAGTCACTAACAACATATAGCCCCGCTCCCCGTGGTGTTCCCCAGATCGAAGTCACCTTCGAACTCGATGCCAATGGTATTCTCAAGGTTTCCGCTGTCGACAAGGGCACTGGCAAGGCGGAGAGTATCACCATCACGAACGACAAGGGCCGCCTCACTACCGAGGAAATTGAGCGCATGGTTGAGGAGGCTGAGAAGTACGCCGAAGAGGACAAGGCTACCCGTGAGCGCGTTGAGTCCCGCAACAAGCTCGAGAACTATGCCTACAATCTGAAGAACCAGATCAACGACGACGATGGTCTTGGCGGGAAGCTTGATGACGAAGATAAGGAGACCCTCACCGAGGCTATCAAGGAGACTCAGGACTGGCTCGAGGAGAACGCCGCCACTTCGGCAACTGAGGACTTCGATGAGCAGTTCGAGAAGCTGTCCAACGTTGCCTATCCCATCACTTCCAAACTCTACGGTGGAGCTGAGGGTGCTCAGGAGGAGGCTGAGGAACCTGGCCATGACGAGTTGTAAATGATTCAAAAAGTCTGATATCACATCACACTGCCAAAGTGGTTCATGTTTTTTCGTAAGGGGAAGCTGGGTTGCTTGTTCCGGCACTTGATGATTTGGCCGATGTATAAGTAGCATTGTTTACAAGTCGAGCCTAGACGAAAATACGGTTTTCATGTGGAGTATTCAGGAATCGGAATCGATAATTCATGCATGTTCAAATATGTTGATGGTCTTTGTTGTGATGTGAAGGTCGGCACTAAGGGATGCAATTGTTATGGCCTCGCGCTGTGTTGAAGTCATGCTGCTCATGGATGTAAGGACATGCAAACAGTAGCTAACACGCTACCAGCCAGGCTGAGAGTGCAGCATAGCTTCCCACCGCGGATTCAGTTCGGCCTTGATAGCTTTTCCAGCTGTGCAGCTCAAAAGCACATACGGAGCGTCGGTTACTGGCGGAGGCGAGCGCAAGGGCGGGGGCTGTACAAATCTAAGTTATCAATTCCTGGCCACGACTTATCTCCTTCCTTACTATCGCTGTGAGGCGTAGCTGTAACACCGAGTAAGTTGCCCGGAACCGCCGTAGCTGCAGGTCAGGAGCCCCGGGGGCTCTGGGCCGTCCAAGCACGTTCCACTATGGCGAACTGTGCCACTACAATACATCCCATATTGTGGGTCAGTGGAGACAGGATCGTCTCTGCTGCAGTCGGTGCCTTTGCTCATTTTTCATTAATGCTGAGGCGATGGCACCTGGGTACTTGCCTCAGTCTCAGCATATCCCGCATACAAGCCCTTATATACATCCCGTTATTCCATGGTGGGGAAGCTCTGTTTGTCTGCTGCGGCATGAATGTCAGTTACGCGAACCCAGACTGCAAGCGAGGCAGGTGTAGTGAATGCGGATGTTCACCCGCTGGCGCTACAGAGGCGTGCCTAATGCAAGCTAGGATGATCGTGCAGGCTCAGCTCTATGCCAGAATCCGGCCTCGCAGAATTTTAGTGACTGAAAATCTACATTGCCATCTGGTTTGATTCAAGCTGCTTCCCGTCACGACCAATGACACTGCGGAACTCGCCCTTCTGGCCAGCCAAGGCCGATCAGTAACCACGGCATATGCATGGAAGACAAGAGGATAAGAGAAGAGACTCTACTTTCACCGGTGCATGTTATTGGAGACCTTCCTTATGAAATAATGGCACCTATACACCGACTCGACCGGATGGAAAAGTTGCGGTAATTCAGCACGGAGCACAAAGGCTGTGGTTAGGGAAAGATAATTATAACTGAGACTTGGAGAAAGGTATACATAACCCAGGGAACTGAAAATGAACCTCGCTACTATCTCGCGCCCTTTGTGCTCGCAATGTGACTTTTGCTTTATGTGATCACCGTGTTTTGTGATCAGCACCGTAGAGCATTAGCTCTGTGCATATACATAGTGTTTCACAGTGAACATATTATGCTGTAATGCCTACTGTAAATTGTGATCCCGTCACGATCTCAGCAAATGCGGGAAACAAAACGTCGAAAAGGGGGCATAAGCCGTCATGCGATTCACCATATATAAATGCCTAGACTACTTTCACCAGATGGAGTTTTGATTGAATGATACACCGACCCAGACCTCGTGCTTATCTCGTGCAGCCTCCTCCTGGAATTTTGTCATCTTCGTGCGTTCCAGAGTCATAGCCAATGCTGCCTGAGTGCTAACTAGCGTGACCTACCTGTTGGGTGAGATGCGGATAGCTATAGACAAGCAGCGCGCCGCCATAAGCCGATGATGTGGCGAAGCATGTGACCCATTAATTAATAAGCATACTACTTGAACTTCAACTCCAGGTTCAGACATCCGCACCAGGAAACGCGTCTCTACACAACCAGCACAAGGAACTTCTCGAGTTACGGCAGGAACATGGCATCAAAGACCCCACCGAGCACAAAATGGGATTCTTTCGACGGCTGGGAATACAATGGAATGAAGGAGCGATTAGAGAAAGCCATTACGAGCTTGGACAAGTCTGCCCTCGCGCGCCATACTGAACTGATCACCGCCAAAAAGGTCACTATGAGCAAGCCTTTCTCCGCAGGCCAATACTGGATCTGCTTTGAGATGATTGCCGAAGATGGCAGTCTTATTATTGCCCGGGTTCGCCTACCCAGGCATCCTGACACTCCAGTCACAGTCACTGAGGAAGACGAACAGTATGCCATTGAGTGCGAGATTGCCACTATGGAGTTTGTGCGGCGAAATGCTCCCACTGTTAGAGTCCCCGAGGTTTATGCCTACGAGAAGCCTGGCTCGGAGTTTGCTACCCGTGCCGGTGCTTCCTATATGCTGTTGGAGGGTTTCTATGGCAATACGCTGCAGGATACCCAGTTTAATATTTGCATGCTTCCGGTGAGCCCTATCTCCCTACACATTTGCACAGTCTTCCCGCTATTGTTCTTATTGCTATGCTAACTCTATCGGTTCTAGGCCGCAACCCAAGAAAGCATCATCACACAATGGACGAGGATGCAAGCGGAATTAGCGACCCTGGTGTATCCTAATATTGGCTCCATTTCATCTATATCAGAAACCGGAGAGCCTATAATTGGCAGGCTTTCCACCGCCTCATCTAACGGATTAGTACGTCATGGACCATTCTCGAGTGCGGCTGAATACTTTACTTCCATCGCAACGTCCCGAGTCATACAAACTAGCCAATCTGAACAAGATGAACTTACATTTGACCAGCTTGATGCTTTCACGTTCCTTGATATCGTCCGCAAAACAGAGCTTTTTAATACCAATGAGACAAGCTTTCCCCTTAATCACATGGATCTCGGGACGCAGAACATATTAGTTGACGAATCTTTTCACTTCCTAGCCGTCATTGACTGGGAATTCGCGCAAACAGCTCCTTGGGAGGTCAACCACTTCCCAATGCCATTCCCGCTGGTCTGGTCAGATGAAAAGATCGATGCCGCCCTCAAGGATCCTAGCAATAAGGCACACAAAGCCATTTCGCAACAAGCAGCTACTCGGCAGATGTATATCCAGAAGTTCCAGGATGCCGAGAGAGAGCTGCAAGAGAGTGGACGGCGTCTTCAAAAATCTTTTCCTGATGTGCTGACCAATGCGGCATCACGGATATATGCTTGCTATGAGCACATAGGGTCAGCTGGAGATGGAGATGAGGATCTGGTCCGAGAGATGGTACGATTGGCTTTTAGTTTTGACCGGGAGCGAACCTATGAATATCTCGAGGGCATTAAGGACAAGATTAGGCAAAGAGACGGATTGCAAGAGAAACTCTGAGCGACAACTAATGTCTCTGTCCTTTCCTGCTCGCTTAGAACGTTGGAGAAAAGTAAGTGGACACGAAATTGGGAGTGTTACTTTACAATCAGCCCTTGCTTCTTAACTGCCGATTCGGCCCCCACGAAGGCTGAATGTTCCGCGACGGTAGTATCAAGAGGGCTTGCCTGGTACGGCTGCTGCGGTTGCACTTAATATCAGCCGTTGATGTTGAGCGGGTGTTGAGATATCGTGATGAACCGCGCACATATGCCTCGACCATTTTCATGCTTCTCTGGAAGTCGCCCGCCCTTGTCCGATGGCACTCACTAGTCGTATCTCGACCAATAAAGTTCAGATGGGCGTATAAGAGAGCACCAACACCTGAGAATCGTCGCAGAAAAGCCTTTTCACCAATGCATGGGTTTCAGTCAAACAAAATCACCGGGCACGCAGGGCAACGTTTCGGGTGGTGTGGCTGGAGGTGTCCGCTTGGGCGGTGACTTTCGATCTGGCGGCGGTCTAGCTGGAGCTGCTTGCTCGGCCCTTGGCTTGACAGCTCGATTTCTATGCCCTCGAATCGGCGCAAGGATGTCTTCTTGTTTCGCCCAAAGGGGTCTTTCGCGTGGTGATAAGTGTCCTCGTTCGTCATAACGTTAAGCGTCGCTGGGAGCAACTTGGTGTCTGAGATTCTAAGTGGGATTTTCTAGGGCGTGGTGTCTAGCCCAATGACGACGTTGTAGGGTGGAAGTGGCCATGGCAGCAACAGGAGATAGTTGGTCCCGGTCCCAAGAACCCGTATATACAGCAATTCCTTGTACGCGCCCTATATTTGTGCCAGAATCTACGTCGCAGCGAGAGCTCTCCCATAATTCCATGCCCGTATCTTAATGAAGACACATCCACATCCGAAGCCGAGTCTTTTATTATCTCTAGACCTTCATTTCCTTCTAAAGTCATATTGCTGTTCATGGGTTTAAAGACATGCAAACAGTAGCTAGCACGCTACCAGTCAGGCTGAGAGTACAGCATAGCTTCGCATAGCGGGTTCAGTTCATCTTTAGTAGATTTTCTAGTCGTGTGGCTTAAAAGCAGTTGTTCATGGTAGTTGCATGCGGAGCGTCGGGTTATCCGGCATGGTGGCAAACGGAGAGGGCTAGACCCTGCTGAACGGTCGGCTAACCTGACATCTTGATAGAAGACGCCCGACTCGTGGCTAACAGAGACTAAAGCTTTTGACAGGCTCGGAAAAAAAAGCAAGCGAGCTGCATGGCGTTGCTGCCTTCTACGATATTGTACACTTACCCGAACGCGTGGCTGCCCAACGTACCAAGCGAACAAAAACCAGATCGGGCATCAAACAGATGCTAGATCGGGTAGTCGAGCATTGCAATCGGTGCTAATCGAACATTGCAATCGGTACAAGAGAACAAAAAGTCGGTGCTGCGCACCGGGACAACACAGCCCCACTAACAATTTCCCCGCAAGGTCCTGAACCTCCAAGACGCCTCTGGCAGCAACCTGCGTCTCTGACCGGCTTGCTGTTGACTATAAAGCTATTCAAGATGGCTGCAGCTCCAACCATTTCTTATTTACGTACGATCTGCTTCCCCATATCTCTCAGCCAAAACGATTTTCTATATGCGAACACGCTCAACTCAGCACACGAGACCTCAGAGGTGCGTACGACGAACCTATTGCTTAAGCCATCACCTTAGTCATGGTACTAACGAAATACTAGACTGGGTTTGGAGCTGAAAAGTTTTGTGACATCATCTCTCATCTTCAAGGTTGTCTATTTTTCTATAAATATTTGTCAAGAGAGACAATGTTCTTTGCAAGGCTGTAGCGTTGCCTAATGCCAATTGTGTTTTCTATAGGACATGCCCGCGCTAATATCGCCCTATCTTTAGATTCTGAGCACCCACACCGGTTTCTCGTAGGACACGAGATTCAGCATTCTACTGGATTCTTGGATGCTATTTCGCCAATCATCTTTCATTCGCCAAAACAATCCCCCTTTTTGAATAAATAGCGTATGATGCCAGCCCTGCAAGCCAATCCCAGCTCAGCCAGCTCCAATTCATCAGCCACACCTGAGTGGCAGCAACTTCTTTTCAACGCCATAACCATTCTACTTGCACTTACCTCTCTCGTTGTCGCGTGCTTGCATTTCATGCATCAGAGGAGGCAAGGAACAGTAACTGGTACGTCATCGATCTTCTTTGCTTCAGAAACATTTTGCAACACTGATGGTCGACTTCGTCTGGCTTGTGTTCGCGACGGAGTTATCTTCTCTCGGATATCATCTAAGTGTTTTCTGACACGACAAGGCAACCCACTGGAACAGTCTCTTCCCCCAAACGAATCTATCGAGCTAGAATCACTTGATACGGTCGTGGGAAGAGAAGAAGGTGAAGATGAACTTCCCAACAGCCAGGAAGCTACAGCTTGACTTAGCAAAGACATATTTATCTGATACTATACACTCTGCTGTTCTTATTTTCTTCATTTTCTTACCATCTCCAACACTTTGTAAAACAGAAATCAAAGAAAAACAGCAGAACGAAACTGCCCCTCCAAGTGCTGATATACTACAGAGAGCAAGCTTTCAACCACTCAGTGCTGCGGTTACCCACACCTACATGTTCAGTAGATAGCACTGACCCTTCACAACCAATGTAACCCAATACTTGTGTATATTTCGCTAGCATTGTCCGGGGGCACTTGAACCTTTTATTGTTTCTTCGCAAAGTACCGGATTTGAACCTGCAACTTTTTAAGCAGTTGAGTTTTTTCTTTTGGACAGTCCACCACAGATTTGGTTCGTGGAGATCGACGCCAAATTCAAATTATTTCTAGTAGCATGGCTCTTACAAATTGACTCTTTTGTACTCTGATATGTCTCGTTATGGCATAGGCAGCCCAACTTGGTGCGGTCGTCTTCACCAAAGCTCACCTACCACAAACTCGTCCAGAAATTGTAGCGATTGACTGACGTCTAAAATTCATGACTTGGGCCTGCTCATTGTGTCTAATGTGAGGTGTGCTCAAGTCCGCCTTGTTTCGGGTATATTCTGCGCAACTCTCCACGATATACGCATTGCTGTCTACAGAAGACTCCTCATATCTTCAAACGGCAGATGGGATATATTACTGGTCGAGACTACGCAACAACGATAGTCATAGAGCGTTACCAGTATGCAATTCTCCTCCTTCAGACAGTTGATTATTGCGGCGAGATGCCGACATGGGGCGGTAATTTCTTGGAGCTTGAATAGCATTGACTGCAATAAGGTAGTAATTTTCTTCCTGTTGGACGCTGATGGAAATGTCTCAATCCTAGAATGGCAAGACCAAGGTGATATCGAGAGTACCAGCTGGTCAAGTCATGGGCCGCCAACCACACGCACCAACCAAGCTGCTCATCCGAGTGGGAATGATTGCACGAACGAATATTGAGGCTGTGCAGCAGTCATGAGGAACCATCTATTGGCTGCTGTCTTTCCCTGCCAAACTCGCTAGTACTGAACTTTATTTTGCCTAGCTCGGAAGTTTAACGTTTGAAATGTGAGATGCCTTATTTCCCACCGCAGCACTGCCAGGGCTGCAGAGCGGCCTCACGTCAGCAGCGAGAATAAAATTCCCTTCGTTCTATTGGCTAGCTCTGAGATAATCGCAGCTCATAATTTTTCTCATTGGTTGCTCAGTGCTTTTAAACCTAAATTCGTGCAGCCTGCCGGATGACTTTGAGGCAATTTCCCCACCGGTTGTTTCGGTGCCCTTCCTCCCTTCGCCTCCCCCACACGCCCGCGGGTCACCGCAACAGCATTTGCGATCACAACAATCCGGCTGTATGGTAGAAAGATGGGTTGGTATGGAAGATTGTTCTTCCTTCCACATACCTCTCGTATGCATGCTTGGGTCCAAAAGTACAGTACGCTTGTAAATCTTCGTTATCGACGATAGCCAAGGACGATGGCAAAGTATATATATCACGCACGCAACGCAACCTGGAAAGTATTCACTATATCTCCATTTTCAGTCGAAAACACGTTGTACGCTAGGTACAAATTGAACGGTACCTCCTCGACGGGTAACCCTACACAATGGGAAAACTTGCTCTTCGGAACTATCGCCAGCTTTCTCGCACTTGCATCCCTCGTTGTTGCAACCCTGGCACTCATGCACCAAAATAAGTACAGAGACAGAAGAAGTACGTGTCTTTCTCACGGTACGAGCTCTCGAAATTCATTTAATTCCAGCAGACAACCCATATCAATCACATAGAGGCGTATTGTCGCGTGCAGCCAGTAATGGCGCGATGCAGCCCAGCCGGATGACGCCCTTGAACTAGTACCAATAGTATTTGGGGCTGTGTCGAGAAATCTGAATGGCTGGGTGCCGTGCAACTCGCTTATTTCCTTGACCGCCAGAGAGACTTAGGGGCCAATGACCATGTCAGGTAACCTAAATCCTATATACATATAAAGACGAAAAACTGGTGCAGACATCAGCACTCTTGGAATTCTCAACATCCTTCCCGTTTCTCGCTACTTCGCGATGCCAACTATACGAACCTCTATGAATACTACTGACCACGAGTCGCCTTTGCCCCACGCGCCCGGATGGCAGAATCTATTCTTCAACATCATCACAACTTTAATCGCCCTAGCCTCGCTCATGGTGGCTTGTTTTCACTTCTTGGATCAAAGACGGTGGTCACGTTGTAAGCCTTTCATTTCCTTCCGATCGATGAGTTTTGATCACGTGAGATAGACGGCTGACTATGTAAAGCGATTGCCTCAGATGAGAATCAGAACCACGGAGGTGAGATCGTAAGCGAGCGTTCTGCCGAAGGGCTGAGAATTCTAATAGGAGAAAATGTGCCTGATGACTTAGTGTTAAACGAAGGGATTGAACTGCGCTCTGTAGAGTCGACGGAGAGAGAGGATTTGCCGGATAGTTGATCGAGGAAATCGTGCACCACGGCAGGGATATGTAAAGAAAATCGGCGATCTTCAGCGTGCCTAAAAAGAAAGCCTACTCGATGCTAGGAAATAAAATTTTGTTCAGTATTGTGGCTACACAGAACCCTAATTACGTTCAGTAGAGAAGCTTAGCAAATACAGTAGTTCTCATTAGTTCAGGACGGATGATTACTGTCCGTAAGACAGTTTTTCAGCCTTGTCCGCATCAGATGTAGCCTGTGGTAGTGTCCAGGCTCACCATAGCGGGCTATAGCGGGTCGGGGCAATTATTCCGCCGACGGCAACCACTAGCTAGACCACTTCCCGTCAATAGGTCTGAGGCCGCACACCGGCTAGCCAGACTGTTAAAGCTGTCATCGCCTGGTTGGATACGTCGGATTGTCCTTTAGGTTCCCTCGCTTGCTCTGCTGTTTAGTGGCACCCGTCGTGATCCTAGGTTCGGTACGGGAGAATTTGCAGAGTTTGGCGTTCAGAAACAAGCCCCCATTGAAAGCCTCATCATGGTGCATCTTCCAGGAAAATGCTGCACAGCGACTCGGGCCGACCTTTTCCTTTTCCTTCGGGGAAGATGTGTTGTGTAGACCAGGCCCGTGCACTAACGATATCGAAATCAGCCTTTACCATATATGGAATACCAGAAATCTCACCCAATGCAGAACTCCAAGTTAAGCATCCGTAACAACTCACGCTTAGAAGCTTGTCTCTGTTCAAGAAATTTTTTGGCGTGCCTGCCGTTGAAAATATCATACTGCTATTCAAAATATCGTGTTTTCTCCTGTTCAAATCCCCCCAGATGGCAAAGCCTCTTCATCAACACCATTCCTGTCCTTCCCGGCCTCAGATCCCTAGCGATCGCATGCCTGCACTACCTCTGCTCAGGGTGCTTAGATAGAGAAAGTAGTACGCAGCTGAGTCTCAGTCTTGTGCCTCGCTCAAAGTCATTGCTGACAGAAGAAAAAGATATTCCAATCCATGTTCTCAAAGGTGTATTGATCGTACGCGCGCACGCAAGAGCTCTTAGAGATGAAAAAACAACACCGACCGATGACGAAATCCTCCCGAGGCAATGATCGAAACGGAACCCGTGCGATCGAGTACGAGAGAAAGCTCTATTTCGTAGAGGGGAAGTGGGGGGGTACATTAGAGGATTCGTGGTTCTCAACTCCTTCGATTCCCGTAAAATAACAAAATGCCGCGCATTTCCACGTTCGTCCGAGTTATTACAGAATCGCGAAGAAGACGCATGATGGCGACATGGTTTCCAATCTTTCCCTCACAAAGTGTACGCGCATCCTATCCGCAAAGGAAAACGCGTCTTGAATATTGTCATGCTTCCTCTCATTACCTCGAAAAGAGCGTTGGAAAACCAAAGCCTGTACCATGTCAGCCCAGCAAAACGAACATCTCGAACTTTCAAATCCTACCCGGCCTTTCGCGCGAGAGCTGCTCTTAGAGACACAACCCTCGGCTTGTCCTTTCAGGAAGGTCTCACGCGAACGCAAGACCAAAAAACAGCAGAACACTCAGCCACCCCCCAAATTCTATATCCTCCCTCCCTTCTCCCCTTCCCCTCCCCCTTCTGCGCGCGCCCTAAACGCGAGAACCCGTCTCATCCCTTTCCCCCCCTCGGCCCGGCCTCTATGCCGATCCCACACCAACAAAAAAAACCATTGAGTGAAGTAAGTAAGATGCCAAGCTCAACGGCAACAACGTCAATGCAATATTTACGCCCCGTTGCTCCCTCCAAAGTCTCCGTGGATACATATATACAGGCATACGTACATACACATCCTTGCGAAGCTACCTTCTTCTATTCCGCCCCTCGTCGGAGCCATGCCGTAACAAGTCATCCGACGTCGAAAGTCAAGACTTTAAGCGAAAAAACGAGATGAGTGGTTGAGAAACAGGCTCCTTCCGGAAGTAAGCATCCGCGAAAAAGAACAAGAAAAGAGGGAGAACTGAGATTGGTGCGATGATGCTGCTATGGTGCGGAAACCTATCCGATGGGGGAGGTCTTCTGATGCTCGGAGCGGGTAGTCTAGTAATAGTCCGATGGTAAAGCTACGTCGAAATGGCTAGCAATAATGTGTAAAAATTGCGCAAGAAAACTTTCCGTGGCTGCCGCCCAATACGGACAGGTGTTCTAATACCAACAAGACAGTAGGCGAAGAACATGCAGTGCTGTTCCCGCTTGTGGGTCTTATGCATCCTTTTGCGCAGAATGCAACCTCTCGTGCATCGAAAACGATACTCGGGCCCACCCTTTATAGCATCCATCAGTGTACGTTGCTCTCAAGTTACGCTACTCGGGTATCTCGCTACAAGGGTAGCGGTCCGTCTAGCGCCCGCAATCCTACTATTGTAGGGTCTCAGCTCCTACCACAGGGGGTTGAGGGTTGGCTTACCCCGCAGTCACGGGACCAACCGGCTGGATACTTTCTCTCGACATGGCAAAACCGGCAACCGCTAGCTAGCGTGACAACAAAAATGGGGTGACACGCGAGCCAATTGATACGAAAGTGCTGAATGGGGTAGAGCCAGTGACCTGGTAGATAAGGAATGCAGTGAGTGCGCAGATTAGAGGGTCTTGTTGGTCGCCGCGTGACTGTTGTCTTTTTGGTGGTACCCGTGCGATACGTACGTACGAAGTGAATATAATATTCTGAACAAGATTCGTCTCTTGATACCATACTGCTTTCTACGTTTGATTCAAACATCATGCAGCGCTCGCTCGGTCATTCCAAGAACGATCTCACACGCATTGACAGCCCGTACGAAATCCCAGACCATGACTTGGACGTCCTTGTAATCGGAGCCGGCTTCGCCGGTTGCTACCTGCTCCACAATCTCCGAAAAGCCGGGTTCTCCGTCAAAGTGGTGGAAGCAGGCTCAGACTTCGGTGGCGTATGGCACTGGAACTCCTATCCTGGTGCACGCGTTGATTCAGACTGGCCGATCTACGCTCTCAGCATCCCGGAGGTCTACGAAAACTGGACGTGGTCGGAATGCTTCCCAGGGCACGAGGAGCTGAAACGGTACTTCCGATTCATGGGCGAGAGACTGGATTTGAGAAGGGATGTAGAGTTCAACAAAAAGGTTGTGAGCGCAGATTGGGACGAGCACATGAAGGGTTGGAAGGTGCGGTGCGAAAGCAACCTCCTTGTCCACACAAAATTTTTGATTGCCGGCACCGGGTTCGCTGCGAAGCGCTACTTTCCAGACTGGCCAGGCCTTGACTTGTTCAAAGGCGTAATGCACCACTCGAGCTTCTGGCCACAAGAGGGCGTCGATGTACGTGGGAAGAAAGTTGCCGTTGTCGGAACCGGAGCAACAGGAGTACAAATCACCCAAGAGTGGGCGAAGCAGATTGGTGAGAATGGATCGCTGACGGTCCTCCAACGGACGCCCAATACAGCATTCCCTATGCGACAGAAGAAGATCTCAAAGGAGGAAGATGCAGAGATGAAGACACGGCTCGCTGAGGTGTTTCGAGAGCGACTCACCCATGAGGGGGGCTTCTTATACAGCACCCGAGACGATCTTAAGATGTTCGATCATTCAGCCGAAGAAATTGAAAACTTCTTCGAGGAACTGTGGGAGAAGGTAGGCACATGTTTTGACCATGGCAACTGCAAGCAACTGACGGGTCACAACAGGGCGGATTCCGATTCTTCGCGAACACATATAGTGACATGATGCTGAACAAGAAGGCCAACGACGAAGCGTACAAATTCTGGGCTAGGAAGGTAAGCAACCAGGGCAGATGCAATTATGCAAGTATGCAAGTGTCGTGGGCTGACGTTGTAGACGCGTGCGAGGATCCATGACCCACGCAAAAGAGACATTCTGGCACCCCTAAAAGCGCTTCACCCCTTTGGTGCCCGACGCCCCTCGTTGGAGCAGGACTACTACGAGCAACTCAATAGGGAAAATGTGCATGTTTTGGATCTCAGGGCGAATCCGATCGAGGACGTTGTTCCCGAAGGCATCCGCATGGCAGACGGTCAGGTGCATGAATTCGACGTCATAGCGCTGGCAACAGGGTATGATAGCATCACCGGAGGGCTGAAAGACATTGACTTCCGGGGAGCCAAAGGTGAGCTGCTGCGCGACAAGTGGGAAAAGGGAACATGGACACACCTGGGCATGACCACATCCTCGTTCCCCAACTTTTTCTTTCTGTACGGGCCTCAGGGACCCACGGCACACGCAAACGGGCCGAGCTGTGTCGAAGCACAGGCAAACTGGATCGTGCAGGTGCTTCAGGACATGAGGGCCGATTGCAAAGTCAGGCTCGACGCCACCCCAGAGGCAGAGCAGGCGTGGAGGAAGCTGGTACACGAGCTCAGCGCGCCATCGCTTCGACACAACGTGCCCAGCTGGTACAATGGCGGCAACGTGCCAGGAAAGCCGATGGAGCCGCTGAGCTACGCTGGCGGGCTCCCGCGATACATGGTGACGATCGCCGAAGAGCGGGGTGGAGGCATGAAGGGCTTCGAGATCAGCTGAGGGCGAGCGCCGGCATAGGTGTGGTAGATAGCAAAGAAGAAAATGCAGGTGTGTGATGAGCACGTCCGATGTTGATGCCCCAGACAGGGGACGTGGCACTGGTGTAGCATGGCCATGCAGGAGACGCAGGAGCCGCCTGTGTGGCCATGGCGGGGTGCCTCAGACGACAGGCGGGCGCTCTGCCACGGCGCGGCGTCTCGGGCGGCGTGCAGAAGACAGAAGACGGCGTGCAGCGTACAAACAACTGGGCGTGCTGGGATGCTGGCGTCGACGGGTGGTGAGGGCGTGGAGGGCCATCGGACAGGCCGGCCGAGGAGCGCGTTAGCGGGCTGCCGTCTTGGGCGTGGTCGAAACGAGGCCTGGCAAGGCCAGACAGCCGCTCCCCGCCGGTTGATTGGCGTCGCGGACCTGCGAGCCCCCAACGCAGCACGGAAATGGCCAAATGGGAGTCCCAGGGGCTCGGCGTACAGTGCATTCCTCTTCATCCAACGCACCTAGACGCCCGCTCGACGCTGTCTGTCCTCTGTGTCCTCTCGCTCTCGACGCCCGTTGCGTCTGCCGCTCTCTACTGCCCTCCACCCGCTGCCGCCTGCACAATAGCGCCCGCGACCGACAATAGCAGGCTCCGGCTGCACCAAGTCCGGACAGATAAACAGCCTCGCCAGCGCCCGGGAGCGCTGCATCCGCTTCGAAACATCGTGGGCATTGCCAGCCTCGAGTGCTTCAGACCTGCCCTGTCCCGTCTGCGACCACCCCGTCATGCGCAACACCTGCTCCTAGCACCCACGCACAAGCCCGACCCCCACTCCCTCCCTCGTCGCGCCCATCACAGCGCACCACAGCTCTTCAGCGTACCGGCCCCAGCCATTGTCTAAAGCCTCCCCTGTCCCTCGTTTGTCCGCCGCCAGTGGTGTACAGCAGGCCTGTCACCACCACCACCGCTGTCACCGCCGACCCTCCTTTGCTTCTTCTTCTTCTGCTGCTGCTGCTGCTCCTGCGTCCGACTCGATGCCGGCATAGCCCAAGCCATTCCTTACACCGCAGCTGGACTGGAAGCAAACACCGTTGACCGGCTTAACTAATTACCAACAATCACAATGGGGTGCTGCGGAGACCGCGAGAAGGGCATTACCGTTACAGAGGAGCAGAAGTGGGACTACATCGTACGTCGACCCCCCAATGGTTCCAATTGCCTACCGAGGCCGCGCGCTGACCGTCACAGACCCTCTCCGACTTCAAGGCGACGTCCTGCCTCACACCCTTTTCCTACGTCTGGTTGTGGATCCTGGTCCTCATCTCGGGCGCCGTCTACGCTGCCGACGCCTTCACTGCCGTCAACCTGCTCGCCTTCAACAAGTGGTCCAGCCAGGTGAAGCCCAAGGTCAGCTTCGAGGTGGCTAAATGGATCTTCGCCATCTGCATCATCGTCTCCTATGTCTTTCTTGCCTATCGCTGGTTCCGCGCCATTCGCGTGATCCGCTCTGGTGGCGTCGCTGAATGCTATCTCGAGCCGCTGGCTGCCATCTGGCAAAGTATGCGTCTGACCAAGGAGGGCCAAGGATGGCGTCGCTTCTTAGTCTTCGCAGAGCTCACCAAGAGTAAGAAGGGCGTCGACTACGTTGCTCTCTTCGTCTACTTCCAATTCAAAGGTACCAGCCTCTGTCGCTCTCAGTGAACCGTTCTGACATGCCCAGGCGCTCTGATCATTATCCTCGCTCAAGGCCCACGGATTGCCATAAACGCCCTGACCCTCTGGGCTGTCATGCAAGCTCAAATCATCCCCGTTGGCGATCATGCTGCCCCCAAGGGAAAGTCGCCCGTCGCGCAATTCTTCATCAACATCGAAACCATGGCCAAGACGGGAAATAGGCAAGAGACCATTATCTACTTTACCATGCTGTTCACCCTGGTCATTTGGGTCATCGCGGCCTTGTCGCTCCTCCTCTCTGTCATCTTCTATGTTTTCTTTTTGTGGCACTACGTCCCCAAGGTCGACGGCACCCTCACCCGGTATTGCCGCCGGAAGATTGAAACTCGTTTGGAACGTATCGTCGGCAAGAAGATCAAGAAGGCCTTGGAGAAGCAGGATATGAAGCGCAAACGGGAAGAACGCGATGGGCTGAAGAAGGGAGACGGCCAGCAGCGCTTGCCTACGCTACCCAAGCTCGGTGGCCAGGATGATGATGCCTCTTCCATCTTCTCTGGCGTCACTCGATCCGACACCATCAGCACAGCTACCACTCTGCCACCGTATTCATCAAATCCACCAACCCGTACGAATACGATGAATACGATGAGCACGTCGAGGGCCGCTGCGATGAGGCCGACACTGCCGTCCCTGAGCGAGAGACCACCGATGCCTTCTCGTTCAAACACTCAAGCAACATCCTTCTCCACGGCCAGTTATGGCTCTAACGCGCCACTCTTGGATCAAGCGGGTGACATGGGTATGGCCTCGCCTTTACCTCCCATGCCAGTACTGGATCAGAATGCGGAATACTTCAATGGCCCCCACAACAACCGACTGCCGCCCAATGGACTTCCTGGCCGACCCTTCTCGCCTATGTCGCAAGGCCGTGGATCGCCAGCTCCCCTTCGCAATGGACTTCCGCCGCTGGACACAGGCTATGGTGACAGAGACTCTCCCGCATCTCGCCTGGCATCGCCTCCCCCCAATGATTACCGTAGCGTCCCTAATCGTAGACCTGGAGCCTCGCCGTTGAGCGGCCCGACATTCTCTCCATACGACAACCGTGGGCCGGCCGTGGGACCGTCGTATGAAATGTCGCCTGTCGATATCACTGCTTCTGATAACACCTTCGACGCCTACCAACCGCCGCAGCTGCCCAGTGCCCTCAGACCAGGTTCTCCTACGCAGGTACAGAATTTTGGCCCACCTCCCCGGGTAGGCACAGCCCCTCCCAACGTCCGCCCTGGAATCCCTGCCTCGTTGCAGTCGGCTATCCAGCGTCGCGAAGCATCGCAGCCTCTGGCCCATCGGGGTATGCCCACGCCTCAGCAGCGCAGTGTGACCGCACCACTGGGACAATCAGGCTGGGGTCCTGGACCGGATCCTACGGCAAGGAGTAATACCACCACACCTGGCTCAGGATACAACGCGTACCACGGATACTAGACATCTTTCCCTCTATTTTCCGCCTGCTTCACAACCAGCATAGTGCCATGACCGACTGCTGCATTCGCTAGCATCTTCTGCATGCATATAGGATACCAATTTTCTTAATGCATTTTCTCGGAGTCTCAGACTTGTACCTTTTTCCAATTCGACGAAGAAAGTACCATATTTGCCTTCTCCCCCACAAGGCTTTCTTCAGCTACCCACGATTTCTTCTTAGCATTTCCGCGGCTACAACGGTGATGCAGAGGAGAACGAGCTACACCCCATTTCATGACAGAACCTCCACCTTTACCAATTGGCCCCTTGTTTTCTTTTTGTTCGAGATACCCACACTTCCGCCGCTGGTCTCGAGCGTCCGTTCGCTTCTACCTTGTCACTATCTTACTCTCTCTGGGGGCGATATGGGGACACATGACCCTCGGAGCTAAATGGGATCTGGAGAGCTCTTGTTTCTCTGGTTATTTTTGTTTTTTCCTTTTTTTCTTTCCTTTTTTCTGAGCCGGAAGCACTTGGATGGATCGGGGCACGCTTTTTGATGAGGGATTCATGATCAGGCAAGGGGAGGGAAGGAAAGGGTACCCTGCCCCTCCTCCTTTATTGTAAGGATATGGATGGATGTGGATATGATTATGAGGGGAAGGGTTGGAGATTGGGGAAAAGGAAGGAAAGGAAAGGAAAGGAGGGGTATATAGGCATTGTGATAATGCTATCAGGGCTTTTTCCCAGGGACGAACATTTGGTTCCGTTTCGTTTTGATGGGCTAGGTGACTTTGGTTGCATCTCCCTCACCCCACGTGTCTGAGAGTGGAGAGGAGGTATCCTGTGCGGCTGGTGTGCTTGGTATACCAGGTCGGTGGAGGGAAGCTAGGTATCGTGGACCTGGATGTGGATACGGGAGTGCATCAAGAAATGTAATTCTTCCTTCCCTTCGCAGCCTGGTTCCGTGAGCATAACAGATCTACAAAATAGCTCCTACCGGCTCAAGTATTATTATGCGCATACCCGGGGTGCTTATACGTGTTACACGCAGAGAGAGAGAGGGTGTGAGATCAGAATGGTTATCTGCCCTCAGATTTCGAAGAAAACACCTCGATACCTATCGCAGTACTGTTCCACGGTAGACCTAGAATCCCAGAGCTGTAGTTTTTTTCCCTTTCCTTTCTTCGCTCTTTCTGAAAATTGGGTATCGTGCAACTGACAGCCACCGTTGCAAACCCCGTCGAGCTGCGAAGCCTTTCCTTCTCCAGCCAATTTCTCGAACCCTTTTCCTTTTT
>Ga0247757_10000317_pt1 | contig 40683 bp, 39 predicted proteins | sample UWRJL126311R4_FD_180929 | JGI IMG/M metagenome (GOLD analysis project Ga0247757, IMG submission 180929) | Plant litter microbial communities from Arlington Agricultural Research Station in Wisconsin, United States - UWRJ-L126-311R-4 | ecosystem: Environmental > Terrestrial > Plant litter >... | reverse complement strand
GGGGGGGGGGGGGGGGGGGGGGGGGGGGGGGGGGGGGGGGGGGGGGGGGGGGGGGGGGGGGGGGGGTTTGGGGGGGGTGTGTTTTTTTTTTTTTTTTTTTTTTTTTTCTCTCGGCTTCTTGATGGGATCTTGCATCACTTCTATGATGGCATTTTTCTTTCCCTCTCTTTTTCTACCTTTTCCTTTGTTTCCGAGGCTGGAGTTTGAAAGCGACTGCTTTTCTTTTCTTTGCCTTCGTGGATGGAGAACTTCCCGTGTATTAACGTAATATGTTTTTTTAAAGAGGGAGGGACTAGGGAAAAGGGATTCATGACTTGTGGACTAGGATGGGAATAGGGCGTGTTAGGGCGTTTTTGCATTTTATTTATCTAGGTATGATGGGAAAGAGTTGATTTAAGTATGTGCTGAGATGGAGAGCTAGTCTTGGCTTGCGTGATGCAATTGATTGGTGATTCGGTGATGTATGTTTACGGGCGATCCTGGTGTGTCGATGGAGAAATAAAGCGTTTAGTGAGCTGCAGAGGTACGGCTACAAGGGCTTCCTTCATGAAAGAGATTTATCTCTTTTAGGGAGGGGAATAAGGGGAAGGGAGATTGTGGTAGCGAATTGGCGCAATGAATTCTGGGATGGCAATACAGGCTTCTCACGTGGAAAGAAGAAGTGCGCATCAAAACTCCCCTAAAATTTGCTTTGGAAATACTAAGAACTTGGGATATATTTTCTACGTAAATGGTCAGATGAGCAAACACTATTCTTATAAGGCCTTCGGAACTTCGTGCTCATTGATCCTATTCCTAGCTATTCATGCTCCTTACGAGACTGTTATTCCTCTAGGCGGTGAAGCGTTTCAAACGGTGACCCAGTGCATGGCCGTGCGTTTTTTTTTCTCGTTGTTCCCGTGGCTGCCTCTCGTGAGCATCGAAAAAGCACATGTCTACATATGTGCGCACTAACCAGTCAGATTACCGCTGTACTCTCACGACTCCAGTAGTCTGGTCGTTTGGTGGCACCTACATCTATATATACTATTCCCACTATCTTCGGGGCGGTCGCATCGATTACTCCTCCTCCTGCTCCTCCTCCTCCTCCTCCTCCTCCTCCTCCTCCTCCTCTTCAGCGCACCGCTTTTTGGAGTCTTTAGGACGCACATACCTGTTGGTACGATTACGTCAGAGTGTAGACCATCACAACCTCTTTTTTTTAGTCTTCACCATGTCGTGGTACACAGCTACACCGCGCTTCCTGAATGATAGTCAGGCTAGACAGATGCCGACAGCTACCTCTTCCCGCACAGTTCCCTCATCCCTGACGCCGCAGCTTTCTGCACCTGCGACTCCAACCCCACAATATCGCGGAGTGGGTACACCTTTCACTCACTCCGAGCTTCAGGCCCAGAACCGGCCTCATCCCAACAACACAACCAAAATACGTCATGATATACACCACGAAGACTTGTTCAGGATTTTACTGAATGATCGCGAAAGTTTACATGCGATTGTGAATCGGCCGCGCACCCCTTTACCGCTACCACATTCAGAGGGACACGCGACGGGTAGTCGACTATCGGATTTGAGGCAGCGCAGACCAACATCTGACAATCCTCCTATACTAAATTCAGGTAGACCGTTGCTGCGGAGGCTCGCGACTCCCAATTTCCAGTCTGATAACGAGAGCGAGAGCGAGAGTGGGAGTGAGAGAGAAACGCATACTGATAGCCCAAGAACACTAGCAGAAAGTAAGAGGACCCAAGGACAACGTGTATTACCTAGGTCGATAAAGACAGAGCCAAATCTAGACACAGAGTCAAGGTATCAGAGTATCTGGTTGGACCATATTTTACAGCCCATCCTGATCAAAGCTATGCCACCAAGGGCTTTGAGCAACACTACGTCGAAAAATGCTAAAGCAAAGCCGTCTGGGGCGCCTCCCAATAAATCCACTCCGAAAACCAAGGTGGCTCCAAAGATGTCACCATTTACCACACGTAGACGACCTCGAAAGGACACCTCAAGTGCGACGAACCGTGTAGTGAAACGTCGTCAATCTACTTCTGAAGGCAACGAACCTCCCAGGAAGACTAGGCGAAGTCAGCGTTTGAAAGAGAGTACTGCAGAGACGAAAGGTGGGTATTTTCCGGGCGATGGCTCGTCAGCAGACCGACCCATAAATTGTGAGAGCTCAGACGACGAGCTATTCATGTCAAAGACATCCAAAGCCGCACCATCAAGCAGTCTCAGGATTGAAACTATAAACCCTAGGGATGGAACTACCATTTCTGACGATCATGGCCAGCCGACTCCAATATCGCCAACTTTCCACAAAGCGAGGAGGCCATTGGAAGATATTACAGACCCAAGCCTGCGCATTACACAGTTAAAGGACGCGCTGGAGCTAGTCAAGAAAGACCAGAAGAGTGCAGAAAATAAACTAGAGGCTATCAGGGCTGAGAACATGCAGCTCAAGGAAACTCTGGCTCGGAAGACTGCCGTGGAAAAGGAGATTGCGTCTCTGAAGAAGGAACTTGAACAGACGGCCAAGAGTTCACAGGCGCTCAAGAAAGAAAATGCTGCTCAGAAGATGCAGATACAAACACTCAAAGAACAAGGCGGGAACCTTCCTTCTCCTACACCTTCTGCACCTGTATCCTTGGCTGCTCCATCTCCTCCCACTTCCTTGGAGAATAGGGAAAGCCAGCGTAAAGACGAAAATGTTCGGCGAACGTATGTCATACTGAAGGGCCGTTACGACAATCTGCATGCCGCTGCGACTAATATAGTCCAATCAATGGACCCCAGGAGCGTCAAGTATTTTGAAGACTTCGGAAAAAACGTGAAGGCCCTAAATGCTGCCATGGCTGATGAGAGCAAGGCGCCAGCTGCTAATGGGGAGAAAGCTAAGGTCAGTGAGAAAGAAGATGAAGTAGGGAGAGGGCGGGATCCTGGTGGGGTTAGTATGAACGAGGGTCCTGGGTAAGGTGGTTCCGAGGCTGGTGATTTATTCATTTCGAGTTTTTGTCGGGATTTCGAGTGTTCGGATATTAAGGTGTCTTTCTATATGATATTTAGTCTACTCAAAGAGTGTAAGCGATGCTTTGTGAAGTAGCACTGTAGATGTAGTATGGAGCTCATGGAGCTTATGGTTTTTACCCGGTACTTTTAAATGGAATCAGGAGAGGTTTTAGGCCAGTTATATTTTCAATTTGCAACTGTATGAGTTTCAGAATCGCTAATAGCATGGTAAAGTTCTCATGCCGCATTCACTGTTCTGCTCCGTGTGATTTGGAGAGCGACCATTTTGGAGTAATATTGCGGGGATTACTGTGTTGGCAGGGTGCTATCGCGTGACTATGCCCTTTCTGTATCCCCCGACAGCGCCCTTTAAATTCGTTAATAGATGCTTAGCGTAAATACATCATTGCCTGCCAGGGTTGAAGTAATTCACAACTAGACAGATCCCAAATCTTCGCTAAATAGCTAAGATAGCTTTATGTTCGATGAGGATGTGCTCTGTAATTCTACCTGCTGGCCATGCTTCTCATAGATCCAGGCTCCGGGCCCTCTATCATGGTATCTCTATCAGCTCCACAATCAAACTTGGGTGTGCTTTCCAGGAGTGAATTTTTGTTCTATGTTTCTATCTATATTCAGAGCGTAAAGAAATGTGTGAGCTATACTGTTCTAAGACTGCCATAGTGTAGGAAGTAGTTAGCTACTTAGTTAATGAGAGAAATACAGTTCAAAGAACAATGTAACCATGGTTCGAGACGCCCTAGACTACAAAGGATAGTTTCGAGCGCTTCCCCTTTGCTCTCATTCTTTTGCCAAACGCGTAAAACCTAGCACCAAGTTAACATCGATCCTACATAGCATCGAGGTTTGGCTTACAAAAATGGAATAGGGGTCATGGCCACGGTAACAAAGCCCAGCAGACTCATTCCCCAGTTAAGGCCTAAATTATGAAACACTGTCCTTTATCAACATACTAAAACTTTGGAATACCGACATGCTGGGGAACGACGACAACTTACAAGCATTCGCAAATAGCGGAAACGAAGCGGCCAGAACGCTTCTCATGAACATGTTTGCAGACAATGCGCTAGCTGCAAGCATAAGATAAGTATCGACAAGATAATTCAGTGCGCTCTGGAAGATGGTAAAGAATCCAAAGCCAAGGCAAGCAGCGCCAATACAGAATCCTGTCCAGTGAACATCAGCTTTGGAAGTCCAGCCCATGATAAAGAGCCCTGGAGCGAAGAAAAAGGATCCAATCATCATGGGCATTAGTCGTGCCTCGGGAATGATCTTTTTATTGTTGGCGTTGAACCGTTTGAGGTAGTAAAATTGACCCCAAATGTTGACGCAGGACGCGAAAAGCACTCCAATGACAATGGAAAGAAAAGGCAGGGAGCCTCTCACTGCGTTCCAGCCACGAGTCTGCTGGAATTCTACAGGGAAAGCTGTCACCGCGCTAATTACTGGGTCAGATTCATCGCTAGCCATCCGGATTAAATTCAATGCGCACTTACAGGTATATAATAGCATAGGCTAATGCAGCGTATAGGCTTATAAAGAAGCAGATTGGATCGAATAGCATCTCAATAGGTACAATAAAGTACTTGCTCAACAACTCCTTTACAGATGCTCCCGACTCCTGGCTCTTTGACCGCACCGCCCAGTTCTTGGTTTCAGACCGTATCCGACTGGCTTTTTGAGCCAAAAGAACAGGAGCGTAGCTCTCATCTATTATGAAGATGCTTGGAACAAGGATCATGGCGATGGAAATTCCGGTGACCTATACCACTGTCAATCTGCATAGTTCTCAATAAAATCCAATGACTTACGTATTCAGTCCATCTCCAACCTGTCCTTTCCAAGTTCACCACCAAAGCTCCACCAACAATCGGAGCTAATAGCGGGCCTATCATGACCGAAAGACCCCAAAGAAGCAATGCTGCACCTCTTTGTGTGACAGGCCAAATGTCAGCCATAACCCCCCCACCTGTGCATAGAGGGGCGCTCCCGAAGACACCGGCAAAGAAACGAGTGATCATAATAGATTGAATGTCTTTAGATGCGGCAGTTGCAAAGGAGAACACCATTAACGCAAAAGACGGAACGAGAATGGACGGTTTACGGCCAAATGCTTCAGACATCGGGCCCCACAGCAAGGGCCCAAAGGCGTTTCCGAAAAGATACAGTGTCAGACCGAGAAGTGACACCTCCATAGAGACATGATATTGGTGCATTATCTGTGGGATCCCGGAATTGAAACTATCGAAATCAGTGGCTACAACTAGATGAAACTAAATAGGATACCCACATCGTGCTCGCCCAGGTAGATCCCATGGTCAGAAGACTATAAAGCATTGTCACCGTTATTTTCTTCCATTTTGGCCAATTTAGGGGATTGTATGGGTCGTCTGGGCCCTCAAAGTCGATCAGAGTGCCGTCGAGTTTAGCTTCGATATCCATTTCAGTTGCGGATAAGGAGGAAAGAGAATGTCCAGTTGATTGATGCTCAGACCATCATTACCGTGGCCAATTTATACCTCTTGGAGATAACTATTACTGCCCTAGTTGTGCGCTGATTCTGATTGGCTGCGAAATCCCGTCGGACTTTCGCGAACCACTTATGAGGTTACTAGCCTCATCTCACCTCCTGCTCTCCAACACATTACTCCTCTTTGGCAAATCTATCTCCGAGATACTTGTCCGTGTATCCGGCTGTGCTTTTCGTGCGCTCTCGGGGCGATAAAGTCGTGGGTGAAAGTGGCGTAGTAGTGCCTCCATTGGACGCCTCGCTCAGACGGGACTACTGAAGCGATGGCGACAGCCGAAAGTAATCGATATGCTCAATATTCATGCGCCCGATGTCGGTCTAGAAAAATTAGATGCAACAGGAGCAAGCCCAAATGCTCAAACTGCGCAGAAGCAGCCACGCAATGTGTCTACACCGCCCGTAAAGCACGTCCGCGTAGGACAATTCAGGCCACCCGCACCCACCTAATTCTACCGGCTGCAGCATACCCATCACCGGAAGGAGGAAGCGTGAGTAACAGGTGATTTGCCTCGCCTTGCGGCTTGATACCTTCTAATGCTATGTTTCTAGTGGAGATGGAGCTGAAGATGGTGAAACTGATGATGAAGATGAAGGCCTTCTCATCCCACATGAGCTCCAGGGGCCTAATTTCTCAGCCATTCCAGGCCCATATACCATTGAAAACGGACATCTGATGGTAGCGCATGGGAAGTCCCGTTACGTCAATGCGGAAAAAGCCCAGCAGGTAAGTTCCAGGAAAGCTACTTCATATCACGTAACACTAAGCCCGGTAGATATCTAGTCTTAAATCTCTGTTGGATAGTGGAAGTGGAGACAACCAAGTCGATGCGAGAATATCTGATACGCGTGCATATCTTCATAAAAATAGCTCTTCCCTCCTTAACCCGTATAAAGGTGACCCTTCTTTGCAAGGATCGCAACGACTACCCGAGAATATGGACATTCTGTGGACCTATTATGTCCAAAACATAGATATGATGGTTAAGATCTTGTACAAACCTTCAGTGGAAGTTTATATGTTAGCAGGTCAAACTCCAAGCATGGTTGATGCCACTACAAGAACATTACTTTTCGCCATTGCAATGTCCTCGGTTACGGCTATGTCGCCATCAGACTGTAAACAACTCCTCCGTAGCAAGAGAGAAGACTTACTCAAGAGCTATCGATCCTGCTTTGAGGAATGCCTACTTTCAATAGGATGGATGACGACGCAGAATATTGTCATTCTTCAATCAGTTACTTTATATCTGGTATGGCACCCTCGTACTTTGTGTAGAAGAATTATTTGATATATAAACAAAATCATCAGCGACGTTGCTAATGCTGCTTGCCATAGGTGTTTTGCCCGCCGAAAAACGTGCGTTCGGCTTGGATGCTTTGTGGCATAGCCCTAAGTATTGCTCAAGCTATGGGACTTCATCGCGATGACTCATCGTTCAGCGTTCCACAAATCGATATAGAAGTCCGCCGTCGAGTATGGTGGATGCTATGTTCTATATCCAATCGTATAGCAGAAGATTGCGGGCTTGAGCCACAAATACCACTCAACGCCGATTGTTCATTACCATTGAATGTCAATGATTCAGACCTTGAGCAATCGTTAACGGCGACTATGGGACCGATGTCTACGGTAACCGAGACTACGATGAGTCTTGCTAAGATGGAGTTTGTAAAGACCAAGTTCCAGGTCAAAAAATTACAGTTTTCAGGGTCTTCTTACCCAAACCAGGAAATTGAATCACTTCTCAATGATAAAATCCGTCGTTTCGAGGAACATTACCTCCCATATTTTGCCGGACCATCCGACCTGCATAGGCTCTGCTCTCTTGGCACGCGGTTACTCATGGCAAAGTTGTGGCGATCAACAATTGAACAAGCAAGGCCACACGGGGTCGGTACCGACAACCAAGCATTGATGAAGCTGTTCGAATGTAGTGTTATTATCTTGGAAATCCTGTACCAACTACCAGACAACTTCCGGCCGTTTGGTTGGTTTTTTCGGTGTAAATATATGCAGTGGCCCGTCACCGCATTTTTACTTGGCGAGCTACAAAAAGGAATCAACGGACCAATTGCGGATCGAGCTCGAGCTGCCCTTGGTGTGGCGATTGACAATCTGGAAAAAGGTATTGGCAAAGGCGCCCATACTCAAAGCAATAAAATGAAAGTGAAATTGTTACAATCAATGAAAGCGTCATTCTCCCGGATTCAACATGCGGATACAACTGTATTTAATACGTTTCCGGACCCCGTACCAGATCCTGTTAGCTCCACTTTATCCGAAGAACAGCATGATAAGCACCAAGACAACCTCCCTTCAGGTTTTTCTAATAATGAACTTCTGGGCGATCCTTTTCTTGGATTCGACACGAACCAGAGCCTCAATTGGGAGGAAATGGATGTATGGCTGCGTGATCTAGATGAGACGATCGAAGCCTAGATATGTCTGTCTAGCATTGTCATACATGGCCAAAATAAGATCTTATACTATCTTGTCTGCGGACAAACATTGTTCATACAATGTATTCAACCTGCTTCGCAATTTGCTGTTTAAAGTTAGGATTGGACGGGGGGATAACTTAAGGCATTGGCTTACTTACAGAATTTGGATTTATAAGGGACTAAGTTATAAGTTAATGGTATGGATGCATGCCAGCCTATTCAATTGGCTGCGCTGGAAGCTGTAATTTCTGGAAACGCGGACTCGAAATGGTCAGCTGCGCGGGGGTGTGGCTAGGCAGCACTTTAGCAAGGATACGAGGTCACTGGGCACGTTCTGCGTGCAATGTAATAGATTCGTCAGCCTTGAATTCCTGTGGCTGGTGCGCATCCTACCTCATGTTTTGCGCATGTTTCCCTGTTAGAGAAAGGATTGACAGGATTCATCGGAGATCGTGGGATTCGGTACGCGACACGGGAAGGCGCATTAGATCTACCCCACTGATGTGTGCGTGTGGATCTACAATATCCATGTGGCGATGTGTTGCGCATCCAGATGCCAATCACCAATCGCCCGAGTCCTGATCGTCCACGTTCGTAGGCCCGATTAGCTCGCTAGCAACGCCACCGTCTACGGGTAAATGACGTACGCGCTAGAATCCGCATGCTTCCTGTTGGGGCCCATGACATAGCCCTGTGTACAAAAACATTCCGAAAACCGCTAAATTCACCAGACAATCACCGACCCTTTTTTGCTCCAAACAAAGTATACGATGCCGGCACAGAATAACGCACCAGACAACTCCAAGAACCCAAAGCCTATTCCTCAGCATGAGATCAAACAGAATTCCTCTGTGTCTGCGAGCATGGCGCTCCAGACAATGCAGAAAGCCTACGAATTGAGACAGGCTGCCCAGGCTGCAGGCGACCCAAAAGCACGAGAGGAGATTCTCGCCAAAGCGATCAACAAAGAGATTGAAGCAGAGTCCTTCGGCAAGGCAGCAAAATACACACGCTCGGGCGCGTTCCAGGGACTCGCGGCTGGTGCAGGCTTAGGGGTACAACCGGGTGTTACACTTGGCAAACTGACTGGCGCCTTAGTTGGCGGACTTGTCGCAACCGTGACAGGACTGTTAGGAGGTGGCGTTGGCTCGGTATACGGTTCCATGCATGGACCTTTTTGGAACCTCGGAGAGATGGCTAGCCAGGGGATCCGGGGCATTGTGGGTGATTTCCCCAACTGGCAGTCCACACCTTCACAAAAGAAGGCACTTGAGAAGATGGTAATGCAAAGTCGTGAGACACAAGCTCCTACTCAGGAGGAGTTGGAACAAATGAGGAACGATACAGGAGGGGCAATGCCAGATTCATGGGCAAAATCCGCTAAAGACATGACTAGTTGGATGCCGTCTATGCCTTCTATGCCTTCGATTCCGAATATGCCCTCAATGCCATCGATGCCATCGATGCCGTCGTGGGGCGGACAAGGCAAGCAAGGAAAACAGCCTCCTATAAATCAGAATCCAGGCTCGGGAGCGAATGGTCAGAGCCAGCAAGTCAGGCCGACTCAAAGCCAGCGGAGAACTTCAACCAGAAGTCAGGAGCCTACGTCAAAGCAACAACAACCGCAGGGGGCTACCAAACCCAAAGAGCCCCTGAAGCCCAAGGAACCGCCTAAACCAAAAGAAGTACCCAAGGCTGAAGATCTTCCAAAGCCCAAACCTGCGGCAACGGCCTCGAAAAAGACTTCCAAGCCAATAGAGTCGTCGAAACCCACCGCAAAGTCCAAGCCAAAGGAAGCACCAAAACCGAATACCTCGTCGGCATCCACCGCAAAGCCTAAACAGGCACCTCCTAAAACCCAACAATCTTCGGCACCGGTGACTGAAAAGAAAAAGCCGAAAAAGTTGGACAGATCGAAAGACAACAGCGCGAAGACAAGTGGACCGGTGCCAACTACGCAACGGAAACAGCCGCGCAAGCTGGAAAGGAAGCCTACGTCATGATGAGGAATTAGTAATGACGCATCGATTTCCTCGGAGCACGGATACTGAAATCGAACCGATGATTGGTATGATAACTAACGACTGAAGCATTCTATCTGCATATGTTTACAATGGAGGTCAAGGAATGACGACCGCGACACAAATTTGAACTTTTGAGCTTTTTAGCAGAAAGATACCTGAGAGTGAGATTTCGTAGGGTTGAGCGTATTGTTTTATCTCCTTTGCATGCGCATTAAACTGGCTATGTTTGTCAATCTGCCGTTCCGCGTTTCTCGAGCTTTAGCTTCTGTACCAGTCCAATTTAATACCTTGTTACCCATATGTTCTTTTCTTGTTATCTTCACATCGTCATATCTTCATGTCTACATTGAAATTGCTGCTCTAAGCATATTCCAGACCAATCCACCCGATTACACGTTAGTGAAAATCGTCTAAAGCCAGCTGAAGCTGCTAAAATTTGCTCACAGCAAGTGTTTACCATACGGCCGTAGCAAATGACACTGGTCAAGATTGGTTGTTGCGGCATCCCTCAAATTGTTAGGTCATAAGGTCATAGTTAGATCGGACTTACGAGTGGAAGGTATTTTAGGTATACGAAACTCTTTAGTGGTTATAATACCCGGTCATACACAGTTATATCTACATTTGCACAAGTCGCTGAAGTCTGATTCGCTGAGCAATAGGCCTTAACCTTGGCGTATAGCTGCGGCTCGACTTGGCAGAACTTGCGGCTGAATCGAGCGAATCCTATCGCCGGATGCGCCACTACTCAGCCTCACAAAAGGTTCAACCATGCAGAAAAGTGTCAGTATAAGAGCATCTTCAATATCGACCATTAGTTGCATCATTACACTTTCGACTCAATTTCTATCTGGTTTCTCTATAATACAATTTCCCTTTTATCCTCCAGTCTCTTATTTAAACTCTGTTTTCCATCTTTGATAACAGTTCGGATATAAAATGCGCTCCTCAATCGTTTTCCTTACAGCAACTGCCCTTGCTGAGCTCATAGCTGCTACTCCCCTGGAGCACCGCAGCAGAGAGTGCATAACGCCTCAGGCATGGCATGTTTGTGGAGATGGATGGTCTGGCTGTTGCTCAGTGAGCCCTTGCAAAGGACCCCTAGAGTTGGAACAAAGCGGATGCCCCGATGACACACCAAGACCTGAAACAACAGCAGCACCATCGACATCTACGCCTTGCTCTACATCCTCCACCCCTATATTTATCACCACGCCGCCGACTCCGACACCTGTGTTAGGCCTTACACCAGACATGCTGTGGACCGAACGTTGCAAAGAAGACGACTCGAACTGCAACTGGAACGCGACCTTCTACAGCATCGAAACGTCCAACGAAACCTACGCCTGGAACACCTCCCTCGGAAGGGCTCAGTTCTACACCAACAAAAACACCCTCCTCGGACACAACCGCGAATCCATAGCCGTATTCCGCGGTATCCCAGACCACGTAACCAAGTGCAGAATCTCTTCCTACAAGCCTCAAGTAGGCGCTTATTGGGCCGTGTATATGGATGGAGCGCTCAACATAACTACTCTCGACATGGGCGGCAAGCCCTTCGAGGAAGCTATTGGTGGGCCAGCTAATTACAAGAACACGAAGCCCTTCATCAAGGACCTGAATAACCGTGGTGTCTTGGATCTGGCCAATGGAGAAGCTAGGCTCGGGTACTTAGATAATTCGCAGAAGGCGTTCGATTGCACCGGAAGCGAGGTCGTTGTGCATTTTAGCCACCAGGCTTCTCTTGCCGGGTCTATTATTTTCGATCAGGTTTCGGCGGAGAAGGGGAATAACAATGGAGCTGTTTTAAGATCGGGATGGGTTATTCTATATGGAGAGGGGGAGGAGTAGTGGGTTGGTGGCGGTTTTGAGCTGCATGGGAAGATTGGTTTCGATGTCACTCATTCCTTTAGCGTTTTGCATGCCTTGGGAGTTGTTTACTTCGTTGCATTCAATGCCTAATTGGTTTACAGGAAGTAATACATTTGCTTTTTTATAGTTTGCAATCTTTCCTTTAATTGTGTATCAATCTACTGAAAGCATCTACGATGATGACACTCTTGATCTCTAAATAAAAGAGCAAGAAACTGAGCTACCTTGTGAAAGAAGTTTGGCATAAGTAACACTTACTAATTCTCGGCTTGGAAATCTCGTTAGAAACGTGAACTTGGAGTTGCTGGCTCTATTCATGATTTTAGTTATTGCACCTAGTTGTATAGTATAAGAGGCAATTAGTGATATAGAGTATCAATCTAAATTGTTCATATCAACCTGAATTATTAAGTGATAAACGTTTAAGCGCAATAGAATTAGCTGGAATAGGCCAACAGGCTTTGAGAATCTATCCTCGCTCGAATAATACTATCGCCATTAGAGCGCTTGTATGGTTTCAGCTAATATATTCACGGCTAGAACGAAGAGCGTTCCCATAGAGTGTCACAAGTACATCTCTAGTGAGGATTATTCTATTCATACATGATACGTGACGATTAAGAGGTTTTAGGCACTAGCTGCCTAGATAGATATAACTCGCTAGCATAACACGATCTCAGGCAGCACCCACAGGATTGGTGTAGTAACGCCAAGCTTCTACGATGTTCTCATCGTGATCAACAATATGTGGTAGATACTTTACAGCCCATTCATCAGAGTAGGATGTTGTCCAGTAAGCTTTACAATCCTCCCAGTAAGCCGGTAGCCATGCAGACTGCTCCCAGTCTATTAGTGCAGCCACCTGTGGAGGATGAGACAACGTCAAGATGATATTACTTCGATGAAGATCACCATGCGTAAGCACGATTTCGCTGTTATCAGGGAGCATTTCTCGATACGGCTCAGGTATTGTCTCAGGATCAGGTACCATTCGTTTGTACTGGAGTATATACCAGTCATGGAAATCTTTAACAGAATTAAAGGGTCCAGACTCAGACTGTGATTCATCAAAGAGAGCTCGTTCATAGTAGTTACCTCTGGCAACACTGCCTGTGTATTTGGTGTTAATAATATAATAAAAGTAAAACAATTTTAGAGATCTTACCAATAAATTTTTTAGCAGGCGGCAGCCTTATCTGGCGCAGATTGCATAGAATTGAACGCAATCCCCTACAGATGTGTAGCCGGTCTTCTTCATCCAAATCTGGCCACGCATCCTCCATCGTCCTTCCATATACTGCCTCCATATATAGAAATACCTCGCTGCCATCAGTTCGCCAGCCGTAGAGTTCAGGGACAGGTATTAGTCTCCCACAATGGTTTCGAATCGCATAGAGAGTTTGTCCCTCCGTAAGCTTCACTAGGCTACCCCACTTTACAAACAGCCCCATTTCCTCAAACACAGCTGGTACTGGGCTACCGTTATAGCCCTTAGAGTTGACTGATCTCTCCTTCCAACCCCAATAAGTACCAGCAGCATATTGAGCGCGCGCCCGGGCTCGAACTTCTTCGGGCGTAGGAAGCTCTTTGTGATTTTGAAAGAAGGACGATGTAAGTATATCGAAATTTTCATCCTTGGGGATATCTTCCGAGATCGTTTCAATAACATGCATGGTGGGAATAGGTGATAGCGCCGTTGGCGATGTGTGAAGTAGACCAGAGGCGCGAGTTTCAGCGTAGGGTAAAAACGAAGAACGCACTAGCACGCTAGAGCCAAATAGGACTACTCTCAGAGAGGCAGCCGCCATGCCCTAACCTCTTATAAAGGAGCTGTTATATTATATTGACTTTGTTGGGATGAGGAGGAAATCAGGTATCTTGTGATTTGTACACACTACTCCGCTGTAGCCACATTCGCTTGGTCCACGTAACTCTTGTCATCATCGATTATTAGTTTGCGAGTCAAGTGCTAGTAGTTATATTTTTCACGCCTTTTTCATTGGTCTACAAAGGGTGGCTCTTACTTCTGATTTTGTGATACCCAATCAGTTGACCTAGAAAACACCATAGCACTTCTCAACTGTGGCCCCATTCGTTTAATCCACGTGACTCGTAGCGTTGTCGATTATTAGTTTATGAATCAAGAGAAAATACCACAACACCTTCTTGCTCTTCCCAAGTTTTTGCTTCTCGCATCACTATACGCCCACAATCCCACCTATAGCCGTTGGATTATTTACAATGCCTCGCACTATTTAACTTGCGGTTTTTTCAAATGGACATAAAAGGGCCCACTGGTCTATTTGGATCCCCACGGTGGGGAAGGTACATTGGGAAAGATGATCCATGTGGTAAGTAACCCTGCCACAGGATTCTTTCTAGAGTTCAAAAGGAACTATGATTTCCAATTTACTCGTACCAAATATACAATTATTCCATTAGGCCAGGTTTCGGATCGAGTGGTCGTCGATGGGGCAACATCAATGACAGCGACCAGAGACACGACCGCACGAGACCGCCTCGAATCTTCAGCTACTGTTGTTTCACCTCCAGGGAGAAGTGCCAACCCTTTTGACCCCGCAGCTCCCAATTGTCAGAACTGGATATTCGACTTCATTGAAAGGCTTATTGCTGAAAGCTACATTGATGCTAGCGTACGTGGCGTTCTTCAGGGTGCTCCACTATATCTTTAGGACAGTGTTCAGTGACTCTCGAAAGCCAGCCATCCCTCTTATAAAAATGTAAAAAGTTGGTTATGATGATGCTCCCTTAGAGATTTCTAAAAGTATTCTAAATAGAATAACAAAGGAAATAGAGGGATTTAAAATCCTTTTTAAACGGCCAGCGTCTAAATTTTCCAACCTGAAATCTCCATATATATGTACCATAACCGAGCCAATATTGTCTACTATCTTTCACGTGTCATCGAATTCATTGTACTCCAGTCAAAAGAAATTGCATTGATCTAATCCTTCTGGCCGGTTCTTATCCAATTCGAATCTGTTGGCAGACTCGACGGCGGAGTGGAACTCGGTAGTGATACCGGACTTGATGGCAGCGCTGATATTGACATTGATTCTTGACTTGACGTCTCCACTGGAGTTTGGCTCTCTGCAGAGTTCGTTTGGAAACCCAGGCCCAGGATTGTTGTGACATTAGACCTAGAAGGACCTGCAGTAGCGCCAGCCCTGGAATTTGAGAAGAACTGGCTCCGGGACTGAGCTATGTTGAATCTCTTTCGGAGTTCCGCATCCTGAGAAATATAGCAGCCCAAAGCGACCTGAAAGATAGGCGAAGGGCCACGTCGGGGCTGCCTGAAGATAGACTTGGAAGTTGACAGGGGCGCTACTCTTGATAGCTCGTCCAACGTATGCTTCTTCAGTGAGGGATCAGTAGCAAAGAGTTTGAGTAGGCTAATTGTGGCCTTCTTTTCCGGTTCTGTTGGTCTGTATTTGAATATCTCTGGGGTAAGTAGTGAAAACATGAATTTTGACTTTTTCTCGCTGCTGCTGAGAAAAGTGTTTAACATATGTCTAGTATGTTCTTCGGTCCCGTTAGATAGAGTTTGCTTCTGCGAAGTACACGTATGTGAATTTTTCGCCAAGAGAGCTGGAGTGTGCCCAATGGGTTGGCTGACATCAGTAGCAATTAATCTTGCCAGATCATTCTGCTCGACCCTTTGTCGTGTATATGTTGACAGTGTAGGTGTTGGAATCCGACTACTTTTGCTGGAAGCTACCGCCGTAAAATTAGATTCACTATTCTGCTTGAGCTTTTTCTGTTCATGAGTCGTCTGTATAGGCGCTGGGATTTTGCTGGAATCGTTGGAGATGCCTGCGCCAAATGGAGGACTTTTCGACCTCCTCCGTTTCCCAAGGGATACTGGATACCGCCTATGCACTTCACTGGACGCTTTAGGTTCTTGCGGTGATTCCTTGACCGGACTACGGCATTCTTGAGAGAGTGATGATGACTTTGAAACCTCATTCGTTGCCTCGGGCGACGTTTCTATCTCCTCGCTCGTTGCTTGGGGCGCGTTATCTACAAAGTCCGTCATCACCTCCGATGCCAGATCTGTGATCTCCATCGTCGCATCCGGTACAGAGTCTGTTGCTCTAGACTCCAGTTGGCCGGATCCTTGTGTCTGAGCCTCTTTTGTGGTCTTCTTCGGTCTCATCATTCGGTGAAACGCATTTCGCTCGTCTGGTATCACCTCTTTTTCCTTGTTAGGTTCGACAGGCTTTGGAATCAAGCCGAGATCCTCCATTAGAGCCACTCCAGGAGGTTTTGGATCTGTCATCCTGTGGGAAAGCGACCTCAAGGAACCGGTTACGGGTTCAGCGTCTAAGTCGATAGGTTTCTCAGCAGAAGATCCGCATCCATGCGTTGTGTGTAATACACAAGTGGTCGCGGGCTCAAATTTTGGAGCAAACCTGTCGTCTGGTGCAGTTTTGAGACTCTTACCACATTTGTTAGGAACTTCTAGTGATGCTGAATCGACGGGCAGTCTAAGCGTTGCGCAATATTCCCTGAATGCCAAGACAATTGGATGACTACAATTCCCGCTCTGAGTTTCGTGGTACTTTCCACAGTTTAAGCATTTAGGTTTGTTTCCTGGAGGACAGTCCTTCAACCTGTGACCTGATTGAGCGCACCTTAGACATGCCTGTATCCCAGAACACGACTCCGAGCGTTCCATATGGCCTGGTTTACCACAAGTATAGCAATAAAATGGCACCTCGTGGATGTCTAGCAACCTGAAGAGCTTATTAGCGACCTATGTATTTAATCAGAGAAGATCGTTCTTACCTGCCACATGTCCCTGTATGATTAAGCCAAAACGGTCCTCTGCAAGCCTTCTTTGCTTGTTCCAGGTTCCCAAATTTCCAAAGAAGCATTCCATACCGGATGTGCGCTTCAACAATGTCAAATTTGGTGTCTCGGCGGCATTCTGCCTTGAGGTCTTTGGGCGACAGTAATCGGTAATACATCAAGGTGTGTCCGTTGATCATAGGCTGTACCCAAAAGACTTGAGGTTTCAAACATGACTTTCGACGTAAAGCTAGAAGGCCCAATATCCGTACCTCAATGTCTTCCATCGTCATCAAGGCGTGATACGCTTCACGGCAATCGACCTCCAGAACCAGACGCTTCGAGATTTCCATATAGCGGATCCCTCTTATGTGACTGAAAGCACCCCCTGCGTTCTGTAATGAGTCCAGGGATCTTCTGTAGAAGTCTCTCCCCTGAGGTACTACAGTCTTTCTGCCTTCTTTGAGAAATGCTGCCCATTCTGCTGCGTCATCGTCACCAAGAAGAATGGGAATTGTCGGTATCTTCAGGTCTGGCCTGGCTAGACTGGACTGAGCCTTCCCAGGGCGGGCAGATTCTGTCTCCATGTTTCCAATGCGACTGGAAAATTTGGATGTCTCCATGAATGATCTCGCCGGACTGAGCTGAGATTGTCTTACTGCACTTTCTACATTCCCAACGCGGACAGATAGGCCATCCAATTGTTTATTGATTTCTATTTTCAGTCCATGAATGGCACTGAGGAGGTCTCTCAACGAAATTTCCCGCCCATTGCACTCTCCAGATGGGATAGTTGGGAACAGGCTTCCACCTGTTGACCTCATGGGCACGTCCTGGGTGGTTGGTTTCTCAAAAGAGACTTGTAATTCCTCATCATAAGCGGTGTAAAGCTGCTCCGCGAGAGCGGGGGTGAGTTCCGCACTTTCTAATAGATTTGCAGGGCCGACCATTGAGTATTTCGGAGATGAAACACTATTGCCTCTAAGGTAGTGCGAAAGCGTGTCCCGCAATCGCAGTCTGGGAAGGAGTGTATTAGTAATGGATAGGTAGTGTGGCAGACAGTGTATGGTAGTAAATTTGTTGATAGTTTCAAACTAGCTATCAACCTGAAAGGTATTTATAGACTCTCAAAGATATGTGAAGAAAGCAAGTACGAGAAAGTATATGCTAAGAGGAAAGAGCGCAACATTCAAACCTTAGATTGTCAGATTGCGGATTTGTGTTGCGTCAGTGTTGAGCCATGGCTAGGTAATCACCCAGTTCTCTTAACTATAAAATCAACGCTAAAATAGTCTTTTTGCAACTTCACGTCCGGATTGGGTCTGGGGTGTTGGCATGTGGAATATAGAGCTATCAGCTGAAGTAGAGGCTTACCCTTCTCGGGCCGATTATTGAGCAAGCGGCATGCGCTGAAGAGCGAGTTGTGTCTGGAGGTTACTGCTCCGTTTTCTGGCAGTGAAAACGGAGGTTTCACCGGAGTAGAAGATAGGCAGACCCACTCAAATATCATACCACCGGAAAGCTAGCAGATCATTTATCCGGGGTGCAGAGCTATGAAATGTGCCCACAATCCTAGTTGGCACACTGGGGAGTTCAGTCTTATCGCAAGGGTATCAGCTCGTTGATTTTGACCTTACATAGCCTAACGAAAACTAAGTTATGTACCACTGAATTAAGTGCCTACCAATGATAGAAATAGAGGAGCGCTTTGAAGGCATGTGAATAAAGTCAAGAAAAGTATGCGTCATCACTCCATAACCAATCCACCGAAAGTGGTAACTCCTTCCAAACACGTTTTTTGACACGAGGGAAACGGTAATCAGATTTCTTCTTCAGCCAATGAAATTGATCAATTCCAAAGTATTGGATTGCCCACGATGCTGAAGCCTCAATATGTGTTGTCATCAGCTCCTGGAAAGTGAAGGTTGGTCCAACCTCATCCCTAAGGTACACTCTTTCCCTCTCTAAACTCTTGCAATGAATGAAAAGATGTTCGGCGGTATGAATGTGATCCTGACACATTGGACACTTCATGCTGGTGACTCCCTTTTGGTAACGAAAGATAGGATTGCCGTATAAAGCGATATTTCCAGTTCTGATTTGCAGGGCTATCGTGGACTGAGCTCGGTCTAGGTTAACATAATGAAGGAGCGTACTTCTCGTAAACTCTCCGGTGAGGACTTGAGGGAAATAGTTGCGTTGAGACAGGCTCTGCTGCACGTATCGCTGATGGTCTATGGCAGTCTGCTCCATCGCCCACCTACCCCAATAATTTTTGATCATATCATTTAATCTGCTTTTCTTCTTCTTCCGTGTCTTAAAATCGTCCTCTTCCAAATGAACATAACGTGATCGGGAGTCAGATTCCTCATCAACAATGACATACAAGAATTTTGTAGCCGTCCAGCAAAGTGAGCTGTAAGGATGTGAATATGCGTCAACAGAGGAGATCCCGGCGCATCGTTCCTCATGCAGCTCGCGGTAAAACTGGTCGCTAAGTCGCTGACATCTATGGCTCATGGCGTATGAATAGAGCTTGTAGACAATGTCTTCGACGTGAAGCTCTGCTTTGAGAGTCAGGTGGTGAGTTCCTTGTCGCCCGCGACTTAGAAACATCAGACACTCCGTTTGTATAGACCGTAACAAAGCAATGGCTTTTTGGGAAAGCTTGTACTTAAGTTGAATCCTAGTATCTGGATTGTAAATGAACCAGGCGGGGGCAGCGTAAGCAAATCGAGAGTACATCTTGGAGGACCAGAGCACACGATTCTGCAAAAGTGTAGCGCCCCAAGTGGGGCCGGTGAAACTCTTAAAATTCCAGAGGTCTCTGCGAATCTGACGGCGGATCTAGATATTATTAGCCGGAAAATCACAGACAAGAGCTCTTTCGACGCACCTGTTCGATGTGAGGAATGAATGTAAGTCTTTTATCAAAAATGACACCCAGTATCTTCAACGTATCGGGGCGGATATCGTTCTTCTCTTTTTGTGTCAGGTTGTCAAACTCCTTCAATTTAGGAAGGGCTTGATCATCTGGGCTTCGACTGCCAGGTTTAACGAAATGAAACACGTTGTATTTCGTCGGAGAAAATTTGAAGTGATGTGAGTCTGCGGTTTTAACAAGTCGATCATGGACTTCCTTAAAGATTTTGCACATCTCCTCACGGTCACACTTCTCTCTAGCCATGACAATCACATAAGTGTCGTCTACGAAGGCGAAAAGCGAAACCTCGAACTGGTTTGAGGATACTCCGGGGTTTTCGAGCAAGCAGTCAGCATAAATAAGAAACAAGATCGAAGACAATGGGCCACCTTGAGGTACACCTTCATGGATCCAGTATTCATTCTGTCCAGACATTTCTTCTCTTGGTAAGCGTACTACGGTGTAACGATTTGAAAGATAAGACCACAGAAACTTGATGATCCAGTTTGGAAAGCCTTTTTCGACCATTTTCTTCAGCAGAAGTTGCCGCTTGACATGGTCGTAAGCACCTGTGAGATCGAGGCCAAAGAGGCTGACTTTTCTGTTCCGGAGCCAATTTCCTATGACTTTATTTGTCAGATACTCCAAGGCATGTGTGGTGCTGTTTCCAGGTGTGCCGAACTGAACCTTTGGCAAAACATTATGTTCTAAGATTATGGCTTTGAGGCGATTTGCGACGATACGCTCAAAGAGCTTGCCAAGACAGTTCAAGAGTGCTATGGGGCGGTAGGCTTTTGGATCGTGAGCAGGCTTATTCGGCTTCCGGATAGCAACGAGAATGCTCTTCTTGAAGTCCGCAGGATGAATATTAAGAAGGAGAAATTTGTTGAAAATGTGTGTGATGATTGGCGCAATGGTCACTCTGCAAATCTTCAAGGCTTGGTAGGCTAGACGGTCAGGCCCATAGGCTGTGTGAACCGCAACTTCCTTGAGCATCGTCAGAATTTCATTCTCTTGTAACTGATATGGTGCATCATATTTGCTCTTCTCGGGCAATTCCGGCAGCGTAAGCTGTTTTGGAGAGGATACCTGTCCCTCGGTTTTGTGATCCCAATTGCCCTGCCCATAAATAGTCTCTAACCATATAGGCTCCTTCTCTCCTGTAAGATGATACTCCTTGGAATTCACTATGAAATCAGGGGTCCTGGTACTGGATTTTGGAGCAGCATTTCGTTCAGCGCGCTTACTCAGAAGATGTGCCACGTTTTCACTATGTGCTTGAACAAGGACCATACGCCGAGGATTTTTTGATTGCGATGGCTGTTTTTCAGCTTGTGAATCAGTCATGAGTGCTTGGTCTCCAGCGATCTTCGAAAGCTGGGTAGATGAAGATGACCCAGGTCCGGAAAGTAGGGTTTGCTGCCCGGAGACAGCGCCTTGTCATTGAGGAAGACGTTTCACTGGATGAAAAGTCTCAGTAACTGGGACGTGCTCGTCAATGCATGTGAGCATGACGTTGTCCCTGAAGGCTCGAAGCATTTCCACCGCGGATTTTTCGTCTGATAATTCAGGAAGGGCATCATCTGGCCATAGCTCTTTGCATTTTTTATGCACAGCCTTTTTGAATTTCTCTCTATCCAGAAGTCGCCACACATGATGTGGCTTGTTTGGTCGCTCAATGTCAACGTCAATGGCAAATCGCGTGATTCTGTGATCCGAGTCAAAACCTTCCACGCCCTGGAGAAGTTCATAGGAAACGAAGTCCTCCATTTTACCATCCACAATAAGGAGATCCAGAACGGTCTCCCATTGAGGGTAAAGCCCCTGTCTGGCCCTGGAGTATGTAGCCACACCTCGCTCATTGAGAAGGATCATATCTGCGTCATGGATACACTCAGCAAATTGATTAGCCTCTGTTGTTGACCTGCTCGCCGGCATAGAGTCCCCTTCCCAGTCACGGTGCCGTAGATTAAAGTCACCTACAAGAATGTTACTGGATGATGGGTCCCTCGGTATAGAATCCCAAAAATCTTTGATATTGAGAGAGCTCAAGTGATTGTATACATTATGGAATAGTAGTGTTTGATTGCGAGTTTCGATTGCCATGGTGGCAACTAAACGATTGTTGGGGCCAGACGGTCTCGATACACGTGGATTAAGGATGGAACGGTGGACCAAAAATGCGACTTTATCGAGAAACTTAATTGTCATGGTATTGGTTTCTTGTGACTGCACGGATTTCCGCCCATACGGAGCCCTGTAATCACGGCGGTATGGATTGTCTCTTTCCGTCATGTCCTCCCCTTCTACCCAATAAAAAGGCTCATATGGAAAGAGGCCCTTAGTGTAAGCCAAATGCCGTGGAGGATCCTGTATGTTGACGATGTCTGGAGGCCGGGGAAGTGTTTTGATATACTTCAAAAGGTTGTTCAACCTCGCTTCGGCACCCTTTAAGTTCGCGCTGAGGGCCAAAATTTGGCCGTCGGAAAACGCTTGGGCGTTGCAACTTCGTAGAGAAGCATTTTTGGGCTTGGGATCCTGATTCAGAAGCCGAGTCATGTATCGGCTCTCTACGGTTGGATGAGCCTACTCGAATTTTAGCAAAAATCGCGATACGAATTGAAAGGGGAAAACATGATCGTGCTTCCTGAACGCGTCTCTCTTTCTTACTCCGTTTCTTCTTGGGAAGGGGAGGCATTTTTTATTTAGATGACGTATAATCCGTCAAAAAGGTGAAGGGATGGAGACGTTAATGTATGAGTGAGGTTTTGATCAAAAACGAGAAAAGCGGCGAATTTGAATGACGAAGAGTGTAGAATGGTTGTGCAACTGATATAACATCATATATATACCCGATCTTTTGGGATCCATGTGTGTTGATGCCATTGACCAGGTCTCGTGATTGTCGGCGTCCGCCACACCCAAGCCGCTGTACGAGTGCGCGCCCGACATCGCCGTGTCGTGATGTTGAGTCAACTCATTACCGGATCTTGTGGGTGGGAAACGCCACATAACGGGGGCATCATTGGCGTTCAGTTATTAGGTTCAAGTAAATCTTAGTGCGCGAGAAGATTATGATTTGAGTCACTTGCAACCACCGGTGCCTCTCCCAACGGTTTGAAATGTACCCATCGTCATGCACAGGATCTAGGAACATTAGATCAACGTGCCTTACTTGACGTTCTCACCGATACGTTTTCTGAACTATTGAATGATTATGGATGGAGATTCGTAACCAAAGCCTTATAAAGATCGACCGTGCCAACACCGGTTGTTAACTTAACTCTATAATTTTTGTCGACGTATCTTATGTTCGAACCTTGACGACTTAGACTGGGATATGGCAATGACTCATCTCCAATAGTCTCTGGAGTAGTATGAAACATGTGAGACGCTAATAGTACAACAAGGTTCGGGTCCAGTCCAGTCGAAAACGCATACTCACTGTGATTAATATCTATAAAAATCTTGAGTAGCTTAACAGTGGAGTGAAGCTTCAACACACCAAAATCATTATTGGACAAGAGTCGCCGAGACCGGCTACGGCCCTTAGTGAATGCGGGGAAGTCACATGGTAGCGTGGGTCTGACGCATGGCACTAGATATCGATAACGGTCGGTTTGGAATCTGGCTGCAATGCCAAGAGTTACCCCACCAAAACACGTCGCGTAAACTCTTCACACTGCAGGAGCACTTGTCCCGAGTACGTCGTAAGCTCTTTACCCTTCAAACTTTTTGTAGGCTCCGTGAAACAAGCCGATATGGTTTCAACTCAATGCAAAGCTAATGTAAGGCCAGTCGGCGAATAGCGAGTAGCACAAATTGGACTACCACTGAATTAGCACAGCACCAACGGACAGCCAGTAAATTGGAGCACGTGAATGATGTGAATCAAAGGTTAAAAGTCAGCAGCTGACAACAGCGCCTTCTTCTCCTTGCCGCGTCGTCTTCGGACGACGTCGTGCCGTTTGTTCAGCATCTTTGTCTCCTTGGGCGGAAGTAATGCGTAGTCGTAAGAAAGGCACTCCGTCCTGAATTCTGTAATTGCTAAACAGTATCCAGACCAGTCTTTCCTGCTGATCGCATATGAACCCTTCAGGTAGGTTCAGATAGATAACTGCAGTTTAATGTGTGCTGATCAGGTGACAGGCACCTTGATTGCATAAGTGTGAGTCTTGTGCTGGTATGCGTTGAAGAATGTTGTGCTAATCAACGAGAAGATGCATTCGAGTGAATCAATCTAACACTACACAAACAAGAACTTTTGAAAAGGTAAATTTATGGGCCACTATGACTGTCTCACAGAATCGAAGATTAACAGCAATCTAGACCACTTCCGCAGCCTACGTTGTGAGTTTCCGAATGAACTTGATAGGTTGCATTGTAGGATGAATAGTGGCTGATATTAAGTTGAAGCTCCACCACCGCCTCCACCTTCATGGCTCATTTGTTTCTTTGGACCCTCCGTCTCCCTCGCTCCCTCCATCCACTCATCAGTAACCGTGAGTTGATAATTCTATTTAGGGTTTTGCAAACATTAACCGTATGAAAAAGCTTGGATCGTACGGCTCTGATGATTGCCCGCATCCAGGCAATGCTCCCGTAAGTCTATTTTATGTCTTAATCTCCAATGCTCATATCTATAGTTCTCCGGAAAACTTATCACAGAGCTCCCTTTTGAAGCTCTCACTCCACAGCGGCCATTCTCCACTTGTGACCTGCGATGATCGCTTCTCCCACAGATCTGTCACAGCCGATGTACGATTTTGAGCCTCTCCCTCCCAATTTCTCTTTCGGGGATTGTAAGAGTGTTATCACTCACTGCTATATCTGTAGACTATGAATCTTTGCTGACTTGACATGTTTTAGACCTCCTTCGAGGCTGCCATCGCCTCCGGTCCTCCTTCTTGCCTTATCAAATGGTGTACCATGTACCATCCGAGGTAGTATATCTGTAAGTTAGATAGGAATTTATGCTTCGTAAATTGACTAGCGGTAGGGACCATCTTGGGTAGGTCCAGATATATGTCGTTAAATTTGGCGTATTTGTCTACGCCATAGGCCATGTTTTGGACTGGTGTGTTAATAAAATCCACGACCTCAGTCGAACTCTTGTACTCTTGTGCTGACGTATCGTAGTACGCTACTCCCATCTTCAAAGCTCTCGATCCTTTGATGCATTTTCGAACACTATAAATCATGTCTCTGATAGGGCCTTTGAGATTTAGCTGACCTCAGCATAGACCTCGTCCATCCTGTTCTGCAGGAATCCGGCCATGTCCGGAGTGAGGCGCTCGGTGAGATATTTTCACTGCCAACTTAACCACTCAGTAACTCAAGGTCAGGCCGCCTCGAGGGCTGAATAACTGCAGCGGGCGCCTATACTGGCAGGGCGAGGGAGTAAGTTTCCCTACTCACTTAGCAGAGCGGATACAGTTCTAAGGAATATCAGTGGTGACGTCGTCATCGTCCTGGTGGAACGTTACAGCAAAGTTGGTGATGGGCTCTGTGGGCGGTAAGCGCTACCCCACTTTTATTAGTAGGCTGTATATAAAGCTGACATACGAGGTAGATTCTGGTCAGCTTGGGAATCTCACAGGCAACAGAACGCTGTGCGTATCAATTGCTTTCCTTCGGATTAAGTCATTGACACTCCTAGTACGCATGCTGATGTGTATGTGTTTGAATGCGAAAATTTTTTTGGATGGTTCCTTTTGAATTGTAGCGTTTGTTTGAGATACAGCAGTTTTGGACGGAGTGGTTTGAATGAACGAAGGACTACAGGTATGCGCGTTACCTTCTAATTTGATTCCTTGCTTATTGATTCAAAGGACACAGGTTCATATAGACTGCCATAGAGTGTTGAGACCGTATTCCATGGTTATGCTGCTGGCAGTACCGCAGTAGTGAGCTACTAAGCCCAGTCTTAAATTCAATACATGTGTTGCTAATAGCGATTCACTCAGGAGCCATGGTCGTTGAGATGGTTGTTGAGGATATGTTCAATGGTTATGGTGCTGGGCGGCAGCGCAGTGGTACGCTACCAAGCTTAGTCCTAAAATCGATATGTGTTACTAAAAGCTAGTTAGCCAACGCACTGCGAGCCACCCAAATGCTATGAACTATTTGATGGTGGTTGAGATGGTAAACAATCCAACTGCGGTGTCAGGACTTTTCAGTAGGTAGTATCCACGCATTCCTCACTTTTTATTTACCTACCAGCTTTCCCTAGGCTCTTATAAAAGGGACAAAGTAACTCCGGGCTCCAGTCCCGCCAGCTTTTGGTACACCACTCCATTGCTTGCTATTGCTAGGTAATATTAACCTTGGGTTAGTCCTAAAACCTTCGAGATTTTTCCTTTGTACGATCTTCGAGTTATTGCACAGCAGGGGAAACACTGCTGTCTTTGAGATCTTTTTAGCGTACTTGAGATGAAAGTCTCATTTGTGAATTTATTCAATCAATAAAGTGCGGTGAACCCCCGCAAAAACATAATTTCACTCATCATTTTGTGAATCCGATCTTCCGTGTCCTGGTTCTTCCCAACAATCCCCAGCGCCCACTATAAAACTTTTAGCGTAGCCGCCTCCTCGCCACCAAGCTCCGACTCGGTTTTCTCTAACATGACACAAACCAACAACTCCGGCGTAGCCGGCGATGATACCCTAGAAGGATCACCATCGTCTTTCCCGTTTCTCGCCCTCCCACGCGAACTCCGCGACTCAATCTACCAGTACTGGTGAGTCTGAGCTGATACCCGGCTAAAAGTCTGAGTCTGACCTAAATGTCGCAGTAAGCCCCACCAGGCACTAATACACAAGAGCGTTGTTGTCGCAATATATCACACCATGTACACTTTGCTAATGACCTCTGTTGGCAGATGTAATAACGAATGACGGGTACAAGTACAACTTCGAGAGCAACAAGCTCACCCAAGCTGATGGCCAGCACATTGACCTAGCCTTGGCCAGTACTTGTTCTCAGGTCCGCGGCGAGATGGTGGGTCTCGCCCTAAGTTACAATACGGTCACATTTCAGGCCGATGGCTCTACGAATCACATCACTTTTAATTGGTAAGCTATTAGTTCCTTTGTCTCAGATAATCGCTAACGTTTTTAATCACATAAAGTGCGGATGAATTCAATAACATCTGCCAAGATGTCGATATCTACCAATTTGCGGTCGTGAACACACTTGCACCCCAGTTCCTTACCTCGGAAATGGTTATTGAAGCTTCGGCACGCTTTCCTGTATACCGTCCTCTGCTAGAGGGTTGGCAGTCAAACGGCCCTCTTCCCAAGCGAAATGCGTTAAACATGCTTTACAATACACGATGGTCTTATGGAGAACCTCGATCAGTTTGGACGGACTTCCTTCGATACCTTCTCAGGGTAATGTCCCGTGATCCCGCCTTCTTACAGGAAGCGGAACGCACTGTAGAATTGTGGGGCCCAAGAAAGTATTCGAAAAAAGCTTGGAGGCCACCTGCTTCTTACCCCGCCTATCTGATCAACTTTAATGTACCCCACTGGGCCATACCTGACAATGAAGAAACGTTTAAGCTCTGCTCTCTGGGGATTCGCCCCTTTCCGGACTGGTTCGTAAGCAGTGAATATTATCAAGGGATTGATCGGTGCTTCTCCGCTACTGCTTGGGCCATTCGTTTTCTCAAGACGCACCCATCCAGTAACCATTACTTAAGAAGAATCGTATTGCTAGAAGATCACCTATCAGGTGCGAATTCGCCTGCACATGCGCAAGGTCTTATTCCTTTCTGTCGCAAAAATTCTAGACTTCGCATCGAACGAGTCGTTAAGCTACAGTCAGGAGGATTCATCAACTACTATCTTGCCCACAGCCGGTGTCTGATGGGATCTACAGTGATAAGATCCTTTGGTCGTTGGATTCTTGAGACTCTTGAACTCAAGAAACATGGAATGCCTGAGGGCTCTTTCAAACTCTTCCTTGACGGGGATCCGGTTCCAGAGAAAACAACAAAGCTCTTTGAGGCAGTGCAACGGGATACAGCACTACAAATCGCAATGGAAATTTGCTATGAGCGAGATATCCTACCCCGTCCCTCATGGTGGCGACGCCGTCGCCGGAAAGGTTATCTTTGGGAAGCTCTCCCACGCATTCTTCGAGAGTTGATGAATGGTGATCATTCCTCGATTATCCACTGCAACTTCGATCTGGGTAGCGCCTACGACCCTGAAGAAATTGTAAAAATGCGGAGGGGTTGGTCTGCGGAAGAGTGGGAATCTGACTGGAAAGCTTCTCAGGAACACATCTATGTTACTGAACCTCCCCTACCTCCATATAGGACTTATGATGAACTCCGTACGTACCCCTACAATTCCTTCTATTGGCTTTCTTAATACTGACATCAACATTTAGCTTTCGAGGACTGGTGACTTATACTACGTTAGATTGAGCCGCTTCACTGTTAACTGGTATCAATTTTTTTACTTATTCCATTCACGAGCTTTGAATACCTGCTGATGGAAGACATCAACCGAGAGTATGCAATCGCCGATCTGGTTATACGACTTTTGTTTAATCGATTAGACCTGGCACCATCCAGTTCAAACTTTCTTCCAGTTTTTTTCTCTTTTCTTTTTTTTTTTTTTTTTAAATACGGGTCAGAGGCTAGAATCGGAAGACAAGCGACGGAGACTTGATGAAATGAATTTAAGTTAGAATGCAGTATAGCAACATGAGCTTTATTCAGTTTCGTGAACTGCGACACTTTACCAATACGTGACGATATCGTGTCAACTAGCATATTTATTCGTATCAGGAAAGATCGCAGCTCGAATGGGTTCTGCCAAACTGGAATTCTCAGCGACAGAGTTTATGTCTGCCTACCTATAGAAAGTGACTGGGGCGGTTCCGCGCGAAGCCAGTTGTGATACGCGGAGTCACCTAGGTAGACCAGTTTTAGTATAGTTAGCGCTTGTGACGATTCAATATTGAAAAGCTCCTTGTGACATTCCGCTTCTAGCGCCTCCTCCAACCCTCTTTTTGGGACCACAATATCACTGTCGGCCCACATTTTCAGAGGCTGTAACATCCCCTATGGACCATCCGCAGTTAACTGTAATTAACACAGATGGCAGCAGTCGTAACAATGGTAAGGTGTATGCAGTTGCAGGCGCAGGAGTGTTTTTTGGCTATAAGGATCCCAGGTGAGCTTTAAGCAGCCCACCATACCAACCACGTATATTCATTTCTCCAGGAATATATCCAGTCCAGTTTCTGGTGAGCAAACAAACCAGCGCGCTGAGGTACTGGCCATTAAGCTCGCGCTCGAGGCCGTGTCTCCGTTCGAAGACGTGCTGATACGCACCGACTCGATGTACGCTAAGAATGCTATAACCAAGAACTGGCGAAACTGGCGTTACTGGGATTGGAAAAAGCCTTATGGAGTTTTAAGGAAAAATGCAGATCTTATTGAGCCCACTTTTGAATTGCTGGAAAGGAGGCGTGTGCGCGGCGTTGTAACGAAATTTGAATGGGTCAAGGGGCATGCGGGCGACGAAGGCAATGAAGCAGCTGATAATCTTGCTGTTGCGGGTGCCATGTAAGATGAACATCCGTCGCTTAAGATATTCTTTTCTTCGACTAATTGAGATTTTCAGGAAAGCTTTGTACGTCAAGCGTTCATCATGAGGCTATGATGTTTGCTGGAGAGTCCTTTACTGACTATATTTAGGGTAGCACGAAAAAGGGAAGAATCACTACAGGCTAGATACCGTGCTATATCATCGAAAAAACAGAAAAAGTACCATGAAGAACAATTGAACAAGTTCAGCGAGGGTTCAGCTGGGAAGGAAAGCCAGGAGAAAAGTCAGGGCGACAACTGAAAGGAGATGAGACAGGGAAGAGGGTGTTGATACAGAGAGTATACCATAGACCAATGTATGTGACGGAAAAGGCATGATAAATTGTCGTTTGGGCCTCCATGGAAAGAAGGTGGATCAAGAAGCCCTTTTCAGGGCGATTAAGGTTCTTGGTCTATAAGGTGCTTTCTCAAAATTGGTATATCTATGCGGTAGCATTTTTGTTCTTATTTGTACAGTTGATATGCATCTTTTTTTTTCGGTGAGATCACCGTCACTCACTGGTAGAGTTTCAGACGTTCCACCTTCCAAATCGATAGCTGCCTATACTCATTTCGTTCTTGAAGGCCAAGCCTTCAAAAATTTGGCACAACCTGATATATGAGTCTAGTAATCCGAATGGATGGAGAGAATAGTTCTTGAAATTAAAAGTACAAAAACAAAAGAATATAAGAAACACAAATATACCAAAAATGTAAGAAACCAAGTCAATATCTTCAACGCTATATGTGAGAATAACATGGCACAGAGTGGTGCGGATTTCAGACAAGACTGCAATTGCTGATACAGTATGAGTCTATGGTCACTTGAATGAGGCATCGAGTAAAGTACCGCTTGCCTATACGATTCTTGATCCGAGCGGCTGTACAGCTTCTCTTCGTGTTCATTCATATCATTCCCAAGCCACAGGGATGGGTCGAATCTGTTGGATTTTTCTGTTCTTTTTGGAGTGACGAGCTAGAAAAATGGTACATCGGAGCGCCTTCCGGAAGCCATCGGCGCCATATAGTCAACTGCAATATTGAGGTTTACAAACTCGAAGAAAGACTAAGCGCTTACATCGAGTATTCATAAGAAGAGCTCTCGAAGTCCAGTTCTTTCCTCCTGGGCGGCCACATACGCGCTTCTCCAGCCAACGCTGGGACGCATGAATTGTACAGATTCATCCGTGTCGTTGCGTTTGACCAGCGGCACAAGTGGTATTGATGATGATGTCGCCAAGTCAGCGGAAGGTGCGCTCGGATCGGCAGTCTTCGTGCCCGCAGCATGATGTCGTTTACGAATTCGATGCAACTGGAGATGCCAGTTGCGACGGCGCGTAGTGGCGATGAAAAGAATGGCTATTCGCAGACACGTGTAGACGAATACAAGACTGAAGAGGGCCCAGGCGGCGTATGTCAACTTCAAAGGATTAAGTTCCATCATGGAGAGCTCGATGCAGAAATGTAAACTTGCGAAATCAGATATGGCTTTGATGGAAAGGGATAAGCAGAGCTGTATACGAGTGAGAGCACGGGCCATGCACTGACCCATACAACAATACCTTTGCATGCGAACACATCCGTCGCCCACTTCCTAAAATTAGCTTACCAAGACTGCAAACCTTAGGGAAACCTCGATATGAGCGGTCACCTGTGAATAGAGACTGGGGGAGCGTTGATGGCGCATTGACATGTGCAAGGGTCAGCCGAAGCTAATCTCCAATCATCAGCCAGTTGAATTGCGGCGCCGGCCGGCACCTCTTCATCCGTGTACCGGTGAACGTTTCGAAACCTGCACGCTGACTTACCTATACGAAGAGCTCCTAATGCGCAACAAAGCCCCTTAATCGGCTGCGTCGAGCATGTATATACCGATGGCAGAACAATCGGCAAGACAACTTCCCGCTATCATGACAATTCATGCGCCGCCTTCGCGCTCAATCACGTCTGTTGCATTATGGGCATCAACCGAGTCTTCCGTGCGGCGGACACAATCTCTATCATACTATGGTTAGGCGCTCTCCTTTGCAATATGGCTGCCGGCGCATTCAGTGTAGGGCAGGCAGGACCGAAACCTATTGCGTATGGTAGCATTACGGTCGGGAGCCTTTGGGGCTTGACCCTGTTTGGAATATTTTTGCTTGCTTTCTTTTCTGCGTTCTCTTCCAGGAGATTGAATTCTCGACGTCGAAGATTCTTCAAAGTCTTTTTCTCCATCATCCTACCAACTCGGTTCGTCTGCTCTCTGGTTTGGGTATGTCTACTGCCCTTCCTCAAGCACACCAGACCTCAGCAGGCATTTTCGCTTGCCTGTTTGCTGGATGTATTGTTGTTGGGGCGACACTTACTTGTCATCAGTATCAGTCCAGATGCGCCAGATTACATTGACCTCGAAGAAGATTCCAATGTTGCGACGAAAAGCGGCCAAGTTGTACCTCATGCTGCTGGCTGCATCTCCTCGGCCAAAGCGGCGATCGTTATCGAGACACGTAGACGGCAGTACGGCCCCAAACTGTCATCCGTTATGCCACTCGTTATCGGTGTGCGACAGAGTGTGCCAGACCAACCAGCGGAATCACAAGCGGTTCTATATGCGCAGAGGGAAAAGTTCCCATCTGATAGAAAACACAGTCATGCTGCCAGTACGCTTGCCATAGATGAACGACAACAACTAGAACTATTTCCTGATTTTCTCCGGTGCACATGCTGCATAGATTGCTCCTCTACGTCGAACCGGGACTGGCGCAAACACGACGTCGAAGCAGGTCCTCTCAACGCCAGAAACCAAAGATTGGACCAGAAAAGGCTTTCCTTTCTTAAAAGAGATCCGGTTGCCGCCGTCTTCGATTTCGTCCCAAAAGATAGAGTCACGAATGGTGTTCACGACCTCTGCGGCATATGCGACAACGTGTGTGCTGAGATTATCAACCACCTGGCTACTGTTGAACGACGCAGCAAACTGGAAAGATCATTGCATCCGCAGCGAGATGTATGCAGTCTATCACATCACGACGACCCCAATTCTTTGCGAAAGTCAAGTCTGACTTGCCACCTTTGCGCACTCATTTGGGGTTCTCTGAATGACGGTCAGCAAGAGTCCCTTCTTCGCGGCGACGAACAACTCGTAGCGTCGTCTAGCGATCCCATCTCCTCTTTTCCGCAGAGTATATTCCAAATGCAGCGACGCATTAGGCTAGTTGTATTTGAAGATGTCCTCGTGCCCCATTTCGGCGGCTTCAAGCGACCCCGCCGATGGGAAAGGAGCTCTCCTGACTTTGAAGCAATGAAAACGGATGTCGGCAGCGAGTTTGCAAATCCGCTATATCTCCCAGGTCCGCAGGTAGACCACCGTTATCTCTACAAATCCTATGGAGAGCGAACAAGTTCGCCGAAGGAGACTTCGGGCCCCATCATCTTCCCAGTCTCAAACAGCACTGGTTCCCAGTGCGTTATCGATCTTATTTCACGTGTTTTGAAAGATCGACGCAGTCTCGTTGCGGGCCTACCGACCCGAATACTCGACGTTCGAGGATTCCAAACCGGACGAGTACGGCTGCGACACTCCGAGGACGTCGATGATGATGAACGGAAGCAGTACATCGCCCTGAGTCACTGTTGGGGAAAGATTAACATGCCAAGACTACTAAAGCACAATATCGAGCATTACCTAGAAGGTTTCGAGATAAGCCAATTACCACGGACGTTTCAGGAAGCTATTGAGGTTACCTTCCGATTAGAAGTTGCGTATCTGTGGATAGATTCCCTCTGTATCATCCAGGACGATCCACGTGACTGGGAGAATGAAGCTGCACACATGGCCTATATCTACAGAGACGCGTTCTGTACGATAGCTGCTGTTGCTTCCAGCGACGGCAATGGCGGACTGTTTAGACCCCAATATCCGAAGAAACTGAGTCCGTGCCTGGTAGGCTTAAAAGAGTGGAGAAGCGATCCAGTCTACGCGGTGCCCTACCCTCAATCTGATGACCGGGGTATCAGAGCTAACATAGCTCTGTCCAAATGGAATTCACGAGGCTGGTGCCTACAAGAGCGCAAGTGCTCATATGTCAAAGAAAGAGTACAAGCTAACGGCCACGCAGGCTATCTGTCCCGTGCTGTGATATACTTCTGCGAGTCGCAGATCTATATAGGAGTTGGAGACCAGCTTGCTGTAAGTCCCAAAGATCATGATTCGCGATCTTGGATCGAACAGGAAGAGACACGTGCATCCGTGCCAACAAATGAGGACGACGACCCCATGCTAGACTCATTGCCAACGAGCAACTATCCAGGAGCAACATCTACAAGTGCGCGGCGAGCCCTCCGTCCATCCTCAAGACGCAAGGAAGAATACGCCTTGAAAGGCCAGCTCGACACTGAGGCAATATGGGACCACCGCTTCACCCCAAAATACCGCGCCGAGTCCCTCAACTCCATCCGAATGAGCATGGTGAGCCAGCGTCTCGGCACAAACACCGTCGTCGACCCGAACAGCATCTGGTGGGCAGCCATAAACGAGTACACGATGCGTGATCTGACAAACGCCCTCGACAAGCTCCCCGCCATCCGCGGCCTGGCCGTCTTTCTCCACGACTCGCATCTGTCTCGTAGCAAGAGCACAGAAAGCCGGTATATCATGGGCCATTGGACGACCAGCATGGCCGCGGGACTGCTCTGGTACGTTGATCTAGGGGCCGAGCGTGAGAGGCCTGCGTTGTACCGCGCACCGAGCTGGTCCTGGGCCTCGGTTGAAGGCGTAGTTTCCAATGACTCTCTGCTTCTCGACGAAGAGAACGCAGGAATCGAGGTTCTTGGGTTCGATATCCGAGACAGCAATGCTATGCCAGCACAGCGCTGGCTGCAGGACCAGGGCTCGCAAGGCTCGTCAGTCACATTGCGCGGATCCCTAGCCGCTGCATGTTGGTCGGCCGCTAGTTCACAGTCGGAAAAACGATACTATGTCGCTCGAAGCCTTGTCCGTCATCACAGTAGGGATCTGGAAGCAGTGTCCGCACTCACGGATCTGTTTTCTCCCGTCTCGACAGAGCCGCAGGTAGGGCCTTTGTGCCATGCTCTCCTCCACCCAGTATCTGGTGAGCGTATCGGATGGTTTCTCCCCGACTCACCCGAGGAACTGGCCTCAGAGATCTTTTGTTTAAAGATCCAAGTCACGCCGACGGATTCGGAAAACCCCCAAGCCACGTGGGCGGTCCGGGGTTTGGTTCTCATTCCGTGTGCACCTGGGCTAGCGAAGGCCTCAAGCTCTCTGGATCCTGCGGACGGGTCGCAAGCATTAGTGTGTTATCGCCGTGTTGGCTATTTTCAGTTGGACTGTGAGTTCAGAGGCACTCGCGTTGGGTCCGAGTACAGCCATACTGAGGAGGTGACCATGCCTCGAAGACCGGTGGCCATGAAAGTCGCCCGGTACATCGAGTTTCCGATCATGAACGAGCCGATCTTAGATCCTCGTGGATTCTTTGCGGACGTGAAGCTACAGAACCTTGTGCTGGTGTAGTATTTGAGCTAGTGATGACTTGTCTTGTCGAGGCAATACTGTAGACATTAATTGTATATGTATGTAATAATTAGAGCCAACGAATAAGTGAAAGAGATATACATTCCACGTGAGATGCCCAACGCTATCCAACTTATCAAATCTCACCCCTTTAAAAACTCCCAATACGTAGCTCTCACACCCCAAACCATCCAGAAACAAAAGATATCATACCCCCACACAACCGTCACTATCACCGCGGATCCCTCAACCCTATAGACCCAACAAAAAAGGTATCATACCACCCATCCCTATTCCTCCCCACCGCATCACCCTCCCCAACCCCCCTCCATCCCCCAATCCAAATCCCATCCAAACCCCTCCACGAACAATCCTTCTCGCCTCCCAACGGCCATGCTAAACAAAGAACATAAGGACCCCCACGCCGTACAAAAAACCACCAAGTCCCAAAGAACTTGACTGAAGTCGAGCATCCAGAGCCGTCTAGAGAAGTCGACGTTGCTGTGTAAGCAGCCCCCAGACACCACGTCTTACCTGCACCGGATCCAGAGTACTGCAATCTGACATCCATCTATTCATCTATCCATCCAAGTGCTGACGCCGTTGTGAGAACGGGTGTTTCACACTCGCTTCGATCTGTGGATATCCGGATGTTTGGAAGAGAGCTGTACGTGTGCGGCTCGTGCGTCGGAGGTCTGCTGTCTGCGCCTGTCCGACGTCTAGGAGCGACGGGAGTGTGTCTCGAATGCACGAGGGATAAAAAAAAAGCTCAAAGGGAGAAATGCGCGTTCAGAGGCATCGTGGAGAACGAGGATACGCACGATGAGCAGTCATATGCTAAAATCACTGAATTCCTTGGCAGTGATATAGTGGCGGTGGCTACCTTCTTCATTCTTTGGACGGTTTTGGGTTAAAATGTTTTAATCATTAACTAGCAAGTTTCTTTAGCACTGTCCGAATCTATCTGCCTTAGAGTCCTCTCTATAGCATTACCTTCCTGTACCTAGGTACAAATCCTCTTCGAGATCCTTAATCTTTTGCCTGTGATTATATACCTTGAGCTAATATTACTGCTAATCTCTTTATATCTCCAAGTATTGTTTGTGACTTGACTAAGCTCGCTTCCTTCTAGAACTAGAGCGTAGCCTCCACCCTAGTACTGCTTAGCTATATTGCTTCTTAAATCCTTAGGGTCTTATATTAACGCTAAAGGTAGTTTAGAGCTTTTCTTCTTCTTAACCTGGATTAGTTAACTCGGTTTAGCTTAGGACTAGAAGTAGACTTATCTAGTGTCCTTATAAGTATAAGGTTTAGGTAGTAAATTCTCGCTATTTCTATAATCATCTATAAGGTACTCTAAAATTATAACTTCCTTAGTTACTTCCCTAAATAGAGTATTATAATTAGTAATAATAGGAGTTTTAATTATAGGTATAGGATATATTAGAGATAAATCTTTAGGAAGTAATTCTAGAATTACTAAAGTCTATATATAATATAATAGTAGTTTAACTATAATCTAATAGGATCCTAAAGGGGATTTAAAAGGGATATAGAAATAGTCTTTATAATAGCCCCCTCTTTTCTAAAGGGTTATCATATGCCTTTAAGTAATACTTTCAAAGCTTATAATTATTAAAAACGAATTACAAGAAACACAAATAGAGAAAATTGTAAGAAACCTAAATCAGTCCCAAATCCTATAATCAGGAAACCAACGTTTATGGATCCTCTCAGCATAATCAACTATAACCGGAAACTCAGCCCTTATCAGCAGCTTGCTCTCTGGCCCAGCATCGCACACTAAAACACTGACCACAAATCCAAACACTGTGGCGTCAGCCTCAGTAGGTGATTTACCTCCAAGAACCCAAAAGCACTCTCCATCTTTTGACTTTGACTGACTTTGCTGAAGGACACCAGAAATGGCTACCCATATCTCCTTTTCCAATGCGCGGATTTCCGCATCTGAAAAACGGCCTGTACCTTGGTCGTGAAGCTTGCGTACGTTCCTGCGATACGCAGCTAGGCCAATAAAGATGCGGATAGGATATGGAATCGTCCAGAGAGCGTGGTCGCGCATGGGATAATAACTTCTGATCCAACGTTCATGCGCAAGGTAGAAGCTCAGCTTGTCTTCCATAAGGGCGCGGATGGCGAGGTCCTGGCCAATCTCTGCTGGGCAGAGCTCTGCATTCACGTCTGTAATCAGAGCGCGGTTGATAAGATTTTTGACTATAAGGCTGGAATCGGGGACAACCTCCATGGCTTTGTTTGGTTCTGCAATCTCCATGTACGGGATTTTGCCCTTGGGGCCGGACAGGGGGGATCCTATGGCGTTCTTGTAGGAAATGTTGCTGGTTCGAAGGCGGAATTCAACTTTTGTCACAAAAGGTGACCAGACGTAGCGCCCAGGTTCGTCCCATCCACGGTAGAGTGTAATGATGGGTTGCTCTTTGGTATCCATCGCGATGAGGTCTCGAAAAAAATTACGGATAGATAAAGCAAAGCTTATTGACAAGTTAACTGGGGGAACAAGTATATTCTACTGTGTTGGGACTCATGCAGGAACATCTCTATATGTAGCATTGTTAGTGTACAAAGGATGTCCGACCTATCGTACAACTGGACCCAACCACGCTAGTATGAATCAAGCGAACTGGTCTGAGCTTAATGAGATGAGTGTAGGATTCTCGGCGAGATGAAAACTGGGAAATAAATAAATGTTGCAGCGGATATAGGATATCTCTCTGGCTGAAGTCAAAGTTTGGACATAATTTCAGTGCAACAATAGGGAATTCGTCGTGCTTCGCAAAAATATTTGTTCGTTTTTCGGTAAAGGAATCTCTCCGTTCCGAATTCTGAGGGCGTTTGTGCAGCTCTTCCCTTCGAAACTCGCTTAGAAAGCTTGTCGACTACCTCACCGAACAACGTTATTGGAATTTTAGAAACGTGTGTTAAATTACTTGACGCTCGGTCGAGCTTCGATGAGTAGGCCAATAGGTTTGAGTGGTTGAACGGGAGGTGGTGCGGTCAGACTACTTGGTGGGGCCGTGCAGCGATTTCATGGGATTTGCCCTTGCCATAATGGGCATACATCCGTCAGGCTTCCCATTGACGCTAGTGCGCGACGCCCTAATCGTCATACGCTCGGCTTCCAGCGCTTCCTATTAGCGTACCCGAAGAATGGACCAGTGATGCAGTTATAGAATCAGAACAGTGACTATCGCCGCTCCCAAAAAACAATTGGCGGAGAGAAAGTCCAGCCTAAAAAGGCTCAGTATATAAAGTCCAGCGCACGTCGCTTCGACTGATAATAGTTTAAAGAGATTCATATCAAAATCGTTTTCCTATACTACACCTTACATCATGAGCACAAAAACAGTCGCAATCGCTGGTATTACGGGTAAAATGGGCCGTTTAATCGCAGAATCCCTCCTCAGACGACCCAATGTCCAAATTCATGGAATTGCACGCAACCCCTCCAAAGCACCAGCAGTCCTTACGTCGGCACCGAATGTTAAGATTTTTGAGGCTGCAGCGGATGACGTGTCTTCGATTCGCAAGGCCTTGAAGGGTGTTGACATTACCATCTCGTGCTACCTTGGCGACAACAAGCTCATGGTTGACGGGCAAAAGCTCCTCATCGATGCCTCCATCGCCGAAAATGTCCCGAGATTCATAGCTGGGGACTGGAGTCTTGACTATCGTTCTCTGAAGCTGGGCGATCTGCCGTCGAAGGATCCTATGATCAAAGTCGCCCAATATCTGCGAGAAAAGGAGCAGTATGAGCAGATCCAAGGTGTTCATGTTCTCTGTGGCGTCTTCGTGGAGATCTTGACTTCAGCTTATGGTGGCTGGATGAACGCAGCTAAAGATGAGATCACGTACTTCGGAAGTGGTGACGAAGAGTATGACATGACCACAATGGTGGACGCCGCTGCCTTCACCGCTCAGGTTGCAATGGACTCAGGTGCGACAGGGTATTTGCAAGGTACTATTTCAGATTCGTCTTGGGAGGCTAACACTATGCTAACCATTTACCAGTTCGCGGCGACAGGAAGAGCCCGAAAGGGATGGCGAAAGCATACGAAAACGTGTACCATGTTGCTCCGAAGATGCAATGTAAGGGGACTTTAGAAGATTGTTGGAGTCGGGGCCGTAAATTGTTGCGCGAGAAACCCATGAATCCGTATGCTTGGATGATGTTCCACTACCACTATTGGATGGGTTCTGGTAAGACTGATTTGAAGGAAATCGAGAACGAACGTTATCCTGACCTTGAATTCACGAGCTTGGACAAGTTCTTGAAACACACTCCAAAGGAACAGCTTGGCGGTGCCTATCAGAATGTGTAGAGCCCAGCAATTAACTAGGAACTGCCAATTTCAAGTATATCTTCAATGTGACTGTCTTATTCGAATGTGCGTATGATTTTTATATCACTTAGGAATAAAAACGTTCACGGTTTTTGCTACCTTTCACAAGATCGTCTCATGAGGCGGTGCCTGAAGCTTTTGTGGCTTATCTCTCCTCAAAATTAGCTAAGAGGCCGCAGGGGAGTATTCTAACATTTCGATGAATGTATAGCATGTGACCAGGTCACGCGTGCTTTCAAGGAAGCAACCGTACATATGTAGGGAACTTAAGATTCAACGTTTCGAATCGTACTGAAACCCATTTTTAGAAAAGAAAACCCCCTAAGGAAAGGATCCTGTACAGTTTACCCCACAGCTAGAAACATGAAGCGGATGACGGAACATGTGACATTAGGTCACGTGCATCTAGCGAATATACATGTAATCAGACTGCGCACAGACCCAGGCTCAACAGTCTCCTACCATCGTCGTAAGAACGAGAATATTTAGGGCACTCATTAGAATTTCGATACGCATGGAATGTTTGGCATCAGCTCGAGGCGTTATTTTAGTAAAATAGCACGACGCCAAGGACGCCGGAAATCCGAGCAGTAGAAATGTAGTAGCATGGGCTGCGTAACATTCCCCAAGACCATCATTAAGAAATCAGAAACCGCCCACTTCGTCCGACGCGAAACGACACGAAGAGACGAATCCTAGGGAAAGCTTCTGTAAGCAATGGCCGGAGAAACCAGAGTCCCATTCTCTTGGCATGACGCGTAGAACAGCGATATACTACTATCGTCATACATTTTGTTATACCACTTAACAGGCCTTAGTGTGTCTTCATTCTCACGTCATATCCGCAAAAATATCTATTTCATAACGTTCTTAGACTCCGACCACCTGTATATTGTATTCATGCTGCCGGCATGTCTGTTTCTTCCATTGTCTCACGTTCAATCTGCTCCCAACGGACTTTCCCTCTCTCCAATTTCTTGAAAACTACTTCCAAATTACCTTTAGTTAACCGAAAGCATTTCTCGGTAGTTTCAGTCTTCAATATGCCTGAGAGCTTGAAAGCCAGCGAGGTCAACTCGCAGACCGACCCGTCGGTCGCGAAGCAATACGACAGCGAGACACCGAAAGAGCAGCAGATCAAAGATCTATTCGAAATGATCGACGGCAAAAAAATTGGCATGCTGAACACTTACCGAAGCGGAGTCGGTGCGTACCTACCCATGTAACCCACAGGAACTTTGTTGACCTCCGCTGTAGGCCCTGTAGGCCGCTCCATGGCCGTAGGCAAACGATCAGGCCTCGACATCCTCTTCCTAGCCAACGCTCACTCCCGAAAATTCAGCGATATTTCCCAGAACCCGGAAGTGCAGGTCACGTTCCAGGACAGCAAGACACAGGACTGGATCTCCATCTCTGGCACAGTAACTACGACTTCCAACACCGACCCACGCATCAAAGACATTTGGAGTCATGGCGTAAAAGCCTGGTTCGGGGATCTCGGTGACGGAAAGCATGATGGTGGACCAGATGACCCACGCGTGTCGCTCATCG
>Ga0247757_10000316_pt1 | contig 40718 bp, 37 predicted proteins | sample UWRJL126311R4_FD_180929 | JGI IMG/M metagenome (GOLD analysis project Ga0247757, IMG submission 180929) | Plant litter microbial communities from Arlington Agricultural Research Station in Wisconsin, United States - UWRJ-L126-311R-4 | ecosystem: Environmental > Terrestrial > Plant litter >... | reverse complement strand
CGACCAGTCGCGCCAGATCGCCGAGCAGCTCGGCGCCGGCGCCGAGGTGCCCGTCGAGGTCCGCTGGATTCCGGTGGTCACCGATCCCGACCACATCGCCCGGGTGCTGGCCGAGGCCAACGCCACACCGGAGTGCATCGGCGTCATCGCGTGGATGCACACCTTCTCCCCGGCCAAGATGTGGATTCGCGGGCTGAAGTCGCTGACCAAACCGCTGCTGCACCTGCACACCCAGTTCGGTGTCGAATTGCCATGGGACAGCATCGACATGGACTTCATGAACCTCAACCAGGCCGCCCACGGCGACCGCGAATTCGGTTACATCCAGACCCGGTTGTCCCAGCCGCGCAAGACCGTCGCCGGCCACGTCAGCGACCCGAGGACCCGCCGCCGCATCGGCAGCTGGGTGCGTGCCGCACTGGGCAATGCCGAGATCTCGACGATGAAGGTCGCGCGTTTTGGTGACAACATGCGCGGCGTCGCGGTCACCGAGGGCGACAAGGTGGAGGCCGAGGCACACTTCGGGGTGTCGGTGGACACCTACGGCGTCAACGACCTCGTCGATGTCGTCGAGCGCATCCGGCCTGCCGACGTGGACAAGCTGGTCCGCGAGTACGAACACGCCTACCGGGTGGCGCCCGAGTTGCTGCCAGGCGGTGATCGGCACATGTCGCTGCGGCACGGGGCACAGATCGAGCTCGGTCTGCGAAAGTTCCTGCAGAACGGTGACTTCCACGCCTTCACCACGAACTTCGAGGATCTCGGCGGGCTGCGCCAACTCCCGGGTCTCGCCGTTCAGCGACTGATGGCCGACGGGTACGGTTTCGGCGGCGAGGGTGACTGGAAGACCGCGGTGATGCTGCGCACGGTCAAGGTGATGGCAGAGGGCCTGCCCGGCGGAACCTCGTTCATGGAGGACTACACCTACGACCTGACACCGGGGCGCGAACGGATCCTGGGCGCCCACATGCTCGAGGTGTGCCCCAGCATCGCCGCTGCCACACCGACGCTGGAGGTGCACCCGCTGTCGATCGGAGACCGCGACGATCCGGTGCGGCTGCGCTTCACCGCGGCACCCGACGACGCGGTGATCCTCGGGATCTGCGATATGGGCTCACGATTCCGGTTGGTGGCCAACGAGGTCCGGGTCGTCGAGCCGGACGCGGAACTGCCCCGGTTGCCCGTCGCCTGCGCGGTGTGGGAGCCGCTGCCGGACTGGTCCACCTCGGCCGAGGCGTGGTTGATGGCCGGCGCACCCCACCACACGGTGCTGACCACCGCGGTCGACACCGAGACCCTCGAGGACTTCGCCGCGATGACCGAGACCGAGTTGCTCGTGATCGACGCGTCGACCACGGTCCGCCATTTCGCGAACGAGCTGAAGTGGAACGGGGTGTATCACCATGTCGCCGGCGGTCTCTGAGGCGGCGGTGCGCTGATGCTGGCCGCCCGCCTGCACGCCGTGGCGGACCTGCGGGTCGCCGCCGAGGCCGGACCCGACGAGCCGCCCGAAGGCTGGTCGCTGCTCGCCGTCACCTCCGTCGGTATCTGCGGATCTGATCTGCACTGGTTCACCGACGGAGGAATCGGCGAAAACCGCATCGAGGCACCCGTGGTGCCCGGACACGAGTTCGCCGCCGTCGCACTCACCGGACCGTTGGCCGGCCGGCGGGTCGCCGTCGACCCGGCCATTCCGTGCCTGGCATGCGAGATGTGCCTGGCCGGTTACCACAACCTCTGTCCCACAGTGCAATTCGCTGGGCATGGTGACCTCGACGGCGGCCTGCGGGAGAACCTGATCTGGCCGGACCACCTGCTCCACCCGCTGCCCGACGACCTGAGCGACGATGCAGGCGCGCTGCTCGAACCGCTCGGGGTCGCGGTGCACGCGGTCGCGGTCAGCCACCTGCAGCCCGGTGCCGACGTCCTCGTCGTCGGAGCCGGACCGATCGGGGTGCTGACCACCCAGGTGGCCCGGCGGGCCGGTGCCCGAAGGGTCCTGGTCGTCGAACCGTTGGAACACCGGCAGGCGACCGCGCTGCGGTGCGGTGCGGATGCCGCGTTCGCACCACAGGACGCCGCCGAGGCGGTGCGCGACGCGACCGCCGGGCGCGGTGTCGACGTCGTCGTCGAGATGGCGGGCACCGATGCCGCGATCGCCACGGCGGTGGACGCCGCCCGACCGGGTGCGCGGATCGCGCTCGCCGGCATCCCGTCGGCGGACACGTCGTCGTTCCCAGCGGCCGCGGCCCGCCGCAAGGGGCTGACGTTCGCGATGGTGCGCCGGATGAACGACACCTATCCGCGGGCGATCGGCCTGGCCACCGGCGGAGTGGACCTCGACGAGCTGGTCACCGAGCGGCGTCCGCTGGCCGAGGCGGCCGATGCGTTCACCTCGGCGGCGGGCCGCTCGGGCAACAAGGTCGTGGTGTCGGTCTCCGCCGGCTGAGCCCTACCCGTCGGTGGCGTCGGCGGGATGCAACGCGGGCGCACTGATCGGGCACTGCGGACATTCGTCGACCCGGATGCGGTCCCGGTCGACGGTGGCGGGGCGCGTGCGGATACCCACCGCGGCGGTCACCGCGGCGACGACCATGAGGCCGGCGGCGATCAGGACCGCGACGTGGAATCCCTTGCCGAACGTGACCGGGTCGGTGTAATCGGCGCCGCTGATGCCGGCCACTCCCGGCAGCACCGCGACGGCCAGCAGGCCGCCTGCCCTGGCCACCGCGTTGTTCACCCCCGACGCCACCCCGGCCATGTTCTGCGGCGCGGCGTCGAGCACCGCTGTGGTCAGCGGCGCCACGACGAGCACCATCCCCGACCCGAACAGCAGCGCGGCGGGCAGCACGTCGAGCGGCCACGACGCGTGCGGGCCGATGCGCGTCATCAGCACCAGACCGAGCGCGGCGATCAACGGCCCCACGGTCATCGGAACCCGCGGACCGATCCGGGCCGACAGCGCTCCGGCCCGGGCCGAGAACACCAGCAGCACGACCGTGAACGGCAGCAGCGCGGTGCCCGCGGCCACCGGGCTGAACCCCGCGACCGTCTGCAACTGGAGCACCAGCAGCAGGAACACCGCGCCGATCGCCCCGTAGATCAGCAGCGTGACCAGGTTGGTCACCCGGAACACGGGGTCGGCGAACAGGCGCGGCGGGATCAGCGGATGCCGGGAGCGGCGTTCGACCACGACGAACGCGGCCAGCGCCACCACACCTGCGCCGATCGCGGGGACGGCGTCGGCGCCCCCGTCCGCCAGCCGGGTCAACCCGTAGGTCAACGTTCCGAGCCCGACGGCGGTCAGGACCGCTCCCGGGAGGTCGAGGCCCGGTGCGGCCGTCTCGTCCCGGCTCTCCGGCACGTGCGCCAGCGCCACCGCGATCACCACCGCCGCCACCGGCACGTTGATGAGAAAGACCGCGCGCCAATTCCATTCGACGAGCACCCCGCCGAGGAACGGTCCGACGGCCCCCGCGATCCCACCCAACCCGGACCACGCGCCGATCATCGAGGCGCGGTCGGCACCGTGGAAGGACGCGGAGATCAGAGCCAGGCTGCCCGGGGTCAGCAGCGCCCCGCCGGCACCCTGCAGCGCGCGGGCCGCGATCAGCCACTCGGTGTTCGGCGACAGCCCGCAGGCCACCGAGGCGAGCGCGAACCACACCACCCCGAGCACGAAAACCCTCCGCCGCCCGAACCGGTCACCGAACGCGCCGCCCAGCAGGATCAGCGACGCCAACGACAGCGTGTAGGCGTTGATGACCCACTGCAGACCGCTGAACCCCGAACCGAGGTCAGCGCCGATGTGCGGCAGCGCCACGTTGACGACCGTGCCGTCGATCATCACCATCCCGGACCCCAGCACCGTGGCCGACAACACCCAGCGTCGGGATGGTGGACCGGTGCGGGGCACGAGTCAGGACAGTACGCGGCGCAGCACGCCCGTGGCGACCTCCTCCGGCCGGTACCGCTCGCTGGCGGACTTTCATCGGGCCGGTGTCGTGTTCGAGCAGGCCCGCCGCCCCGCCGAGATGCGCCCCGATCGCCACCGCGTTGATCGGCCTCCAGCGGTCCCTGCCTTGGTTGGCTACGGCGCCGGATCGAGGGTGACGGCGTTGGCCAAGACCGGGTGATCCGTAAGAATTTCGCTGCCCTCGTTCGGGTTTGCGCTTCGTGCAGGGGTGAATGCCTCGCACATGGATCAGCGGCGGCGCATTCTCGTCACCGGCGCTTCGGGCAATGTCGGCGCCGGGGTGTTGCGTGCGCTGGGTCACCTGGAACCGGAAGCCGACGTGATCGGCGTGTGCCGGCGTCCACCCACCCGCGGCCGGATCTACGAATCGGTCCGATGGTGCCCGGTGGACCTGTCGGCACCCGACGCCGCGGCCCGGTTGACCGATGCGATGCGCGGGGTCGACGTCGTGATCCACCTCGCGCTGGCGGTGCGTCCGGTCGACGACGAGGACTACCTGTACCGTGTCAATGTCGTTGGCACACAGGCCGTTCTGCAGGCCATGTCCGCGACCGGGGTGCCCACACTGGTGTACGCATCGAGCCTGGGCATCTACGCGCCCAGCGACTCGGCGGCACCGGTGGCCGAATCCTGGCCCACGACAGGGCAGTCCACGTCGGTCTACAGCAGGCACAAGGTCGTCGCCGAAGGGCTGCTGGACGACTACGAGCACACTCACCCCGATGTGGCGATCGCCCGATTCCGGCCGACGGTGGTGGTCGCGCGGCACACCGCGTTCGAGATCCGCACCCTGTACCTCGGTCCGGTGATCCCGCGTGCCGCTCTGGAAGTGCTGCGCCGGCGGATGCTCCCGGTCCTACCCCTGCCGCGTGGTCTCGCGCTGCAGTTCGTGCACGCCGACGACGTCGGGGACGCCGTGGTCCGGTTGATGCGGGCACGTGCACGCGGATCGTTCAACATCGCCGCCGACCCGCTGCCCGCACCCGCCCTCGCGGCCCTCGTCGGTGCGCGTCCGGTCGGGGTCGATCCCCGGTGGATGCGCTCGGCCGTCGTCGCGCTGCACCGCATGAACGTGGTCGCGGTGACGCCGGGGTGGTACGACGTGGCCACCCGCTCACCGGTCATGGACACCACAAGGGCGCGTGAGGAATTGGGGTGGCGGCCGCTCCACACGTCGGCCGATGCGGCCCGCGAACTCATCACCGGTCTCGCAGACGGCGCAACAGGCACCAGCCCCGCCCTTGGCGCGTCCGACGCGGAGAGCGGACCGGCCTCGACGCAGATCCTGGCGCAGGTGCACGACGCGACACTTCTGCTGTGGTGCGCCACTGCCGCCGCAGGGATCGGGCGACGGGGGCGACCCGGCCCGCTCTACGCCGGAGTGGTTGCCGCAAACCTGATTTCGGGAACGCCGGCCGCACTGCAACGGGTGCGACAGCGTCGCCGCGACCCCGTGGCGATGCTGGCACCGGTCGCCGTCGCCATCGCCGTGCTGACGACGCTGCGGGGTGGGCGGCCCGCCGCGGTGAGCACCGCCGCCCTCGGCGTCCTCGGATTCACCGAACGCCGCAGGAGAGGACTGCCCTCATGAGCACAGTCGACCAGGTCGTGGTGGTGATCACCGGCGCGTCCAGCGGTATCGGCCGGCAGACCGCATTGCGCTACAGTGCCCGGCGCGCGCGCCTGGTGCTGGGCGCCCGATCCGAGGACGGGCTGGGCGACGTGGCCGACGAGTGCCGCGCCGCAGGCGCCGCGGACGTCATCGTGATGCCCACCGACATCGGCGATTCCGAACAGGTCCAGCAGATGTTCGACGTCGCGGTGGAGGCCTTCGGCCGGGTGGACGTCGCCGCCCAGTGCGCGGCCATCACCGCGTTCGGCCGGTTCGAGGATCTCCCCGTCGAGGTCTTCGACGCGATCATCACCACCAACCTGATCGGTGCGGCCAACGTCGCCCGTTCGGCGCTGGCGCATTTCCAGGACCGCGGGGCCGGGCAGCTGGTGCTGGTCGGATCCCTGCTCGGCGTCACCGCGGTCCCTTACCAATCCGCTTATGTGGCAAGTAAATTCGCGCTGTGCGGGCTGATCCGCGCGCTGCGGCAGGAGAATCGCGGGCGGCCTGGGATACGGGTGCACGGCATCTACCCCGGTCCGGTGGACACCCCGGTCTACCACTCTGCGGGCAACTACCTGGACGGGCGGACCCCGCGGGTGCCCCCCGCGTCCGACAGCCCCGACACGATTGCCGCCGCCATCGTCAGAGCGGCCGACCGGACGTCGTCGTCCGAGCGGCAGGTCGGCTGGGCGAACCTGCCCGCGATCGCGGTCTACCGACTCATGCCCGCCGTCTTCGACGCGGTGATCGGACCGCTGATCCGCCGGGTCATGCTGACCCCGGAAGACAGCGCGGACTCCACAGGAAACGTCTTCGAGTCGCCGCGGGGCCGCTGACAGACCGATATCGGCAAACATTCGGCGCGCCGACTACGAAATTCGTGCTTGAACTGCGATTCGGCAACGGTATTCCTAGGATGCCTGCATGTCGTCCGTCGCGCAGATCGAGCTGATCGGGGTCCGCAAGGTGTTCGGCAGCGAATTCGGCGGCGACCTGCGTAACCGGGTGGTGGCCGTCGACCACGCCGACCTGGCCATTGCCGACGGCGAGTTGTTCGCGATCCTCGGCCCCTCCGGGTCGGGCAAGACCACGCTGCTGCGGATGATCGCCGGCTTCGAGCAACCGACCGCGGGCACCATCAAACTCGGTGGCCGCGATGTCACCGCGCTTCCGCCCGCGCGCCGCGACACCAACACGGTGTTCCAGCAGTACGCGCTGTTCCCGCACATGACCGTCGCCCAGAACGTCGAGTACGGGTTGCGGGTGCGTGGTGTGGGCAAGCCCGAGCGGCGGCAGCGGGCCGCCGAAGCCCTCGAGATGGTCAGGCTCACCGGGCAGGCCGGTCGCAAGCCCGCCGAGCTGTCCGGCGGTCAGCAGCAGCGCGTCGCGCTGGCCCGCGCCCTGGTGGGACGGCCCCGTGTGCTGCTGCTCGACGAACCGCTCGGCGCCCTCGACCTGAAACTGCGCGAACAGATGCAGGTCGAGCTCAAAGCCATCCAGCGCGAGGTCGGCATCACCTTCGTCATCGTCACGCATGACCAGGACGAGGCGCTGACGCTGTGTGACCGCCTGGTCGTGCTCAACGAGGGCCGGATCGAGCAGCTCGGGCCGGCGCGCGAGGTCTACGAGAATCCCGCGAACCGGTTCGTCGCGGACTTCGTCGGCACCTCCAACGTCCTCGACGGGGACAGCGCGCACGCCGTGCTCGGCAGGCGCGGCACCTTCGCCATCCGGCCCGAGCGCGTCGCCGTGCTCGAGCCGGACGCCCCGGTGCCCGCCGGGCAGCACAGTGTCCGCGCCGAGGTGGCCGAGGTGGTCTACGCAGGCCCCGTCACCCGGGTCGCGGCCACCGTCACCGGTGTCGGGACGCTCGCCGCCCCGCCGCGGCTGACCGCCACGCTGCTGTCGGCCGAGGCGTCCACCGCGCTCACCCATGGCGCCCCGGTGGTGCTGGCCTGGCCGGATTCGGCCGTGCGTGACCTGACCGAACAGTCGAACGATCTCGAGGAGGAGTCATGATGAAGTCGATCAGTCGGGTGGGCGCCGCGCTGGCCGCGGGCGCCCTTGTGCTGAGCGGGTGTTCGAGTTCGGGTGACTCCGGCGGCGGCGGTTCGGCGGAGGGGCCGCCCTCGATGCAGCCGGCGAAGTCGGTCGGTGACGGCGAGGGACAGCTGAACCTGATCGCCTGGCCCGGTTACGCCGAGAACGGTTCCAACGACCCCGCCGTCAACTGGGTCACCCCGTTCGAACAGCAGAGCGGGTGCAAGGTCAACGTGAAGATCGGCAACACCTCCGACGAGATGGTGCAGCTGATGCGCAGCGGCCAGTACGACGGCGTCTCGGCGTCGGGCGATGCGACGCTGCGGTTGATCTACGCCGGTGACGTGGCCCCGGTGAACACCGACCTGGTGCCCAACTATGCGACGGTGGTGCCGTTCCTCAAGGACAAGCCCTGGAACTCGGTGAACGGCCAGATGTACGGCATTCCGCACGGCTGGGGTGCGAACCTGCTGATGTACAACAGCGACGTCGTCAAGGACAAGCCGGACACCTGGGGCTCGGTGTTCCCCGGTGCCCCCGAGTTCAAGGGCAAGGTCACCGCCTACGACTCCCCCATCTACCTCGCCGACGCGGCGCTGTACCTGTCGAAGACCAAACCCGATCTGGGCATCAAGGATCCGTACTCGCTGACCACCGAACAGCTCGATGCCGCAGCCGATCTGCTCAAACAGCAGAAGGAGAACATCGGCGAGTACTGGTCGGACTACACGAAGGAGGTGCAGGCCTTCGAGTCCGGCACCACCGTGATCGGCACCAGCTGGCAGGTCATCGCCAACACCATCAAGGCCGACAACAAGGTGCCCGTGACCACGGTGCTGCCAAAGGAGGGCGCCACCGGCTGGTCGGACACCTGGATGCTGGCGGCCAAGGCCGCGCATCCGAACTGCATGTACAAGTGGATGGACTACATCATCTCCCCGAAGGCCAATGCCGAAGTCGCCGAATACTTCGGCGAGGCGCCCGCACAGACCAAGTCGTGCGATCTCACCGCCGACAAACAGCACTGCGCCACCTACCACGCCACCGACGAGGCCTACGCCGCCCAGATCCACTACTGGACGACGCCGCAGACCAAGTGTGTCGACGGCAGCGGTGACAACTGCACCGGATACGACCAGTGGGTCGACAAGTGGCAGGAGATCAAGGGCTGATGCCCGCTGCGCCGCGGCTGCGGCACCGGGCGACGCTGGCCGTACTGCTGGTTCCACCGCTGGCGTGGTTGATCGTCGCGTACCTGGGTTCGCTTGCGGTCCTTCTGGTTTCGGCGTTCTGGAGCCGGAGCGGTTTCACCGGTGCGGTGGTGCACACGTTCACCACCGACAACCTGGTGCGGGTGGCCACCTCCGAGGTGTTCCGCACCACGACGCTGCGCACCGTCGGGGTGGCGCTGCTCGTCACGGTGGTGTGCGCGGTGCTGGCGGTGCCGTTGGCCCTGTACATGGCCAAGGTGGCGTCCCCCGCGGTACGCGTCGCGCTGGTGGTGGCGGTCACCACGCCGTTGTGGGCGAGTTACCTGGTGAAGGCGTACGCCTGGCGGATGCTGCTGTCCCCCGAGGGGCCGCTGCACTGGGCGACGGGGTATTCACCGGGTTACGGGTTGGCCGCGACGGTGGTCACGCTGACCTATCTGTGGTTGCCGTACATGGTGATTCCGGTGTTTGCGGCGTTCCAGCGGGTGCCCGACGCGCTGGTCGACGCCAGCGCCGACCTCGGTGCCAAGGATCTGACGACCCTGCGCCTGGTGGTGGCGCCCATGGTGTTCCCCGGGATCGCGGCCGGTTCGATCTTCACGTTCTCGCTGTCGCTCGGGGACTACATCGCGGTGACCATCGTCGGCGGCAAGACGCAGCTGCTGGGCAACGTGATCTACGGCCAACTCGTCACCGCGAACAACCAGCCGATGGCCGCGGCGCTGTCGCTGATCCCGCTGGCGGCGATCCTGCTGTATCTGTTCGCGATGCGGCGCACCGGAGCATTGGAGAACGTGTAGATGCTGTCATCACGGATGCGCGAAGCCACCCGGGCCTGGGCGGTGCTGGTGCTCGTGTTCGTCTACGCGCCACTGGCTCTCGTGGTGGTCAACGCGTTCAACTCCTCGAAGACGTTCGCGTTCCCGCCGAGTGGTTTCACCCTGCGGTGGTGGCGCACGGCGCTGGCGAGTGAGGGCATGTGGACGGCGCTGGGCAATTCGGTGGTCGTCGGCCTCGCCGCCACCGCACTGGCTCTCGTCCTCGGCACGATGGCGGCGTTCGCGGTGCAGCGCTACGACTTCTTCGGACGGCAGGCGGTGAACCTGCTGGTCGTCCTGCCGATCACGTTGCCCGGCATCGTGACCGGCATCGCGCTCAACGCGACGTTCACCTCCGCGCTCGGCGTCACGCTCGGCCTCGCGACGGTCATCGTCGGCCACGCCACCTTCTGCATCGTCGTGGTGTTCAACAACACTCAGGCCAGGTTGCGCCGCCTCGGCACCAGCCTCGAGGACGCGTCGGCCGATCTCGGGGCGTCGTCGTGGCAGACCTTCCGCTTCGTGACGCTGCCGATGATGCGGGGCGCTCTGGTCGCCGGCGCCATCCTGGCGTTCGCGCTGAGCTTCGACGAGGTCGTGGTCACCACGTTCACCGCGGGCCCCACCGTGCAGACCCTGCCGATCTGGATCTTCGGGAACCTGTTCCGGCCCAACCAGGCGCCGGTGATCAACGTCGTCGCCGCCGCGCTGACGCTGATCGCGATCGTGCCGGTGTGGCTGACCCAGCGGATGGGCGGCGACCCCGCCGGAACCCGAGTGTGAGTAGGTTCTGGCCATGAGCGGTGCACAGGCGGACCCGTTCGACCTGACCGGACACGTCAGCGTCGTCACCGGCGGCGGATCCGGTATCGGCCTGGGCATGGCGGACGGCCTCGCCCGCGCGGGGGCCTCCGTGGCCGTCATCGGCCGCAACGCCGCGCGGCTCGCGGCCGCCGAGGAGTCGCTGCGCGTGCACGGCAACCCGGTGCTGTCGATCCCGTGCGACGTCGCCGATGAACCGGCCGTGACCGCCGCGATGGCCGATGTCCGCGCCGCATGGGGCTCGCTGGACTCCTGTTTCGCCAACGCCGGCGTGACGGGCGATTTCACCGCCGCCGTGGACACTTCGCTGGCGGAGTTCCGCGCGGTGACCGCGGTCGATCTCGACGGAGTGTTCGTCACTTTGCGGGAAGCCGCGCGGCAGATGATCGCCGCGGGCCGCGGTGGCAGCCTGGTCGCGGTCTCCAGCCTCGGCGCATTCCAGGGCATGCCGCGCCAACCCGCCTATGCCGCGTCGAAAGCCGGGGTGATCGCGCTGACCGACAGCTTGGCCGTCGAGCTCGCCCGGTACGGCATCCGCGCCAACTCGGTGGCACCCGGCTGGTTCGACACCGACATGACCTCGGCGGTCCTGGCCGACGATCGGTTCCGGTCCCGGGTGCTGCCGCGGGTGCCCGCGCGCCGGTGGGGCGACGGGGCCGACATCGGCGGCGTGGCAGTGTACCTAGCCAGCGAGGCGAGCAGATATCAAACCGGGGATGTCCTGCGCATAGACGGCGGATATCTCAAATTCTGATCTCGAAGTGAGTCCAGGGGTGGCCCACTGATGTTGAGGGGCTTAATCTTTCGCAGTGGCTGAAAAGACCTCGTGCGCTGTCGTCGGCGGTGGTCCCGCCGGGATGATCCTCGGGTTGCTGCTCGCCCGCGCGGGCGTGGAGGTCACGGTCTTCGAGAAGCACGGTGATTTCCTGCGCGACTTCCGCGGCGACACCGTGCACCCGAGCACCATGCGCACCCTCGACCAGATGGGGTTGTGGCCGCAGTTCGACGCCCTGACCCAGAGCCGCATCACCGAGTTCGCCGCGGACGACGGCACCGGGCACCCGGTGAAGATCGCCGACTTCACCCGGCTCCGGATGCCTCACAAGTACATCTCGATGGTGCCGCAGTGGGACCTGCTCAACCTGCTGGCCGAGGCGTCGGCGAAGGAGCCGACGCACACGCTGCGGATGGACACCGAGGTGACCGGCCTGCTCAGCGAGGGCGGCACGGTCGTCGGGGTGCGGTACCAGGGTCCCGACGGTCCCGGCGAATTGCGGGCCGACCTGACCGTCGGCTGCGACGGCAGGTGGTCGCTGGTCCGGCGCGAGGCGGGTCTGTCGGTGCACGACTTCCCGATCAGCTTCGACACGCTGTGGTTCCGGCTGCCCAGAGCCGAGACCGACGACGGGTACAGCCTGTTTCCCCGCACCATGCCGGGCAAGGCCATGGTCATCATTCCCCGCGAGGGGTACCTGCAGATCGCGCTGTTGATCGCCAAGGGGTCCAACGACGCGATCCGGGCGGCCGGGCTGCCCGCCTTCCTCGACGACCTCAAGTCGCTGCTGCCCGAGGCCAGCGATGCGATCGACACCATCGAGAGTTTCGACGAGATCCAGTTCCTCGACGTGAAGTTGAACCGGTTGCAGCGGCGCTGGCACGCCGACGGCGTGCTGTGCATCGGCGATGCGGCACACGCCATGTCACCCGCCGGCGGTGTCGGCATCAACGTCGCCGTGCAGGACGGCGTCGCCACCGCCCGCCTGCTGGCACAGAAGCTGCTGCGCGGCCCGGTCACCGGGAAGGATCTGGCCGCCGTGCGGCGCAGGCGCATCGTGCCGACCGCGTTGACCCAGGCGCTGCAGATGGTGCTCGACAGGCGGCTGTTCGGCCCGGTGGTGCGTGGCGCAGCTGCTGTCGCGATACCGCCGGGGCTGATCCGGACTGTGCGGCGCTTCCCGTGGCTCGCGGCGATTCCGGCCTATCTGATCGGCGTGGGTATCCGCGCAGAGCAGGCGCCGGACTTCGCGCGCCGGCCGCCGACTCAGCGGTAGTACACCTCGTCCCCGGTGGGATAGCCGCCACCGGTCGTGGTGATGTGTACGTGGTCGTAGTGCCCGTAGCCGGAGCTGCGGGCGCCGCCCGGGGTGTAGTAGACACCGCGCCAGATGCAGTCCTGCAGGCCGAAGCGGTCGGCGTTCTTCAGCGCGAACGCGACGATCTGGTTACCCAGCGCGATGCCCTGCGCGCTGCCGGGATTCGGGATCATCACGTCGATGGCCAGTCCTTCGGGGTGCCACCGCAACGCATCGGGCCGCATGCCGCCGATGCTCTGGATCTCGGGGAAGATCGCGCTGACCGCCCGCGCGACGAAGATCGTCTTCACCTGAAGGCCGCGCTCGGGGGCCTTGCCTGCGGGCAGCACCCGCGATTCGCGCGCCGATGCTCGGGAACTGGCCACCCACTGGACGCGGGCGCCGCCAGCCGCGTGTGACGCCGTCAGGGCGACCGGGTCGGGGGCCACCAGCTGCATGCAGCAGGGTGGGCCGTCGGCGAGGGCGGGCGCGGGTGGGGGCGCGGCTTCCCGGGGGCGGGAGTCGTCGAATGCGTGCCGGTCGGCCGCCGCGGACAGGAGCACCACCGCGGGAATGCCGAGCGCGGCGATCCCGAGCGCCGGCGAGCGCCGCCGTCGAACCCGGGAGTGCCTGCCCACGTCAGCACCATACGAGGCGTGGTCACGAAATGGCACCCGCCGGGAAAAGTTTTGGCAACAAAACGCACCACTGATCCCTGTGGCCCCATTTGTCACAACGATTCAGCATTTCGCGCCGAACGTGAAGCTGCTTTCCCGCTCGGCCCCGAATGTGCAGCTGTCGGCACGATCGTCACCAGCTGCGCCGATGCCCGTTCATTGTGCCCGCGCGCGGCCACCGCGAACCAATTCCCGGGGCGCCCGCACTACCGATGCACACATATGTTTCAGCAGTATTTCTGTGAACACGAGTTGCCAATCGGAAAAATTTCTGAAAAATGCTACGGGGCCCGGACATTGTCGAAGCGCAAGCGGGTCTCCGTCATGACCCGAGTAGAGGGGAACCCTGTGAGAACCGCACGCACGGTTAGACACGCATTGGCGATTGTCTGTATCAGCATGCTGGCCGCCGTCGGCGCCACCGCATGCGGAAAGGACAGCGGCTCCGGAGGCAGTTCCGGCGGCGGGGGCGGCGGTGACATCACCATCGACGCCACCTCGTTCCCCGACTACATCGACCCGCAGCTCTCCTACACCCTCGAAGGCTGGGAGGTGCTCTGGAACGTCTACACCCCCCTGCTGACCTACAAGCACGCCAAGGGCAAAGAGGGCACCGAGATCGTCCCCGGCCTGGCCGAGAAGATGCCCGACGTCTCCCCGGACGGCAAGACCTACAAGCTCAAGCTGCGGCCGAACATGAAGTACTCGGACGGCACGCCGATCAAGGCCTCCGACTTCACCTACGCGATCCAGCGCCTCTTCAAGGCCAACTCGGGTGGCTCGGTGTTCTACACCGTCATCGTCGGTGCGCAGGACTACGCCGATGGCAAGGCCGACAAGATCAGCGGCATCACCACCAACGACAGCACCGGTGACATCACCATCGAGCTGACCGGGCCGAACGGCACGTTCGAGAACCTGCTCGGCCTGATGTTCGCCGCGCCGGTGCCGCCGACCACCAAGCTCGACGGTGACGTCACCAACAACCCGCCGCCGTCCAGCGGCCCGTTCGTGATCTCCAAGGTCGATGCGCCCCGCTCGCTGATCATGGAGAAGAACCCCCAGTTCAAGACCGTCAAGGACGCGGGTGCCACCGACGTCGCCGACGCCGGCGTCGACAAGATCACCCTGGTGCAGAACAAGAACCAGAGCGCCCAGGTCACCGACATCGCGCAGAACAAGGTCGACTTCATGATCGACCCGGTGCCCGCCGATCGCCTACAGGAGGTGAAGTCGCGCTACCCCAACCGGTTCCGGATGGAAGAGTCGATCAACACCTACTACTTCTTCATGAACACCCAGAAGGCTCCGTTCAACGATCTGAAGGTGCGCCAGGCCATCAACTACGCCGTCGACCCCGAGGCGCTGAACCGCATCTTCGGCGGCCGGATGCACCCGACGCAGCAGATCCTCCCGCCGGGCATGCCGGGCTACCAGGAGTACAAGCCCTACCCGGCGGACATCAACAAGGCCAAGCAGCTGATCGCCGAAGCCAATCCGGCTGACCGCGACATCACGGTGTGGACCGACGACGAGCCGGACCGCAAGCGCATCGGCGAGTACTACCAGAACCTGCTCACCCAGCTCGGCTTCAACGCCACGCTGAAAGTCATTGCGGGCGACGTGTACTGGGCCACCATCGGCAACCAGTCCACCCCCGACGTCGACACCGGGTTCGCCGACTGGTTCCAGGACTTCCCGCATCCGGACGACTTCTTCCGTCCGCTGCTCAACGGGAAGAGCATCCTGCCGACCAACGGCAACAACTTCTCACGGGTGAACCTGCCGGATCTGGACGCCAAGATGAACGAGCTGCTGACCAAGCAGATCACCGATCCCGGTGTGGAGCAGCAGTACGCCGATCTGGACAAGGCCTTCATGGAGCAGGCCGTCTGGGCTCCGTACGGCAACGAGCAGTTCACCACGTTCCTCTCGGAGCGGATGGACTTCGACAAGTCCTACCAGCATCTGCTGTTCAAGCAGGACTTCTCGTCCTTCGCGGTGAAGTAGCGCGGCTGTATCGATGGTTGCATCAGTTCCCCATGTCGAGGTCCCCGACGAGCCACCGTTGCCCGTCGGGGTGCCCAAAGAGCGGATCCAGGGCCGCAATCCGTGGTATTTGGCGTGGCTTCGGTTGCGCCGCAACAAGGTTGCGCTCGGCTGTGGAGTGCTGTTCATCCTGATCGTGCTGTTCTGCCTGGCCGCGCCCCTGTGGGCCGACCACGTCGCACACACCGGACCCAACGACAACCACATCACCGACACGGTGAGCATCGGGGGCGTCGACACCGACGTCGTCGCCCCCGACGGGACGCCGTTGGGTCCGGGGTTGCACGCCCGCTACCTGCTGGGCGCGGATCAGAACGGGCGAGACGTGATGGTGCGTCTGCTCTACGGCGGCCGGACGTCGATCTACATCGGGGCGGCCGCGGCGCTGGTCACCACCGTGCTCGCGGTGATCGTCGCCCTGCTGGCCGGCTACTACCGCGGCTGGATGGACGCGGTGCTGTCCCGGATCCTCGACGTCATCTGGGCGTTCCCGGTGCTGCTGCTCGGCATCGCCCTGGGCACCGCCCTGGCGGTCGGCGGTCTCAACCTGGGCGTGCTGTCCATCGCGGGTGACTCGATCTGGATCCCGATCCTCATCATCGGTCTGGTCTACGTGCCCTACATGGCCCGACCGCTGCGCGGCGAGATCCTCGCGCTGCGCGAGAAGGAATTCGTCGAAGCCGCGGTGGCCCAGGGCATGGGGCCGCTGCGGATCATGACGGGCGAACTGCTGCCGAACATCATCTCGACGGTGATCGTGTTCTTCACGCTCAACATCGCCAACAACATGCTGCTCGAGTCGGCCCTGTCGTTCCTCGGTGCCGGTGTGCGCCCGCCGAACGCGTCGTGGGGCACGATGATCTCGGACGGTTACCAGTTGATCTACACCGCACCGCACCTGACCATCGTGCCGGGCCTGCTGATCGTGGTGACGGTGTTGACACTCAACGTCTTCGGGGACGGGCTGCGCGACGCGCTCGACCCCAAGGCCCGAATCAGGCTGGAGCACTGATGGTTCGGTTCGCCGCCCGACGACTGATCGGGATGGTCGCGGTGCTGTTCGCGATCTCGGTCATCGTGTTCTTGATCTTCAACGTGATACCCAACTCCGACCCGGCGGTCCGCATCGCGGGCAAGAACGCCAACCCGGAGTTGATCGCACGGGTCAGCGCCGATCTCGGGCTCGATCAACCGCTCCCGATTCAGTACCTGACGCTGATGAAGCAGATATTCACCGGCACGCTGACCTCGTATGCGAGCAATCGCAACGTGGTCGACCAGATCATCGACGGCCTGCCCGCGACCTTCTCGCTCTGCATCGGTGCGGCGGTCATCTGGATGACGCTGGCGGTGCTGTTCGGCTACCTCAGCTCGGTGCACGCCGGCAAGTTCGCCGACCGGGCACTGACGGTGCTGTCGCTGATCGGTATCTCGATGCCGGTGTTCTGGTTGGCCGCGATCCTGTTGTACTTCTTCACCTTCAAGGTGGAGTTGTTCCCGACAGGGAGTTACGTACCACTGACCGAGGATCCCCTCGGCTGGGTGTATCACCTCGCGCTGCCGTGGTTCACGCTCGCCGTGCTGTTCATCGGCTTCTACAGCCGGGTGCTGCGCTCCAACATGCTCGACGGGATGAACGAGGACTACGTGCGGACCGCTCGGGCCAAGGGCCTCAGCGAGCGGCAGGTGCGCATCCGACATGTGTTGCGCAACTCGATGATTCCCGTCATCACGCTGTTCGGTCTGGACTTCGGCATGGTCGTCGGTGGCGGCGCCATCCTGACCGAGACCGTGTACAACCTCAACGGTGTCGGCCTGTACGCCGGTGAGGCGATCCGCAGCCTCGACCTGCCTCCGCTGATGGCTGTGACCATGTTCGGCGCGTTCTTCATCGTGTTGTTCAACACCCTTGTGGACATCGCATACGCCGCGCTGGACCCAAGGATTCGGCTCGGAGAGGCGGCACCGGTATGAGCGAGCGAATCGACAGCAGCGGCGAAGCGCGAGAAGCGTTGTTGGCGGTCGAGGACCTGCGGGTGGGTTTCGCCACCGAGGACGGGTTCCTGCAGGCCGTCGACGGGGTGTCGTTCTCCCTGGCACCGGGCGAGATCCTGGCGATCGTGGGCGAATCCGGTTGCGGCAAGAGCGTCACCGCCCAGACCCTGACCGGACTCACCCGCTCGGTGAACAGCCGGATCACCGGCTCGGTGAAGTACCGCGGCAAGGAACTGGTCGGCCTCGACGACAGTGGCCTGCGCGACATCCGCGGCGAGGAGATCGCCATGGTGTTCCAGGACCCGATGTCGTCGCTGAACCCGGTGTACCGCGTCGGCGACCAGATCGCCGAGATGATCCGCGCCCACCGCGACGTCTCCAAGAAGGAGGCGCTGGAGCGGGCGGTGGAGCTGCTCGGCTCGGTGGGGATTCCCAACCCGGCCGGTCGGGTGCGCAGTTACCCGCACGAGTTCTCCGGCGGTATGCGCCAGCGCGTGATGATCGCGATGGCGCTGGCGTTGGAGCCCGCGCTGCTCATCGCCGACGAGCCGACGACCGCGCTCGACGTGACGGTCCAAGCCCAGATCCTGCGCCTGATCGCCGATCTCAATGCCGAGCGTGGGTTGGCCGTCGTGCTGATCACCCACGATCTCGGTGTGGTCGCCGAGGTCGCCGACCGCGTGGTGGTGATGTACGCCGGCCAGATCGTCGAGGACGGGAATCTCGACGACATCTTCGCCGCGCCGCAGCACCCGTACACCTGGGGGTTGCTCGGATCGCTGGCGCGGCTGGACCGCCCCCGCGGTGAGCGGCTGACCCAGATCCCCGGGGCGCCGCCGTCACTGCTGAACCCGCCGACGGGGTGCCGGTTCGCGCCGCGGTGTTCCTACGAATTCGACCGCTGCGCGGAGCCGCCGGATCTGGTGCCCACCGACAGCGGGAAGCACCTGGACCGGTGCTGGTTGCCTGTCGAGGAGAAAGTGCGGGTGCGTGCATGACCGGCTCCGAGCCACTGCTCGAGGTCACCGACCTCGTCAAGCACTTCCCGATCCGCTCCGGGATCGTGGTCGAACGCGAGGTCGGCACCGTGCGGTCCGTCGACGGCGTCAGCCTGACCCTGAACCAGGGCGAGACCCTCGGGCTGGTCGGCGAGTCGGGCTGCGGCAAGTCGACCCTGTGCCGGACGATCCTGCAGCTGATCACCCCCACCTCGGGCTCGGTGAAGTTCGAGGGCCGCGAACTGGTCGGGTTGTCCCGGCGCGAACTGCGGCCGCTGCGGCGCCAGATGCAGATGATCTTCCAGGACCCCTACGCGTCGCTGAATCCGCGCAAGCGGATCGGTCAGATCGTCGGCGATCCGATGGACCTGCACGGCCTGGCCAGCGGCGCCGATCTGAAGCGCCGCGTGCAGGAGCTGCTGGACCGCGTCGGGCTGCGCCCGGAGCACTACAACCGGTTCCCGCACGAGTTCTCCGGCGGTCAGCGCCAGCGCATCGGCATCGCACGGGCGCTGGCCCTGCAGCCGAAGCTGATCATCGCCGACGAGCCGGTGTCGGCACTCGACGTCTCGGTGCAGGCGCAGATCGTGAACCTGCTCAAGGACCTTCAGGCCGAGTTCGGGCTGTCCTACCTGTTCGTCGCCCATGATCTCGGGGTGGTGCGGCACGTGTCGGACCGTGTCGCGGTGATGTACCTGGGCAAGGTCGTCGAACAGTCCTACACCGACGGTCTCTACGAGAAGTCCGTGCACCCCTACTCGCACGCTCTGCTGTCGGCGGTGCCGATCCCTGATCCGAAGCTCAACGCGGCGCGGGTGCGCACGGTGCTCGAGGGTGACGTGCCCAGCCCGACCAATCCGCCGAGCGGCTGCCGCTTCCACACCCGCTGCCCGTGGGCGACGGAGATCTGTACCGACGAAGAGCCGGCGCTGGTGTCCTACGAGACGGGGCACGTGGCGGCCTGCCACCATCCCCGCAACGTGGAGCGCCTCCCCGTCTGACCCCCGCCCCGATCGGCTGTCCCCTCCGCAGCCGATCGAGCCGGAGGAGCTCCAAAAATAGGCCGCCGGTGCCAACGGAGGAATCGGGGAAACCCCTCGATCTGTCACGCCACTACGGCGCGCTGGGCACCTGGATCGGGATCGGCACGGGGACGAACGGCACGGTCAGGTAGCTCGTCGTCATGGGGGCTGTTGTCACGGGTGCTGTGGTCACGGGGACTGTCGTCGTCGGTGCCGTGGTGGGCGCCGTCGTGGGCACCGTGGTCGTGGTGGTGGGCACCGTCGTCGTGGTGGTCGGGACCGTCGTCGTGGTCGTCGGCGTCGTGGTGGTCGTCGTGGTGGTCGTGGTCGTCGTCGTTGTGGTCGTCGTCGTCGTTGTGGTCGGCACCGTCGTGGTGGTCGTCGGTGCAGCGGTGGTGGTGACCGGTGCGACCGTCGGGCTCGGCGGCGGGGGAAGCGCGCTGGTCGGCGCAGGCGCCGGCGCGCCGGGCTGTTGGGTGACAGGAGGCGGCTCGGCCGGCGACGGCGTCAGCTCCCGGCTCAGCGGCGCGGTGCCCGGCCGCGGCCGGTCGGGTTGGGGGCTGTCGATGCTCGTCAACGCGATCGCGACACCGCCGACGGCCACCAGCGCGATGGCCGCCACCACACCCAGCACCGACAGGGGCAGCCGCTGCCACGGTTTGGCCTCGAGGTCGTCCGCTGCCTCGGGCGCGGGGCTGATCCGGTAGGGGTTGCGCACCTCTTCGGTGGGGACCTCCCCGGTGAACGGCACGATGCCGTCGTCGGCGACATCGTCGTCCTGCGACCACGCCAGTGCATAGGTCGAGGAGTCGGCCTCCGGGGACGGCACCGCCGACGTCGGCACGGCGGGCGCGGCCCACGTCGCGGTGTCGGCCGGTCGCTCGTAGGCAGCCTGCAGCGCAGCGCCGACCGCCGCATCCAGCGCCGGCCGCGGTGACACCAGCAACCGCACCGGGAACATCGAAAACCGTTGCTGCACAGCAGGTATGGCGGAACCCCCGCCGATGACCGCGATCGCCGACAGTGCTGCCATGCCGATCTCGTTGCGGGACAGGGTGTCCTCGAAGATCTCGGCGAGACCGTCGAGGGGGGCGGCGATAATCGCCGCCAGTTCGGACCGGTTGACCGTGATGTCGCCCCGGAATCCGGGCACGTCGACGACGATGCGCGATTCACCGCGCGAGGACAGGTCTTCCTTGGCCGTGCGGCACTGCTCCCGCAGCGACGCCAGCGACCCCACCGCGGCGGTGCGTCCGGTCGCGGCCGCGTCGTCGACATCGGGCACCCGGGCGAGCACATGGGTGAGCAGGCTCTGGTCGATCTGGTCGCCGGCGAATTCGGCGAACCGTACGGGGGCGGCCACCAGTTCGAACGCCGACGTGGCGTCGACCAGGCTGACCGTGGTGCCACTGCCGCCGACGTCGACCACGGCCACGATGCCGCTGCGCTGGAGTCCCGGGTCGGCACCGAGCGCCGTCAGCGCCGCGCTCGCATCCGGGATCAGCCGCGGCGTCAGCCCGGCGGGGCGCAGCGGGCCGCTGACCTCCAGGGCGTCCCGCAGCGCGGCGACCGGCCCGCTCCCCCAGTGGGCAGGCACCGCGATCGCGACCTGAGCCGGCGGCGCGGTCAGCGCCAGGGTGGCCATCGTCTCCAGTGCCTCGACGAGGAGCTGGTCGGCCGGATAGGTCGAGCCGTCCGCGGCGACCAGCGGCACCCGATCCCCGACCCGCTCCACGAAGTCCGACAGCACCTGCCCGCCCGGGTGAACGGTGGGTGTCCCCACCTGGGGGGCGGCGTGCCCCAGGATGGTCAGCACCGATCGCCGCAGCACCGGTGGCCGTCCGACCCCGGCAGCGACCAGATTGGTGGCTCCGACGGACATTCCCAGGGCATCGCTCATGACTGGGCACACCTTAGACCGGGGGGCCTGTCGAGCGCATCAGACACTCTGCCGAGGCCTGATGTGCTGCAATGACGGCCATGGGTGACATCGACGACATCAAGACGGTGAAGTACCGCTATCTGCGCACGCTGGACACCAAGGACTGGGACGCGTTCGCCGACACCCTCGCCGACGACGTGATCGGCCACTACGGCGAGTCGGCCGGTGAAGAGCACCACTTCACCAACCGCGACGACCTGGTCGGCTTCATGCGGGCCTCGCTGGGACCGGAGATCCTGACCGAGCACCGGGTCACCCATCCGGAGATCACCGTCGACGGTGACGAGGCGACGGCGACGTGGTATCTGCAGGATCGGGTCATCGCGCCGGCGTTCGATTTCATGCTGATCGGGGCAGGCTTCTACCACGATCGCTACCGCCGCACCCCGGACGGCTGGAAGATCAGCGAGACCGGGTACGACCGCACCTACGACGCCTCGATGTCGTTGCAGGCGTTGAACTTCAAGGTCAAGGCCGGTCGCGCCGTCAAGCAGTAGTCAGGCGGGCTTGCCTGCCGCCTCCGTCACGGCGATCACCGCACCTGGCCGCAACCACCGCATGATCTCCACCAGTTTCGCGTCGTCGATCGCCACGCAGCCGGCGGTCGGGCCGCCGTCGGTGCTGTGCACGAAGAACGCCCCACCTTTCCCAGGGATCCGCGCCTTGTTGACCCCCATCACGATGGCGTGCGCGTACTGCGGGATGTCGAGGTTCTCGGTACCGGAGGCCGGCGCGGTGTCGAAGCGGCAGTTCTCTCGCTCGCACACCTGCATGGTGTTGTAGGTCGGGCTCTTCATGTCGCCGTCCCACCAGTGGTTGGGCCCGACCCGGATGTAGCGCAGGCCGCTGCCGGGGTCGGGTTTGGTGCCGAACGCGAAGTCCAGCGTGTAGACGCCTTCCGGGGTCATCATCGATCCGTCGAAGTGGTTGGCGGACATACCTTTTGCGCCGATCTTGGCCGGTACGCCCACGCCGCCGGTGACCGGGCGCCAGCCAGCAGCCGTGCGCTGCCAGACATCGAGCGTCGCCTCGGAACCACCGGTGCCGGTCACCGACAGCACCTTGGTGGCCGCGCCGACCGACCGGCTGAACCACGGATCGAACGCCGCGCCCGCGACCGGCGCGCCTGCGCCCGCGGAGAAGGCCACCGACGCGCACAGCACGATCAGCAGTCGGCGCATCACTCCATCGTCGCGGCCGAAGGTCGCGTTGCTCATCAAGATTCGGACACGATCAGGTCGCGAAGCGTCAGGTTTGCCGCCGAGGGGTCTCGGCTACGTTGGCGTGATGGACCTACTGCCCCTGCGACCACGACGCCGCGCCATCCGCCAGATCGGGCGGGGTCTGGGCACGCTCGACCGGGAGGTCTTCGAGGCCGTCGCCGAATCGCCGAGTCCGCTGATCGACGCCGTGATGCCGCGGCTGACCAAGGCCGCCGACCACTCGAAACTGTGGTTCGCGATCGCGGCCGCGCTGGCCACCTTCGGCAATCCCTCGGTGAAACGGGGGGCGATGCGCGGGATGCTGACCCTGGGGTTGACCAGCCTGGTCACCAACCAGGGGGCGAAGCGGGTGTGGCTGCGGGACCGGCCCAGCCGGACGCTGGTGCCGCTGGCGCGCCAGACCAGGCGCGCGCCCACCTCCAACTCGCTGCCCTCCGGGCACTCCGCCAGCGCGGCGGCCTTCGCCGTGGGGGTCGGGCTGGAGAACGCGCCCGTGGGCCTCGGCCTGGCACTGTTGGCCGGGCTGGTCGGCATGTCCAGGATCGCCGTCGGTGCGCACTACCCGGGTGATGTGCTGGCCGGACTGGGGCTGGGTGCAGGCATCGCGGTCCTGGGCGGGCGAGTCGTTCCTCCGATCGTCGAGGAACGCCTGCCTGGCGCGGCTCCGCTGCGGATGGAAGTGCCGAAGCGGCCGCGTGGTGCCGGCGTCACGGTGGTCGTCAATCCCGCGTCGGGCAGCGGCACCGGCGCCCGGGTGCTCGACGAAGTGCGTGAGGCGCTTCCCGACGCCGAGATCGTCGAGCTGGGCGAGGACGACGACGTGGCGGCCGTCTTCCGGGAGGCAGCGCAGCGCGCCGACGTGCTGGCCGTCGGCGGCGGCGACGGCACGGTCGCGGCGGCGGCGAGCATCGCGCTCGAGGAGGGTGTGCCGCTGGCCGTCCTCCCGGCGGGCACGTTCAACCACTTCGCCAAGGACGTCGGCTGCGACACCACGGCGAAAACGGTGGCCGCGATCCAGCGGGGCACCGTGTCGTGCGTCGACGTGGTGTGTCTGAACGAGAAGCAGATGGTCGTGAACACGGCCAGCATCGGTGCCTACCCGCAGTTCGTGCAGACCCGCGAGAAGCTGGAGCACCGGATCGGCAAGCCGCTGGCCGGGGTCTACGCGATGTTCCACACGTTGCGCCACGATCAGCCGGTGCGGATCCGGTACGACAACCAGACGTTGCAGACCTCGCTGTTCTTCCTCGGCAATTCGATCTACCTGCCGTCGGGCTTCGCGCCGTCCCGGCGCACCCGGATGGACGACGGCCTGATCGACATCCGGATCCTGGAAACCGGCCGGCCCTTCGCGAAACTGCGGATCCTCGCGTCGTTGCTGTTCGGGCGCCTGGTGCGCAGCCCGCTCTACCGCGAGCTGCGGGTGCCCGAATTCGCGTTCGAATCGGTCGACGGGCCGACGATTCTGGCGCTGGACGGAGAGGTCGGGACCGAGCTGAGCGAGGCCAGCTTCAGCGTGCGGTATCGGGCACTGCCGGTGTTTCGTCCGGCTGTGTGATCGGTCTGATCGGGCGCACCACCAGCAGGCAGACCACGAAGTAGGCCCACCCGAGCGCCCACCCGGCGAGCACGTCGGAGGGATGGTGCACGTTGAGGATGACCCGCCCCGCGCCGATGGAGACGATCACCGCCACGCCGAGAGCGATCAACCAGGCCCGCTTGGCCGGGTCCACCAGTGGAAGCCCGACGGTCAGCAGAGCCGCCACGCCGACCATGACGCCCACCGCATGGCCGGAGGGAAACGACGAGGACGCGGCGTGCACCAGTGCGCTGGCCGGGCGGGGCCGGTGGACCAGCGTCTTCGCGATCTCGGTCACCAGGCCGCACAACTCGACGCTGACGATCAGGAACATCGCGATGCGCACGTTGCGGCGGGCGAAGGCGACCACGATGACCACGACCGTCACCAGCCGGAACACCGTGGGGCCCAGCACGGTGCAGTAGAGGTTCCAGAACACCACCCACCCGTGATGGGCGCGCCCGAAACGGTGCGTCGGTTTCAGGGCCGCGTCGTCGAAGCGGGTCAGCGGCTGCCAGTGCAGCAGGTAGGCGACCAGCACCGCGACGAACACACCGACCGCGGCCAGCGCCGATCCGATCAGCACACCTCTACGCGCCTCCATGCGACCACGTCTACCACGGCTTCGCCTGTGCGCTGGGCTAACGTGCGTGCATGGCCGTCTTTCTCCGGAAGCTGCTCCGGATCGGCAAGCTCCCGCGTGAGCTGCGCACCGAGGTGCAGGCCGAAGGAATCCTCTTCATCTCCGAGTACGTCGCCGTCACCCGCCGGTTCCGCGGCGCTGTCCCCGGCCTGCGGTCCGCGGGCAGCATCGCCAGCTATGTCGGCGCGCTGGTGCTGACCAGAGAACGGGTGCTGGGCACCCTGTCCTCGGTGCCCAAGCTCGCGGGACGGACCATCGACGTGCGGTGGGACGCCCCACAGGCCGGCGCGGTCACCGCGACGCTCGACGAGCACGGTCTGACCCTCGACGTGGACGTCGCCGCGGTCGATCCGCGCTGCTCCGGGGACTTGTCGCTGCACTACAAGGAACGCATCCCGGCCGACGTGCTGGCCGCGCTGCCCCGCACGACGCTGGCGTTCGACGTCCCGCCCGAGTTCGTGTTCCGCGCGGTCGGGGTGCCCTTCCATCCCTGATCCCCGGCCCTGATCCTGCTCAGGGGGCGAGGTGCACCGGCGGATCGTTGAAGGCGGGATCCGCGCCGGGCCGGCCGGGGCCCATCGCCGCGCACTGCTTGACCGGCACCAGATGGGTACCGAAACCGCTGGGGACGACGCTGGCGATCCCGACGCACCGTTCCCAGCTGCCGTCGGGCTGGACTGGCCCGTCGCACTTGCTGATGTAGCCGCCTCCGTACACGCATCCGGCGTTGGCCGGCGCGGAGACCATCAGGCCCACCGACACGAGCAGGGCGGCCACTCCCCCGGCCCCGGCGATGCAGCGCCTCATGCTCGTCTCCCGTCGCCTCAGGTGCCCTCGCCCTGACGCTGGCCCCGACGCTACCGCGCGCTCACCCGCTTCTCGGCGAATTGTCGATAACCTGGCCGACGCGACCGGACGACGGCCGGCGCCGAAAGGAGTTCCTGTGACCGAGGGGCGGCGGGACAATGTGCTGCTCGTGCACTGGCACGATCTCGGACGCTATCTGGGCGTCTACGGCCATCCCGATGTCCGCAGTCCCCGGCTCGACGCCCTGGCCGCAGAAGGCATCCTGTTCACCGACGCCCACGCCACCGCCCCGCTGTGCTCGCCGTCGCGGGGATCGTTGTTCACCGGCCGCTACCCGCAGAGCAACGGCCTCATCGGGTTGGCCCACCACGGCTGGGAATACCGCGCCGGGGTCCGCACCCTGCCCCAGATTCTCAGCGAAAGTGGTTATCACAGCGCGCTTTTCGGCATGCAACACGAGACGTCGTTCCCGTCGCGGCTCGGTTTCGACGAATTCGACGTGTCGAATTCCTTCTGCGAGTACGTCGTGGAGCGGGCCACCGAGTGGCTCGCCGACCCCCCGGACAAGCCGTTCCTGCTCACCGCGGGATTCTTCGAGACCCACCGCCCCTATCCGCACGACCGGTACACACCCGCCGACGCCGACGCGGTGACGTTGCCGCAGTATCTGCCCGACACAGGACCGGTTCGTCAGGATCTGGCCGACTTCTACGGTTCGATCGCCGTGGCGGACGCCGCGGTCGGCCAACTGCTGGACACCCTGGCCGCCACCGGACTCGACCGCACCACGTGGGTGGTGTTCGTCACCGACCACGGGCCCGCACTGCCCCGCGCGAAATCCACGCTCTACGGCGCGGGCACCGGGATCGCGATGATCATGCGGCCACCGCGCGACGCCGCGGCACCGCCCAAGGTCTACGACGAGTTGTTCAGCGGCGTCGACCTACTGCCCACCCTGCTCGGGTTGCTGGGCGTCGACGTTCCCCGAGACGTCGAAGGACTTTCGCACGCAACGCATCTGATGACCACCGGCACGCCACGCGATCCGGTGCGCGGCGCCGTGTACACGGCGAAGACCTACCACGACTCGTTCGACCCGATCCGCGCCGTCCGCACCAAGCACTACAGTTACATAGAGAACTACGCTGCCCGACCTCTGTTGGATCTGCCGTGGGACATCGCCGACAGCGCGCCGGGCCGCGCCGTCGAACCGCTGGTGCATGCGCAGCGGCCCGAACGTGAACTCTACGATCTGACCGCCGACCCGGCCGAGTCGCAGAACCTGCTCACCGCGCAGCCGACCGAGCAGGCCGAGGCGATCGGCAGCGATCTGGCGCTGATGCTCAACGACTGGAGGGAGCAGACCGGTGACGTCATCCCCTCTGATTTCGCGGGCACCCGCATCGCGGCCCGCTACACCGAGACCTACCTTCTGGTCCGCGATCTCGAGATCCCCAGTCGCGCAGCGACTGCCGCCGATCGCGGGATCATCGACGAACCCACGTCAGGGCAATAGTTTTCCTCACACTGATCGCAAGAGACGGGGCTGACCGCAGGGTGTTTCGGCGTTAAGCTCACGCCCATGTCAGCCCCGACGGCGTATCTGGTGCTCGCCTCGCAACGCAGCGGCAGCACCTTGCTCGTCGAGTCTCTGCGCGCCACCGGGGTGGCCGGGGAACCGGGCGAATTCTTCCAGTACCTGCCCACCACCAGCCAGTCGCCGCAGCCGAGGCAGTGGTTCGACGGAGTGCAGGACGAGTCGATCCTCCGTCTGCTCGATCCCCTCGACGAGGGCAAACCCGACCTGGCACCGCCGGAGATCTGGCGCGACTACATCCGCACCGTGGGACGCACGCCGAACGGCATCTGGGGCGGCAAGCTGATGTGGAACCAGACGCCGCTGCTGTTGCAGCGCGCCGAGGGACTGCCCGACCGGACCGGCGATGGACTGCTCTCGGCGATCCGCGATGTCGTCGGCACCGACCCGGTGCTCATCCACGTCTACCGTCCCGACGTTGTCTCCCAGGCTGTTTCGTTCTGGCGCGCCGTGCAGACCCGGGTGTGGCGGGGTCGGCCTGACCCGGTGCGCGACGCGCGCGCCCAATACCACACGGGCGCGATCGCGCACGTGGTCGCCATGCTGCGCGCTCAGGAGCAGGGGTGGCGCGCCTGGTTCGACGAGGAGAACGTGGAGCCGATGGACGTGCCGTACCCGGTCTTGTGGCGCAACCTGACCCAGGTGGTGGCCTCGGTGCTGGAGGCCGTCGGCCAGGACCCCGGGCTGGCGCCGCCTCCGGTGCTGGAACGGCAGGCCGATCAGCGATCCGACGACTGGGTGGACCGGTACCGGGCCGACGCCGAGCGCGAGGGGCTGCCCACATGACCGCCCCGGCGTACGACACGGTGCATGTCGACGAACTCCGCCTGCTCGAAGCCGAAGCGGTGCACATCATCCGCGAGGTGGTCGCCGAACTCGAACGGCCGGTGCTGCTGTTCTCCGCGGGCAAGGACTCGATCGTGCTGCTGCGTCTGGCGGAGAAGGCTTTTCGTCCCAGCCCACTGCCGTTCCCGATCATGCACGTCGACACCGGGCACAACTTCGACGAGGTCGTCTCCTTCCGCGACCGCCGCGTCACCGGGGCGGGCCACACGCTCATCGTGGCGTCGGTGCAGGAGTCGATCGACGCAGGCCGGGTCCCCGATCCGGGGCCGGGGGCGTCGCGCAACCGTCAGCAGACCCGCACGCTGCTCGACGCCCTGGAGGCGGGCGGTTTCGACGCCGCGTTCGGAGGGGCCAGGCGCGACGAGGAGCGGGCGCGAGCCAAGGAGCGCATCCTCAGCTTCCGCGACGAGTTCGGCCAGTGGGATCCCCGGGCGCAGCGACCCGAGCCGTGGTCGCTCTACAACGGCCGCATCCGCAAAGGTGAACAGGTCAGGGTGTTCCCGCTGAGCAACTGGACCGAGCTGGACATCTGGCGCTACATCGCCCTGGAAGAGCTCGAGCTGCCGTCCATCTACTTCGCCCACGAGCGTGAAGTCTTCGAGCGCGACGGCATCCTGCTCGCCGTGTCGGAGTACGCCCGGCCCGCCGACGGGGAATCCGCTGCGGTGCAATGGGTTCGCTACCGCACGGTCGGCGATCTCACGATCACCGGCGCCGTGCGTTCGCACGCCACCACGATCGACGCCGTGATCGGCGAGATCGCGGCCGCCACCGTCTCCGAGCGCGGTGAGACGCGCGCCGACGACCGCACCTCGGCGGCGGCGATGGAGGACCGCAAGCGCGAGGGGTACTTCTGATGCAGGGGAAGGTGCCGGGGCGAGCGGAGCGCAGCGGAGCGACGGGGGAAACACAGGGAACCACGCGTCAGCTGCTGCGCATCACGACCGCCGGATCGGTCGACGACGGGAAGAGCACGCTGATCGGGCGGCTGCTGCACGACACGGACAGCCTGCCGCTGGATCACCTCGAGGCCGTCACGGATGCCGACGGCACCGCCGACCTGGCGGCACTGTCCGACGGTCTGCGTGCCGAGCGCGAGCAGGGCATCACCATCGATGTCGCGTACCGCTTCTTCTCCACCGAGGCCCGCAGTTACATCCTCGCCGACACCCCCGGCCACGAGCGCTACACGCGCAACATGTTCACCGGTGCGTCCAACGCCCACGTCGCGGTGCTGCTCGTCGACGCCCGCGCCGGAGTCCTGCGGCAGACCAACCGGCACGCACGTATCGCGAATCTGTTGGGCATCAAGCACTTCGTGGCCGCGGTGAACAAGATCGACCTCGTGGACTTCGACCGCACGCGCTTCACCGAGGTCGACGCGGCACTGCGGACCGTGGCCGCCCGGCTCGGCGGCGCCGACCTGACCGTCATCCCGATCGCGGCCAAACACGGCGACAACGTCGTGCACCGCTCCGACCGGACACCCTGGTACGAGGGGCCGACGCTCCTCGAGTACCTGGAAGCGGTGGAACTGTCTGCGCCGCAGGCACAGTCGCGCAGCCTGCGGTTGCCGGTGCAGTGGGTGTCGCGGCCGACCCCGGAGCAGCGCAGGCGTTACACGGGCCGGCTCTCCGGCGGCACGCTGCAGGTGGGCGACCCTGTCGTCAGCCTGCCCGCGGGCACCCGGTCGACCGTGACCGCCATCGACACCCTCGACGACGGGCGCACGGTTGCCGTTGCGCCGCTGTCAGTGTCGATCGAATTGGCCGACGACATCGACGTCGGCCGTGGTGACGTCCTGGTGAGCGGCGCCGACGACGCGGTGCTGCCCGTCCTCGCGCGCGAACTGGACGCGACGATCTGCTGGTTCCGCGACAACCCGCTGCGCGCCGGTGACCGCCTCGCCCTCAAGCAGGGTGCCCGCACCGTCAGGGCCACCGTCGGCGCCCTGCACTCGCGGCTGGATCCCGAGACCCTCGACGATCTGGACAACCCGGCGGAGTTGGTGCTCAACGACATCGGCTTGGTGACCCTGCGGACCAGTTCGGTCGTCGTATCGGATCGCTACGCCGAGAACCGCGACAGCGGCGCGTTCATCCTCATCGACGAGACCACCAACGACACCGTCGGCGCGGGCACCATCACCGAACCCCGGGTGGTGACGCCAGGTGCTCAGGTGCGCAACGACATTCGCTGGCACCCGTCGTCGCTGGAGCGGGTGTACCGGCAGAACGCGACCGGGCAGCGCGGTGCCACCATCTGGTTCACCGGCCTGCCCGCGTCGGGGAAGTCGACCATCGCGGTCGCCGTCGAACGAGCCCTCGTCGACTCCGGTCAGGTGGCGTACCTCCTCGACGGTGACAATCTGCGGCACGGCCTGTCCGACGACCTGGGGTTCTCGGCCGGTGACCGCGCCGAGAACATCCGCCGGGTCGGCCACCTGACCCGCCTGTTCGCCGATGCCGGTGTCGTCGCGCTGGCGTCGCTGGTGTCGCCGCTGAAATCCGACCGGGAGATCGCGCGCGCCCTCAACGACGCCGCGAAGCTGCCGTTCATCGAGGTCTACGTCGCCACGCCGCGTGAGGAATGCGAGAAGCGGGACCCCAAACGCCTGTACGCGCGGGCACGCGCCGGCGAACTGAAGGGCCTGACCGGGGTCGACGCCCCCTACGAGCCGCCCGAGAACCCCGATCTGGTGCTCGACACCACCGGCGCCGACGTCGACAGCCTCGTGGCGCAGGTGATCGACCTGCTCGACCGGCGCCGCTGAGTCAGCGCACCTGCGCGACCGCGAAGATCCGGCGGAACGGGAACAGCGTGGTGCCGTCGGTTCGCCGCGGATATTCGGCGGCGAGCACCGGCGTCAACTCGGCCAGGAACCGGTCCCACTGCTCGTCGGCCAGGCTGCGCCGGATCGGCCGCAGCGTGGTCCCCTCGATCCAGTCGAGCACTGCGTTCTCGCCGGTCAGGACGTGCACGTAAGTGGTCTCCCAGACGTCCACCGCGCATCCGGCGTCGGCCAGCAGATCCGCGTACCCCAGTGGGCTGCCGACCACCTCGTCGTTGCGGAAAGGGAAGTCGCTCAACAGGTCCGACCACTGCGGGCTTGCGGCCAGCTCGCTGACCGCGCGGTGCGAGGGCGCGTCGAAGTTGCCGGGCACCTGGAAGGCGATCCACGATCCCGGCGCCAGCTGCCCGGCCCACCGGGTGACGAGCTGCGGGTGCTCGGGAATCCACTGCAGCGTCGCGTTGCTGACGACGACGTCGGTGTCCGGGGCGGGTGTCCAGTCCCGCACATCGCCGACCTCGGCGGCCACCCCGCGCTCCCGTGCGGCCGCCACCATCTCCGGTGAGGAGTCGATCGCCTCGACCGCCGCTCCCGGCCAGCGGACGCTCAACGTCTCGGTCTGATTGCCCGGTCCGCACCCCAGGTCGACGACGCGTCTCGGCTCCCGAGCACCGATCCGGGACGTCAGGTCGGCGAAGGGTCGGCCCCGGTGATCGGCATAGGTCAGGTAGACCTCGGGATTCCACATGCTGCCAGTCTGGCAGGGCGGGGCCGGTTAGCATGCCTGGGATGGACTCCCCCGCCGCGCTCCCCCGGGAGCCGGACGAACTCCCGCTGCCGGTGCCCGATGTCGCCGGTGCGGACGCCACGGCGCGCGGACTGCCGCGACGGATCGACCTCACCCTGCGCCAGCGGCTGATCGTCGATTCCTCGGCTGTCGCCGATCTGGCGCTGCGCACGTCGATCGCGTCCCTGCTGAGCCTGACGATGGCGCCGTCGGTGGCCGGGGCGCTGCGTCGCTCGACGTCGGCCGCCGAGCGCGACCACCTGGCGTTCTACGCCGAGCTGGCCGCCACCGCCGACCCCGCCGCGGCCTTTCCCGCGCCGACGTCCCTGCCGAGGGTGTTCTCGCGGCCGGCCAACCCGGTGGCCGAGTGGGTGGCCCGCGGGAATGTCCGCAACCTGCGATTCGCCAGCAGCTTCACCTCCGTCAATCCCGCACTGCGAGAACGGCATGCGGGTTTCACCCGCAACAACGTGGTGCATGCGCAGCACTGGCGGCACGACGACGGCCCGCGGCCGACGCTGTGCTTGATCCACGGTTTCATGGGGTCGGCTTATCTCTTCAACGGTCTGTTCTTCGCGCTGCCGTGGTTCTACCGGTCCGGCTATGACGTGCTCCTCTACACGCTGCCGTTCCACGGCCGCCGCGCCGAGCGGAACTCACCGTTCAGCGGGCACGGCTACTTCGCGCACGGCTTCGCAGGTTTCTGCGAGGCGATGGCGCAGGCCGTCCACGACTTCCGTTCACTGATGGACTATCTCGAGCACACCGGGGTCGACCGCATCGCGCTGACCGGTATGTCGCTGGGTGGTTACACCTCGGCGCTGATCGCCAGCGTCGACGACCGCGTCCAGGCGGTGATCCCGAACGTTCCCGTGGTGACCCCGGACCGCACCGTCGACGAATGGTTCCCCGCCAACAAGGTCGTGGCACTGCGCAATCGGCTGTCGGGAACCGATGCGGCGCTGGCTGACGCGGCGACGATGTACTCCTCGCCGCTGAACTACCGGCCGCTGCCCGCCAGGGACCGGCGGCTGATCATCGCCGGGCTGGGTGACCGGCTGGCGCCGCCCGAGCAGGCGGAGCTGCTGTGGAAGCACTGGGACCGCTGCACATTCCACTGGTTCCCTGGCAACCATGTGCTGCACGTCAGCCAGCCCGACTACCTGCGCCGGATGACGCGCTTCCTGGCGCCGTTCATGTTCGACTGACCGGTTCGCCGGTTGCGGTGGCCCAGACCAACCGGATGTTCTCGGCCATCCGGTCGGCATCGGATTCGGCTGCGGGAAGGGGCCGTCCGAGCCGGGACAGCAGAGCGGGCATCGGGGTGATCTCGGGCTGCCAGCCCCTGGCGCCGAACCAGTCGGCCGCCGCTTCGTACTGCTCGTTGTAGACGAGGGTGAAGAACATGCCGTCGTCACCGTCGTCGCGCTCCTGCGCGCGGGCGGCGGTGAAGGCCTCGCTGTCCATCGGGCTGGCTTCCTCCAGCGCGACCTGGCTGCCCGGGGCCGACAACTCCTCGATGCCGCCGAACAGGTCGCGCTGGGCGGTGGCGGGCAGATAGATCAGCAATCCCTCGGCGAGCCACGCCGACGGCAGGCCGGGATCGAAGCCGGCCTCGCGCAGCGCACCCGGCCAGTCGTCGCGCAGATCCACCGCGACGTCGACCCGCGTGGCGCGCGGCGTCGCCCCGTAGTCGGCCAGCGCATGCCGCTTGAACTCCAGGACCCGCGGTTGGTCGAGTTCGAAGACCTGCGTGCCCGCGGGCCAGCTCAGCCGGTAGGCCCGCGAGTCGAGGCCGGCGGCCAGCACCACGAACTGCCGGATGCCCGCGGTCGCCGCGGCGGTCAGATGATCGTCGAAGAACCGGGTGCGTGCCGCCTGGTAGTCGACGAAGTGCCCGCCCCACGGCGTCATCAGCCGATGATCGGGAGCAGACCCGTCCACCAGGTGGGCCCATTCACCGCCCACTGCCCGGCAGAACACCGCCGCGAACGGATCCACCGCCAGTGGCCTGGTCTTGAGCGCCTCCAGGGCGCGCGCTGCGGCGACGAACAGGGCCGTCGATCCGACGCTGCTGGTGATGTCCCAGGAATCACCGGGTTCTCTGGTAGGTCGCATCCCTTGTGGTTATACGCCGACTTCCTGGGATCAGACCAGGGCCCGGCCGGTCCTCATCCGCCAGTCCACGTCCTTGAGTAGCACGTTGAACGGGAACTCCCGCACGATGCGCGGCGACCATGCCGTGGCGGTGCGCAACACCGCGATCAGGCGGTCGAACCGCTTCTGCCGCACCGCGTCCCACGGCAGCCGCATCTCGTCGCGAAATCGTGGGGGCAGGAAGCCGGTGGTGATCAGCAGCGCGATGTCCTCGGCTCGGCGCTGCAACGGGCCGGGGAGGCGAACACCCCTGACCCGGGAAGCCGCGATCGGGAACAGGTACTCCCTGACCGTGTCGTCGATGTGCACCTTGTCCAGCGACTCTCGCCAGTACGTGTCGAATGCCGCCCGGTCGGCGGGCCACATGTCCTGCGGCACCTGCAGCATCGTGCCGAGTTTGCGGCCCTGCTCGAAGAGCCGTTCGGCGGTCGCGGAGTCCGGTTCGCCGACGAAGAGCCGGTAGACGTCGACCACCCCCTGATACAGGCAGGCGCCCACCCAGAGCTGCAGGTCCTTGTCGAAGGCGTGATAGGAGACCGGGCTGGAGTCCAGCGAATACACCTGGGCATGCGCCCGGTTCACGGCGCGGCGGAAGGCGGCCTGCTGGGCCTCGGTGCCGTTGGTGGACACCGCGAGGTAGGTGAACGTCGTCCTGGCCCGTTTGATCGGGTGCAGGTCGACGCGGCCGCTGTCGACGCGGCTCTCCAGCACCCCGTACCCGACACCGGGCCGCGCCAGCTGCATGATCACGTTCGCGGGGCCTGCGAGCAGACCCAACCCCAGCATCCCGTCACCGGAGGGCACCGAATCCACCACGCGATCCCGCACGAGGCGCTCCTCTCGAACCGACACAAACTGAGAACCTGCGTTTCCTGATTCTGGTCCGGGTGCAGAGGCAGTGTCAAGATCAGAGGCAGTGTCAAGATGGGGTATGGCCCAGGTTCGCCCCTACCGCGGCGTCAACGCCGCACAGCGGATCGCCACCCGGCGCCGCCAACTGCTCGAGGCAGGTCTGGATCTCCTCGGTGGCGCGCCGACGCCGGCAGAACTGACGGTCCGGGCGATCTGCTCGCACTCCGGCCTTGCGGCCCGCTACTTCTACGAGAGCTTCGTCGACAAGGACGCATTCGTCGCCGCGGTGTTCGACCAGGTGGTCGCCGACATCGCGAGCACCACCCAGGCCGTGATGGCCGCCGCCCCGCCGCCCGAACGCAACCAGGCCGCGATGACCAACATCGTCCGCACCATCGCCGAGGACGTCCGCGTGGGCCGGCTGCTGTTCAGCGCCCACCTGGCCAACCCGGTGGTGATGCGCAAACGCGCCGAGTCGGGCACCCTGTTCGCCCTGCTGTCGGGCCAGCACGCACGCGCCGCCCTCGACTTCGATCCGAACGAACACATCTCGGCGGCAGCCCATTTCGTGGTCGGTGGCGTGGCCCAGACATTGAGCGCGTGGCTGGCCGGCGATCTCACGTTGACACCCGAGCAGTTGATGACCTCGCTGGGCGCCCTGATCGACCAGCTGGCCGATCCGCGCCTCTACCGCAACCACGACTGAGGCGGAAGTACCGGTAGCGGTACCTTACCGGCGTCTGATGTGGGCGCCAGCAGCCATGACAACGGCCGCCGGATCGACGAGAGTGGTTGGTGTCGAGAATCAGTCGGACCCCCACACGGAAGAGGACACTGCCATGGCCCAGTCGCTGACTCAGCAACAGTTCACCGCGTCCCTGTACGACGGCGAGATCGTCGAGGAGAACGAGTTCGGCTCGCTACGCCGGGTGAACGCCGACAACCTGGGAGTCCTGAAGAACCTGTCGATCAAGCGGGTCGTCATCCAGCCGGGCGCGATGCGCACCCCGCACTGGCATGCGAACGCCAACGAGCTGACCTACTGCGTCGCGGGCAAGGCGCTGATCTCCGTGCTCGACGATCACAGCCAGTTCACCAACTTCATCGTCACGGCCGGGCAGATGTTCCACATCGACTCCGGCGCACTGCATCACATCGAGAACATCGGCGAAGAGCCCGCCGAGTTCATCGTCGCCTTCCGGCACGAGCGGCCCGAGGACTTCGGTCTGGGCGGCACCTTCGGTGCGTTCACCGACGCCGTGCTGGGCAACACCTACAACCTGCCCGCCTCTGACATGTCCAAGATCCGGCGCACCACCGTGGACCACAAGCTGGCGGGCCGCACCGGCGAACCGGACATCCCGTCCTCGGCGTACTTCAACGATCCGCACAAGTTCGACATCGAGGCGCAGACCCCCGGCCTGAACTTCGTCAGCGGAAACGCACGCTTCGCACGCGACCAGTTCTGGCCCGCGCTCAAGAACATCTCGATGTACAGCCTCCGGGTGACCGAGAACGGCATGCGCGAGATCCACTGGCATCCGGAGACCGCGGAGATGGGTTACGTCCGGCACGGCGAGGCGCGCATGACGCTGATGACGCCCGACGGCCAGATCGACACGTGGAGCATGAAGGCCGGCGACATGTACTTCATCCCGCGCTCGTACCCGCACCACATCGAGAACATCGGCAGCGACGAGTGGCACTTCCTGATCTTCTTCGACCAGCCGTTCCCCGCCGACATCGGTTACAAGGCGTCGGTCAGCGCCTACAGCCGCGAGGTCCTCTCCGCGGCCTTCGGGACGCACATCGACGACCTGCCGAAGTTCCCCTTCACCCCGTCCGATCCGCTGATCGTCGACCGCGTGAACCCCGTCGACGCCTGAAGGGGGCCGATCCGGCACTGCTTCGGGATCGAAGCAATACGATGGCAGCATGGCCGACTCGTTGAACCCGCTGCAGATGCGGACGTACTTCGCGCTGACGGAGGCGGTCAGCCTCCTGCAGTACGCGGTGCGCCAGCAGCTGCAGGCCGAAGGGGGCCTGAGTTATGTGCAGTTCGAGATCCTGGCGCACCTGGCGACCGCCCAGGGGCGCGCGCTCACGATGACCGACCTCGCCGACAGCGTGGTCTACAGCAGGTCCGGCCTGACCCACCAGGCCGGACTGCTGGAGCGTGACGGGCTGATCACCCGGCGCACGAGTCCCGATGATCAGCGCGCCACCATCGTCGAGATCACCGACGCCGGCCGGGCCCGCGTCGACACCGTGCTGCCCGGTCACATCGGCGTGGTGCGCGAGCTGCTGTTCGACCCGTTCTCGGAGACCGACGTGCGGACCCTCGGCGAGTTGATGACCCGCGCTCGCGACCACATGCGGTCCCGGCCGCCGCGTTCGGCAGCACCACGCAGGACGCACCGACGAGCGGGGTGACAGCGCCCCGGGTTCCCACCGCAATCCGACAGAGGAGAGTCATGCCCGAAACCAAGATCACCGTCATCTACGACAACCCGGCCGACCCGGCCGCGTTCGAATCCGCCTACGAGGAACGGCAATTGGAGGCGGCCCGCCGGATACCCGGACACATCCGCTTCGAAGCGTCGAAGGTGTGGCCCAAGGAAGACGGCAGCCCGACACCCGCCTACCGCATGATCGACCTGTACTACGCGGATTACGACGCGGCGAGCGCCGCGGTCACGACGGCGGAAGCGGCCGCGTTCTTCGAAGCGATGGCGCAGGTGTCCACCGGGGGTGTCCGGGTGCTGTTCTCGGTCGTCGAGGTGCCACAGCGCTGACGGGTCAGCCGGCGGCGGTCATCGCGACCCGGACCGATACTATCGCCGAGTGGATCGCACGCCGCCGGTGAGAGTGCTCGCCCATTCCCTCCCCGGCGACAAGGTGACCGCTTACCTTGCTGCACACCGTGATTGGCTGGACGTACGGTTCTGCACCGAGGACGACGACGACACGTTCTACCGCGAACTGCCCGAGGCCGAGGTGCTCTGGCACGTGTGGGGTCCGCTGTCGGCCGTTGACATCGCCAAGGGCACGCGGCTGCGCCTGATCCACAAGCTCGGGGCCGGGGTGGACTCCATCGCCGTCGACGCCGCCACCGAGCGCGGGATCGCGGTGGCCAACATGCCGGGTGCGAACGCGCCGTCCGTCGCCGAGGGCACGGTGCTGCTGATGCTGGCCGCGCTGCGCCGCCTGCCCGAACTCGACCGCGCCACCCGGGCCGGTACGGGATGGCCGTTGGACACCTCCCTCGGGGAGAGCGTGCGTGACATCGGCGGCACCACGGTGGGCCTGGTCGGGTACGGCAACGTCGCCAAGCGTGTCGAACGGATCGTCACCACGATGGGCGCCCGCGCGCTGCACACCACCACCCGGCCCGATGGCACCCCAGGGTGGCGCACGCTGCCCGACCTGCTGGCCGAGAGCGACATCGTCTCCCTGCACCTGCCGCTCACCGACGCCACCGAAGGCCTGCTCGACGGCGCGGCACTGGCGACCATGAAGACGGACGCGGTGCTGGTCAACACCTCGCGCGGGCCGATCGTCGACGAGCGGGCGCTCGCCGACGCGCTGCGGTGCGGCCGGCTGGCGGCGGCTGGCCTGGACGTGTTCTCCGTCGAGCCGGTGGTGCCGGACAACCCGCTGCTGGGGCTCCCGAACGTCGTCCTCACCCCGCACGTCACCTGGTTCACCGCCGACACCATGCGCCGCTACCTCGACCTCGCCGTCGACAACTGTGAACGACTTCGTGACGGACGGGACCTCGCCAACCTGGTGAACCAGGTGACGAGGTAACGTCGGTAACCGACCAACCGGTTAGCCAGCCCAATGGAGGGTTCCCATGCCCCTTGCGATCCTTGAAGAGCACAACGACCTGGCCGATTCCGTCCGGTCATTCGTCGCGCGCGTCGCGCCGTCGGAGGTGCTGCACGAAGCTCTGGAGAATCCGATCCCCAATCCGCCGCCGTACTGGCGGTCGGCCGCCGAGCAGGGCCTGCAGGGTGTGCACCTCGCCGAGGACGTCGGCGGCCAGGGCTTCGGCATCCTCGAACTCGCCATCGTCGCCGCCGAGTTCGGCTGCGGCGCGGTCCCCGGTCCATTCGTGCCGTCGGCGATCGCCGGCGCACTGATCTCCGCGCACGACCCGAAGGCCGACGTGCTGGGCGGGTTGGCGTCGGGTGACGTGGTCGCCGCCTACGCCATCGACTCGGGCCTGACCGCGACCCGCCACGGCGGCGGCCTGGTGATCCGCGGCGAGGTCCGCGCCGTGCCCGGCGCCGCGCAGGCCTCGGTCCTCGTGCTGCCCGTCGCGATCGACTCCGGTGAGTCGTGGGTGGTCATCGACGCCGACGCCCTGGAGATCGAGCCGGTGCCCAGTGTGGACCCGCTGCGCCCGGTCGCCCATGTGCGGGCCAACGCCGTCGAGGTCGGCGACGACCGGGTGCTCAGCGGCGTGAGCCGCGACCTGGCGCGCGCCCTGATCACCACCGTGCTGTCGGCCGAATGCGTCGGTGTGGCCCGCTGGGCCACCGACACGGCCGCGGCCTACGCCAAGATCCGCGAACAGTTCGGCCGGCCGATCGGCCAGTTCCAGGCCATCAAGCACAAGTGCGCGGGGATGATCGCCGAGACCGAGCGCGCCACCGCCGCCGTCTGGGACGCCGCCCGCGCCATCGACGAAGAGCTGCACGGGGATTCCGATGCCAGTAAGGCTTCGTCCTTCGAGTTCGCCGCCGCGGTCGCCGCGTCCCTGGCCCCGCTCGCCGCGCAGCACTGCGCGCAGGACTGCATCCAGGTGCACGGCGGCATCGGGTTCACCTGGGAGCACGACACCAACGTGTACTACCGGCGGGCCATCGTGCTGGCGGCCTCCTTCGGCAGGCACGCCGACTACCCGCAGCAGGTGGTCGACACCGCGACGGCGACCGGCATGCGCTCCATCGACATCGACCTGGACCCCGACACACTCAAGCTGCGCGAGGAGATCCGCGCCGAAGTGGCTGCGCTCAAAGCGATTCCGAAGGAAGAGCGGTTCGCGGCCATTGCCGAGGGTGGCTGGGTGCAGCCGCACCTGCCCACCCCGTGGGGTCGTGCGTCGAACCCGATCGAGCAGATCATCATCGCCCAGGAGTTCTCCAGCGGCCGGGTCAAGCGGCCGCAGATGGGCATCGCGGCGTGGATCATCCCGTCGATCGTCGCCTACGGCACCGACGCCCAGCAGCAGCGCTTCCTGCCGCCGACCTTTCGCGGCGAGATGATCTGGTGCCAACTGTTCTCCGAGCCGGGGGCCGGGTCGGACCTCGCGAGCCTGACCACCAAGGCCACCAAGGTCGACGGCGGCTGGCGCATCACCGGCCAGAAGATCTGGACCACGGGTGCGCAGTTCTCCGCGTGGGGCGCGCTGTTGGCGAGAACGGACCCGAGCGCTCCGAAACACCAAGGCATCACCTACTTCCTGCTCGACATGAAGGTTGAGGGTGTCGAGGTCAAACCGCTGCGTGAACTGACCGGCAACGCGATGTTCAACACGGTGTTCATCGACGACGTGTTCGTGCCCGACGACATGGTGCTCGGCGAGGTGAACCGCGGCTGGGAGGTCAGCCGCAACACGCTGACCAACGAGCGGGTGTCGATCGGCAGCAGCGAGCCGCCGTTCCTCGCCAGCCTGGACCAGTTCGTCGAGTTCGTCCGCGACGGGCACTTCGACCAGATCGAGCAGAACGAGGCGGGCCGGTTGATCGCCGAGGGGCACGCCGCCAAGCTGCTGAACATGCGCTCGACGCTGCTGACGCTGGCGGGTGGGGATCCGATGCCCGCGGCCGCGATCTCCAAGCTGCTGTCGATGAAGACCGGCCAGGGCTACGCGGAGTTCGGGGTGTCCTCGTTCGGCACCGACGCGGCCGTCGGCGACCACGGTCAACCTGCGGGTAAGTGGGCCGAGTACCTGCTGGCCGGGCGCGCGACGACGATCTACGGCGGCACGTCGGAGGTGCAGCTCAACATCATCGCCGAGCGGCTGCTCGGCCTGCCGCGCGATCCGTAACCGCGCGTTTCCCCGCGGGCCGGGTGGGAACCCGCCACGGCATGTCCAACGACCGTGACTATGCCGAGAAGCGGTTCGACAGGCCCGGCACGATGCGCGCGGCCGTGACCTACACCGTCGTGGTCGTCGTGCTCGCCGCCG
>Ga0247757_10000315_pt1 | contig 40772 bp, 30 predicted proteins | sample UWRJL126311R4_FD_180929 | JGI IMG/M metagenome (GOLD analysis project Ga0247757, IMG submission 180929) | Plant litter microbial communities from Arlington Agricultural Research Station in Wisconsin, United States - UWRJ-L126-311R-4 | ecosystem: Environmental > Terrestrial > Plant litter >... | reverse complement strand
TTCGTTGGCGCTATCGATCGCTCCTTTAGCGGTTTTCCTTTACTTAATCGTAGCCGTAGGAGTTTCTTCAAAGTTCGGAGGGCTAGATTGCTAGTTCTGTAAGGAAAAAATATATCTCTAAGCCGTGAAGGCTAACCTGACCAAAAGTATCACTATATAGTAGCGTATAGAATAACCTTTAGGTTTTTACGCGCACCTTTACTTTATTACCCTATAGACCTAGCCGAGACAAGAAATACTATATAACACAAACCCCCTACTCCCTAATTAGGTAGTAAATTAGAGGTAGTTACTAGTATTCCCGTCTTACTACTACCCTTATGCCCTCTCTCCCTCTCCCTCTTCCATCAAAGCCTTCCAATCGGTCTCTTTCGGCCTCCAACCCAGCTCGAGCAGCTTTTCAGATCTCGTTCTTTCACCACAACCCCACATGATGGGGCCAAACGGATGGATTTCTCTTGCGGCATCAACCGACACGCTTTCTACTTCTCCAAGACCTAAGCGCTCACTGACAGCTTTGGCCCTTTCCATCATACTCAGGTCTCCGGTACGCACAAAGTAGTAGCCGTCTTGATTTACTCCTACTTGTCCGCGTCTCTCGCTCCCACTCTTCAGTGCCTGTTCCATCAGGAACACGACCGCATCTCCCAAATCACCAATAGAAGACCACGACCATGTTGCGGTACCCTCGCCGATTACGAAGGCCCGTCCACGGCTCTTAACCGTTGCATAATAAAACGCCGCATTGCTCTCCTTCTTCAGATGACCCTTGCCCCGGCCCCACAATTGACCAGGCGAGACCAGCATTGTGCCCACCCCTTTAGCAGTACTGTGAGCGACGATGGCTTGATCAGCACCAGCGTGCATCCGATCCTTAGGAACGTTCAGTATTGTATGCGCGTCCGTGATATCGCTCCAGGGACGGCTGCTCGCCTTAAGATTCCCAGTGATGGGATTCGAGAGGTCGATAAGACTACGCGGGCCGGTTAGGCTGATGAGCCGTGGCATGGGCGATCCAGTGGTGGTACGGGATGCCAACCCATCTATCATCGCGCAAACGGCGGGGACATTGTCACCTCCAGCGTGGATGACGAAGTCGGCCTCCGCCGCCGTAGATATGAGGAGAGAAAGCGAGGAAAGTTCGCCGATGATAGGGGTGAGATTCGAATAGACCGATTGGAGTTCTTTAGCATCCCTTTCCTCACGGATCAAAGCTTTGACGCGAACACTAGGATGTGCCTTTAAGAGACAAGAGAGGATAGTGCCGCCGACGAATCCGGTTACACCAGTGAGAAAAACACAGCGTGATGCGGGCGTTGTTTTAGGATCGGGCTCCAAACTCATCATCGCGAACGAATATTCAAGATAGGAACAGTGAACAGTTGACCGCCGTACAGACAAAGAAATATTAAAGGGTTTTTATTCTATAGTTGCGGTGCTCTTTACTGCGGCTGATAGCACACGCTATAGCAAAAGACTTAGAAAAGGTGACGATGATTCATTCTCTGTCACTATCTATCGGTACTATGACGATTCTGCAGGCTGATGGCCACGTGATCGTGATGACTAAGCTATGACTAAGCTATCGTTGCCTTGCTTGTGCCTGATACGTATCAGCGGCTAAGCTAAGATGTGCAAAGCGTGTGCCAAAAAGTGGATGAAGTCGAAGGGCGCGCAAAAGTCTCCGCTGATAAGGCTAACAATGACTCATCAACCTAGTGGCAAGGCTCAGAGATTTTAATCAGACCTATCTATGGGTTTTCAAGACGAAAAGAGCTTGATGATGGTGCTGTGTGCCTACCAACCCTGTTCACTACGAAAGGACGCTCTCCGTAGTCAGGTGCGGAGGCGACGATGAGATCGAAATTTCGGAGTTGCGGGGAAGGGGGGCTTAGGATTGGCCACACCACACGAACGATCTAAATTTATAGGAGCATTTGATGTCTACGTTACACACATTATGCCGTATTTCTTAAGGCGAACTTGACTTTTACAATAAAAACCTCGAACAAAGACGACCTGCCAAATTACGAAGCATGTGTGAAGAAGTAGGAAGACCAGTACACTTGATATCACGTGATCACCGAGGGACGCCGGGCAGCTGAGCACCTTGAGCACCTTGAGTACCTCTCCTCATCATCAACATCTCTTGAAGTCATCTTCATCAGTCATCTTCGTTGTTTGTTTACGTCATCTAACTCCGTTATCCATGCTCATCGTTTCTTTTCGTTACTTGTCTTTATTTCTCTTTATTGGCTACCGCATCCGTTGTCTTTTCCAATTGTCTTCTTTTGTCACTTCCTTCGGCTCTCCTCGTCGCTCATCTCTCGCAATCACCTTCATCACTCGTATTGACCATCATCTTGTCAGATGAGTATACGATATATGGAGACATAGAGCGTGATCGCTATCATCTCCGTCTATTGTCTTTATTTGTTATGAAATTATTGCTAACTTTGATCAAGGCATATATCGTCATCGCCAGCGCCGGCGGCCATCCCGTAAGTTATTCATCTCCGTAGTGAACTACCCCAGTGCTCGCAACCGCTCACCTATCCCTAGATTCATCTCCACGGCCACGATTTTGCTGTCATCTACTAATCAGACAAGCGCTTTAGTCTAGATGATATCAAGAGTACATGTCTTGATAATAAGAAATTTCGCTGCGATAACCCGCCCAGACGAGATGTAATCATGCCCCATTCCGGTACATACGTCGTCATCGCCTTCAAGACCGACAACCCCGGCAGTTGGCTCATGAACTGCCATATCGCCGCTCACGCCGGAGCCGGTTTGGACCTGCAGATTCTTGAGCGACCACAAGAAGCTGCCGCCATGTGGCCTCCGGGTAGCCCCATTTTTTGTTGAGATACAGCGTGTCTGTAAACACTGGGAGAAGTGGTGGGATGGTATTAAGATCGTCCAGGATAACTCAGGCGTTTAGAAGTGGTGAATTGCGAGCTTGAGAAGGAGCGAACCCTCTACTATTTGTTCTCGGAGCTATAGTTGCGATGCCGAGATTGAGCAAGATGACCTAGTGTTTATTGCCTAGAATTGTGAGTTGAAAATCAGTCTCTCCCTGACAGTAAATGTCTAGCTGTCTTTACCAATGCGCAATAGATTTGAATCGATAAGACAATAACTATGAATTGCTAAAGTGCACGAGCGTCGGTGTTGCGGCACAGTATTTTGGCGGCATTGTTAGTTTACTGGGAGTAATTGTCAATACTGTTTCGTATCAGTGTTAAATAATGTCGCAACGTATACATGTAGTTCCATCAGGAATGAGGTATTATAATATGTACTTTGGTTCTCACGAATAATGTATGCGCTCTGAGCGGAACGCTTCTATTGCATCAGACTATAATGGATAAAGACACGCGTTTTGAGAAGCAATTCCGTCGATGGAGCAAGAAGAAGGCATGGAGCAGCGTTATAGCAGCCCATGAGAGAATCATTTTGTAAAACTCGTGGACAAAGGCCCCAAAAACTCTCAGTTTGTATTCCATATTGATGCCCTGAACCAGTGCGCACTGCCAGAAGCGGATTATCTGTGTACTCGCACGAGGTATTACGAAACATACATTCATCACACTTTAGGCGATTAGCGGTACATTTAGAGTAGCTTAATAGATAACCAATTAAATTGCTGAGGTCCCCCTCCCGCCCCCAGCTTTATGGAACATAAAATTGGGTGTACTATCCTAATAAGAACTACGTACCTACTCCAGGATAGCAACTTGGAATATATATTATTCCTAACTGCAGACAGTAATTAAAAATCTTGAGTATAGAATATCTCCTAAGGTGTAGAGGTTGCCAAAGTCAATAATGTACCGTAGTTAGGCGTTCCTAAACCAGTTGCTGGATCCCACCCTGCGACCGCACTGAAACCCGCTCCAGAAATAACACCACTACATCCCCCAATCTTTCCAGACTGAATATCCGTGAATCCACTACTAGCAGTTGCATATAACCACGGGTTCAAGAAACCAAGACCCTTCTTACCAGCGGCAATGCGACCACTATTAAGCAACTGAATAATACCTGCAGTTGTTGGAGCAGAGCATGAGGTACCTGACACAGATTGCGCTGAGCCACTAGCAACAATAACAAAGTTTGTTGCTTGAGCGGAGATATCTGGATAGGCACGCCCAGAGGCATTGAAGTAAGAGGTGACTCCATTGTGAGTCTTGTCAGTCGCAAGCCAGTTGTTGACGGTAGCATTTTGGTAACTGGGTCGCCCAAAAATCTCAGAAAAACCACCTCCGCCATAGGACCAAGCGCTCTCAGGAGAGTTACCTGTCGTGCCTCCAACAGTAGTGACCCAAGGGCATGCGGCCGGGAAGGCAGTGGTGAAGGTTGCTTTTCCGTTCAATCTGCACGTGGTGCCAACACCGGAATCGCCCGAAGACACGAGAATTGAGACACCACGGGCACCGAGCTGAGAGAAAAGATTGCAGGCCGTGGTAGCGTACGAAAGCGGGACGGTAGCTTCATCATCACCATACGAGATGGAAAGCGTGTTTGGGAGCGATTCAGCAGGGAGCGCAAGCAAGTAGTTCAGAAACTCGATATAGGGTTCGTTCGTGTTGCTGCCTGAACCCAGCCACTGGCCACGACCAGCGGTACTGTAGTAAGTCATCGGTACAGTGCTAGCAATACTACCAGCGTACTGGACATCCAAGTTGGCTTCGATTCCTGCAGGTGACGAGGGACAACTACCACCATTAACTGTTGTGCAGGTGAAAGTCCTGGCTTTATTAGAGAAGTAGGCATAGCTGTTTAAAAAGGTAGTGAAGTCATTCTTAATGGCATATTCTTCTAAGAATCCAGCGACACCCAGAAGGCCAACAGTTTGGTTCTTGGCGGATGCGAAATTGTATAAGTTAGCGAGGCACGTCGGTGTAATGCGAGTACCAGTGCATCCTGTGACTGCCTGGACTGCCTCTGTAGATGATTCCTCTTTGAGAGCATGATACTCCTTTACAGTAGATCGTAGCTGCTGGAAACCGAAAAATGTAGTGGGCTGGATCATGTCGATATGGCCGACAAGGGTTGCCGGAAGACTGTATTCAAGAGTCCGCAGTGTCTTCTCTTTGGTTTCGGCGCGAACTTCGAAAATTAGCATGTGTTTTTGGTGCTCTGTGACTTGATCAAAAACGTACCAAATGCATTGTATTGCGTTTTGAGAAGCTTTTCGACCACGTTGACGCTGGCCTGGACAGTGACGTAGTCGCTATTCACGGCGAATTCGGCTGCAGTTCCCGAAAGCTCCTTAGTCAGCCAATCTTTCACTAAGTTGAGCGATTCTTGCTTCGGAGCAATCATTGTACGGATGGTGTCATGGTCCAGATGGCTACCATATAGCGCGTGGCCAGGCGTTGCAATCTATCTGACTTAGTATTGAGGCGACAATCAACGAGGGGACTCGCCTTACGTTCATAGCAAGTTCATGGAACTTATCCATGCCCTGATTAGTAAGATGAATATTTAGAGTAATGGACGTTGCGTCTTTATCCACTTTCGTCGATTCATCTTGAATCCAACCAGCAGGTGGCTTTTCCAGCTTCTCGACGACAACGCTGTTAGTCGGTCGAGCGACGCAGCTACCCGTCAAGAAGGCAATCGCTATAAAGCCGAAGTAAAGCATAATGAAGATACTTGGACAACCACGACGAAACTATCAAGAGATACAGTTCAGCCTTTATACCAGTCTCATCTCAATCCCGGTAGGTGGTCTATCGGAAACTGGAAAACAACATGGACCATCAGGTCTCCTCAACAGTGATTGGGTCACTTTGGCTCGGGTTGTATGTTAGATTCGGCAGGAGAGTGTTGTTCGTACATAGGATAGGCGCGGAGTCGCATTGGTACCTGCCTAATCCGGCTGATCACAGACAGGGGCGCAGGATCGGCGCCCATTTCCTCATAAGGAAGCTTCACTAAGCTTTGCCAATCGCTAGGCAAGCTTAAGTTGCGAGTCCATGCGTTTACGCGATAAGGAAGTATTTAGTAGTTATACTAGGCATTGCTCGTGACTGCAAGCGAAAACGAACAGAAAGTGAAGAGAAGCGACACGATCTCGAGCAGATCACATATGATCTCTTTCTTGTTAGGTTAGCACTCCCATCACAAGATCTTACTGCATATGGATCTCATGCACAATAACTTCTAGTTATAGTATATCTGGGCTAACTCTTATATTGCTGGTAACCCAATCGAATACGTTATAAACGCAGCATGTCATGTATTTCACACGAAACGTCTTGCTTCTCCCATCTTATTGATAACTAACGCAAACTCAGATGATTTACAGCAGAAATTTGTTGATTTGTATTTGGTTTGCCGTGCTGAGGCATTTATTTTCTCTATTCGATAAATGGGAAACAGGGGACTCATGACCGGATATACAAGCTAAAGTGGGGACTTATTTAGTAAACCCTACGTGCCACTTTTCCTCGCAAGATCACTGTAGGCTAAGTTCGTATCCCCAATACCAGCCCTAAAGGATGTAGCAGCAGATTCAGGGCTCTGGAAGCTTGAATGGATCCCAATATGGCCTGCATGAATGGAGGGCCCCACGCAGAGGCCGTGGACGGCGCCGTGATACAGAGGCATGCATGTGTGCATGTAGTCTGAAGGCTTAAGCTGCAGATATCGTGCTGCTAAGCGGCCAATTGAGAGTTCGCGACCAGTCATGATGAGCGGACCTTTGGGTGACCGGTTGTGCCAGAGGTGTAAATGAGAAGATTAGTTGATTCCAACGTAGCATTGTTGTAACGGGAAACGGGGACCGGCGTGGTGTCTGTTTGGCCGGCTAGGAACTCTAAATCATAATACTTGATTGGGACGTTGGTTGAATCTAGCTGCGTGTGGCATGTTTCGATGCTAGATTTTATATCGAAAATGGTGAAGAGGTAGTGCGCTTCACATTTGTGGATGAAATAATATACACACCTCTATATGTTCATACTCGTCTGGTAACTTTGGTCTACGAGGGGTTACACGCAGGAGCGCCTAAAACCCGAGCTGGTAAGTAGAGTAATAAAATAAGACAGAGCTATTAAGGCATTAATAAACTTGACAGCCGCATGGTCTGAACAAACTAACGGTACCATTATTCCAAAACGGAGGGTTTTCAACGAAACACCGAGGTAAAAGCCGGGCGCCTAAATGAATCAGCGAATGGAAAGGCGTGACGGCCTTTCAACCCCGCATTCTGTTCATTACATATGATGTTAGCTACTTTTAAGTCATACGCTATGTAACAACACGCAAGCCCAGATAGATCATATGTCACAAGCTTAGTATGTCAGCAGACAGTCGTCCGAAGAGCAGTGAGCATTTCAAAAGTTGATCTTGATAAGACCTCAGACATCGCTACAACGCTTTCCGCACTACTTGTGGACACTACATATAGCTCACTAGTGGTGTCCTCATCAAAAGGTGTACCGAGATTATGCAATCTCGAATTCGTAATACACGTATGCGGAGTATTCCTGGTCACCCATATGGCCCTGAGCTTGCATCTCGTTGGTCAAGCCGGCGTCGTCCTTCTTCACGCGTCCCTTGTTATCGCGATTGAAAGCGTTGCCGCCAAGGTAAGAGTAGTTTGCGTCTAAGTTCGTTTTCGCCTTCTTGGAAAGCTTGGCATTTGTCTGGGGATGTAAGAAAGCGATCAAAGAATGGAAATACGGACAACCGACCTGGACTAATCCACAGACGAAATCAAGAGGTAGACCGTATCTTAAGACTGTTTCGACAAACACACGTAGTGCCAGCACATGTACCCATATCATAGCGCTCTCACTGTAGCCCGTTCGTCCTAATCGCAGAGCTTCGCCCCATAGCTTCTTCTCGTCCTGCGCAAGCTGGCTTGCCTCCTTATCTTCTGCCTCTTTTCCACCCTCCTTGTATTTGTATTCCCGTGGTGTCCACCGCTTTTCTCGACACTTGTGTACAAAGTCCGCAGACGTCTTCTTAAATGTCACCACGGCGAAAAGCGTGAATTCCTCATCCTTGGCTACTTCTACGGCGGAACGAGGAACTACTTTTTCGGATAGTGTCTCGTATGACTTGTAAAAGTCCTTGATGGCTTGGTTGGGAACGGCGATGAGATGGGTGTCAAGATATTCGGAATCCTGAATAATGAGTTTCGGGGATACTACAGTGGTCAAGGATTTGGTGGAGAGGTTGCCCCTAATTTTGTCAGCATTTGTAGCGCGACAAGGCGGCAGGACAGCTTACGTTCTCTTGCGATCGGAAGCCGCGCGGTTGGTCTTGATTTGATTGTACTGCGAAAACTTTGCTTTGACATCGTTGTCGATGCCTGCAACTTCCTAGATAACAGTTAGTTGGTTTTATACGGAAACGAATGCAACGAAAGACCTTCTGCAGTGAATCGACCAGGTCAGCGATGGGCTTGTCTGCGCGGTACTTGATCTTATTCCATTGGAATGTGCGCAGGTACTGGTCCACGGGCTCTACACGGCGGGTTAGCCGCCCCTTTCCCAGTCTGTATAATTTCCCGGGCCTACGTACTATCGTTGATGGTTTTATGTTGCTGCACACGGTCCTCGTCGCCGTCAAGGATCGTGCGCAGACTGTCGCTTACTTTGGCCACCACTTGCTCACATGCCGATTCGAGTTTCGTTAAATCATCTGCCTGTTGCACCAGTGCATCTAGGGTGCCGATCTTAAAGTTGGGTATCGCAAACGAGTAGGTGGTGCCATTCTCGCCGCCTATGGTGCTGCGCAGTGCCTCCAGGGCCTCATCCTGATGGTTGGAGGGGGATATCGAGGTAGGCAGCGATACCAGCAAGTACCTGGTCCCCTTTGACATGTTTGCAGCGGTGTGCAACAAACCCAGCGGGAGTTTGTAGGGGTGGTGGACGGTGAGGGCGTTGTGGAGGTGGGTTTAGCGGGCTTGACGGCAGCTCCGAGCTTGAGGTGATGCTTGGCCCGAGCGGCGCTGTCGTCACTGTGCGGGCGACAGCTGTGGGCTCCATCAGTCGAATGCATACAGGCCCTCCAACTTGTAGACATGCCGCTTCTCTTGCTATACGCAATCTCTCTCCGGGCTCCCTATCACTAGAGCAACCTGACCGCCCGCGGAGTCAGCCCCTCGACGCCAGCTGGGTGATATGGCCGAATCCGGAAAAGAAAGTGTCGCTACCTCGCTGCCTCGGGGAATTTAAAACTAGACCGTCATTATCCGCCGTTGCATTTCTCGACTTCCTCACCGCACCTGGACCATGGCTTCCAAAAGGGCGACCGTTGTACTGCGTCCAGCTTTCAATGGCCTCAGAAGCGCTTCGGCAGCAGCGCAATTGGCTACAAAACCTTACGTCTCTGCCAGGAACGCCTCCATTGCAGCGCCCCAACCCCGCAAGCTGACCCGGTCTGCAACGCCGACCGTCCAAGTCCGTTACAGCTCCTCAGAGGCCTCAGGCGAAAAATTGGGTAAAACACGTCTCTACGAACTACACGCAAAGAATGGCGCCAAATTCGTGCCCTTTGGCGGCTACTCAATGCCTGTGCAGTATGGTGACCTGAGCATCGTTGACTCACACAAATGGACACGCGAGAAAGCGAGCCTGTTTGATGTTGGGCACATGTAAGTTATCTCTTGCGGATATCCTACCAATTCACTTCTCATACCAACTCAGGGTTCAGCACGAGTTTTCAGGTCCTGGCGCCGAAGCCTTCCTCCAGCGCCTTACTCCGTCCTCCCTCTCAACCCTCCCCGAAAACAACTCCACCCTGTCTACGCTACTTCATCCCAATGGCGGAATTGTCGACGACACCGTCATCACTCGCTTGCCTGGCAAGTTCTATGTGGTCACCAATGCTGGCTGCAGGGAAAAGGACATTGCCTACCTGACTAAGGAATTGGACGCATGGAAAACGGAATTTCCCGAACAGTCAGTGGACTGGCTGATCAAGGATGGCCAAGGCCTTGTTGCTGTCCAAGGTCCTCTTGCCGCTACTATTCTGGAACGTGTGCTGAGTGATAAGTCGGCTGCTACTCTCAGCTCGCTCTATTTCGGCCAATGCATGACTGCTACTATCAAGGGTACAGATGCAGAGGTTCTGGTCAGCCGTGGAGGCTATACTGGAGAAGATGGCTTCGAGATCAGCATTCCACCCTATGCTACCGAGGCTATTACCCAATTCATGCTTGATTCAGCCAAGGACGAGTTGCGTTTGGCAGGTTTAGGCGCGCGCGACACCCTTCGCTTGGAGGCTGGCATGTGCCTGTACGGGCATGATCTAGATGACTCCACCACCCCAGTCGAAGCAGGTCTATCATGGATCATTGGTAAAGACCGTCGAGCTAGCGGTGGCTTCTATGGCGACTCCACTATTTTAAAGCAGCTGAAGAAGAAATCAGAGGGCGGTGGTGTTACCCGGCGACGTGTTGGTCTTATCATCGAGGGTGCCCCAGCGCGCGAGGGTGCCGAAATCGTTAATTCTACGGGTAAAAAAATCGGTGTCCTCACATCCGGGTGCCCATCTCCTACGGTGAAGAAGAATATTGCCATGGGATACATCGAGGACGGCATGCATAAGAGCGGAACAGAGGTCGAGGTCGTAGTTAGGGGCAAGAAGAGGAAAGCGATGGTTACGAAGATGCCGTTCATTGCAACTCAATATCATAAACCTCCTGTGTCAAAATAGATATCCAACCAATTTTGATGGGTTTTTCAACCACCCACTTTCATACATACTTCTTCGTCAGCTACAATGTTATACTTGTAGGAGGTACATGCGAGTGACACAGCTCACGATCGAGCAGCTGGATTCGTATGTTCTCCGACATGATTTATAGGATCATATATGCCAACAGAGTCAGACGCCCCATTCAGCAGGAAGATCGATCTGCCCTCGCGACAAGACCTTCCTGTTTATCATCCTCCTGTCATCCTCATATCTCCATGACTCTATCATTAGTTTCCTCCTATTCACTCTATCTACCTTCCTGCTGTTCTTTTGCTATACATCCTCCATTGCATTCTTCCCCTCAGTCCAATCCCTATCCATGAAATTAGAAGAGAAGAAGTACCTGAAGTGATGTGCGATCCACCACCCGCGTCCCATCCCTATGTCATAAGTGTGCTGAGTCACTGGGGTGATATTCCTCTGTCCGCACCAGAGTAGCACATATTTAGCAGGAAATATGAGCGGGCTTTATATTGGTCAATCACATCGGTGGCTATATCATAGGTCGAACACAGTTGCTTATTATTTTAAAGTCAGCAACGAAGGGGGTATCTCAAAAACTGTTGTACAGACAATGCAGGATACCCGGTGCAAAAACAAAAAATAGGAAGATCTTTCTATGCACATACTCTTAGGTAGAGTTTATATAGAAAAATTGCATTGAGATGTAGGAAAAGTCAATTATTTTGGGAGTCATAGTCAACAGTTAATCGAAAGCACTTAAAATATACTAGGAAAATGATCTCCTTACTATATAGAAAAGAAGAATTTGAAAACCAACCAGACGCCAATATAAGCAGCTTTTCTTAAGACAACTGAGTAGCGTTATGACTTCATTTTCTATACGGTGTTGGTAGCGACAGGCAGCGTTTGCTTAATGCGAACTAAAGAACAAACAGAAAATCGTATACCGAGGACTGAACTGTATCGACACTAGGATTTGAGATTTGAAATATGAATGGACGTTAGGGGGAGGTGAAGTATAGGGTATCACATAAACAAATATACGACCACCAAAGTGATATAAGGTCCCATATCTCGAGCAGAAAATGCTACATCAGTACAGTTTTAATAACCTGTGGGAATTTAACAATTCTCAAGTCGGAATAGCTGTGTCCACAGTTGCACCTAGCGCTAGGTCAATTTCTTCCCAACTATGCGGCAAGTCCATAATAGACCACTCGTACTCCAACAGTCGCTTTGCTTTCTTCAACGGTTCCTCCAACCGATAATGAACCCCCGCACTAGATGATTTTGTCAGCGCCGACGATGTCCAATTGGAGTTCTTTCTCCACTGCGCCCTGCCGTCAACCTCGTCGAAAGTGAGCCCGAGACCCACCATAATACTAGAATGTCGTTGGTGTCTCCGCCTGGTAAGCGCACTTGCGGAACCATCTTCTATCTTGCCACCAATGAGCGTTATACGGGCCTTGACGTCGGGCGTCGAAAGCATCATTGCGCGGCCGCCATTGACGGTGTATGCACCATGGAGAAGGGGTGGGAGGTCAGGGTATAAAATATTGGGAGTGAAAAGGTCAAGTTTTGAAAGGTGGTGCTTGCGCTCTACTTCGGACATAGTCTGTGGAGGGTACATTAGTATATATAACCCCCAAAGAGAATAAGTAACTCAAAGAGGTCCATAACATACCATTTTCGGCCAGCACCGTCGATCACATCCCGAACATACCGTCATTCCCCTCTCAAAAATGCCCTTCCGCCTGCTCACTCTTTTGCATATCACACACGTGTTTTGAGTCCACTTGAGCCATCTATGGCGTATAACGTTCGTTTTCGCAGTCCCCCTGCCCTTAGCCTTGCTCTTTCCTTGTGCTTTCAGAGCCTTTACTTCGATGCCAGCGTGTTTTTTCAACATGCCGCGGCAGTAATCTTCGACTACGGCACGGATGTGGTGGCTAGTTGCCGCAAGTGCATGCAACGGGTGGAGAGGTAAATGTGCGCTAGAGAAAGGGTCGCAGAACGAGAGAATTATGTAAAGGAGCTCAGGGGGGAGGGTCTCCAGAGACGTTGGCATCTTTGATGTGTGGTTAGAGTGGTCTTGCCGGAATGCGTGGGAGATGGTTTGAAGATGAAGAGCGGAGGTGCGGCTGTAGGGGACGCCGATTGGTGGATAGTAGGTGCCAGGGTCTGGTTGTTGTTCTGTCAGAAGCCGGGCTAGGGTAAATTATTATTCCGGCCGCTGACGTACTATTACATAATGCACCACAGCCCAGACCCTACAGTGGTAGCTCAGACTGGCATCATATCTCAACCGCACCCATATTTATTTGAAAGAGACCTTGCGTAATATGCTAGTTGTAATCACAACCTCTAGGCAGAGAGCGTATTAGAAGATTCGACTTCAAAAGCGCACGAAGAGACAAAGAGAAATATTATATATATTTCTCGAATCCGCCTTGGAATTCAAACACAATAAAATCCCAATACTTGGTTATCCATCCATCTTTCCCTGCCAAGCTTGTTATCTCATCTACTCTATATAATTCTCATTCTTGAGCACAAATCTATACCTCGGCTTCCCAGCATCAAAATCTACCACCGCCTGATTCGCCTCCTTCATCAGGACCTCTTGCGTCCAAGGCTTAATCCCTTTCTCCTTGGCCAGCTGTAGCATCTCTCTAATCTCCTTTGGTGACCCAATAATAGAACCAGTGACATGGATCGCTTTGCTAATAAGTGCGAATGCAGGAAACGATGGCAACGGATCCTCAGGCGCCCCAACTTGCACAAAAGTCCCCCTAAAGTTCAACAAATTTAAGTAACCCGAAAGCGGCATCTTATCGGATGATACGGTTGATATGATTAGATCCAGTGACGAGACGTTGGAGCCTTCGTCCCAGCCCTTATCAGCCGTGGCGATGAAACGATCGGCGCCCAATGTTTTCGCATCTTCTTCTTTAGCGTGGGAGCGTGAGATGACAACAATTTCAGAGGCGCCGAGTGCTTTTGCGAACAGCACGCCGAAATGCCCTAGCCCTCCCAGGCCAACGATGCCAACACGCTTCCCTCTCGCGCCGTACGTCTTAAGCGGACCGTATAACGTGATCCCGCCGCACAGTATAGGCGCCGCATGCTTACTCTTAATCTCATCGGGGATCTGGAAAACGAAGTGGCCTGGCGTACGGTTGTAGTCCGCATATCCTCCATAACTCTTGCTCTTTCCATCTGGATACACAGATCCATATGTATTCACCATGTGCACGCAGTGGTTCTCGAAGTTGTCGGAACACATGGCGCAATCGGGCTTTAGACACGAAGATGCTTGGGCACCGGCCCCCACACGGTCCCCAGTCTTAACATGTTTCACGTTCCTGCCTACGCGCACCGCCTTGCCGATGATCTCGTGGCCCACGACGCAGGGGTAGATGGTGGGACCCCAGCCCGAGCGGAGCGTGTGTAAATCAGAGCCGCAGATGCCACAGTGGGAAACTCGGATGTCGACGTCGTCTTCGCTCCAGATTTTGGGCTCGTACTCTCCCCATTTCATCTGGCCTTTGACGGATTCGGGGCCGTGGCCGCACCAGCCTTCGAATCTGTAGTAGGTCATGTTTTAGTTGCGAACTGGCGGAAATATCAAGTTGAAACTTCTTCGTATCGTGATACTAAAGGTCAATTCATCCTTCTGTCGACCGCTTCTTTTATACCACCACTCTCTTTGTTACTGCCCTTACCATAGCGAGTCAAAGCCTAAGGGTTAGCGGTATGTGAACAGGGAATGACGTGATTCATAGGTCCCAAGTCACTAACGTAAAGGCAATGCCCCAACCTCCATTGTCATGTCTGTCATCACCGTTAAATCCGCCTTTGGTTGCAGTCATATTCGAGCGTTCGATTTGTGTCATCTGGCTACATCATTCGATCAAACAGGATAGAAAGAGTATTACAGGCTGGAGTTAGGCTACAGTGAAGCCGTTGTAACCGAAAGGCCATGGTTATCCGAAATTTATCGGTGATGACAAGGTGAATCGGATGATTCGTTGGCGTGCTGGATCCGGCGTAGTCTTATCGTGATAGTGTATCATCGACGTCGAAAAGCCGAGATATAGAATTGATAAATTTACGTGTCGTCATGGAATGCTATTATTCAGTTCTACTTTTAGCCCAATCCAATTGCCGTCAATTGAACTTCTACAGAGCGTAAGCGTTCATTGGCTGCAGTGACATAGAGGAATCTCGAAGCTAACTTAAGCGAAGGTCAACTAACAAGATAGACCAAGAATTACACAGCAATCGGTTAATATTACTCGTTCAAATCCTACTCTATCCTGTTTCGCTCTCATAACCCCCCTTGCCCATGTCTTTTCATAAGAGCAAAGTCACGACACGTAAGTACCCATAAGAACGCTTCTACAAAGAACATTTGAAATCCCAGTAATGTTATTCTGGTTGCCACATTCTACTACCCTGTCTGTCTCTTTTCATTCAGTACTCACATCCTCTTATCTCGAAAAGAACCTAGCCCGCACACTCATGCAACCTCCTTCTCTCCTCCTCCTTTAATGCTGCAAACTCTTCTGCAAACTCCTGCGTGCTCGCTGCCCTCTTAAAAAAATCTACGAGAAAAGCCTGTGTCTCATCGTCCTTTATGCGGCTCCCCGCACCTGGCGCCTCGTCCGCGAAAGCCATGAGCTGCTCCTTACTCATCGCGGAGCCCAAATCGAGGAAAGGGTTAGTCTCGTCCTCCCACCCCTCATCATCGTCGTTTGATCCCTCTTCTGCAAGCTCTGCGGCCGCAGCGGCATCGAGTTCGCGACCTGAGGAGCCTGCTGCGGACTGCAGCTCTACGATGAGAACCTTAAGGATTTTGAGGTTCGCAGGGACGAGCGTGTACTGGTCAGGGTCTGTTGGGGTGGATTTGGTTAGGGCACGATAGCGGACGCATTGTTTGAAAGCTGTACAGAAAGGGAGGAATGAGTCGAACAGGAACTTGATGGGAGGTGCACCGCTTTTATGCCAGTCCCATCGGCGACAGGCGGCACGCTCCCATTGGGCTTCTGCAAACAACTCGTAGAACTTGTGGAAGGAGGCATAACTGTCACGAAAGAGGGGCTTACTTTGCAGAGTGCGGCTGCGCGTCCGAATACGTGTGTCTTGGCTAGGGATGAGATCGCCTCGGACTTGTATCTCGGAAAGACGCGGGTCTTTCAGGTCGTAGAGCTTCGAGAGCGCGATCACACTGGCAGAGTTAGTACAATGTCGGAAGGGGATGAAGGAAGATAAGGTACGTACTTTTGCCTGATCTCATCATAGCCTGCAAAATTGACCGAATTCTCGAGCCACTTCTGTAACACGACCTGCAAGCCGTTCTGTCCATCAATGGTTTGCCTCGCCAGAAACTCCACAACTTCGGAAGCATGATTAAGACTAAGTCGCGCGAAAACCAGAGTTAGACTTTGAATGAATGGGGCATGCGTCGCCGAACCCAGTCGTGCGGCGACGGTTCGGAGAAGCTCTTCTAGATATGGGCCTAGTCTCTCGTGACCGGCCTTCTCCACGAACTCTGCAGCAAGTGAGCCGACCTCTCCGGCAGCGTTATCGTTGACGTTAGTAGACAGCAGGCGCGAAATGATGAGAAGTACAACCTCCAAACCAGCCTTGCCGGCTTCGTCGCGCCACTCGAAGAGCTGCTGGTGATCGTGGGCGATGATGTTCTTCACAGCTGTCGTGGCAGACTTGAGGAGCTCTTCGTCTTCGGAGCCGAGGAGTAACCGCGTAAGTTTAGGCATGGTAGTCTGTACAAAGCCGGCAGGAAGAGGTTCTGTACCATGCTCGGCAAGGAGGGAGAGAAGATCGGCAGCCAGGTTCGTAAGAGCGTTTTCCTCGGTCAAGTTACCCACGTCGAATGCCCCAGTAAGAGAAGGAAGCACTTTTGCGCACAGCTGTACATAGGCATCTCCCCCCATGGAAGAAATACTTTGCGTAACCTCTTCGAAGGTCTCGTTCACTAGCATAGTCAATTGGAAGTTGTTAGCGCCATGACTTGCTACAGTGAACAGTAGATCCAGTCCGCTTCCAGTGACGCATATCCGCGTGTCGAGCAGAACGGCATCACGCAGTGTCTCGACCAAAGTGACCATGAGATCGTCGCTCTCAGCAAGTTCTTGCATATCCTGAGCCTGCAGATAATTCGAGATGGCGGTGATGATGGAAGTTTGGAGAGGTTGTGTGATTGCAGGTGGAAGCGCCTGAAGATAGTACTGCAAAGATCGTATACACGAGACTTGTACGACTTCAGAATCGTCGGTTGGAATGGCTTGGAGACAAGCTTCTAGGAAAGAGGGCGCAAATTGTTGCAGAGCATCCCCAGAAGTTCTCACAAGGCTTCCAGCAACAAGGTAGCCTCGTGCTCGGAGAAAAACGTCCGGCTGCTGCATAGCATAGCGGATGAAGTCGATGAAGCCAGTGGCGGCCTCGGGGCTGATAGTCTTGTCAACATCCTGGAAGTCGCTGAGAAGCTGGCTCAGAATGTACAAGGCAGCTTCCTTGGCCTTCCAGCCCTCCGTGGAGGAGTAGAGCGAGCTCGAGTAGGCGAGCAGTCCTTCTACGGTCGGCTGAGTAAGCCACTCTCCAAGTTTAATGACCAGGTCACCGCATGCTGTTCGCGACGTGTAATTTGCGGTGACACTCGTTTCTTCGGAGAGAAATATGTTGACGTCAAAGTTCCACAGACCCTCCTCCTCGGTGGTGATCTGGGCATACGCAACAGCGAGCTTCATTACCTCGAACACCCATGTGGATGTTGCGCCTCCAGGCTGTGAGTTCTGCAGCTGCTTCTCAAGCTCGGCGCGCACGGGCGGAGCACGGAGACATGCTTGCATGAAGTCGAGTTCCTCCAAAACCAGGAAATCTAGTGTATACGGCAGTCCGTCGGTGTCCTCCAGCCGGCTCTGGCGCTCCTCTATTATGTACATTTGATGATATGCAGCTTGTAACGACGACAGCTCCTCCCACGTCGCGGAGAAGAGAACAGGGCTCTGTGGCGACAACATGGCGGGGAAAACCGAACGTATGCGCATAAGAACCTATCATGATGAGTATTGTAACTACGCGCTGCCTCGAGCATGACCTTACCTTGACCACTTGAAGCTTCAGGGCAACCATTCCACGGTACGCCTCCGCATTAGGCGCGTCTTCGTTCTCTTCTTGCTCGGACGGTGGGTCAGGCAGTCGTGTCTTCATGATATCGATAAAAAAGGGCAGCCACTGCTTTAAAACTTCGTCGGCAAAGCTCTTGACAGCAGCCTTATGGTCCTCGAGCACCATTTCCAGCATATCCAGACAACCGCGAAACACACTGCAGGCCAGGGCGCGCAGGGTGGGCTTGCGGGCGTCGCTAACAGCCACATCGTGCACAACCTTGATGAGCTGGTGAGCGACGGCAAAGAACTGCGTCTCGTTGAAGCAGTCGTCAATCAATTCGTCCAGTACTTTGAGGGCGCCGTGTAACCGGCCGTCGGAAGCAGTCGGAATGAGGGTGAGCAGGTTGTCGAGTAGGTCAGGCCACTCGTCTGGGAAGTCTGCGCTCGCGATCTTGCTCACGACCAGGCCGGCAGCGGCCTTGAGCTTGCGGTCAAGCTGGTCCGTCGTAGCCAGGTCCAGCAGCAGACGACGAATCTTAGCCTTGGTGACGTCGGACACGAATATCTGGCCCTTGAAGTCGTCCATGCTGTCGCTCCAACCAGCGAGCACGACCTGCTTGAGGTACAGCAGGGCAGCCTGGCGGATGTTGAGCGGTACGCTCTCATGGCGGGCAATCTCGACGAGAGCAACGGTGAAGTCCTGGTGGGCATAGAGGCTCTGCAGCTGTTGCTCGGCCTGCTTGCGCGGGCCTTCCTGCGCTGACTGGGTTGCAGACAGCAACTGCACCAATTGTTCCTCCATGTTTGGGTGCGGGCCGAGAGAAGCTAGCTGGGGAGCGTCTAGCGTGGGTGCCGCGAGGTGTTGGAGGAGTGGTGCGGTTACGAATGCGGGTGCGGAGAAATAATAATCTACTCTCGACGCGTTTGCAGCGCGGTTGGGAGAGAGGGAGAGGCGGCCGAGGTGAGGGGCACACAATGCACGGCCGACCGGCCAGCGACAAGGCCAGCGCGAAGTGGGGGACGAGCCGACGAGGGAAGAAGGCGCCGACGACTTGCGCGCCGACTATGAGCGAGACGCGGGAGACACGGGAGACACGAGAGATGCGAGCGGTGCGAGCGGTGCGAGCGGTGCGGGTTGCCAGTGGGTGAGCGGGCGTCGTCAGTCGGCGAGAGCGGAATAGTTTTCTGAGCGCGTCGCGGAGGTTTTGCACACAACGCGTGCGCTGCTGCATTGCTTCCTGCCCCAGGGCGTCGCCACGCCTTCTCTTAGCACCTCATGCAGCTCTTTGAACTCGGGCTCTGGTAATCAGATCCAAAGCACCTTGCACCTAGGAGGTCATGCCGACGTGCGATGATATGGTACATGGAGTGCACCCAAATATGTGCCCAGCCGAAAGCACGACAAATGCAACTGTGCCATGGCCCAACACGATTTAAAGGCCGAGCAAGCTCTTCATCGCCATGTACTCCTTCCCTACTCGAACGTTTTCAATCGCCTCACCACTCTCTAAAACCTCGCGTCCCAGCATCTGCATGTCCAGCTGCAGGCAGCTCCACCCAACGGCCCCGCACCCCACCCCTCTCGCCCCCACGCCTCGCGCACCTCATCTCCTCCTCCCCAAAAATTCCACCTCCCCATCGCAAAACAAACCTAACCGTCCCAACCATCGCACTATCCATGTCCCTCGACGACCCTCCGAAAACCTATCTCGACACCCTCACGCACTTCACCCGCTTCCTCGCCGCCTACACCCACTCCATACTCTACCTGCGCGCCCTCTACCCGCGCCTCTCTTTCCTTCAAACCCGCTTCCACGACGCGCCCGTCTGGCAATCACGGCACCCAGACGTCTGCCAATGGATCTGCGACGCCCTGGCTGCCGTCCGCAACGAGCTGGTCCGTGGTACTGTTGCCCGCATCGCTATCGTCGTGTTTCGGACGCACCACAATAGTCCAGTTCGAGTGCCCTACAACGCTGGTTCCCGGGGAGCCTGGGGTAGCCCCACTATCCTCGAGCGCTACATTGTCGATGTGAGCGCCTTCCCTGTCGTCACCAAAGCGGAGCGCTTCATGGAAATAGAGTGGGCTGTTGGCCCCACTACACCCTCCGGAGACGAGGAGCCCGAACCCGACTCCTCCACGCCCAATGCCAACCCCGCTGCCCCCTTCATTCTCGCTTCTGATAAAGGGGAGAAGCCCGGTCCTAAAGGCCTCGACGTGAACTGTCCCTCCCATCTATCTGAGAACTTCCGCGCTGCGTTCATAGCGTTAACGACTCGCACATCGGCGCTTGCGCCCTTACCGCCCGACTGCTCCTTCAACATAAGCCTCGAGCTGAAAGATTCAGACAGTAGCACCACCATTGCGATCGATGCGCCGATAGACAACCCGCGCCTGTGGATGCCCGCCCAGCCGAGTCTGCAGCGATCGCGACGGGAGGCGCATCCAAGGAACGCTGAGGATTCTGAAAAGGTGCTGGCGAGTAGTGAAGGGGAAAGAAAAGAGTTTAGCGGGGCCAGGGTCACACCAGTGAGGAGCATAGAGGCGGGGGTGTTTCGGTTTGAGGCGTGGATTGAAGAAGGAAGGTCGAAATTCACGGAGGTACGTGCAGAGAGGAAGGAGGTCTAGAAGCCGACGCCAACGCCAAGGGCCCCAGAACCAGGTTCGAAGGCAGAGGATACAGAGCCCAGCTTTGTAAGTGTCGGGTGAAGGACGTGATGAGAATACAGGACATCTTACTCAAAGCCCTGCAAAACCGATTCCACCATCACGCACGAAGAAAAATCAAGAATTTACAAGGAACTCACGATCGCTAGTGGTGATGGATTCCCATCCGAATTGTGCTACAGGCCTATTTGCCTTGCTCTCTCGATCCATTCCATTGGGTATCAATCAGTCTACCACGCAGCCCATCAAAGGACAGATAAACCTAATATTACGAAAGATGTGTTTACGCCCCCAATACGAAAGAAGACTCTACTTCTTTGCCTACGCTAAAAAGGAAAGAGGGAAAAAAGAAAAATGACACCACTTCCACATGCTTACAGGTTTCTAAACCCAGGAGATTCTACACATTATACGCACGCCTTGCCTTACCAATCTCTAAGCCTGTTCTCTCGCGGCCGCTGCGGAGCACCAGGAGGGATAACTGCTTCATGGCGAGCCGGTGGCGTAGGAGCCCGCCCCACGCGGTTGCGATGATATTGCAGCGATCCTTGCCTCGTGGGCGAGGGTTCACGGTGCCTATTCGGGGCTGCACTCAGGCGACCACGTTCCAGAATGGGAACAGTTGGTTGGGGCGGCCGTTGCTGGTTGTGATGTTGGTGGTACGGGAGTGGTCCTTGTTGAGGCTGATGCTGTAGCGGGGCCGGAGGTGGCAACGGAGGAGGCCGCTGCAGCTCGTGGTGTCTTCTAGCGAGGCGGTCGAAGAAGTGCGCAGGGCGGTCGCCGAGGACAGGGACGTTGAAAATAGAGGGTCTTGGGTGTCTCTGACTGCATTGTAGGTAGTCAGCTTTGTGATGGAGACCCGGAAGCATGTTTGAGAAAAGAAACAGGATACAAAACAAACGGTACAATCATGCAAAAACACATACTCTCCTGGTACCCTAAGCTGTTCCTCGAACAAGTAGTGTGGAACAGGCTGAGGCGCATCTGGTATCGGTAGGCCAGGCATCACAGGGAAGGGTGCATGTGGGATTTGTCCCCGATGTTCAGGGACGTGCGGTGGGAGGGGAGGGTCGTAAAATGGTGGTCGTGGTGGTAGTACGTACTGTGCTGGTTGTATCGGCTCATGTACTTGCTCCGCAAATTGCTGTTGTAACCTTACTTGCTGCAGATGCTGCGGACCTCGTAATTGATTTGGTTCTTGCCGCTGAGGCGGAGGCAGCGGTGGGGACGGCACTCGAAGCATCAGGGGTACTGGAGGAGGTACCGGACGTGGCGGCCTTTGCGGAGCTAGTTGTGGTATTGGCATTGGCATTGGCATTGGCATTGGCACAGCTTGAATTGCGTTGCGCACAAGTGCGCCGTCAACCATGTGATATCCAAAGCCTTCATGAGCCGCTTGCGCTCTTCCAAGTCGTTCTGCCTCCGCTGACTTAACGCGGTCTGATACTTGTATTAAAAGGTCGGCCTATAAGAATCAGTTATGAACATTTGCATGTGAATGAACTGCATTTTTGCTCACTCACCTCAGACATGTCTGGATTCTCCGCCCGCACTTTGGCCATGGCCTCGTCCGCTGCCTTTTTCACTTCCTCTTCGTGCCGAGTTTCGACGTTGTCGTGAAGAGGACAGCCTCTTACGCCTCTAGCATCTTCAAAGTGACTGTAGTTTCTAACATTCTTCGAACAAACATAGCACTGGATGTTATTGCAATGCGAGCAGGTCATCTTGTTGCAACCGTATTCTTTCACGAAGGGATGCTTGCAGCTGTTGCAGTGCCGTATCAGAGCTGCCGTCATCGCCTCTTCCACAATATGCCTGATTGTAATCTTTTCATCCTTCTTGGCTTCTTCGCAACTCAAAGGGATGTGCGTCTCTTTTTGACACAGCCGACAGCTCGTCTTGTAGCATTTGGGATTTTGGCAGCGAAACTCCTTGTCCTGCTCTACGGGTAGGCACTCTGCCTTGAAGTCACAGAATGGACAATCAGATAAGAAGTCGAGGCCAGCGGCAGCCAAATCTTGCAGTTGCTGTAGACGTTCCAGCCGCTCGAAGATCTGTGTGCTGAGGCATCGTTGAAGTTGCTTGCGAGTGAAGGTGCCCTTACAATTTGGATCGCCGAAGCAAACAGGTCGACAACGTGAGCTGCCCATCTCGCTCCCGACGTAGTTTTTTATGCACTGGGTGCAGAAGAAGTGGCCCTCGTCAGCGTCACAACTCACCATCCGGTTCATAGGGAATTCATCAAAGCAGCACTGGCAGTCGCTCATCATGCCGTCGCGCTGTGCTTGCCGCACATTGTCTTCTTCGGCTCGCTTCTCTTCCTCTGCCTTGCGGCGCTTGACGGATTCTTTCTCACACTTTGCCTTGGCCGCCTGTAGCTCCTTTGGGGCGGAGCTTCCACGCTCGATGAGCATGTATTCAATACCCTTCTTGCTCCTCGGATGTTTCAACTTCGCGAAGGGAGGCTTCTGGACATTATATTCACGCACTTCTTTCTCGAGAACTAAATAGGTCTTGTAGAAAGTCTTGTGCTCACTTAACATATTGTCTACATATCGCGCTGGCACCCTTAAAAATTCATCTTTCAGCAAGTCAGTCGCATCCTTGGCATATCCTGGGGCAGTGTTTCCGGTTCCATCTTCGAATTCTACGCTGTCGCTTTTGCGCTTGCGCTTCCGCTCGTTCTCGTCGTCCCGCAATTCCTTGGGATACGGACCGCCGTCCAGAAGGTCCGAAACAAGCCCCTCGCACACTACGCTCGTTCTTGTTTCATCTTGCGTTTTCTCGTAAATCAGTTGGAGCACATGGGCCACGGAAATATCCGGAAGAACGTTCAAAATCATTTGGAGGCAGGCAGCTTGACTGATCATCTCGTCGCCGGCAGCATCCACCTCTTGCTTGATGGATGTCTGGCCGAGCGCCGGCCTGTCGGGAGCAACATCAATATCGGGTATGGTGGCGAGGAAGCCAATATCATCCACGATTTCGGGATCCATATCATCAGGATCAGGAACGAAACCAAGGGCAAGGCCGGCAGCCAGGTCGACAGCAGGCCGAACATCGTTGACTTGTGCGCGCGGTTGGGCATGTAGCTGTTCATCGTCTGAGGACAAGTCGATTACTGTTGGCGGAGCCATGGTAGTTGTGGCGTACTACGTGCCGTGTGTTGTTCAGCGAGCGTGGCTTCGCGCTTCTTCTGTCCTTGGGGCTTTTATGAAATGAGGGCGTAGCCCTTGGATAAAAATGCGTAGCTGCTCTATCCCACCACACTTTACCTAGTTAAAAACAACCAGTAGGCGTGCGAGGGGGGTGTTGCAGGATGAATACGACCTCGCTGCCACCACCACCGCTGGCGGCATCTGCATTAGGCTCAGTATCAAACAGTAGTGGAAGTGACTGCAAAGCCCGACAAGTTATGTACATAAGGTGGATACTACTGCGTGGGCGCAGTGAGCGAAAGTGGCAGTAAAAGAGATAAGCCGGTGAGAAGAAGCGAGGCAGAAGCGTAGTAGGTGCCACAGCAGCCTCGCACGCAGCCTCAGGGCAGAGGAAACGAGCTGAAGGAAGACGGCCGCTACCGGCTCCCCTGGGGCATCGACGTCGGAATGAAATTATGAAAGTCGACGACAGCTTAGATTGTATTTGATGGGTGAAAGGCGGGCCGCGGTAGGCGCAATGCGCTACGCGCCACAACCTGGCGGCTGAGCTGCTATCGCCAACCATAGAGTCGACCTCGCCCCGAGCAGCAAGGCTGAAGGGAAAGCAGAGTTGATGCGTCGATGCTACTCAACCTCATAGTAGACGACTCCACAACGGGCCCAATCACAGCAATCCACTATAATCGCACAGGCCGCTGCGACGACATGCATACATGCACATAGACGCAGACTGGGAGAACACCCACCATGTGACGGCTCATCCCCGAATGCTGCGCCTATTCACGGTCAGCGGCTGCTCTGACCGACCGACGATTTATGTAATAGCCTAGCCACATGACCTGCCCCAGCAGTGAGATGTCTGCGGTTTGCTGCGGGCTGCGTCGGAAGCGACGGCCTATGTCGCGAAGAAACATGTTCTTGCCAGACTATTATTGCGATATAAGACACAACTAGGACGACTCCAACCCCGACATGGTCAGCGCCTCTTTTGTTCATCTGCCCCATCTGCCCCATCTCCCGGCCTTCTCCACCATAACCCCATACGAGCTTTACGCATCCGGTTTGCCGGATCCCGACATAGATGCATCATGGGCTCGCTCGCAGACCTTCCCCACGGCACCTCGCCCCATCTTGCCCTCGTCCATCCCACCGATGAAGAGAAGCTCATTCAATTGAAACTCAATGGCGCCGAGTGGCGCGCCGCTCTCCCACTTGCAGCATATCTTCGCCGTGAGCAAGTCCTGTCGCAGCAAGCTCTCACCAAAGATGGTGGGCTCTCCTATTGGATCTTGGTTGACAAAACTGCAAAAAGCGACCCGCTTGATGCTATATCATCAACCCGTTTACCGCTCGCTAGTTGCGATACCTATCGACGAAGGGCGTTGGTTTGGCAGGACGGCTTGCTAAAAGAGACCATATGCCATGGTGTAGGGAGTGTGTTTTGTGCGCCACATCTGCGTGGGAGGAAGTATGCCCAGCGGATGATTCAGGAACTTAGCAAGGTGCTGGAAACGTACCAAACGAATGAGAAGAGGAAATGCGTCTTCTCAGTGCTGTTCTCTGACATTGGGAAGGTAAGTACTTGGTCATGAGCCAGCACTGCTTGCAGATACCAATGTGCCGTAGAAATTTTATGCCGACTTTGGCTGGGAGCCCTTCAGTTCTTCGCATGTAGCACTGCATGCTGGAGTGTCCAAGGCCAGCGGCCTCCTAGCTGCACGTCCACTCTACGCCGGCGATCTGCCAGAGCTGTGTAAGCTTGATGAAAAGCTCATCCGAAAGAGTCTAGAATCACGGCCCAAAGGTAGCAATACAGCCGTGGCTTTGATTCCTGATATTGAAACGATTCAGTGGCATCATGCCCGCGAAGAGTTTGTTGGCTCCGAACTTCATGGCAAGAAACCTACGATCAAGGGCGCCATGGTTGGTGCAGAAGAAGGGAAGCGTGTATGGTGCTATTGGACGCGGATGTGGTACAACGAAGACGCGTCACAGAGAAAGGACAACACGCTGCACATTCTGAGGTTGGTCGTCGAAGACGGTGCTTCGAGCTGGGAGAGTTCAACAGGGCGGCACACAAACGGAACCCCAGCTCACCACGTCGCAGCTATCGCAGCACTCTTCCAGATGGCGCAGCAGCAAGCGGAGGAATGGAGGACAGAGCAAGTCGAGATATGGAATCCATCCTCAGCAACACTGGCCGCTGCTCAGACGTTGGACCCAACCGCACAGCTGGTAGAGCGAGACACGGAGAGCATCGCCTGTTTGAAATGGTATCCCAAGCACGATGGGCCAATAGCGGAGTCGATCGACTGGATTGGTAACGAGAAGTATGGGTGGAACTGAGAGCAGGAACAGAATAATGGATGTATTGGCCATTGAGTTTGGAATCACTGCAACTAGCCTCAACGTTGAGAACCACCCCAGTTTGAACTTGTACATCAAACACTTAGTTCTATCCAGAAATTGTGACATTACGCGACACCACATGGCCACAAGTGTACTCGGTTGCGTAACAATCCAGAAGCGTGCTTCTCCTTCAACAGCCCGGCGGCGCCAGGCGTGCCAACGAAAAAAAACCTGTCAGATTGCACTCAACATCCTGCCGTCCAGACCGGCCGAAGCCCGGCATCCAGTTGGCCGAAGATCATCGCCACGCTCGCCGAAGCAAACGTAATAAGGCCTCACTCCGGGACATCGAGGCTGACACTCATCAGCCAGGGTTGGAATTCTGTAGCTCCTGTAGGAGACTCAGAAGAGGACGTTTACTATAGAAATGATTCTATGAAGTAAAGTCGACTGGAGAGCAAACTGGTGCAGAGGGAGGACAGGATTATATACTGTTGGATGTGGCGCACGGGCCGCTCGCTTGCATGGCTTGGCGCAGCAGGCACGAAAAATCTGCAGCCCAGCCGATGTTTTACCGAGTCCGATCTCGCCGAGTGTGGGCGGTCTTGGTGGGGCAGAGCCGCTGGAGGCAGGGCGGGCGCAGCCGCGGGGAAGGGTATCGTGCGGAGGTTACGCGGTGATGCACAACATTCTCTGAGGGATAGCAGCCCATTGAGTATTCGTTCGCCCTCTCGAGTGCATATGGGTAGTTGGCTTGTTTGCAGCTACTCAGGATTATCGATTTTATTACTCAAAGAGCTGCTTCGCGCCCCCAAGGATCTGTAACACGATTTTGGACATTGTTGCGATAGCGGCCGACGTTCTGAATCCCCAGTCTTCTCGACACGCTTACTCCACATCATAAATCTCTCCATAAGTCCTGTGTATCAACTGCACCGTTCCGCCGTACAAGTCGCTTGCGATGTCGTCACACACCGCGTCGCAGCGCTACCTCAGCACACGGGGAGGATCCTACGATGTCAGCCGTCCTCGCACCTGATACGCGCGTCAACAGCGTCCTAACGCCTTGCAGTTCTCCTTTGAGGAAGTCGTGCTCAAGGGCCTAGCATCCGACGGTGGTCTGTTCATTCCAGAAGACATCCCTACGCTCCCCAGCGACTGGGTATCCAAGTGGCAGCATCTTTCCTTCGACAACCTCGCATACGAGATCTTCTCCCTCTACATTTCTCCCTCTGAGATCCCGTCCGCAGATCTCAAGGACATCATCCGCCGCAGCTACGCTACCTTCCGGACGACGGACGTCACGCCAACTGTCACTCTCGACACAGAGAAAAATATTCACCTATTGGAGCTGTTCCATGGGCCGACATTTGCCTTCAAAGATGTTGCACTACAGTTCCTGGGGAATCTCTTTGAGTACTTCCTCGTACGGAGAAACGAGGGCAAGACGAACCGTGACAGAGAACATCTGACAGTCATTGGCGCCACAAGCGGTGATACCGGGTCTGCGGCCATTTATGGTCTGAGAGGCAAGAAAGACGTGTCCGTGTTCATCATGCACCCGCATGGCAAAGTTAGTGCTATTCAAGAAGCACAGATGACGACGGTCATGGATGCTAATGTGCATAACCTGGCCGTGGATGGCACCTTCGACGACTGCCAGGTATACCCGCTTCCATGTCCTAAACAGAAGGGTGCTAACATCCCGTTCTAGGACTTCGTCAAGGCGTTGTTCGCCGATCCAGAAATCAATAAGACACACCGCCTCGCCGCTGTGAACTCGATCAACTGGGCACGCATTCTTGCCCAGATCACCTACTACTTCTACTCATACTTCAACCTCATCCACCAGTCATCATTCCTCCCGGCCTCGACTGTACGTTTCGTTGTCCCGACGGGTAACTTCGGCGACATCCTCGCTGGCTATTTCGCAAAACGCATGGGTCTCCCCGCTGAAAAACTTGTCATTGCCACAAACGAAAATGACATCCTGCACCGCTTCTGGGAGTCAGGTAAGTACGAAAAGCATCCTGTTTATGGGCAGGATGCCGAAGGCGGTCTCGTATCGGATGGCGTGAAGGCCCACGAGAGCGGGGTCAAGGAGACGCTGAGCCCTGCCATGGACATTCTTGTGTCATCCAACTTTGAGCGCCTCCTTTGGTTCCTCGCCTATGATGTTTACAGCACCTCCGCCGATGCAGTCTCCCAGCGCCGCGCTCAGGCAGGTGAGCATGTCAGAGACTGGCTGCACGACCTCAAGGCATGTGGCGGCTTCGCTGTGGACGCCCAGATGCTCGCCCAAGCGAAACGTGATTTCAGCTCGTACCGAGTCTCCGACGACGAGACCCTCGCTACTATTAAGCATGTCTTCAACGCTCCCGCCTCCACAGACTACATCCTTGACCCCCACTCTGCCATCGGCATAGCAGCAGCCTTGCGCGATATCAATGTTGCCGGCCCTCCTTCGACGCACCACATCTCCCTTGCTACGGCGCATCCTGCTAAATTTAGTAATGCCGTAGAGCAGGCGCTGCCGGATCACACGACGTTCTTCGCTGAGAAGGTACTGCCGGAGGAATTCAAGGGGCTCGAGGATAAGCCGAGAAGGGTAAGCCTTGTGAAGAAAGCTGATGGGTGGGAAGGTGTGCGCAAGATAGTGGTTGCGGAGGTAGAGGCTGAGCGGCGGGCGGCGGAGAAGGGTGCGTAGGAGGAATTATAGAGGCTAGGAGTAAGCAGAAATATGTCTGACCTTTTTCTCTGGGTCGCTTTAGGGTAGATTTTGCCAGGTGTTTTCCGCTGAGATTGTGAAGATAAAAGGTGATATTTCTAAGTTTAGGATATGTGGGTTTGCTGATCTGGAGATTTTTGATAGACAATTTTATATAGTAAGGGAAAAAGAAGTGTCGCAAAAAAAAGCTATTAGATTGGTTGTCAAAGAACAGTGTCGGTTTCCGTCTTGAAACAGATCGAAGAATATGACGTAGAATTTCTTGCTCGTTTTTATACACCGAGCCAAGACAAGCGTCTTATACACAAATATGAGTGACAACATCACAATGTTTCCCCTATTATAAAGCCCCATAATATAGAATATTGGTTGCAAGAGAGAAACATCATATAGTGATTGGATTATATAATAGACGAAACTATGGATAGAACCATGCAATATGAGCCCCACTTTTGTTCAGGAATACGTTGAACAGTTTTGAGCCTACAACCAACGACTCCAATCCTATGATGGGGTCATCTCACAGACTTGGTGAATTTTGCCATTCAAATGCTATAACTGCAAACCCTGAAGCTATAAAGCGGTGCTCCATAGTCAAGTTGGTGGCATTCTCCAGCAAGTAAGCATCCCGAAGTGGGATCGAGAGTGATATTCGCTAGGGAACTGGTCAATGCGGTGTAAATTAGAATATATGTACGACTATTATGGAGCTTGCGCTGTGCCAGCGGTATTAATACGCATATTGCACCTTGTTCTCCTTTCGGTCAGCGGGTATCTGAATGGTGGACGATCGTGTATATATGTGGATGGAGTGCCTAGACAAGGTCTTTGGGTATTCGCAGACTCGAGGTGGGTGGTACATGTGGCTGCATGTGCGTAAATGTGAAAAGCTAAATCTTGAGTAGTGGGAAAGAAATTGTTGATGTCAGGGGCTTTTCTCAAAGCAAGCAGTGTGGTAGATGGATGATAACCTAGAGTTGTAGGCGTTATCCTTGTTCATCTCCAGCTTGTCTAGTGTAGCTAAAATTCAGTTCTATAGTTTGTGTATCGCGATAAGTTAACTTGAAAGATTAACAATTAATTGAGAAGTCCTATTATCGTAATAGATTAAAGAGACGTAAGAGAAGTAGTATTTTGAAGAGTTAACCCTAAATGACTAATATAAAAGACATTAAACGCAGTAGCTTCAAACCTGCCAGCAAGCTGAAAGAACATTGTTTTCGCCCTTATACAGGTATTTGAAAGCCGTTTTCTGGTATCTGGATCTGAACTTATATACTTCAGGGGAGAGGGCCAAATAGTACCCACTACAGCTGCTACTATACAGCTTGGGCCAACACCCTGGCCAGCCTTTCCATTTTCCAGACGCTAGAGCAAGCATTATACCTAGAATTCACGTCACGTGTCTGGCCAAAGCTTGGGCGCTTACAGACTTCTGGGTGAAATATTGTAGATGGTTCGCGCTGAGTAGGTCAGTGCTTAAGTCCGATATGAAGAAGAATCTACATCCTTTTTTAGTGTTTTATATAGTAACCATCTCAGAGTTTCATTACTCCCTTGGGCCTTAATTACTGACTAGTATCTCGCTGGCATGCTTTTAACGAGCACTCTTATCGTAATTTCGTAAACTCTTGAATATAAGAGGCAGCTGTGGTATGGGCTCAAGCCCTTGACTCGCCCCACAGAGCGACCCGATACGGGTGCTTACATCCTTTGCTGAACCGTAATATAAGGTAATCATTTACATATGATCCAATTTGTATGTGTTCTTCACGTAAATAATATCGTCTAATAACAAAATACGCGCCACCAAAACGCAAGCGCCATCGAAGTGGACCCGCTAGCTCAGCTCAGGTCAATCAGGAGGATGTCTTCCCTGCGAACGCTCGGGTCACACCTGCCTCTTATATTCGACCCTAGAAGTTATACTATTCTACTAGGGACACCCAGGTGGCAGATAGGGTGGATACGTTTGCCATAAATAGGGGATGAAAGCCGCAAGAACTTCGAAATACTAATTACTACATTAAATACAGCTATTTTAGTATCAGAAGGATAGCCGGGCGGCGTTTTTTTTACTGTACAGAGACGGTGCGGAATCCTGTTTGTGCGCGGGCCATCTATGATATATCACCCGGAAGACTGCGTGTGCAACACGCGTATCTCAGGAGTCGACTGCGAGTCTAGTACCCTCTGCTGTAGATTTTATCTATTGCTTTGATCCTATTTCCAATACGTCCATGGCATTTCAAGTAGCCTTATATACCTACACCTTTATATTAGTAGGTTGTACGCCAGATTTTGTTGGAAATCACATTCTGGCTTGTTCAGCAGTAGCGTTGGCACTAGCGCTATACTAGTGCCTTCTATATGGTTTCCTCAAGTAGGCAATTCCACACTCTTAACACAACAAACTTCATCAGATTTTACGATTTCTTAAACTAATACAGCTGCAAGGAGCTCCTAGGCCTTCGTAATACGCAAGTGCATCGAGGGACGCTATTTACCTTTATCCAGCCCTTCTTTATCCTCTCGCAAGCGGCGAACCTAAAGCGACGCATTCCCTTTCTTGAGGACAGCTGGATCTTTACGAGATCTCTATCACGAAAGAAGCGGTAGAGTGGACATCCCTAAGTAGACCTGGTTGTTTCATAAAGACATTAATGCTACAGCTATGATGACTACTTTAAATCATCGCTTTAGATGTGACCGGGTAGGCTGTACAAAATCCTTCAAGGCGGATTATGACTTGTTTATGCATCGCAGAACACACGATGGGATAAAGCCACTCAAGTGCTTTCTGTGTAAAAAAGGCTTTGCGCACCCTTCTACCCTAACCGCGCACATACGAGAACACCACCATAAGGAAAGACGGTATCAATGCGGTGAAGAAGGCTGTACAGCGGCCTTTTCGCGGAGGTCTGCCTTGAATGAACATATTCAAGGACAACACGCCGAGGAGAAGCCACAGTATCCGTGCCAACAGGAAGGGTGTACAATGGTTTTTTCGAGACCATCGAACATGAAAAGGCACCTAGCACAGCAACATAAGGAAAAAAAGTATGCATGCACCTCAGAAAACTGCGGCCGTACCTTCTCTCATGAAGTTGAACTTGAATCGCACCGCCAAATACATAAGGAGGGCCACAAATGCCCTTTCCAAGGCTGTGGGGCGCTATTCGCTCACAAGTCCGGCCTAAAGAGGCATCAAGACGCTAGACATACTACACAGGAGAAATACTTATGTGGCCAGTGTGGAAAGGCGTTCCGTCACAAGAGTAGCTTAAAGAAACACACAGAAAAGCAGCATCCCGCACAAGAATTTGCTGCGCAGAAACGTGGACAAGGAAAAAACCATCATTCCCAAAACGGCAAAGATTCCAGTGACAATTGCGACAACCTCAAGTCCTCGGAATATGAGGCAATTACAATTGCCTGCGACCAGGAAGGTTGTGGTGCCCATGTTCGAGATATCATTTGGCATTACTATCTGCGACATCCGGGGCGTACACAGACGACTGTAGCGCGCGACCAGCCAGGCTGTAGCGCCCGTGCGACCGACCCCCTTGCTCATTACAAAACATACAGACCGAAGACTATGTGCACTTGGCCAGCTTGTGGGAGAACTGTAAGGGACATTGCCGCTCACTATTCCCTTCATACAGGTTCACAATGCTTTCCATGCCCTTGGGGGGATTGCCTATTTACGAGCACGCTAAAGAGGGAGATCAGTTTCCATGTAGCGTCGAAACATCAAGGTACCGCTCATAAATGTCGTCGCTGTGCAAATATCTTTTGGAATGTAAACAAGCAGCAATTTAAGGATCACCAATCTGCATGCCGCAGCCAATTTCAGGTTAGGAGGGCGACCCTTAGAAACTCAAATACTTGCACACACATATCGTATACAGACTCGACTACATGCGCGAATCCGCCAATTGATGGCTTGTATCTCTGCGAAAGCCACCTAGCAATGCGGACCCAACGCGAACATGCGATCAATAGTATTGACGAGAGAAAGAATATTTTATTGGAAATGACAAAAGCGGGAGCTCAAATATCAGAGGCTTTGTCATTGGATCAAAAGAGGTTCCTAGCATGTCTGGTAGAACAATGGCGTACAAACCCGAAGAGCATTTTAATCGGCGACCTAGAGATGAATGTTACGACGAACGTTGCTCACCAGGTTGCAATACAAAACGCGTGTGGAGAGTGGGTTGTTAGCCCCACTGTCTTTGTGTCTAGAGAAGACCTTGTCTTGTCCCATACCCTTTCGACCAACGGCTCATACAATATGACCGTCAATACTTGGGCTGGAGTAGCTAGAACTCTTGAGAGCTACATTGCCAAAAACGGGCATCCTGCTATATTTTTAGAATGGAGCCGAAATGGATGTGACTATCGTTGGTTGTCGGCCGGGCTTATGGGTGTTACGCGAGTATCTCTATTACCGCGACAATTAGCTCCAATGCTGTCCCCATTATACTGGTTTCAGGCGCTGGCAGGAATCAATCCGACACTGGGTAAATTGAAACGAGGGTTAAGTAATACCTATCTAACTCTTTTTCCCCACGACACTCAGCTCGCATCTCGAGCGCACTGGGCCGATGCAGATGTCGATATGCTAGTCAGGATCATTGAATTCTTCTTTTCCCTTCTGGAAGACGCGATGGGAGATTGATCAGACGAAGAGGAGCCGATGGAGGACGTTGGTGAAGATGAATCAAAAAAGCCATTGAAAGTTAGATCGGAGGACGGGGATGATATATGGAAGGTGGACCAGACGACCTGATAGAGGGGGAAAATGTAACGGAAGATAAGCTAGGGTCCGAGTGGGGATAGAGAAAGGTAGTTGCGGTGTCAATGGATGGATTTTGTGATGCATACAGTGTTACTATAACTCTATCCTATTGTTTATACCAGCTTTTCCCCTGCTCCCTTTCCTTTTAATAAACTCTCACCGCGCGGATGAAATGCTTCCGATAGCGGGTTAGTCAATGCGCATATGGACACATGCTCGTCAGCATAGCTGCCTACCTACTTGGGTAATTAGTAGCGAGGGGGCTAATTCTACTACCACTCGAGGTAAACGTGTATTTCTCTGCGTTTTGCACTTGTGTTAGATGAATAATACTAGACGCCGGGAATGGCCAATCCCGTAGTCAGTTGGTTGGTAGTCTTACACCAGCCCATGGCCAATGTGGGATCGAGGGTGGGTTTAGGGTAAAGTCCGCAGTAAGGTGCGGCGGACAGACGTCGAGCACAGGATGATGGCGTGGCTTGGGTGTCGCGGCAAGAGGGGTGCATCGATTGATTTACAATCTACTTTTCTGCTGACGACGGGGCTGGAAAAGGGCGGCGGAGCGGAGGGTTGGAGCGGAGAGTCGGGGGGTGTATTATTGGTATTTTGGTGGATCGGGACGGGCCGATAGCGTGAGAAATCGAAGACGCAGTAACTACCGTCTAAGTGGCGAATTGCTTCACAACAAAAAAAAGAAAAGAGCGATGGGAGAAACTTCTTTGAGAGGTTCTACATGGGCGCAGAGCGATGCGATTCTGATTCTCCATCCCATGCTCATAATTCCGTCTACCTTCTTTCTTTCTCGGAGATAAAAAAGGCTAGAAAAAGAATTTCAACACAACCACGAGCTAGTCGGGCTGCCATGTCAGCCCAGCCCGGGTATAACCTCGGTATTTTCCCTAGGTAGCCTAGCGGCCCCTGACAAGCGCAAATCGGCGCTACGTCACATTAAAAGTGGGCGCTTGGCCATGCCCACGGTTTTCGCATCCAAACCCACAGCCTCGATTTCCGGCTGTCACGCCCTCTAATTGGCCGCGCGAGACAACATCTTCGGCCGAGGCTGCAACCTGATGGTGTCATGGTCTGTCGTCTACGTTCGAAAAAGGGCGACCAGGAATCATGGATCCTGAAAGAAGGAAGGGGTCCGCTGTGGCTTCTTCGGAGTTCCCTTTGAACTGTGGACACACGCATACGATGGTCACAACCCTTTCTTGGGGCGTGGAGTGTGGTGCTCACTTTCATCCTTAGATTGTCCGTCTTTAGCTTCTGTATAGAAGACGTCTAGCAGTTTCTTTCCCAGCTCCTGGATCCCGGGCCCCGTGTTTGCCTTCCCCTTCAACTTTTCTTCCAATCCTGGTCCGTCCGGCGCTCCGAGAGGGCCAACCTACCCGCTTTTTCCCTTTTTGATCTCTGTTTGGACTCGGGGTTTCCGGATTTTACACCGTCAGAGAGCGGATAGCGTGTGCATATAGACGTTGGCTACCCCCTTCTGCCCTATCTTAGGACTTGCTTGTTTGCTTTCCAAGTTTCATTGACACCGTTCTGTTCCCTTCCAAGACCAGGATGGAGAAGTACAGCGTGGATCCCGAGTCAGGTCGCGAGAGCGTCTCGCACTTCAAGCTCATCCTCGAACAGGGCATTGTGACAAAAGAGGTGGTTGAGTGGGAGTATGAGGGTGCGGGCACGGAAGCGGATCCCTACGTAGTCGAGTGGATGGATCATGATTTCCGGAACCCCATGACATGGTCGCAGACGAAGAAGTGGACGGGATGTATCTGCATGGCATTTGCGACCTTGACCGTGTCATTTTGTTCATCCGCTTTCTCTGGAGGTATGTTTCGGTGGCATCTTGGGACCTTCATGTGTGTGGACTGAACTGAGACTGACAATGGTTTGTTGCCAGGTATACAACAAATACTTGTTCAGTTCGGCGCCTCTCAGGAGGTAGTTACTCTCGGAATCTCGTTGTTCGTGCTGGGCTTCGCCCTCGGCCCGCTGCTGTGGGCGCCCTTCAGCGAGCTGTACGGCCGCCAGGTCGTCTTCTTCGGCACATTCCTTGCCTTCGTGGCTTTCAATGCTGGTGCCGCCGGCTCGCAGAACATCTGGACGCTCCTTATCCTTCGCTTCTTCGGCGGCGCCTTTGGCTCCAGTCCACTTACCAATGCTGGCGGCGTCGTCGCGGATCTCTTCCCGGCCAAGGAGCGCGGCCTTGCCATGAGCGTCTTCTCCGTCGCGCCCTTTATGGGACCCGTGCTCGGCCCCATCGTCGGCGGCTTCCTAGGCATGACTGAGGGATGGCGGTGGGTCGAGGGCCTCATGGCGATTTTCTCCGGCGTCGTCTTCTTCGTGGCCGTGCTCTGCGTCCCGGAAACATATCCCCCGGTTCTCCTAAGACGGCGCGCGCAGACGCTCTCTACGATGACGGGCAAGGTGTACATGTCGCGCACCGACATGGACCAAGGCAAGGTTTCGCTCGGTGAAGCCTTCGCCACGGGCCTGAAGCGCCCCTGGATCCTATTGTTCTGCGAGCCCATCGTATTTCTGCTCTCGTTGTATATGGCTATTATCTACGGCGTTTTGTACATGCTCTTCGGCGCCTACCCGATCGTGTACCGTCTGGGTCGCGGCTGGAACGAAGGTGTCAGCGGCCTCCCCTTTGCCGGCGTCGCCATCGGCATGATTGCCGCCGTCTCGTACACCATCTTCTACGACAACAATCGGTACCTCAGGTGCGTCAAAAAGGCGCCGTCTGGATTTGCAGCGCCGGAAGACCGCCTGCCGCCCGCGATTGTGGGCGGGGTTGCTTTGCCCATCGGCCTCTTCTGGTTTGCGTGGACGAACTCCCCTTCTGTCCCTTGGCCAGCTAGCGTGGCTGCAGGTATCCCTTTTGGCTTTGGCATGGTCCTGGTCTTTCTGTCTATCATGAACTACCTGATTGATGCCTACACCATCTTCGCCGCGTCGGTGCTCGCGGGCAATGGCATCATCCGCTCCGTCTTCGGTGCCGCCTTTCCTCTGGTACGTAGTGCGTCCCCAACCTTGCTCGCTCATTCGAAGCACGTAACTAACTTGGGCCTGTAGTTCACCAAGCAAATGTACAGCGGCCTGGGGATCCACTGGGCCTCTTCGGTGCCAGCTTTCCTCGCTATCGCCTGCCTACCCTTCCCCTACCTCTTCTACAAGTACGGTGCGGCCATCCGCAGGAAATGCAAGTATGCAGCGCAGTCAGAGGCCTTCATGGCAAAGATACGGGGCCAGGCGGCGGCGCGACAAGCCAACGCCAACGCGGCCGCCGAAGCGGACGACGGCAGCTCACGCACGGCATCGGTACAACAGGAAACGGAGCAGGCGGCGGAGCAGGAGGCGGTCGACTACTCGTTCGAGGACGAGAAACCGGTGCGGTTTGGGGAGCTAAGGACGGCCAAGGAAGCTGAAGAGAGTGGTGGGCTGGAGAAGGTTAGGACGAACAGGAGCCATAGGTCGAGGAGGAGCGTGAGGACGGTGAGGGAGGGTGAGTTTTACGATAACCCGTATGAAATTGATCGGGTCAACACGAGGGAGAGCTTCCGGTAGCGTGCGACGTGCTTTTCCCTATTTTGCTTTCGATTCGCGCGTTGGACGAGCGTGGGGATGGAAAGGGCTTCAGCTTCAGTGATACCAGACTCTTGTTATTGTTTTACTCGATAGACAGCGTAGTTTCTAATCATGCATCAGTCGCACGAGCCCTGGGTGGCCTCACGATGGGCAACGCATCGTCTCGTTTCGTCTCGTCTCCTGTCGCTTGGCCGGTCCATGGCCTCCTCTCCCCCAAAGACCTCCCCGATCCGCACTGCAGTCGCTGACCGTCGTCCGGGTCCAAAATGGCGCGCCGTTTCCGCACGCGGCACGTTGCCTTCTGCGCTCTGCTCGTCGTCTTCCTCTACTGCCTGCTCCCCACCCACCACCTCGCCGTCTCGCGGCTCCCACGCCATGCCTCCTCGGCGCCCAACGCGCCCACCGCCCAGCTTGCCCGCTACATGAACGACCCCAAGCATGTCCCGCACATCGAGCCCGCGCGCTCCTCCTTCGCCTGGAATGCCGTCCCCTTCAAGTTTCCGCCCCAGCTCACCCCCAAGCTGCCACCGCCCGCCGCCCGTCGCCCCCGCATCCAGCACCGCTTTCGCCCCGATGCGCGCGCTGCCGCCGCCGAGCAGGACCGCCGCCGCACAGAGGTGCGCCGCGTCTTCAGGAAAGCTTGGGCTAGCTACCGCCGCAAAGCCTGGATGAAGGATGCGCTGAAGCCGCTGTCGGGCGGCTTTGTCGACCAATTCAGCGGCTGGGCCGCGACGCTGGTGGATAGCCTGGATACGCTGTGGATCATGGGCCTGCGCGATGATTTCTACGAGGCCGTCGAGGCCGTTGCTACCATCGACTTTGGGCGCAGCACCTCGACGCGTGTGAATACGTTCGAGACGTGCATTCGCTACCTGGGCGGTCTCCTCGCCGCCTACGACCTAAGCGGCCACCAGGTCTTGCGGGCCAAGGCCATCGAGGTGGGGGACCTGCTGTATGCAGCCTTCAACACGGAGAACCGGATGCCGGTCGACTTTATCAATTTCGAGGACGCGAAGAAGGGGACTGGGTTGACAGTGGAGCCCATGGTGGTCAGCGCCTCGCCTGGCACCATCACACTCGAGTTCACCAGGCTTAGCCAGATCACGGGGGACAACAAGTACTACGCTGCCGTGTCGCGGCTGATGGATGTGTTCCATGAGCACCAGAACGAGACGCTGCTGCCAGGCATGTGGCCCATGATGGTATCCATGAGCGCTCAGGACGTCGTATCCGGCTACCAATTCACCGTTGGCGGTAACGCCGACTCGCTGTACGAGTACCTGCCCAAGGCCCATCTCCTCCTCGGCTCCTCCTCTTCCAGCTCCAAAAAGTACGAGATCATGTCCCGCACCTTTCTGGACACGGCGCTTGCCCACCTCTTCTTCCGTCCCATGACCCCCGCCAACGATGACATCCTCGTCTCCGGCAACCTTGACGTGCTTGACGCCGGTCCGCGCCTGGATCCGGAGAGCGAACATCTCTCGTGCTTCATCGGCGGCCTGTACGCCCTCGGCGGCCGCCTCTTCTCCAACACGACGTACCTTGAGACGGGCGCGCGTCTCGCCCGCGGCTGCGTGTACGCCTACAAGTCCTTCCCCACAGGCATCATGCCCGAGCGGTACAACATGGTGAAATGCCCTGGCGCGGACCCCAAGACTCCCTGCAAGTGGGACTCGTCGCTCTATGCCTCTGAATGCGCGTCCCGGCCGGAATGCCTTCCCGACCTACCAAAGGGCTTCACGACGGCCAAGGATCCGCGGTACATTCTGCGGCCCGAGGCCATCGAATCCGTGTTCGTGCTGTGGCGCATCACGGGGCAGGAGGAGTGGAGGGAGGCGGCATGGGACATGTTTGTGTCGGTTGCGAACGCGACGGACACGCCGCTCGCCAATGCCGCTATAAATGATGTGAATAAGAAGGGAGGGGGCAAGCAGACGGATTACATGGAGAGTTTCTGGCTGGCGGAGACGCTGAAGTATTTCTATCTAGTGTTTGCGGATACGGAGTTGGTGAGCCTGGATGAGTTTGTGCTGAACACGGAGGCCCATCCACTGAGGTTGGCCAAAGCGTAGGGCTTGGTTTCTTTCCCTCTATTCTCCCCTTGTAGAGGCGTTTTTCTTTTTCTTTTTGGGAAGCATGCCCGCCGTCTGGATGGCTGGAAGAGATGCTAAACGGCTATAAGGCGGATTGTTGACGTAGCAGCGGACTTGTAGGCGTTCCGGGCGCTAGGCTCCTGATTGGACGCGTACCTGCATAACCAGCATGCAAGCATGCTCTTGCGGCGCGAGGCTGGCTGGCCTTCGATGGCTTGCTCTCGGGCGATGGCCGCGGTTATGGCCTGTATTGTTCTTGCTGGAACGGATCTGAATTGCATCCATGGAGGCAGAGATTGGGGCGTGCGGTGCGGCGCAAAGGGAGGCGTGGACTGGGCCAGGGGATCCAGTCTGCCTCTCAAGGAAATCAGAAATGTACGAACGCATGCGAACGGGACAACACGCTGCACTCTCTTCGCACGTAGTCCTTTCCCAGAAAGACCACTCCTGGAACCATTCCCAGGCCTGCGCCGTTGCGCGGCAGGGCAGCCAAGCACCTGAACTGACAGGGAGCAGATGCGTTAGGCCGTCCCTTTCGGGGAATCCCCCTAGCCTTCATCTCACTTCACACTCATCCCCCAATCCTCGTGTACAACTCCGCTGTACAGCCGCTCTTTTCCTTGCCAGCATTCTCCGTCTCTCCTTTCTTTTATATTTCCATCTGCCCACCGCATTCTTTATTCGCTCCCTTATTAACCACCCGACTTCACGCCGACACCCATCCGCACACGCAGCCTCCTCGAAACCATAAAAACCGGGATCGCGATGCGTCTCTCCACCGCCACCACCCTCGCCCTCGCGGCCTCCCCCGCGCTCGTGAGCGCTGCCTCCAAGGGCAAAATGGGCTTCGCGCTCGGCACCAAGGAGCCCAACGGCGACTGCAAGACGCAGGCCGACTACGAGAAGGATTTCGACGCCATCAAGGAAGCGAGCGGTGCAACCCTCGTGCGCGGCTACGCGGCCGCCGATTGCAACATGACTAAGGCAATTCTGCCCGCGGCCAAGAAGAAGGGGTTTGAGGTAGTTTTGGGCATTTGGTATGCCGACCCCCAGCACATACATACAGAGAGAGAGAGAAGAGATGGGGAACTGGACAGATCGCTAATGGAGTTCTGCCAGGCCCGATGTCGAGGAAAGCTTCAACAATGATCTGAACGCCATCACGGCGGTGGCACAGCAGTACAAGGACACCATATACGCGGTAACCGTTGGCTCCGAGACGCTCTACCGCGGCAACTTCACGGGCGAAGAACTCAAGTCCAAGATCGAGACGGTCAAGTCTAAGCTGCCCTCGGGCATGAAGGTTGGCACGGCCGACTCGTGGAACAAGTTCGACGACGGCACCGCAAACGCAGTCCTGGGCTCTGTCGATATTCTCATGATCAACGCTTTTGCCTTCTGGCAGGGAGGCGCCGCGGGCACCGATGGCAATGCCACCAAGATTTACTTCGATGACGTGTTCCAGGCCATGAGCAAGATTGAGAGTACCGTCGGGGGCAGCGACAAGGTAGAGATCTTCGTGGGTGAGACGGGCTGGCCTACAGCTGGTGCGTATACAT
>Ga0247757_10000314_pt1 | contig 40790 bp, 47 predicted proteins | sample UWRJL126311R4_FD_180929 | JGI IMG/M metagenome (GOLD analysis project Ga0247757, IMG submission 180929) | Plant litter microbial communities from Arlington Agricultural Research Station in Wisconsin, United States - UWRJ-L126-311R-4 | ecosystem: Environmental > Terrestrial > Plant litter >... | reverse complement strand
CCCTGCCCTGCCCTGCCCTGCCCTGCCCTGCCCTGCCCTGCACTGCACTGCAGTCCAAACGGTCCCTATCGCAACAGCTACCGCCTAGCTCCAGGCAGCCGGACATTGTGTCGTCCTGTATGTGAGTGTGTGCGCGTAGGACACACACACACACACAGCACCCCAACTATCTACCACGTCCCGCGGAGATGCACAACCCTCGCCCGTGCCGCTCAAGCAATTGCCAAGAAGGCGCCTCCCTGCTCGTGGCGCTGGCTTTCTGGTCGCCAGGCGCGAGGTGGGGTCCGACGGGCTGATTGGCCGAAGGGGGGGCTTGCGCATGCAGGTGTACAATATGCGCGTGCCTGGCGTTGCTGCTGCTGCTGCTGCTGCTGATGCTGCTGCTGTGGCCTTTTTCGCTACAATACAATAATAATATGATTAGGTATTATTATGGCGCTCGCAGAAGAGGCACGGCCGGCAGCATGGCACGAGCGGGGAACGGTGTGGTGTGGCTTTTTCTCCGCCGGCCGTGGAAGGATGGATGGATGGATGGGTGGGTGGGTTCGTTCGCGTGCATGCGACGTCGATCGAGGAGGAAGGAAGGTATTGTACGCGATGCACCGTGACATGTGGCTTGCTGTGAGGACGCGTTCCGAATCCGCCATTCACGGCGTCGTGAATCAGCCATACGTCGCACAAATTGACTGCGACTCCGTTGCATTATGGCGCAGGCAAGGAAATCAAGAAGGCATCATTCAGCTGTGAACGCGTTCCTCGCTTTGGTAAAAGGTGAGATTATGTCCTAGTAAACCAAGTACGGTCATCGTCCAACCATATCCCAACCACATCCCATCTACAGTCACACGTACATACATAGGAAACGTCTGGCAGAGACGGAACAACACAAGGCCAAGGCCTGGTGTCTATAAATAAAGTACGAGGCTCCTGGTGCTAGCAGGCAAGACCCGAACCGGGGCAACGGCAGCCCGCCGTGTAAGATAGCTGGTATACCGATCCCAACCGCTCCAACGCCTCGCTTCCCCACTCAACCCTAGCAAAGGATAAAGGGAAATATGATTTCCAGACATAAAAAAATTCTACAGGTTCAAGAAAGATAAGACAGAAATGAAAGAAAAGAGTAGTAGCGTGCCTGCGTTTTACCGCGTTGTGGCTTTTTTCCAGTGTTCCATGTATTTTTGGATGTGAGATTCCCGCCCACCAACGTCTAGTTCTTTTCGTTAGACACCACACGCACCTCTGTTAGCGGTGTCTTCTCCGTATCGCCGGCTGGTTGCTGTTCCTCGGTGGCTGGTCTCCGTCCAATTCTCGCCAGCCAAGACTCTGCACTCTGGACCGTGCCGTCGACAACGGTTGTTATCTGAGCCATCATGTCGAGGCCCTCCTTGGCAAACGCAAGCATACGGTTTGCGCCCCTGACGTCTTCACCCCTATTGTCCTCGGTCGCCGTAGTCAGGCTAGCGAGCTGCCACCGTTGCGGAACAGACAAGAGCTGTGTTCGCACAACTTGTGATGCATTTTGCGGGAGAGCCCCGCCGGTATAATGCGAGACCGAAGCCACGACCTTTCGGAGTGTGGTCCAGATGTCCGACGAATACTGCTTCATTCGATCTGCTATCTGGCGAACATGTTCTGAAGGAACACCTTTTTCGTCCGCACAAGCTCCGCCATTCGACTCTTGCGCGTTTTTCAATGCGGCCTCGTACTCCTTCAAGACCAGCTTGAGCGCATTCATTACGTCATCGATGTGCTTGGTTGCGCCGCGCAGCAGGCGTAAGCAGTGCTTGAGAGACCTCAAAGAAGTTTCTGAGAGGGCGACACCCAGGCCAGACGTTGTCATGATCAATTGAGTAGACCAGTTCACGCGGCGGTCTGATGACGATTGCGATTCAGTTTCCATCTCCTTTCCCGTTATGGGATCCACGACCACAACTGCTGTTTCTTCGTATCTGGGCGATCGGTGGTCGTCATATGCCGGGAGGGACTCAGCATAGGAGGACTGAGACCCGCCCCGTGTCCTCGATGCCGAATGCAAATCTTCCACGTCCATTACATCGCTAGATGACTCGGGACTCACATATCGTGGCCTTTTTCGGGCAGCATCCATGTCTCCCTGCTCTACGTCACTGGGCCGCCTGTGTACTTCGCCAAGATAGCGCCGTAAATTTTTCTCCACACCGGTGCGCCTGCCAACGGACGAGACAGTGTTTACTACACGTGTTCCCACATTGCGTTCGATGAGCTCGGCACCGTACTTGACAAAACGTGGCGAATAGGTTTTGGTGGTATTGTAAGCCGATATCGAGCCATTGATGCTCCCGCCCAACCACGGATGGGCAGAGGTAAGCAGATTGAGCAGTGGCTCAGGCTCTGCAGCGCGAGTGTTGGGAGAACGAGAGAAATCTACAGGGCGCATCAGCAGAGCACACAAGAACAAAGACATGCCTTGGGTAGCCCGCCTGCCACACAGGATCCAGTGGAGCTACAGTGACCCCACCGAAACCTGTTACAGTAGCGCGGCCCCACACGTAGGAGACAAAGAGTATGCTTACCTGTCAATGTCTCAGCGGCTGATCTCATTGCTGCTGCATCTTCCATACTCAACACGCTCGTCTCACGCAGGCGCTCGTCTCCGCTCATGACGCTCATCCGGTCCATATCCATCGGACTACCGATATCGCCTTCTGGCACGCGGGGGAAGGTTGCGCTGGTCAGCGGCGGCAAAGTTCCCCATTGTGGGCTTTGCGACCTCGGACTGAGCTCGGCGGCGGCGCGCGACGCTTGTGCATCGGGCAGGTCGAGACTGCGAAGGCTCGGGAGGGTGTGCGTGGGAACGGAGGGCAGGTTCAGACTGTTCGGATCGTGCTGGGCGTAGGCGGGCGGCTGTGGGAGACGCTCTTCCTGCTGCATGACTGCTGACGGTCGACCGCTGGTGACGTTGGCCGGTGCCGAGGGGTGTTTGTGTGGGGTGGGGAGAACAATTGCTCAGGACCGCGACAAAGTCTACGCTTGGGGGAACATGGCCGCGGTCGCGGCGGCGGCTTGGTTGTGTGCGTGTGATGCGAGGGTGGGAACGACGGCGAGCAGCAAGCAGCGCCTGGGGGGTGGTGGGAAGGGAATGGGGCGTCGCGGTGGATTTTGGGGGGCTCTCTCCCCATTCGACACTTGCATCAGCGCTTTCACATGGTCGGACGACTGACACGCACGTGAAGACGAGCAGCCGCTAAATCTGACCTGCAATTCCTCGCCACCCGCCCAAGCGAGATCCTCTCGTCAGGCTACGGCCACACACAGCGGCACTTGTGCTGCCTGTACGACTGCAGCGCGCGGCAGCCAGCGTGCTCTGGTGCTCTCGCTGCCCGCGCTGCCCGTCGTCATCCACTGCCGTCGTCCAATTTGCAGCAAGCCACAAGCTCTGTGACGCGAGAGCCAACACGGCCGATCGTCAGCCTTGGTTCCCATGGCCCAGCCGATCCTTGAGGACCCAGCCGGCATCACGCTCCGTGCCATCACACTGGGTCCAGCCTTGCCATCACAGTCGTGCCTCGAAGCTTCTTGTCCATCTCTCGTGCTGGCCGGCATCGAGAGCGGTTGCCAACGCGTTCCCTGTGCCGCGGTTGGCAGCCCACAAGATTCTCCTGAGCTCGTACCGGGCGAGGGCCATCATGGGAATGGCCATTGGCATGCAGCTCCGTCTGTGCACGCCCCGTCTCAGGGTCTGGGGCGTCCCACGTTGATCGCTCTTGTCGCTGGCTGTCAGGTCGTCTATCTACCACCACTTGCCGTGCTACACAGCACAGCTCCAAGGGGCTGCGCATTCACCCGCGATAACTGGCTCTGCCATGTTTCTACTGCATCATTTTAGCCGCTTCGTGCAGCCTTGCGTCCTGGATGAGCCGTACGTGGCCGACTTCGGCTACGGCACTGTCACATGCCAGACGGCGTGCTGCCTTGTGCTCGTGGTCGTCGCTTGGCCACGGATCTGGGCCGTGATAGTATCACCAGCTTCCGACTCGGAGGTACCTGTAATTTAGGAACGCCCCTCAGCCACACATGTGGCTGCTGCTAGCAGACATCAAAATCATCAGCATTCACTGTGGTACCCTATACAACTATATAGAATAAAATCAATCGCCTACCATTCCAGTCGTTACCCGTTACGCTATCCTGAAATTAAACTTACCAACCTCAACACTCTTCACAAGCCGTTCTCCTTCACCGAGGCACATGATTGCTTGCCGCAGCTCCCAACAAGAGTCGAAAATCAATGCGGTGCAAAGTGGATGATATTTTTCAGCAGATCTCGCTTGACCGCCTCACATGCACGCACAAACTCCTCGATTCCCGCGATGCCATGCAATTCCTTGGCCGTCCGGGGGGAGATGGCCACGATCTGGTCCAGAGTAGCATCCGATACAATGGGCCCGGCGTCGGGAGACCTTGAGTCTTTCCATTCTCTTGTCACGAGCGCCCTGAACGCTAGAAGCTTATTCTTGAAGAGTTTCAGCGGAAGCGGCAGTGGGTCTGTCAGTCCATGCTCTGGATCCGTATCCTGACTTTCGCTCTTCATGACCGACCACTTCCGCTTCAAGTCAGAGGATGCTCTCGACTGCAAAGGAGGATTGGCAATGGATGCCTTACCCAAATCGTGATTACGATCGAGTTGCGATCGAGGAGTTGCTTTACCATTGGTGAGATTATCCAATTTACCACCAATGCCTGTAAGGTCTGGCATTTCAATCTCATCGTGTTGTAGCTGTGCACCATCTTCTCCCTTGATCTTTGGCCCTGAAGTCAGCGGTTCGTCCAGGTATGATTCTGCCAAGCTAAATGAAAGACCAGTATGCAAAGTTGCCGTGCGAGGAATAGGAGAACCGAACGCTTGGGAAGAGTCTGACAGGTCCTGGGTGGGAACCGCACGTTGTCGCCTCGGATGGCTCGTTGGCTTGGTAGGTTGAGAATCCATCGTTCCCTCTGACGACACGCCCGCTGGCATCAACACCTCATCTAAATTCCCATGTTCGGCAATCACTTCCAACCATGCAGCACCATATTTTGCCACTTTCACCTTGCCAATGCCTTTCACCTCAAGTAGCTCATCGGTGTTTCGAGGCAAGCGGCATGTGAGCGCCTCGAGTACCGTATTCGATGCTATATGAAACGCTGGCACACCCTGCTTGGTTGCGAGTGCAAGCCTGCAGTCTGACAGTTTCTTGTATAATGCTTGCGCTGTAGGATCTAACTTCATAGTTGTTTTTGCACTTTTTTTTCTCTTCTCTGCAGTTATTTCTTTTGAAGACTCCACTTTATCTGCTGCACTCTTAACATTAGATTCCGCCTTATCTGCTGCTTTCTTAACATCAGATTCCACCTTATCTGCTGCACTCTTAACATTAGATTCCACTTTATCTGCTGCTCTCGTCACATTAGATTCCACCTTATCCGCTTGCTCTCCAGGTGCCTTCATGTTTCCCCCGGAAGCAAAGAATTTATCGGCCATAATTCTCGGCCCATCCTTCTGAAAAGGGCGCAGTTGGAGTCTGGCATTTGAATTCCAAGAAGGGTCCTTATATAGTTCTGCAAAAATAGGTAGTGGCGGAACCGGCACCAGAGAAAGCCGCTTAGCGTTCATGCAATGGTAAAGCATTAGGCCAGCGTAAACATCACTAGCAGCATATTCGATCTGTTTCTGATCTAGAGGTCGGCTCCAGTTACTAGTCCGCACGTCTCCTTTGTAAAGCGGTAGTCCCAAATGCTCTTGTACCTGATTCGCAAGCCCATTCAGTCTTGTGGTAAGCAGCTCGGGCTGGAAGTGGAATTTAGTAAGCCGATAAAGATGACTGAGTTCCATTGCTCCACGGGGCTGCAAACCAAAATGCTTCCTCAGTCGTGTAAAGTCGGCTGAGTTGATGCCAACTCCCACTTTTGCGATGTTTGGATCTTCAATGAGTTTCTTTAATGAGGGCGCCAGGATCTCTTCTGAGGTTTTGCCAGTATGCAAACCGATGTGAAACAGAACAATCAGATGTTCTGAGGCGACTTGTATCAAGCCGACCTGCTCCTGTAGCCGAGACCGCTTGTAAGCGTCGAAGGGCCACTCGTACCATTAGCCTCTGGTTAGTACGCAGCTTTAGGGGAATTTACCTCCATGTCAAAGCCCACGACCGTTTCACCAAGGAACCTTTGTACAAATTGCTCCGAGAGTGTCTTGTTCTTGCTATAAAGGACCTCGACTTTCTTATTGTCCGGCCCCCGATAGAGTGAATAGCTCCACCACTGCACCCCCGGTAAAAGCGAGGTCTGCATTTTGTATGAGCGAGGCCATTCCGCCTTATTTTCCCCACTGGCAGGCTTCCCGTCGGTCTGCGATTCCTTCATGGGGACTAAAGATATTTGGTTCAACTTTGTTATTTTCACCACTAGTCAATCGTATTGGCGCTACCGGCTATCAGATTACAGATAGAGAAAGTACAAGTTATTTGAAAGAAGCAGTATATATAGACAGAGTAACGAATACGACAATCACTCACACACCAACTTCGTGTCGGACTTCGGTTTTACTCTATGTAGCTTAGCGGTGGTAGAATACGCGACTTGCAGCGCGTTTGCAGGCGCATGGGTCTGAACGCGCGATCGCGTGGCTGATTCCCTATTCGGTAGGTAAATAAACAGGAGCGACCATCCAGCGGTGAGCCGATGCAAAAATGTGAAGTCTTTCCGCCAACGTCTGTTAACAGCCTCGATAGTAAAGAATGCTTCATTTCAACTAAAGTGACAAGGGGAAATGGCAGCAACGACAGAATTCCCAGGCTATGTTTGTTTCTTGAAGCTCAGCTTTGAGAAATGTCGCTGCTACATTTCCATGTTCTTGTAACAACGACACAACCGTACTGACAAGATTCCTAAGCCCTGTCGAAGGTTTGACACCAATGTAAACAAGCTAGCGAAGGAGCTAGAAACAAAGCTTTTCCAGTGACACGATGGCGCAGGCGTTTCACGCCAATATTTGTGCGTTTGTACCGGCTCGCTCCAACATCATCAGTCCAAGCGTGCCGCTTCGTCACACTATAGAATCGTCTCCATTTTCATTCCCCACCATGGGTTTCACGATACCGCTCATCGGATTGACTTAATACAGCAGTTTTCTGCCAATTCTTATGTGCGCTGATTTACCCATCGGCATTTCTGAGCATGCTTCTTACGCGCCTCGGCTCCAACGTTCCCCGTTTCACACTCCATGTTTCTACCTCCGACGTGCCGGAGGATTTGTTAGTGAGAATCTGCCATGCGACAGCCATCGTGGCGCCTGACACCATTATGCATTGAGTGACGCGTACGTAGAACCACATAGACTCAAATACGTTCACTTGAAAGCTTCACTTATTCGCCATCCTCTGCGAGGCATTACTTTTCTTGTAACTTTGGTGAGGAACTTCCTTGGATACTTTTTTCTTTCTGGATACCTAGACGTGTGAATACTTGCACTGTCAGACTATTGCGAGCCATGTACCCTATTTCCTTCTTATTTGTTGCGACTCTGGTCGGCATTGCGCAGGCGCAAACACCCTCAGGCTTCTCCCCGGCCACTAATACAAAGTTGGATGTCATCTTCAACACGACCACAGTCAAAGAGCCTGGCGAGCTCCTATCTAAAGCAGGTAACAACTAACCCTCAAGCCTGTGTCCTAGCTTCATAGTAGTAACAATCTGCTAGACACTGCCTCTCAACCTCGAATCGCTATTGCGAAATCAGCAGTCACAGCATCTGATACCTATGTCTTTGTCATGCTCGACCTCGACGTGCCTGGCCGTGGCGGCAACACAACACGCCAGACCCTCCTCCACGCCATGAACACAGGTTTCAAAGCCACACAGCAATCGATAGGAGAAGGCGTCGTTCTACTTGCATCCACGGATAAAGGGCCCGCGGCATACATCGGCCCATCGCCCCCAGCTGCTGATACTATCCCCCACCGCTACACGCAGTTGCTCTTCAAGCAGCCCGAGAGTCTGAAGGTCTCGGCCACCGATTTCGCGAACACCCAGGCAAGGATCGGGTTTGATATCGAAGGCTTTGCAACCAAGATGGGGCTTGGGAGCCCGCTTGCAGGGAACTTCTTCACGGTCGATGGGAAGGCGAGTGCGTCGTCGGCGAAGGGGACGGGGAAGGGGTCGCCTAGCGCGAGTGGTGGGGGTGCGAAAAACACGGCTGAGCCATTCACAGGTGAAGCGAGAGTCGTGAGTCTACCATGGGGTATGGTGGGATTACTTGGCGGGCTTGCGGTGGTGGGAATGTAAAGGGCCAAAGTTCTTACGGAGTGAGTGAAGAACGCTGTTTGCGAGTGATTGTCAAGATGCCCTAGGGGGAATGAGATTGGGATTGAATGATGGTTTACGAATCACAAAATTCACGACGGAATAAAGGATTGTGTGAAGTTTCCAATGATGTGTAATACGCAGCGAAACACAGATTGTGAACAGGCTACAATCAATAAGCCGTATTATGGGAGGTGAAAATCTAGTACATAAGGATTGAATTGGGTCGGTGTATGAACACGTATTTTACAACTTTTGGGCTGGCTTCCGATGCTGTCGAAGTCCTCCAAGTAAACGTTTCTGGCCGCCAATCACGAAAAAAAGGCTAGACCCCATTTTAATCACACTTCAGAATCATACTCCAGATATCCACATGCTTTCCGGTGCTCGAATCCGTAGGCGAAGTGCAGCCTGACTGCCACTCCCCATTGTGGTAGGGACCCCAGCGACTGCCGGTGAACTTCTGGCAAGCCCAGTCGGTATAGGTGTATATGTAGCATTCAGATACACCATTGTCAATGTCTTCTGCCTTTGCAATGTGGACGCTCCCTACAGGCTGGGTGGAGATTTGCGTGCAACCATTAGATCCGAAGATGCCACCTGTTTGACGGATAACGGTTGCAGAGATGGGATGTTGCCCAGAACAATCGTTATCGGGGGCATCGTAGGATTTGACTTTAATTGAGGCGTACGCAGCAAGAGTCGAGGGAACGCTTAGTGCCAGGATGGTGGCGGACTGGAGTTTGATTCAGTTGAAATTTTCTGTAAGAGGATTGGCCGTAGGCATACCATTACTTTGAAGAAATACATGCTTGGATCGAGCGGCTTGAGATTCTGATGCTGAGGGCTGTACTGAGTTAATGGTAAATCAACATATTAGAGGAATAACATATTTATATTCAATTCGGAGAGAAACGTCAGAGACATCAATTTACAGTAGACTCTCACACTACGACGTACCCGACGCCATTATTGCTCCTTTGGGATACTTCTTCAAAGACTAAGCGGTCAGCCCTCGCCAGCACTCGATAGATATGAAGTCACCGTAACTTTTATTGTGGGCACCGAATATTTCATTACTTCATGGAAATGCATAAAGCTCGCTTTTAAATCTTAGGCCGTGTTTATTTTCCCAGCGTTGAGGTCTCGAAGCCTTGCTCAAATGAGTTAGTCTTTTTACCCGTTTTGGCAATGAAGAGTGAAACCCACACCACGCATGGCTCGGATACTCGGACTTTCTCCACAAATTTTGGCATCGTATCTAACTAGAACCAAAGGATGAAGGAAAGTGGTCTAGTAAATAAGCATGCCTCATCCAGACCCGAGTACATCTAATAGGGATCTGGGCACCCATTATTTACAATACGGATATCGGCATACTGTTCGTGAGCCAGCAAATTCTTAATATGCTACCATGCGTTGGATTAAAAATCCAGCGGCCATTGGGTATTTAATGTGCCCTTTTGAAAGATGGGTATTCTAGCTTTAATGATACTAGAGTTAAATACACCTTGACATATCGCTTTGAGAATAATTAGCCTGCTTGTCGAATAAGCACCATAGATTTCTTGCCTTATATGGTATGAGGATATAGTTATGCCTTTTTAAGCAGATTTTATGCTTACTCCGTCGTGCACTCTTTGATGTTCATACTGGCTGAGAAGAATGCTTCTCTAGGAAAGGGAGCTAACCATGCGCGTCAACGACGCTACAACCAAATTAAACCATATTTGATTTCTTTTTGTTGAGCTCCTTTTAGGGAGCCAATAGTATGTAAAGATTCATTATTATACTCGTAGAAGCTGAGAAAATATATACTTAGGGATGAATTAAAATTGCGTTCGCCTTCCCACCAATAACCACTACGAACGCCATCATTCTTAAGCCCAATCTATGACCTCAAGAACTCACCCAAGAAGATGAAGCGACTTCGAACAAACCAAGTTGCTCAAGTTATCAAGCCAGCCATGGTCATATGCATTGTCGAGGAGATGATCAGTTCCAATATAAGCTGACCCCGGAAGGGCAGGAAGAGCAGCCGGCTGTGATACCGACCCGAGAGACTTAGACGTCACCCGTGGCCCATTAACAGTAACACCAACTGCAACAGCCACGGCAAGCACCAGATGGGGAGAATGAGAAGGCCTATCTGTTCACGACCACGGCTCTATCTCATGCGTATGACAGGGCCGTCTAGGCTACTTTCTAAGTCGCTAGGGGAAATTTGGATGTTGATTTCGTGTATTAGGCTTATAGACTGTTGTACCAGCCATACAAATGAGTCTAGAGTCCCTAAGCAATGGCGTGTATTAGCAAAGTAAATAGGAGTCAGATAGCGAGGCTCAGCTAGACTCTGGACCGGGTTCATGCTTGCCATTTCTGCTTTTGTCTTCGGAAATGGTACTTCTGTCTTTGCAAGTGGTTTTTGGACATGGTGTAGGGTTGTGGCCATGGACCAAATTACAGCCCACTTCAAATCCACATCTAAAACAAGAGCACTCTTCGATAAGTCTTCAGTGGAATTGTATCATTACTTCTAAAGTATACATCTATAGCTTGCTCTTGCCAACACCCCAGACTTCCGCGCCGGGATTATTTATGTTCTTGCCTACAGTGCCGTCGTGGACGTAAAGGCTTTGGGTCGACTTCATAGTTTCCAGTGCGTCACGTTCTATTCTTGTAAGAAGCTCATTACAGGTAGGGATGTCATGGATGAGGCCGATCACCTGGCCTGCAGTCCATACCTAATAAAGTCAGCGTGACTGAAGTAAACGTTATAAGGCACCATGTCAAGAGCACACTTACACCAAAGTCCTTATCACCATTCAGAAACACTTGGCGACCACGCTTGCCACTAACGTACTGCGCAACTTCCTCGAACTTGCCAGTAGGGCTCTCCTTCTCAACCTTGACCGCTGCTTTGGCAACATTGTTTGCGAAGAGACGTGTCGTATTCTTCCACCTTCGTAGCACCAATTCAGTGTCTGTTTCTTGGGCATCTACGATGGCCTGCTTAATGTTCTGGTGGATGGGTGCTTCAACTGTGCACATAAAGCGGGTTCCCATGTTAATACCGCAAGCACCTAATGCAAGGGCCGCAGCAAGGCCCTGGCCATCTGCGAATCCTCCCGATGCAATAAAGGGTACACCCAGAGACTGACGAGCCCTACTTAGCAGGATGAAGTTGGTGATGTCCGTCTCGCCCACATGTCCGGCGCACTCAAAGCCATCAATGGACAAAAAGTCTACACCTAGCTTTACCGCAGACTGTGCATGCCTAATTGTGGTACACTTATGCAATATAGTTGTGCCTGCCGCCTTGAGTTTCTTGATTACCGGCCCTGGGCTGTTCCCGGCTGTCTCGACGATCTTGATGCCTTCGTCGATAATGACCTGGGCGTAAGCCCCATAGTCCGGCGGTACGAGGGAAGGTAGGAGCGTCAAGTTTACGCCGAAAGGGTTCTTGGTCATCTGACGACAGCGGCGAATTTCTTTTCGGAGGTCTTCGGGCGTTGGCTGCGTAAGTGCTGTCAACTGTGTCCCGGTTAGCTACGGTTTCTGTGTTTCTTCAGCTGTATCATACTATGCCCAAGCCTCCAGCATTGCTAACTGCGCTGGCCAACTCTGCATACCCAACCCACTGCATACCGCCCTGTACCACAGGCACTGCCTGTGCGTTAGTGGATTTCCATCATGCGCTTTCATATGTACATACCTTTGATGCCGAGGGCCCGCGTCAGTTCGGTGTTGAAAGGCATTTTGCAAAACAGACTGGTAACACGAAGGAGTATTCGAGCTCGAGGGTGAAAGTAGGATGATAAAAAGAAAGAGGCGTCCGGACTACTTGAAGAATTGACAGCTGATCGTTGCACGTTACATGGCTGAAGGAAGTCCGGGGTTGATGTGGAGAGGCACGGAGGGTGCTAAGCGCGAACCGCGAACCGAGGTAAATCGCCGAATCAAGCAAGCGTCGGAGAGTAATCCTGTGACCGGCATGATTCGGTGGAAATGAGTCGTTCAACCTCGAGTCCGTGAGCGCGAAGTCATTTCCTGCAGCGGTTTACCGACTGCGGGATTTGCCGATTCGTTTCGTGAGAGTTTGCTGCATGGCTGATTCATCGCCCAAGCTTGCCACCAGCCAAATGCTTCATTGATGATCTTGTCTCTGTGTGAATAAACCATTACGATTTGCTGCCAACGTTCATCAGGAAGGGCGCTGTTCTCATATCTATGCTGTCAATAGCAAGATTTCATCGAGCCACATACGCCTTACGGCTACGTGTCAAGCATACCGATTCTTCTAGGAAGATATGAAGCTCGCTTCTGTGCTGGTAGTCAGTATATATACCTGGCTTAAATATCACTCCCTCCTTACGTCTCTCTGATACAATAACAATCAGCTAAGCTCAAACCTCTGGGGAAAACCCCGTTTCTGAAATCATACGGTTCACCATCAAGATGAGTCCCACTAATCGTGACCTTCCTAACAATTCGCACAATCTTGCGCATCCATTAGAGCCCGATGACCTACGCAGAATTCGTACTAAAGAGCTTCGGCTATTGTTTTGGGATACTGAGGCTTGCATGGAAGAGGGCACACTTGGCGACAATACAGAATTGGAGATGCTCAGGTCTGTCCAGGAAATTGAATTTGAATTACTTCGACGTTGTCGATGCAGAGGAGATGAACCCACGCCTAATACAGATCTCACCGAGCTTAGTCCAGGTAATGATGCTTACATTTTAAATCACCCACTTGACTTGCCAGAACTTCACTCGCTTCTGGATCAGATGTCGAGCAGGGAAATGGAGCAGTTGTTCTGGGATACAGAAGAATGTAGGGAGCGCCATATCTTTGGACGCGACAATAAGGAGACGGATTTATTCCGTACCTCTGGAGAGCTGGAGTATCGCTTGATCCAGCGCGGTGTACGAATTCGGATGCCTGACGGATGGTTTGGTCAGGCCGGTGAGCGAAGAAACGATCTGCATCACACGTATCAGCAGTACGGACTTTTAACTATATATCATCCCGCAGGCATTAGAATTTGGGGAAGTATAGCGAGCACTTGGGACAGAGCTGTACTCGGTAGTAACGGAATCATGCGAGGACGTTGGAGGAATCATGCAATAGATCTTGCAAGCATGGGGCTAAAAACACCGTCTCTTGACCCAGAGGGAAACGAGTGGTTGCACCAGCTTGAATCAGAGGATGAAGACTTCGCAGGAGAAACAAAATCTAATCGAGGGCGAGTCGATGGTCGTCAAATTAGGTCGCGAAAGCAGCGCGAAAGGGCAGCAGGGTTTCTGTGATGAGTACACACTCAACGCCGGCAATCTTGTTGCGCGAAGCGTTAGTGAATAGGATAATCCAGGGCGACCTTCCTGTCTTCTGAGATGCTATTTCATAATGCATTTCTAGTGTCACTGAGGTACTAACTTTAGCATACGCTTGGTAGTGAAAGGATGTATACAGGTGGAGTGATCAATGATCTGCTGTTGTTTCGGTATGACCTTTATGCTAACAAATCTGAAACTCAGCAGAGCCTTTCCATAATCAGAGAGGACTTTTGTGTTATGGTTCAAGAATTCACCCAGAAAGCATGACTTAGCCTAAGTACAAAAAAATGAGTTTGCTCAGACCAGCATGCCTTCGGGCAAATTAGCAATCAGGTACTATAGAAGGGATATGAACAAGATTGTAAGGGAACACGTTCCAACTCCAATAATGCTCTGTTCGGAGTTTTCTAACTCTAAGATGCACTTAACACAACAGCTGACTCCGTATCTGTGGCATTGCGATTAGCCTTCAAATCCATTAAATTATAACTATGGGCCCAGGTACCTGTTGAGTACATGGCTCCCACATTCAAAGCCGATAAAACTACCGAACTAAGGTGGAGAGACCAGGGATAGTTATCCCTGTGTTAAATTCCAGTCTCTGTCGCCAACGGCGCCATGATACCGACGTAACAAGTCAAGAAACTACAATAGACAACCCTAAGTGTTTTGAACAGAAGCAGCGTTTTCATCTACCGAGAATGTCGATAAGCCGCAGCATCCAAGTAATGCGAAAAATTAAGCTAATGAAAACACGTGGACATCCTTGTATCATTGTGTTTCATTCGCCAGGACCAAAAGAAAGCCGGTCGAAGATCCCTCCCATCAGGCGTTGCCAAGACTGGGGTATGAACCGGCGGAAGATTTATCCCTTGTGTGTCCGCCAAGATGCTAGGAGCAACTGGTGGAACAATGCCTCCCTTCTTCTTCTAGAAGTTTGTCGTAGAGCGCTTTCCAATGAAATTTTTGTAAGTTTTGGAATTCGGCAAAGCTCTTCGGCAAATCTCCGTACTAATATCAGTCCTGACAGCCGAGAGACCTCGGGATCATAAAATCGAAACGCAGATCAAAGGGGGAAACCTCGAGTATGATCTGTAATGGCCGGTTGAGGTAGTATACACGGTAACTGAGGGGTCATACTCTCCAGAAATGATAGATGGAAAATCATGACAAAAATAAACATTCTTGAGGCACTTCTATCATATTTAAAACCCGAATTGTGCTCGCAACTATATCAATCTACACATCTTGAAATATCCAGCTGAAAGTTGTTCTATCTTCACAACATGTTCTTCTCGTCCCATTTTCTTGCACTCGGTGCCATTTTCTTTCTTACACTTTTCAACAACGTACACGCTGCCACTGCCGGCTGTGGAAAGACCCCTACATTAACTAGTGGAACTAAGACTGTAACAGTGAATGGAAAGCAACGCCGCTGGATTATTCGGCTTCCCGATGGCTACAACAACACACAGCCTTACCGCCTGATCTTTGGGCTCCACTGGCGAGATGCCGACATGACTTCTGTTGATGGAGGTTCCGCACCATACTATGGCCTTAAAGCACTTGCAAAAAACAGCGCCATCTTCGTCGCCCCAGATGGATTGAACAAAGGATGGGCCAACTCAGGGGGCGAGGATATTACGTTCATAGACACAATCCGCCAACAGATCGAGAACGACTTATGCGTCAACGAAAAGCTTCGTTTCTCCCTAGGTTTCTCTTACGGTGGTGCCATGAGCTATAGCCTGGCTTGTAGCAAAGCCAAGGATTTCCGCGCCATTGCTGTACTCTCAGGCGCACTTCTGTCTGGTTGCTCCGGGGGCAACGATCCTATTGCATTCTACGGCCAGCACGGTGTGAGGGATAGTGTTCTACCTATCTCGATGGGCAGAGATATACGAGACCGCTTCGTCAAGAACAATGGATGCCAAAGTATGCAAGCAAGAGAACCAGGCCAGAACAGCCGGCAACACATTATGAATGTATATCAAAACTGCAAATCTGAATATCCAACCCAATGGACCGCATTCGATGCGGATCATGTTGCCCTACCGGGTGACAATGGTGGAGATGCTGGAACAAATAGCTTTACGCCAGGAGATGTTTGGAAATTTTTCTCTCAATTTCAGTGAGATATGTACATAGTTTAAAGTAAAGACTTGAAATGGAAAGTGTTGTCTACATAAGATCGGCACGCCCATTTGTGTATGATACTTTTGGTACAAGCTACGACTGGAGTTTATATATCTACAGGCGGACAGTGTCAGGAGAATAAGTGACAATATAGGTGACGTGACAGCCGATGATCATGGCATTGCAAGCAACTAACAATTAGGGCATAAAGGAAGTATATTTGCGGTTCGAAAAACGAAGGGCAATGTGTGTACAATCATGCATAACGGTAGAGGGTCGTGTTGTAAAGTTCCACCGCTTCGTTGATGCCTCGACACCACCACTCAATAGCCTTCTATTGATTAGGCATAGTCTCAATGATCTTGTACTACTGCCTAAGGAGGGGTCGGCCACTTGTCAAGCACAGTTTCAGTGCCCGTCAACGTAAAGTTCACCCTTGCTTGTACTGGTTCATCAAGCAGGATTTCATAGTTTCCAGGATAGATCACAGTGTTACCATTCGCATCGTGGCGTGCCACGTTACCCAATGTCCATGAAAGTGATGCGCTCGCTGTAGTTCCAGCTGCAATATCGCGGAGGCGTTTGTATGATACAAGCGTCTTGATAGGATAAGGAGCTGGGCCATTTGTGCTTTTGATGAAAGCAAGCGCGGCAAAATCAGAAGTACGGTTGCCCGTATTGCTGACCTTGACTGTGAGGTCTGGAAGTGGGCAGTTGTCCTTATATGCGCTTGTGCAGTTGCTAAGCAGACTCTGAATTGAAAAGCTGGGTCCAAACGAATCGGCAGAGACTTTGAAAGAAGTGAAGTGAAGACCATAGCCGAATGACTGAATCGGAGTGGGATACCACCTGTAGGTACGGCCTGGATTAGAACCGGAAGGCCGAAGGGCCATATCCGTCATTGCTAGGTTGGTGTAGTTTGTCGGGTATTGAGTAACAGGAAGACGACCAGCGACCGACTTAGCTCCTGAGATGATATCAAGAACTCCAGAACCTCCGTCTTGACCCGGCCAGCTAGCCCACAGAATTGAATTGACACCTTTGTTTGACAGCAATGGAGTGTTATCCAGCATATCACCCATTTGGACGATCACAAGTGGTTTTCCTAAGCCAGCAAGCTTGTTAATAAGAGTAACTTGGGCCTCTGGCCACGCAACGCTGAGACGGTCCTTGCCTTCGGCAGCAGCTGAAGTGTCTTGACCCCCAAAGTAAATAATATAATCCGAGCCACCTGCAGCATTCAGGGCATTTGTAGTCCAGGTATCGCTCGCAGAGTTAGCTTGAAGGATTGGCCCGGTAGCACTCTTGACTGAGAGACCCAGCTGTTGAGCAGCATATACAGGGGTACGGAGATAAGGAGCTGGGCCGCTATAGCCACCACGAAGTTTGCTTGAGTCGTTCGCCCAGAACCCGATCATGGCAACTTTCGAGCCGGATTTCAGGGTAAGTGGAAGCGTCTTGTCATTCTTGAGCATAACAATACCGTCTGAAACAGCTTGACGTGCCAACTTTTGGGCCTCTGGAGTGTTAACATTCGAGGCACCAAGTTTGGCATAGACTGCAGATGAGCCATCGAAGTAGCCTGCTTTGATGATGCCACGATAGATGCGAACCAAAGCCCTGTCTACAATGGTCTCATTCAGCGCCTTACTATTCCAGGCGCCTGAAATATCAGAAGATCCAGAGTATTCGCAACTGGTATCCATGCCGTTGTTGAATGCGAGTGCGGTACCGGCTGCATTCGAGGACGCATACTTATGGTTTTGCCAGATATCTAAGACAGCTTCGCAATCACTGGTAATGTAGTTATTTTCTTGCCACTTCCAGTGATCTCGGAGGATTGTGTTCATGAGAAAACTGTTGGCACATGCTGGGACACCGTTGACACTGTTGTAGGAGCACATGAACGATCCAACCTGAGAGTCTCTAGCGCATTGCTGGAAGGGCTGAAGATAGTACTCGGCCAGGTCTGTTGGAAAATGATCAGTAATTCATCAACGAATGACTTTTTGCACTCAAACAAACCTTGCTGAGATATTTTAGCGTCGAAGTTATGACGATTTGTTCCCTTCCAATCCTCCAAATCATTTGCAGCATAATGTTTGCATGTTGCCACGATACGGCGCTCCTTTGGGTCTGTGCCTTCAAGACCTAGAAGAAGGTGCTTTACATAGCCCTTGAGGCGGAAAGCGTCTTCTCCAGGTGTCTCTGAGCCTCGACCCCATCGTGGATCCTTGTACGGGTTGATGTTTGGGGTCCAGAAATCGAAGGGTGCTTTACCCCCGTTTCCGAATGCTCTTGCTTCCGTACCAATTATCGTAGCTACCTGCTCAATGAGATTGTCATCGAAAGCAGCTGACATAAGTATTGGCATTGGAAATGACGTGGCCGTTTTGAAGTCCCCAGAGAAATCAATTCCGGGCGCACCAGCCACGCCGTGAAGAGCTTCACCCCACCAATTATACGCCGGAAGTCCAAGACGCGAGACACCCGGAGACTTGCTATACATTTTCTTAGTTACATAGGTTGGATTGGTCCTCGTTACATACCTGACAAGATTTGCAAGCTTCTCTTGTTGTGTCATAGCTGCCACGAGCGCTTTCGCGCGATCCAATGGTGTGGCCTTAACATCGCAGATTTTGTTCGATTTCAGTGGGCCATTCACGCAATCTGGTCCTACAGCAATAACTGCAGGTGCCAGAGATACCACGGTGGCGAAAGTGATTGCCGAAAGCAGAACCATCTTAGACAAAAGGGTCTACGAAGAACGCCTGAAGGTTAGTTCAGTTGCAGCAGTGTTTAAGTACTGCTTCGTAACGTCGCTAGTGAGCCCCTCCGCTTAGAATCGATCTATATTATTCTAGAAACCATTGGACTTCTATTAGTGGGACTTGAGAGGGGTTTAATCTGTGAAGATGTAGTGTATGCAGGCACACAAGATCTTCCTCCTAGGAACGGCCAACAAAAATGGCAAGGGTTTCTTCATTGGCTGGTAACTAGGCAGGGGTTTTGAACTCGGTTTTTCGCACCGTCCTGCACGATCTGGACATTACCCGGCCAGAAGCCCTCGGCCCATTTGACCATAGAAAGAGCGGGGTTTCCTTAATAAGTCGAGGTCGATGGATGTTTAGTTTTGCTGAAAATCAAGACCTAAGTTATCTTCGATGCTCGGGCGGCCGTTCCTGATCTCCTGCAGAGAAAATATTTCGGTTCTTTTAAGAATCGCAGAAAATCACACATTGTTGGTCGTCGAAGGCCCTAGTTGCGGTCTCCCCAAACAATTTGCCTCTCATTGTCAATTTAACGCTGTTTATTTTGAGCCTAATATCCGGAACTGTCAGGTAACTCAAGATTCGGGCTATATCTGCTTAGAGCTATGGGAAATCGCTTACGAGCAATACTGTGTTTTGATGTTCTCGCGCTAAACCGTAGTGAAACCTCGTCGATATGAGATTCACATTAGTGCTATTCGAAGGAACATTGAGTGCCAGATAACGGTATCGTGTTTGAAGGTTGCGCGCTGCTCATCTCAATTTTGGGAGTGTTCCTACCACCGGTTATTATATTCAAGCACCCTTGACTGTTAACCGTGTATACAATATTGTATTCTTACGCGAAAGAGTAGAGTATTTAAAACAGTAATCCTAGGGAACTTTGGTGGGATAGATTTTCAAAAGGCAGCAATTACCCATAGAGGTTCAGGTTATGCTTTTGCTAAAAGCCTATCACATGTCACCAACCATTTTGCAAACACACAAGCAAGCAATAGACCAGTGCGTAGTAGGCGCTGTACCGATTCTATGAGCCCATGATTCATGGATATCGCTGATCTTTAAATATGACACTGTGATTAGGCACTTCAGGTTGCCTTCTCCTGTGAAATGGAAGAATTCGGATAGATCAGCATTCTGAGCACCTTTAGCAGGTGCTATGGGAGCCCTTCTATTGCAGTCGCTAAATTTTCTCATTTGTGGCCTTTTGGTTTCCGCATGTGGCCTTCCCTGGACCGGAGCAGCCATCTAATCTCAACGCTCTACCTCGACACCTGGTCTATATACCACCAAGATGCGACGCTGCTGATGAAAATTTGTCATGTAAATACTGTTAGTACAGGAGAAATAGACCGAACTGGTGCATCCTTAAAGATAGTCTGGCTACGCATAACGCCTAGGTGCCTCAATCTTTTAGACCACCCTCTGGTTCTTGTGACGTCATGCTCCGATAAAAGCCTTGAAGGTAATGTGGACGTCTGACTCGGCCTTGAAAGTATGACGCTAGAGTCTAATGGTATCAATATCAACTCGCAAGAATTACCTAAATGTCCCTATAGCAGGTCAAGAACCAACCTTGTACTACGAGTCGGAGAAACAAAATCCGAGCGGGGGAATGTCTGGTTCCCACAGGTAGTAAGGCGAGATGACTATACTGGCATGTTCCATCTCAACACCAGGTCTGCCGATGAGGGGTTGGGGTTCTTTCGTTTTCTATATGTGGTCCTCCCAGAACAAGCCGCTTATTTGCTGTCGTTTTCCCACGCCGGGATTGGCGAGAACAATATGTGAAACAAAAAGCATCGACTAAGTGGGTATTTCAGGAACTTGGTAGATAGAAGGTTCATCGACCGGTCAACAGTTGATGTAGAATTTGGTTTTCTTTCCCATCGCCATGGTATTCAGTGACTTGGCATACAAGTGACCAACAAGGCCGGCTCCATGTGACTCAACTCCTGCTGGCAATGGAGCGTTGAATTGGTACAGAGGTACGAGGACCTGGGTCTCGATTTCTGCATTAGGGCGGGGTGCCACAGTGGCCATCTGGGCAGGCACGAGTGTGGACTGGCGGTGCCCTTATTATAAACGTACCTGTGTACAGTTTTCGCCTGTCACTTCTTTGGCTCGCAACCTGAAAATATAGTTATCACCACCTGTGACAGCAGCCCGATCGTACTGCGAGCTCATGCAAACTCGTGCACCATTGCGAAGATGTCTAGTCACGGTGTGCCGCCAAGCCAGGAAGACTTCTTTTATCCGAGATCGGATCAGCTCGGATCTGATAACTTCGATCAGATAACGGATCATCACTACTCGTCATATTACGAATACCAGATGTCTCACGACAACAACAGCGGTCTCTCAGGGCGTTCGTCGTTCGACAACGACTCTGGCGACAGCATATTTAGCCCAGTTTCCAGCACCTCGCCCTCGGCCGCCCCAGCACGGCCTCCTTCGTTGCGTCCATCTTTCCCCCGTGAGTCTCCGATCTGTCATGTCCCGCTGCGACAGATAGAGTTAACAGATGGCCAGCCATCGTGCCCTCGTTAAGCCCCGCGCCCATTCCTACCACCACGGCGCCAGATTCTTCCACCGACCCCGCCACTGCGGGGGTCGGCCCACTGACCGGGCAGTATGCTATACCTCCACGCCCTAAGCCAGGTCGCAAGCCAGCCACAGATGAACCAGCCAACAAGCGCAAGGCTCAGAATCGCCAGTCGCAGCGAAATTTTCGCCTCAGGAAGCAACAGAAGACCGAGGAGCTGGAGGCTAGAATTGCCGCGGATGAAAAGAGGCACTGCGAACAGTTGAGAGAGAAGGAAATTGAGATCCAGAAGCTGAACGAATCAAATGCCCGCCTCCAGGAAATATTGAAGGGCGCCCAGGCGCAAAGCGCCAGCCTCCAGGCGCAAGTCAGCAGTGTCTCACAAGAGCGCGACTATTTCTCACGAGAACGCGACTATTGGAAGAACAAGTTCGAACAGCTCGAGTCCCAATCTCAACTTTCTGCTTTCGACCAGCATCGACAATACGAACAAGATTTCACAACGAGGCATACCTCATTTTCTCTTGACGGGATTTCTGGCTCGCACCGGGAGTCGCCAACCCGTGAAACTGTCGCCCACATCCTTCAGACGCTGCACGGCGGGCAGACCATGAGCGGACTGCCCATGAGTGGACAGATGATGAATGGGCGGACCGTAACAGGACAGGCCGTGGACGGAGGATGTGGAAATTGTGAGGCTGGAGGAAAGTGTGCCTGCGTGGACGAACTTACCCAAATTCCGGGACCCTAGATAAGAGGGCATACTTATCCTAAGAACTTACTTGGAAAGAGGCCGAACGCCCTCTTTGTAAGAAAACTATCATTCCTAGAGTAAACGCCTACTCAAGAGGATCATGCCTCTTATATTCGGCCTCATATAGAAGGCTGAAAAGATTTTCGGACAGGACAAGAGCAAAGAAGTCTGATTTTGGACTGTTGCCTATGGAGCATGGAGTGTTGCGGGCCGTTCAGCGGAGGCGTTGGTATGGATCGAATGATACGATACCCACGTAGCACGGTGATTTGATGAAACACTCCAATGAAGAAAAAAGTTACTTATTCTTGAAAAAAAATAAACAAAAGGTGAATATGAATGACATGGAAGATCAAGTATAAAAAGAAGGCAAGCTTCCAGGCAGAAATCGACGAGAAGAGGAACCACAATAGTATGGAAACCACGGTGCTTGAATACATTCCAAGGATACTGCGGTGGAACGCTTTCTTATCTAGCTTTCTCGCGCATGTATTGATGTCATTCAATAGTTTGCTGCCACGGTGAATTTGAGCATCATGATAGTTATTCAAGACTCCAATTTTCTAGCGGAGCCTCTGCTTAGATCAAGATGCGCTGTGTTGATTACTACTATCGAACGATGTGGTTCTGACCAAGTTCAACGCCATCTAGAGCGGCCATTTGAACCAAAGCAAATCAGTGAATCACCTATATACAGTCAAAAGTCCGTTGAGGTCTTCTCCCGTTTGTAGGCAGCAAGTCAATGCAGACAGTCCCTCATTGGCGAAGAAAGCTGATGGAACTAATGTATTACGCTTCCTAATACTGTTAAGCCACGACGATACCAGCGAGTTTCTTCTGCTATTCATATCTCCACTCCAGTAACTTCCAAGCGCAACCCGACCTTGTGCACGCAGTGCCTTAGCCGATGAATCTGCTTTTAGCAAAGGCCTAAGGACAAGAGCGTGCTTCCTCTCGCACATGCTCTTCTGATGCATGGACGCTGCATCGGGACGGAAAGTGGAGAGATGTGCGCACACTGCCTTCTTGCTTTGCCGGGCGTGGGCGCGTTCCTTGGTTCACCAGGTTTCGTGGGGCCGGTGGTACAGCGCAAAGCGGGCGGATGGAGATGCCTCGGAGATGGTGGGCTGAGAGTGGGCTGATGCGGGGCTCCGACTTTCCTGCGGAGCTCTCAAACTTGGGCAGAAAGCAGGTCGTTATCAGATGATCTGATATTAGTGGGGTACCGCTAATATTGGCAACTGCGGGATCGGGCTTGGCTTGGAAGGGGGTATATCAGCTGATCGAGGGGGGTCGAGCAGCTCATGGCAGAGGTCGTTGGGAGTCGAAGAGACGCATCATTGGTGCTGGGCACGCTTATCAAGTGCGAGTTACGAGTCACAGAAAACTTGCTTCATTATGGAGAACAGTTGGGAAAAACATGGTTTCGGGGAATCCGGTGCTATCAATCCATCGCTATTGCTTACCCGAAACCATCAACGATTTCCACATTGATATCCATTTTGATAAACTGCATCAATGAAGAGTATCTGAGTTATAATCTCTTCTGCTTAACGCACAAAATACTTCGCGAAAGTGAAGAAGTAAGAAAGAAAACACTAGATACAATTACAGGAGGTCCTTTATTACTCATCCCCCCCCCACCACCACCACTCTGTTATTTTAATTTATAGCCCTTTGTGAGGATGTATAGGAAGGCAAGCATCGTATACGACTTTCTATTTTACTGACGATACGCGTGCATCCTCGCGATCTGCCACATTTTCATGTTCGCGAGAGTCCTCCCAAGCTGCCCGCGATTAGCGCCGAGCGCTAGTCTCTACCAGCCGCGGCTTCCTCGCTTGGGCCTCGAGATTCAATAATAGCTAGCCCTACGCCTCCTTCCACGCCCCACTCAGATCCGGATCAATCGACACAACGCATATTGCCAAGGCATAGGGCTCACAGACTACCATGGGACGAGGGAAGCTCATCGTGTTCGAAGGCCTCGATCGCGCGGGAAAATCCACCCAGTGCGAGATGTTGGTGGGAGCACTCGAGCGGGATGGGGTGAAGGTGAGGCATTTGCGGTTTCCGGGTACGTTGTAAAGTTTTTAATCAATTTTTTTTTCCAATAAAGATGGTCCCTCGGATGTGATTACGGGGGCTTGTTGTAGCATGGAATTTGTTGAGTTGGATTGCTGACGTGGTAAAGATAGGTCGACTCCGATAGGGCAGATGATCAACAGTTACTTGAGTGGACAAAGCGAGCAGGAAGATCACGTTATCCATTTGTTATTTTCTGCGAACCGCTGGGAGGCAGCGTAAGTCTCCTGTGCCCAGTTCATAAGATACATCTTAAGCGGGCTGGATACGATGCTGACAGAACGATAGTGCATCTATCCAAAAAAGCCTTGCTGAAGGCACAACAGTCGTAATAGATCGATATTATTACTCAGGCTGCGTCTATAGCGCTGCCAAAGAAAACCCTTCTTTATCGCTCGCCTGGTCACGACACCCAGAGGTCGGGCTCCCCCGTCCGGATCTCTGCCTTTTTCTTGACATTTCGACCGAAGATGCCGCACAGAGGGGTGGCTTTGGGACGGAGAAGTATGAGAAGAAAGAGCTGCAGGACCGAGTGAGGGATCTATTTGGTGTCATGATGGAGAGCCAAGAGAAGGGGGATTTTGTTCGCATCGATGCGGGCAGAAGTCTGGAGGAGGTGCAGCAGAGCATTCGGGTGGAGGTGGATAAGGCGAGCCAGGAAATTGATAACAATCAGTTGCCGCTCAGATTTGTAGAATCCTGGTAGTCTGGTAAAAATTCATTCTCCTTCAACGATGCCCTCCATCCATGTCTCTTCCAGGTCTTCATCTTCCTCACCCAACTCTTGCGGGACTGCTGTCTCTGACTCAGAAATGCTACCCGCGTTCCTTTTCCGTTTGGGTTTGAACATGGCTTCGATTTCCTTCTGTCCACGCATACGCAAGCTCAATTCCTTCATTAGCGTTGACCATTTCAGCGGAGTGCAGCAACCAGCACATGTACCTTCAACTGGTAGCAGAGAACCTCGGCTGCCTTCCTCTGCAAGGAATCGGCCAGATAGGCACTGTACGTGACATAGAGTGCGACATGATTCTACAGGACATATGACAACCAAGGCACAGGCGGTGTCTGCCTTGTCGCAGCAAATAGCACAGCGTGGCACACTGCACTCTTCAAGCAATGATTTCGTCTTCTCAACGTGGGACCTACAGTCTTCGTATGCTACAGGTATCGCTCGAATGATGTCCGGGATTGTGAAAGTAAGGTCGACAGCAGACGCACCAGTAGTCGGTGCTGGAGGGTCTACTGGCGTTAATCGAACTGTGAGATTCCCTCGCAGCTTCGGTACCATTTTCGCGCTATGCTTTTCCCAGGCTGCAAACACATCTGGTGAGAAGAAGCGGATATGCAGGGGCCATCTCTCGAAGCTCTTCACTCCCAAGAGATGATGCAAGTTCTTCAAGCGGGCTTCGAGAGACACGGGTGGTCTTCTCTTTCTGCTGGGTGATGCTTTCTTCTTATGGAGGCTCTCGGCCCTCGCATCTCGGGCGTCTTTGTCAATGCGCCTGGTCGTATCGGGATGTTGCCAAGCCCATTCGAACTGCAAGGCTGCGTATTTGGACGGGAAGCCAGCAACAATGCAGGTCATCTCCCATGGACGCTTCCCCTGGATCGAGGTCCGCTTTGCGCCGCCCTTGGTGAAGCCATTGTGCTGGCCTAGGCGACGGGCAGGGTTGGGAGTGCTGCCGATGTAGTAGGATTTGCGGTTCTTGGAGCGCAGCAAGTAGCAGCAATAGAAGGCCGGGATAGGCTTCTCGAGATCCAACTTCATTGTCGAGTTGGATGGACGTAGATGGGGAGCAGAAGCAAACAAACAACAAAAATGAAGTCGGAGGCCGTCGGGAGGGCGGTACGTGATTGGCTGGGTTTCATGCTTGAAGCGCGGCAAGGCGATCCCGAAGCGGCACCCTTGCATCGCCCAACGTCAACTGCTGGCGGCATGCTGAGCACATTGCACACGCTGCCCGTCTTCTTGGTCGTCGGATACGATGCGGGACGCGCTGCTGTGGTTGACTATGGTTGACGGCTGGCGCTGTATACTCTGTGCACGAGTGCGGCGGCGCGAACACGAGCTGCACGGCTGGGTAGTGCTCCGATGCAGCATCGCTCCCAGCGCGAGCAGGAAACAGGAAATGCGCCGGGCAGATGCATTGTTGCTCAGGCTCGCAGCAAAAAGCTTGCAGGACGGCGGCGGCGGTAGCGTAGGGAGGGGCGTGGGACAGCGTTTGGAATTCGCCTCCCCCCGTGATGTAGCTCTCAGCACCGCGGCCATGGCATGCGATGCGAGCAGGTGGCCCGATATCAGCACGGCGCTGCGGTCGTCTGCCGCCCAGGCGCCGGTGCAGAGGGAGAGCAAAAGCGGCTGCACGCCAGACGCACCCTGATGCTGTTTCGAGCTTCTTTGTCGGCGTAGGGTGCTCCTGGGGCACTGTGTGGTTCAGAAGGGCTTAGCGTAACCAAGGACTTGTGCATGGTTGCTGAACGCTGCCGTCTGCGTGCCCACTTACAACTTCTCGGCCACTCTCCATCAATCCTCCTCTACACCACCGACCTCCCCCAGGACCACGAATACGCTGCACCCCGACCTCTGCCCGCCCCGTCCGTGTGCGCCGACCCGGGACACCATCCACACGCTCCTTTTGTCTTCCATCTGCTGTCTCCCGTCCACCATCTGTCGGTTCTGCCCAGCGCACCGTCTTATGCCTTCCCTGGGCACTGCCGTGTAGCCTCCGCACCTGCACCTTTCGCCTCAAAAACCCCGTCGCAGTTCGGATTGTGTCTTCAAATTCGTTATAAACCCATCGTCCGAGCCGGAAGAGGGTTGCGCTGGGTGTAGCAGCGAGGCATGGTCGATTTCATACCCCCGGCCGGCCTGCCGACGGGCGCAACCATGACCACCTTCCGGGTCGCAGGAATTAATGGAGGCCCCTCGGTACCTAAGACAAGGATGGGCGCTGCGCCGATGCCTTCTATGAATGCTGCGCCGCCTGCCACCAGTAGTGGAATTCCTCTCAGTGCTCGCAAAGCACAGGCACTGGATCTTGCGACGGTGGAGCGCAGAGGCCAGGGCCTGTCGAACAATACGCCTCCAAAACCCAATCGCATGTTTGATCTCCAGGAAGCACCCACATACCGACCCACTGCCGACGAGTTCAAAGACCCTTTACAGTACATTCAGAAGATACGCAACGAGGCACAGCGGTACGGTATTGCTAAGATCGTCCCACCTGATTCCTGGAACCCGCCCTTTGCAATAGACACTGAGCGCTTCCATTTTCGCACCCGCCGACAAGAGTTGAATTCGGTCGAGGGCGGCACCCGCGCCAACCTCAACTACCTTGATCAACTGGCCAAGTTCCACAAGCAGCATGGCAACAGTCTTACCCGTTTCCCTAGCGTCGATAAGAGACCGCTGGACCTTTACAAACTCAAAAAGGCCGTCGAGACGAGAGGCGGTTTTGAACGTGTCTGCAAGCAAAAGAAATGGGCCGAGATTGGACGCGACCTCGGCTATAGTGGCAAGATCATGTCTTCGCTGTCTACTTCTCTCAAAAATTCGTACCAAAAATGGCTCCACCCCTACGAAGAGTACCTGAGAGTCGTGAAGCCGGGCGTGCAGCAGATGCTCGAGAATGAGAATGGCGGACCTTACACCCCTTCGCCAGCCCCGTCACCGATGAAGAGATCAGCCCACGGTACGCCAAACGGCAATGCTCTCGACTCACCTGCCGTGCGAGCGTCTGCGGCGCTCAATGCATCCCTGCAAGGCGAGGCTGCGCCGACACCCCCTCCTCAAGAATTGCCACGACCTACTTCTGTCTCGTCAGGCTTCACAGCCGTAAACACAGGTGGTTTCACAGCGGTCAACTCACAAGCGGTGCCTCCCGCGGTGCCCATGCCCACAGCAGCATCGCCAACGCCAAACAGTTTCTCTGGCCCCAATGCGCCTAATGGTTACTCGCATAGCAATGCTGATTCACGAACTTCTACGCCATTGCGGAACGGCAGCCCTATGCTGTCAGCGCATAATACACCGGATTTACGGCCGTCAGCGCTGGGTCTGACTCCGCTTTCGAATGGGCAGGCTTTTAATCACCTTAAGCGAACTCTATCCCAGGACACCGAAGGCGGTATGAATGGCGACGCAGACGCAGCAAATGGACGACGAAGCAAGCGTCTAAAGAAAGGTAAGCGCATCCGATGCATGCAGTTACCTGCATCCGCCACTCGTTGTCAGACCAGGGTTGGCCTGTAGCGCAATCCTGGTTGGATCTCGGCATGGCTGATCAGTATCTGTATCGCTCATTGGCCGATCAATCGGGCTAACATTCGTTTTGTAGATACGGCGCCCACCGTGGCCGGTTCTCACATGACGCAGCCTCGCCAATCCACACCAGCTGGCCGCCCACTGTACCCGCGTGTTCGCGCTCTCGATGAGCGCCCCGGCGATGTAAGTGCTCTCCTTTTTCCATGTAATGCAACCTTCTAACCATCTTAATAGCGATGCGAGGCCTGCGGCACTGACAGTGACCCCTCCAACATTCTATTGTGCGACAGTTGCGATGTAGGCTACCATGGATATTGCCTGGAGCCTACCATCAAAGGAATACCCGAGTATGATTGGCATTGCCCCAAGTGTCTGGTCGGCACAGGAGAGTTTGGTTTCGAGGAAGGTGGCACATACTCCCTCAAACAATTCCAGGAGAGGGCGCACAACTTCAAGCAAGGCCACTTCGCCAACAAGATGCCATTCGATCCCGTCACTAACATGCCCAAACCGATAAGCGAAGATGACGTTGAGTGTGAATTCTGGAGACTTGTAGAGAGCATCACTGAGACTGTCGAGGTTGAGTACGGTGCTGACGTTCACTCCACAACTCACGGTAGCGGATTTCCCACTATCGAGCGCAATCCTCGTGACCCATATGCGACTGACCCTTGGAATCTAAATATCATGCCATACCACCCTGAGTCGCTCTTCCGTCACATTAAATCCGACATCTCCGGCATGACAGTTCCGTGGTTGTATGTTGGCATGGTGTTTTCGACCTTTTGCTGGCACAATGAAGATCATTACACGTACTCGGCAAACTATCAACACTTTGGCGCAACGAAGACTTGGTACGGTATTCCGGCCGAGGACGCGGAGAAGTTTGAACAAGCAATGCGCGATGCAGTACCGGAGCTTTTCGAAACCCAGCCCGACCTACTATTCCAACTGGTCACATTGCTGACGCCTGACCAGCTCAAGAAGGCAGGGGTAAGGGTATACGCACTTGATCAGCGAGCTGGCGAGTTTGTAATCACCTTCCCACAAGCCTACCATGCTGGTTTCAATCATGGATTCAACTTTAACGAAGCTGTCAACTTTGCTCCTTCTGATTGGGAACCATACGGCGAGTTTGGTGTACAGCGTCTTCAAGATTACCGTCGACAGCCATGCTTTTCGCATGACGAGCTCCTCCTCGCAGCTGCTTCCCGGAAAGACATAACCATTAAGACCGCGAAGTGGCTTGCCCCAGCATTGGAGCGAATGCGCGACCGTGAACTTAAAGTTCGAGCTGAATTTTTAGAAAAGCACAAGGTTTTCCATGGCCAAACGTGTAAAATCGACGGAAGCGGTGATGGTGAGGGGAAATGTGACATTGACCATATCTTTGACGACACAGATGTCCATGAAGACGAACTTCTTTGCAGCTTCTGCAAAACCTACGGTTATCTTTCACGTTTTCAGTGTCAGAATACGAAAAAGACCATGTGTCCCCGTCACGCTGGCTGGTACGAGTGCTGCCCAGGAAGCCTTGAAGGCGAACGGTACCTTGGTGCTAGAGGCGAGCACATTTTGGTCTACCGAATGGCCGACGATGTTCTTACTTCCGTTGTCCAAAAAATCGTTGACAAAGCTGGCACACCGGAAGCATGGGAAGCTAAACTGGATGCTTTACTCGACGACGGTCCAAAGCCCCAGCTCAAGGCCTTGCGCGCACTTCTACATGAAGGAGAGCGGATCGATTGGAAGCTGAATGGTCTTGCAGATTTGAAAGAGTTCGTAGACAAGTGTTCCGAGGTTGCTGAAGAAGCTCTAGGCTATACTATGCGCAAGCAGCAGGCTCGGCGTAAAAACGAACGTGGAGGGCGAGGTCGTGGCAAAGCTGCAGCAACAGCACCCGCAGCGAATGATGTCGAAGATAAAGAACGCGAATACCGCAAAATTGAGAGCATACAGAAGTTGCTCACCACTGCCAACAACCTTTGTTTTGAGAGTCCAGAGATCACAGCCCTGCGTGAGCGTTACGAGAGCATCTCAGAATTTCAGGCCAAAGCTCGCCTGGCTTTACAAGAATGCTCAAGAGGTCATAACCCTACTAAGCTGGACGAACTTCTTGAAGAAGGCAAAATCTTCAACGTCGATCTTCCAGAGTTGGACGAACTTGAAAAAGTTGTTGCGCAGATTAAATGGCTGGCTCTGGTCGCTGCTTGCAGAGTCAAGGCGCCAACGCTGAAAGACGTTACTGAGCTTATCGAACAAGGTCTCGAGCTCGGCATGCCAGATCACCACACCGAGATTCTGTATCTCCGAGACAAAAAGGGCCAAGGCGAGGTTTGGGAGGCCAAAGCCAAAGAGCTCATGTCTGTTGAAAATGTACACTATCAGCAGCTGGGCGCTTTATCGAAGCAAGCCACCACTATACCAGTTGTTCCGGAGACCCTTGCGATGGTTGATGCCATCTTGAAGAAGCAGCGCGATGCACAAGAGCTCATATTGTCGTTGTATGAGCGAAGCAGAAATCCTGACTTTCGCCAGCGACCAAAATACATGGAAGTACGGAACGCTATCGAAGCTCTAAGCGCACTCAACAGCAAACCTACAGGCACAATTGACCTCGAAAGGGAGCAGAAGCGACACGAAGATTGGATGCGGCGCGGCAAAAAGCTCTTTGGTAAAGCAAACGCACCACTGCACATTTTACATGCCCACATGAAGCAAGTTGACGAACGCAACATGTCGTGCTTCGACTTGTCCGACCAGCCTAGAATGCCGGTCGAACCATCGTCGAGAGCAAACACGCCTGAGGAAGAAGAAAACGTCAGCGGTTCTGGATCGAGTGCTAACGTCTTTTGCATCTGTCGTAAGCCTGAGGCTGGACTAATGATTGAATGTGAGCTCTGTCACGAGTGGTAAGTTATAATGTCTTCATAATATTTAAAAACACTGCTAACCAGGTAGGTACCACGGTAAATGTTTCAAGCTCGCTAGGGGCAAGGTTAAAGAAGACGATAAATATACATGTCCCATTTGCGACTACCGTGTCAAAATTCCCCGCGATGCCACTAGGCCAAAGCTCGAGGATCTCCAAACCTGGCAAGACGAGATACCTGGCTTACCGTTCCAACCAGAGGAAGAGGACACACTCAAATCAATCATTGATTATGGCACCAAGTTTCGGGAATACGTCGCTCAATACATCAATCCAGTTATGTCCAGCCCAGAAGAGCTCACAACACAGCGCTTCTATCTGCGGAAACTGGAGGGCGCCGAGATTCTTCTTTCCGACGAGATCAATTTCTTCCGTCAGGAATTGCACAAGTGGGCTCCGGTTGCTCCTGTACCCCCACCAATTCTCAATGTCTCCCTATCCACACGCAAACCGCGTCCAACCAAGCAACAGAAGCTCATGAGTCAGCTTGGAATTACTAATCCAGACGATTTGCCGCCTCATCTGAGGACGAAGAACCACCAGTTCAAGCAACGCAAGTCATTGGACCCTACCAAGCCCCAGAGCTTGCAACCCGCTCCGGAGCCGTCACACACTCCGCCTGGCGAACCCCCAAGTTCTCGTCGTAGTTTTGGTGAGAACGACTATTTCAACACCACCGCCAGCACCGCATACAACAATTCTCCAACATTTGCGACAAATGCGCCCCTCTTTAGCGCCGGTTCAATCCCACCCATCAATCCTGGTCTGTTCGAAACCAGTGGACAAGGTCCTACTAGTCCGATGCAGGATGTATTCAAAAGCTCTGGTAGCGGCCAGGAGATGTTCAGCGAAATGATGGAAGCTGGCGGTGGCCAAGCAGAAGAAGCACTCGCCGTTACAGAAGGCAACAACTACATGGATTAGGAAGCCTTGTAGTATGCCCATGTAGGGTAACTTCACAACATCATCTTACTATCGATACGAGCTCGATTTATTCCTTATGGTCCCAACAGTGCTCATTGGCCGAAGCTATTCACAAATAAAAGTCAACATTTTACGGAGTCAGGCTCTATTCTCTATCTATACGGCTTTTATCCGCCGTGGGCTGCATTGTGGGACGGCGTTGACGGCATGGAATGCCTCGGCCTAGCTACCGACACAGATACTTCCTCCATAATGACCCGACACGATGCCAAGTTTCCAGTTTTACGGGCCTGCATTTATTGTACACCATATGTCCAGGTTATCACATCTCCTGCGTATTATTGCATGTTTTCCTCTTCATTCCATCAGAGTTAGGGTTGGGTAGGTTACCGTTTAATTTCGATAACTAGAGCACTCGCTCCCTGTACTTTATAGTCTTCTATGGGACTTACTTGCGAGGGTCAAGCTCATGGCACTTGAAGCGGGCAGGTGATGAACACGAATGGTGGTTATGTTTCGTGGATACGGAATTGCATGTTAGCAGGCAGTTCAAAACAATTACTCTCTAATTACCACCAGTATTTGTATTGCAAGTGTATTGTGTTGACTACCCAGTTGCCTTTGTATAGCATTGAATGTGCGGAAGGTCTACGCGTTTTGTGGTTAGCGGCTTCAGGTCTTGGCGGGCCCTGTCTTTTTCGAAGTGGAAGCTCTGTCGGGACAATAGGACGACAACTCACAATGCTTCCCAGCAAAGGACTGTCGCTCCGGCATCCTCTGGTTAAGGCTTCTCGCCAGTCGCCGGCTCTTCGATCTGGGGCGTCGAGGAAGGTGCGTAAGCGGGTTGTGCTGCCACAATTGATCGATTCATCTGGTCTATAGGCAACGTCACGCAGACTACGTCTTTCCAGATCGACAATTGAATACAATTATTGACAGAATACCAAACAGATCTCTTCGTTTCCTAAAAGGGCGATACATTCCCAATCCCCATGCCAAACGAACCCTCTTCACTCCGCAAGTTGGCGCGTTAGCGCATCCCCGAACTCTAACGTCGTACTCTCATCCTCTACCGTCCGCTATGCCTCCTGGTATGCTCCATGGACATGGGGTCGCTCGAATTCCTCATCGAACGCCACTACACCTTCTCTTGGCTCAGAACCTTCGACAACGCCCGTGGCTGGTGCCGAGCCCGTCGTAACTACGGCCACTCCAGAACTTGCACCCGCCGGTATCGACAAGCCTGCTGTCACCGCAGACACAGCCCCCATTTCAGACTCCAAAACCATCGAACAATTACTCGAAACAGACCCGACCCCTGTCGCCTCCGTGGTAGACCCCACGGCTCTCATATCATATTGGGGAAACCTGAAAGATCTAGGAATCGACTATGGATGGGGTCCTTCCAGCCTGTTCTCGAATTTGCTTGAGCTAACTTATCTCAACACTGATTTTGGATGGGGGGGCACAATTATCACTTCGGCACTGCTCCTACGACTGTTCATGTTTGTCGCGTTCCAGAGACCAGGTTCAGATGCCATGGCGAAAATAGCTGCGATGAATCCGGTACTCCAGCCTCTGATGAATGAGATGGAAGCTGCGAAGAAGGCTGGCGATGACCAAAAGTACGAGTTGCTCAAAATGAAACAGGCTTCAATCATGAGGGATAGCGGCACATCGGTGTTCAAAGGCATTGGCACCAGTGTTGCCCAAATGGTTTTTGGGTTCGGCGCCTTCCGATCCATCCGAGGCATGAGGGACTTGCCAGTCCCTGGGCTGGAGACCGACGGTTTTCTATGGTTCTCCGATTTGACTGTTTCCGATCCGTTTTACGTGCTACCAGCAGCTACCGGTGGGCTCATGTACTTTGTCCTAAAGGTCAGTTGCGTGGCTTATCTTCCAATTCTTCATACTGATGTACAGCGTAGATGGGCGGTGAAACAGGTGTCTCGACAAAGACCATGGTCACGAGCATGCAGAAACAAATCCAACTCTTCCTCCCCGTGTTCATGGCTGGCATAATGGCGTTCCAGCCAGCGGCCTTGCAGATATACTTCCTTTTGACATCGGCTACGGGCGGTGTGACAGGCTACGCTCTCCGCCAGCCGGGCTTCCGCCGCTTGATTGGCATCAGACAACTTCCCTCCAAGGCGTCCGACCAACTGTACGCCAAAGCTGCAAAGGGCGAGATCAACCTGAGCGCGCTCCGCGGGCCCGATGGCAAGATCCGGTACCAGGCGCCCTCTTCCCCATCGTCAGCAACAACACAGACGGAATCAGGCAGGAAGAGGACTACCACCCTGGACAGCCGCATCAATCTCCGCAGCGGCGTGATGATCCCTTCCCATCTACGTACTAACGGAACCAAGGGCTCCGCACACGACGCCGACTATGAACAGGGCATGCCCAAGGATGGTGGCGTCGGCGAGAAGTGGAGCTGGATTAAGAAACATTACACGCCGAAGAAAGTGTGGGGCAGAACGGCGGGAGCCTTTAGTGAGATGGATCCTACAGCCAAGGCAGCGGCAAAGCAGAAGGATAAGGATAAGCAGGCGCTGCGCAAGTATGAGGAGGAGAGGAAGAAGAGGTTTGCGACGGGGAGGTAGATGAAGAGGGCAGGACTTTTGTACAACAGGGCGGGCTCTTCATCTAGGAGAGATGTTTTAGTAGACGGATGTGCATTTACGAGGATCTAGAGGCACTTGTTGTACGATAGGGGTACCCTCTTGTGGAAAATAAACGGCTGAATATAGCACAAGTCCTCGAGTCCCTTGAAGTCGCTTAGCGTTTAGTTGTATGGGGATAACAGTTCTCGATTCCGTCGCACAGGACGATGTATATATGTTTTGCTCGGCACACGCGCGCTCTATGTACAGTCGTAAATTTTGACTCCAAAGGGACAGAAAAGAAGCAAAGAAGTTTGTACATGTCGTTGTCGTCGTCCCTACTCCAAAGCCGTATAAGCGTCCATTTCCTCGCCACTCCTCCGCCTCCGCTCGACGGGGTCGGCCCGCATCTCCACGCCAGGCCCCACGCGGCGCACATCCGAACGATGCGTAGGAAAGATCTGTAGTTTGCACGTCGTCAGCCCACAAGGCCCTCTCCTCGTCGAGAACGCTCTTCTCCTTGTCCCTTACCTTTGTGCCCGACCATCCCAACCGGAAGGCCACCTCGTTGGCGACGAGTTCCCCGAAGCCGAGCATCAGGCCGTTGACGAAGGGAAGCAGTAGGTTGATGGCGGCGCCGCGTACCAGGCCCCAGAGGGTGGGCGGCTTGTAGAGGATGAGCGGGGATGATGACGACGAGGGGGGTGATGAGGCCGAGGCGTCGTAGTTTTCGCTGTCGGAGGGGATGGTTATGCCGGAAGAAAAGAGGTTCGGGGCGGTGGAGGTGTTGTTATTGTTGTTGTTGTTGTCGTTGTTGGAGCTCTCGGGGGTGAGCTGGAGAGGGGTGTTGTTGGACGCCATGGTTGGCAGTCTGTAGAGGAGGAAGGAGGGAGATCGAATCGGGGCGGGTCGCCGTCGCCGGGGGGAGATGGAATGGTTTGCGGCGATGGGAGCGGTGGTTGTTGGATGGGCGCGGATGGCGTGCCAAGCTCGGAGGGTGGAGTTTTGAGCGGAGCGGAGCAGGCAATTGCTAGCACCGGCTAGGGGTTGGATCCCAGATGCTTGCTAAGAGCGGAGGGGAGCGAGAGAGCGGGGTCAATTGCGCAGAGGATAAGTTTCCGTACGCGTGTACGGTGCGGTGCTTTTCGTTGGGAAACGCTCGGCTAGTCGAGCTGCCAGCTTGGTTGTTTGGGGAGGGTTTGTTTCGTCCAATGGTGGGCAGCAAGTGTTTGCGGTGGAGTAATTAGTGTTATGGTGATTTTTTTGGTGATACAGTGAGTGGAGGACTCTCTCTGTCCTTTCACTGCTGAGCTCCAAGCATTCCAGATTCGCTGCCTGTGCACGCAGACAGAAGCAGCCAATCAACGCAGACGCGGGGGACCCTCTTCGACGTCAGGCTGCCGCTGCGCCTGGAGCTCTCCAGTCGGAAAGTGCTGAAGCTCTGCTGGACACAAAACAACCATACCGCCTCTCCAGCACACCTGACAATTTACTCTCCCCTCTGCTATCGCCTGCGCTTCGTTCGACATGTCTTCAGCCCCGCCTGCCAATCAAGACGAACTCATTGCTTCGCTCGCCAGCTTGACTGGCCTAGCTCCCGCAGAGGCAAGTCGAACTCCGTAGAATCTATTCGTCATTGTCCCACTTACTAACACACGCTGCAGGCAGAGCAGTTCTTGACCGCCGGCAACTGGGACATTCAAACCGCTGCAGCCCTCTTCTACGACGGAGACGCACCAGGCAACGAAGCCAGCCCACCAGACGCAGACATGGCCGACGACGAACCCCAGGATGCCTCTTCCCCGCCCCAGCAACAGCACCCAGGTGGCGGTCGCACACTCTCAGGCGCATACGTACCAGCTGCTGCATCTTCATCTTCGTCAGCCCAGCCCGCAGCTCGCCAACCACCACAGCGGGGTGCGCGAGGCATGCGAACACTAGGAGACTTGCAGTCAGGTGGCGGGGGTGGACACAGTCATGACGATGAGTCCGACGACGACGAAAAGACGGACCTCTTTACTGGCGGTGAGAAGTCTGGCCTTGCTGTGCAGAACCCAAACCAGTCGAACCCACGGGACCAGATCGAAAACATTCTGCGTCGTGCACGACAGTGGGTTGGCCATCCCAAGTATCGAACTACCCAAACTAACACAGCACAGGAACGCCCCCCGGCCTGGCGGTGATGACGAGGAGCATCAGCCTGCCTCCCGTTTCCGAGGCACCGGTATGACGCTAGGTGGTGACGATGCTCCCTCCCGCGCAATTCCTGACCCGAGTGCCCGTGCCCCACCACCCCGTGAGCGTGTACGCCGCGAACTTCATCTCTGGCGTGACGGCTTCTCCGTCGACGACGGCCCTCTCTATCGTTACGATGACCCTGCCAACGCGCGTACCCTCGAGATGATCAATTCTGGTCACGCCCCGCTGGACATTCTGAACGTCGAGCACGGTCAAGAGGTCGATGTGCAGGTCCACCCACACAAAGAAGAGGACTACGTGCGCCCCAAGAAGAAGTACATGCCGTTTTCGGGTGCTGGCCAACGCCTCGGAAGCCCTACGCCTGGTGCAAGTGCAATTGCCCAGCCTCCCCCATCTGGATCGGCTCAACCCTCAAGTTCCACAGCACCGTTATCCTCTACTAATGCTACGCAACCCTCCATCCAGATCAACGATACTGTACCAGTGATTACTCTTCAAATCCGCCTCGCCGATGGTACCCGTCTCTCTTCACGCTTTAACACGACGCATACTATCGGTGACGTCTATAACTTCGTTCATGCGTCAAACCGGGCCAGCACAGAGCGTGCATACGCGCTCATGACGACGTTCCCATCAAAGGAGCTTACCGATATGTCGCAGGAGCTAGGTGGCCTAGGTGAGTTCAAGCGCGGTGGCGTGGTTGTTCAAAAATGGACATGAAGGATGTACAGGGATCGATGGTGTTTATTGGTACTCCGGGTTTTCACGGGAGAACTGTGTGCCAGGGACTTTGACGGGTCTAGAATTCGTGTGGGCGGTCGGCTTCACGTTGACTGCAACTGCAACATACGGAAACATACCCCAGCATTATTCTAGAACGGCGGGGTGTCCTTGTAATATTGGGACGTAAGAAACTGGGTTAACATGGCATAGCATGTTTTCGTCATGTTGATGAAGACCAAAATAGCATCATGGAAATCTAAAAATGATGGCACTGCCGGTTAGGACCGTCATGTTTACTCACGTCGCTCAATTAATCGGCCGTATGGCAGTGCGACGGCTGGATATTTACATCGTCAAGTAACCAGTCGTGTGTTGCCTGTGAGACCTGTCAAACAGCGGAGACACACGCCAATCTTACGGGCAAAGGATCATGGAACCTTGGTATTCCTATCCATCTCCAGGAAGGCAATCAGATCGGTATCGCACGGTATGCCGAATGCAACTTCACACCATGAATTAGCCGGGGATGGTGGGTGCTGTCGGGCCAACGCGTTGCTGGAACACAATGGTGCAGCGACGAAACAGACTTTGATGGCTGGCGTGAGGCTCAACTGCAAACCCTTCAATTGAGCATTGATTCATTTTCCTCTTTCCCACTTTCTTTTCATCTTACATCTTTTTTCGCACCCTGTACTTCAACCGCACTGGGTAAATGACGTGACATGATCTCGACTGACAACTGCTGAATATCAGGTTTCACCCGAGCAAGTACCTTACTATTTGCCCCTCAATTTCCACCTCCTCACCCATCACTTTCCTGTACATCCCTCTTCTTACCATGGTACGGGAGTCGGGAAAAAGAAACAGCAGGGTATCCGCTGGTGCCACACGACGGGCCCACTGGGGCGTGTAGCCATACACGGACAACTGGATCAGCCTTGGTTTCCCATTTTGTCCACTCTTTTTTATCTCTGCTATGTATTTCCTATTATTTCATGGTTCACAGTGTGGTTCTTGTATTTTTTGGGGCGGAGAAGCTATGTTTCACTTGAGGATTTTCGAGGGACGAGTTCTCGATGTGTCATGAGTCCGTTTTCTGGAGATAACTAAACCTAAACGTTTATGATAGGTTCACACTCGTTAAGGTTCACAAAACCCGGAAAAGTAGGACTTTAGGGAAGAGGGGCTTTCAACTGGGGGTTTTTTTTGGACGTCCAAAAGATCCTGACCGCGCCTCCATTTCTTTTTCCTTCTGAAGTAATAGGGGAAGAGAAGATTTGAGAATCGTACATTTCGTACCCAGGACGACATTATATGGCTCACGAGCTAGAATAGTCATTCAAGCTATCAACAAGTCAACGCGTACACCTCGCCACTAAAAGCACAACATCGCCAGAGTGTGCAATCAATTAGGACAAGCAAGGAAAATGCCCATGGTATCGCCGCGCAGACTTGCCTTACTCTGTCTAATCACATCCACCTTCCTCCTCACAACATGGCTCCAGTCTCCCTGGTACTACACCGTGACATCCCAAAAACACCTCTTCACCACCCCGCCTCAGCAGAGATCTCTACACGCCATAGCCAAAGAAGCGCAGCACGCCCCAACAAGCATTCCTCCAGTGTCCGGATTCCCGGCCTCAAGGCCTCAGCAGTCAATCTCGTCGCCTAAGCCCAGATCTCCACCGTGGGAAACTGGCCAGGAAAAGGGTGCAAAGGCAGATCATGTGCTGCCCATGACGGAGGAGGAGCAGCGAGTGTATATGCGAGACATGATGAATTGGAATAGACCAAGTTGGGGGGGTCATTGGCCGCCATTTGGGGATTATGTCGATCTGGAGTACGATCCCAATCGGTGGGAGCAGTTTGATATGTAGGTCCACCCCTCTCCCTTTTTTAGTTTATAAATCTTGCGCTTAGGCAACACCGAAGAAACGGAAAGCTCATGTTCCTAACGGTTTTGCGAAATAGTGATTACACGCTGTACAAGTCGGGCTGGAATACATTGGGCAGTCCAACCGCCGGGAAGCACGTTCCATACAAACCCCTCCCCTCATATAACTCTGACGAATGGAAGAGGAAGTGGAAGGGTGAATACGCAGCATGCGAAGGGGCGCGCGGTTTCCCCCTGAATACCTCTAGCGATGACCAAGTGAAAGCCTACCAAGGCCTTCCATCAGGATTTTCCAAGGTATTTGCTGGAGGATACGATATTGTGGGCCTGGACGACAACGTATGCTTCGATAGGTACGGGCGATACGGCGCATATGCGTATGGCTCCGAGGCACCTTCACCCAAGATAGAGGGGTGGGATGGTCTGAAGACCTTGCCGGTCTGGGAAGATGTGCAATGGGGAAATCTGCAGGATAAGTGTCTGGATCAGAACAGGATGAGGTATCGACCAGGGGCGAGGGAGAGCAGGCACGAGGTACCGAGCAAAGTGCTCCCGCATCCGGCAGCTGTGTCGGTGGGTTTTACGTCATATTCTGACAGAGAGGACGAAGATAAAGGGGACCAGAAATATCATGCCCGAACAGCGGTCCTAATCCGCTCGTGGACGGGTTATCAGTTTGAAGACAATGACATTATGGCCATCCGAGCCATGGTATCCGAACTCTCGCTGCAATCAGGGGGCGAGTACACAGTCTACCTCTTCGTTCATGTCAAAGATTCGTCTCTTCCCATCTTAACCAACCGCACGCTCTACAACGAGGTACTGGTCGCCAATGTACCCCGCGAACTACGATCCATTGCTCTCCTTTGGAGTGAATCGATCTTCTCAGACTGGTACCCGCATGTTGGGGACTGGCAAGTGTACTGGCAGCAGTTTATGTGTGTGCAGTGGTTCGCGATCACACACCCTGAGTTTGACTACGTGTGGAACTGGGAGACGGATGCGCGATATATAGGCCACCACTACCACTTCCTAGAGAAAGTTAGCGAGTTTGCAGAAAAACAGCCACGGAAGCTGCTCTGGGAAAGGAACAAGAGGTACTACTTACCCGCTGTACACGGAAGTTACAGAGCATTCGTCGAGCAGACACATAGGGACGTCTTAAATGCAAGTGCGCACTCTCTGATCCCACCACTAGTCTGGGGTCCACGACCTTATGCTCGCGCAGTACCACCTCAGGTACCCCTAGGCCCGACACCTCCACGTACATTCGAAGAAGACGCGTTTGAATGGGGTGT
>Ga0247757_10000313_pt1 | contig 40867 bp, 32 predicted proteins | sample UWRJL126311R4_FD_180929 | JGI IMG/M metagenome (GOLD analysis project Ga0247757, IMG submission 180929) | Plant litter microbial communities from Arlington Agricultural Research Station in Wisconsin, United States - UWRJ-L126-311R-4 | ecosystem: Environmental > Terrestrial > Plant litter >... | reverse complement strand
CTGAAAATCGCCAGTCGCGAAGCGCGAGAAGCCATCGGATAAGCTACGCAGGCCACGGAGCACGCTGGCGCTCGCGGAGATGGACAAGCCGAGCACCAGGGCGAGGCCAATGAGCCCGATTGCCAAGCGAAAGTTGTCGGCCCGCTGACTCTCGGCGCCCACCGCCGCAAAGCTCGCGGTCAACTCGCGGCGGCTGAGACCAGTGGTTTGCTTGATCCGCGTCCCGACCTGCTCTTGCTGCAGCTGCATGCGCGACATGGCGTCGACCAGCGTTTCCCCGGTTTCGCCCTGAATCAGCCGGCGCGATACATCCTGCGCGGTTTCGAAATAATCATGGACGGTCCAACGCAAGAGCGCGGCATCATTCACGTCGATCACCCCACCCGTACCCGCGATCAGGCCGAAAATTTCGTTGCGATTGGCGAGGGTGCCTTCGAGCGCGGCCAGGTCTTGCGCGGCCACCGCGTCTTGCATGGCCTGTCGCAAACGGTCGAACTCGCCTTGAAGCTTCGGTCCGAGCTCGAGCTTGGGCACCAAGCGCTGCTCGACATCGCGCAAATCTCGCGTCTGCCGCGCTGCCATCAGCGCGCTGCCGATCAGCGAGGCGAGCAGCGAGATCGCCGCACTACCTACGATCAGCAGCAATCGAGTGCGGAGTGAGCGATTCATCGTCCTATCTCCTCAACGCAGCGGGACCAACTTGGTCTTTTCTAGCTTCGCGTTGCCGGATACGTAACCAATCGCGCCGCGATGACTTGCGACGTAGCTGACTACGGCTTCGTCACCATCCAACTCCGGCGGCGGCAGGTCTCGCCCGGAAAAAATGCGCTGCTGCCAGTAGCGTTTCACGGCCGCCACCGAGCGTTTGAGCACCGAGTCCGAAAAGGCGCGTCGCGCGGTCGAGTCTGCCCGTTGATCGACCGGGCGTGCCAGCTCTCCGTCTTCCCAGCGGGTCGCGCGCTTCAAGTACAGGTCCGCCAAGTACGCACGATCGACACTGGCAACGGGGTTCTGCGCGTGAACGATGATCACGAACTCTGGCCGCGAGTCGGCGCGCGCGTCCCTCTCGCCAGAAAACGAGGACAATAGACACAACGCGCCTGCCATTAGGCACAGAAGCGCGCGCCGGGTCGTGGCGGTGGGCGCCGTATCGTGAACCGACGTCGTGCGTGCCTTGGCTTGCATGCTCGAGCTCAAAAATAAGCCGTCGTCTTGAGGACGAGGACCGCCCAGTCTTTGGTCAGGCTCGACAACGGCGCGTTGCCGTTCAGGGCACTCGTGAGTCCGGCGGTGCCGTGCATGAAGTGCCCCTCGGCCTTCAAGATCCAGTGCTGATTGAGGTCGTAGCGCAACGTGAGCGCCACGTCGTGCTGGTAGGCGGCGCGCCCGAGCGGCGGCGCATTCGGCGCCGAACCATAGGGCGGCTGGTGACCTGCCCTATCGTGCACGTCCGTGTACAAGAGCGAATAGTAGGCGCCCGGCGTGAACCACGAATTGACGCGATACGAGCCCATCACGTACCAACGCTCGCTCACCATGTCCGGGGTCGTGAACTGCGGCACGGGGCTCTTCAACCCGACTTGCCAACGGCTGTACTCCGAAGCCAAGCTCAGATCACGAGCGACGTACTCGATGGAAGCGACACCGAGCAGCGCCGGGATGCGCACCTTGAGGGGGCTCGTGAAATCATCCGGCAAGGCGCCCGCCATTTTCAGCTGCGCCACTTCTTCCGCGGGGATCACCGCGTCGGCGTCTATCCGCAGCTTTTGCAAGCTGCCTCCGAGCTGTAAGCCTTCGATCGGCGCTTGCCACATCAGCCGCCCGCCCAAAATGTACGGGACCTGCACGTTGCTGGCGGTGGAGTTCGCGTCGGCGGTGTCATAAAAGACCGTGCCGCCATAGAGCCGATACTCCAGGCTTCCGCCCACGCCCAGGGAGACATTCCCGTAGACTTCCGCGCCGGTTTGCGCGAGCAAAAAGTCTCGATTGGAAACCGGATACACCGACTGCGGCAGCAGCACGGGGACACGCGCGGCGTCGATGTCGCTGCTCTCGTTGTACAGACCAAACGGCACTTTGGTGCGGCCGGCGCGCACTCCGAGCCAATCCCAAAAGCGATAGTCGAGGTAGAACCAATCGAAGCGCGTTCGGTAGTTGCCGAGCGGTCCCAAGTCATGCGTGAACAGCTGCACGCCGAGGCGCATGCGCTCGGTCAATTGCTTGCTGAAATTGATGCCCACCTCGCTGAACTCGAAGCTGCCGCGCCGCGAATTGGCCAGGTAGTTGTTCGCGGTGGAGGCAATGAAGCCCTGGCTGACGAAGCCGTGAATCTCGACGGGCAGCGCGCCCGTTTCCTCGGCCGCCTCATCGGCGGAAGCAAGCCCGCTCCATGACTCGAGCACCGTCAGCACCACGCCCAACGCCAGCGAACGAATCCTTCCTCGCCGTGTAAGAGAACCCACGTTGCCAAGTCTCGGCGCCCGCCGCCAAGCCGTCAAGCGAGTAACCCTTTTGGGTGATTATCTGCCACTCGTACGTATGCCCGATTGCGTACGACCTCTGTCATATGCAGTCCGTCGGATTCCGCCGCTTGGCGTCGTGCGTAAGCAGGTGTGGGTGCGGCGGCACTCGAGCGCCCAGTCACCTGCGAGGGTTATCTTACAGATTGTTACCGAGGCCAAATTGTCGGGCATTTAGCGCGGTTATTTGCGTTTTCTCAAAGCGAGGTCGCGGCCGTGAGCCGTCAGCGAGCCGGCCGGCGCCCGGCGTTACGCCGGATTTCCGAGTCGTAATGTCATTTGAGTCACACTCACTGACCTTGCGTTTGTGTACGCTACCCGTGAGTCGCGGACACCTATAGCCGAGCGCGGTCCCTGACGTACTGTCGCTCGTGCTACCTTCGCGGGTTGGGAGAATATGCAAGTAGCGGCACGGGAGACGATCTTGGTAGTGGACGACGAGCCACAAGTGCTCGTCGCCCTCGAAGATCTATTGTCTGACGAGTTCTTGGTCTTGACTTCGGAGTCTGCGGAGAGTGCGCTGCGTCTGGTGGAAACGGAGCCGAACATCGCCGTGGTGGTCTCCGACCAGCGGATGCCAAAGATGCAGGGCGACGAATTGTTCGCGCGCTTGCGCAAGAGCGTCGGCGCGGAGCGGATCCTCTCGACCGGCTTTGCCGACCTGAGCGCGGTGGTCCGCGCCGTGAACGAAGGCCAGATCTACGCTTACGTCACCAAGCCCTGGGACCCCGAAGACCTGCGGGTGAAGGTTCAGCGAGCGGCCGGTCAATTTCGTCTCGCGCGAGAGCTCGCACACGAGCGCAAGCTGCTCGACGACTTGATGAACAGCATGCCTGACGCGATCTTCTTCAAGGACGAGAACTTGCGCTTCCAGAGAGCCAATCAGGGCAGCCTCGCGCTCGTCGGCGCGCTCGGGGTCTCGGATCTCGTTGGGCGTAGCCTCTCCGAAATTTGGCCGGGAAACGAGGCGGTGTTGGCCGCGGAGGAGCGGGAACGCCAGCTGCTGCGAGATCTCGAACCGGCTCGTGACTCCCTTTCCAGCATCACGCTGGCCGGCGAACGACGCTGGTTCTCCACCACCAAGGCTCCCATCCGCGATCACGCGGGGAACCCGGTCGGGCTCGTGGGTATCGCGCGGGACGTGACCGCGCGCGTTCGCATGGAGGAGGCGCTCAAGAGCCGGGAAGAGCAGCTACGGTTGACGTTCCTCGCCTCCAGCGCCGGTCTGTTCGACTGGAACTTGGTGACCGGCACCGTCGAGCACTCGCCCCATGTGGGCATGCTCGTCGTCGGTGATACCCACGGCACGCTGAACCGCGAGGAACTCGAAGCACGCATCCATCCCGACGACATCGAGGAAGTGCGCGCCGCTTTGCACGCGCACTTCACGGCTCGCGTGCCGTTGCGCGGCGTGGAGTCCAGAGCCCTCGTCGCCGGTGAGCATCGCTGGTTCGAGGTCAATGCCCAGGCCGTGTGGGACGACGCCACGGGCGAGCCCATCCGGCTCGTTGGCTCGATCGTGGACATCGGGGAGCGCAAGCAGCAGGAGGCTCGCCTCGACTTCCTCGCGTATTACGACGAGCTGACGGGGCTGCCCAATCGACGCCTGCTGACTGACCGCTTGTCCCAGCAGCTCGCGACCTCTGCCGAGAAGCAGCTGAAGCTCGCTGTCGTACTGATCGACATCGAGCGCTTTCGTCAAATCAACGAGACACTCGGCCGGCGGGCGGGCGACGACGCGCTGGTCGAGGTCACCAGTCGCCTGCGCTCGAGCATCGACTCGAACTGGACCATGTCTCGCTATGCGAGCAACATCTTCGCGATCGTCGCCGGCTCGCTCGAGACCGAGTCGGCGGTCGCCCAGTGGCTCGAGCACGCACTCGCCGCGCTCGGTCAATCCGCGGTCGTCGCGAGCACGGAGCTGCGCCTCTCCGCACGCATCGGCATTGCGATGTTCCCCGCGGACGGGAAAGACGGAGACAGCTTGCTTGCCAACGCCGAAGCCGCGCTCAAGAAGTGTAAAGCGGGTGCGCAGCGTTACCTGTTCTACACGTCCGCGATCAACGAGCGGGTGGCAGAGCGGTTGCGGATGGAGACACGTCTACGCAACGCCATCGAACAGCGCGAGTTCTTGCTGCACTATCAACCCAAGGTCGAACTCAAGACCGGGAAGGTCGTCGGCCTCGAGGCGCTGATTCGCTGGACCGGCCCCGACGGCAAGCTGATCGCGCCGGGGCTTTTCATCCCTCTCCTGGAAGAGACGGGGATGATCGTCGAAGTCGGCACTTGGGTGATGCAGAACGCGGCTCGACAACACGCCGAATGGAGCCAGCGAGGCTTGAACCCACCACGAATCGCGGTGAACGTCTCGCCGCTCCAATTGGGGCAACCCAACTTCATGCACTGCGTGCGCGCGACGCTCGACAAGTACCCCTTGGCTGGCTCGGGGCTCGACCTCGAGATCACCGAAAGCGTCTTGATGGAGGATCTGCACGGCAACACCGAAAAATTGAGGCTCGCGAGAGAGGCGGGCCTGCGGGTTTCGATCGACGACTTCGGAACCGGCTACTCCTCCCTCGGTTACATCAGTCGTTTGCCCATCGATGCCCTCAAGATCGATCGCTCGTTCGTTGCTCGCATGGGCGAAGATCCGCAAGAGATGTCGATCGTCACCACGATCATCTCATTGGCTCACGCGCTCGATTTGAAGGTGATCGCAGAGGGGGTCGAGACCGCCCAACAAGCACAGCTGCTGCGACTCCTGAAATGCGACCAGATTCAGGGCTACTTCGTGGCCCGACCGCAAGCGGCAGATGCCACCGAAAGCTTGCTGGCGATGACCTTCGACCTAGCGCGGCGTAGCTCATGACTTGCCAGCGTTCACGCAGGATCCTGTTGGCGGACGACAACGCGGCGATTCAAAAGATCGTGAAGCGAGTGGCCGAGCGCTTAGGTCATCGGGTGATCGAGGTCACGGCCGGCGCCGCGGTGATCGAAGTTGCCGCCTCCGAGGTGCCCGACGTGATCGTGCTCGACATCGAATTTCCGGATGCCGACGGTCGCGATGTGCTCGCGGCGCTGAAGGCAGACCGTCGTACGGCAAGCATTCCCGTGCTCGTTTGGTCCGGCCGTAAGAGTAACAGCTCGGACAGCCGCATCTCACTCGAGCTCGGCGCCATAGACTACGTGGAGAAGAACGACGCCCAACTCTTGCTCCGCAAACTGGAGCGGGTGTTGCTCAAACTCGACGAATCACCCTCGGATGCGTCCGACTGAGAGGTTGGCGCTAGCCGCCTCCGCGTGAGCGTGATTCGATCTTTCGCTCCAGACCGGCAATCAGCGTCCGCATCGTGAAATCGAGTTGGCTTTCGAAATCGAATTTTCCGACCTTCGACAACACGATTCGTGTCGTCGCTTCCTCGTCGACAGGACCCTTGTCCAAAGCCGACATCACTTTGGAGAAGCGCGAACTGAGCGAACCCTTGCCTTTAGGACCGCCAACGCTCAAGTTCGCGAGCACCAGGCCGAGCGACGACAGCAGCACGGCGGCTAGGCCGTGAAATGCCTCTTCCTCCGGTAGGCCGTCTTCGATCATCAAGCTCAGAACGCGGTCGCGCGTGGCAACGGGGGTCGGTGGGGTAGCGCGCGCCAGCAGATCGATCCAGCGAGAATGTTCGCTGAGCGTGCGATGCATTCTCTTCGACATGGCCAGCAGCTCTGCCTGCCAGGTCGGGTTGTGCTCATCCTCGTAAATGCGGCGTGAGATCTCGCCACGCATTAGGTCGAGCAGCTCTTCTTTATTGGCAAAGTGCGTGTACAAAGACATCGGGGGCAGGTCGAGGGTCCGTGCCAGCGCCCGCACCGTGAGCCTCTCCACGCCGCGCTTGTCGACCAAGGATAGGGCCGCGCTCACCACGGCTTCGCGAGTGACCGCCCCTCGGGGGCGCTGTTTTCTCATGTCACGGCTCGCGCTAAAATGCCGCTAGCCGTAGCACTGACGCGCTGCGGATCGAAACATCCCACGGCCGTACGACTCTGGCGTAACGTACGAGTCACTGGCGTGCGTGAGGTGCAGTCGCCACGACTCGACGCGACCCGATGGCGTGCTGACCGTGCGCGGGAGTTCACTCGCGGCCAACGAATCGCGCCTGCGATGACTGCGCACCTCGGCGCCGTGCGAAGCGTTCGAGTTCGAAACCGATTGGCCACATCCGAGCGGCCATCGCGAACAGATTGCTTAGACCTCTTACGAACTGCGCACTCGATATCGAACGAATTCGAGAATCGACCTCGGCGGTGGGACTGAATCGCACTCGCGATCGCGTGGCGCTCGATACCCCTTGAGACGCCGCGCTTCGATGGCTTGATGCGCATTTTTGTCACAGTAGCATATGGGCGAAATTTGCCGCGTGTCTAACAGAATCACTCATTCCAGCATTTAAGGTTATTACGGCGCTCACGAAGGATGCCGTACAACATCGAAAGTCCGTACGGGTGTTCGAAGAACCTCGCGGCCCCGGCCACCGACTCGGAAGTTTCACCCAAAAGGGTTATAGCATGACTTGCGCGGGGCCCCGTTCGACCCGCGACGGTGCCCCCGCGCGCAGGAGCGGCTCCGAGCATGGCCAGCGCGCCGCGGCCCACCCCCTGACTGCCAATCGCGAAGGCGCAGCAAATATCCGTACGGAAAAGAACTGCCTAAGCGAGCTCGCGATTCGTGAGTTCGCATTTACTAGGTTACTCAAGGTTGAGTACCAATCATGACTAATGTCGAGGGCATGCCGCCTCAGCGAGACAGATAGCGACAGGCAGATTCTAAATCTCACCAGCGAACCCCGCGAAGCTCGCGATTCGACAACGTTCGAGCAACGATAGGTAACTGGCATGGATCTCGCTATACGCGAGGGGTGGGAGGTATCGCTTGACCGTCATTTCTTCGTCTTCGAGTTCGGCGGGGGCGGCGGCGGTCGCGTATGACTCCGGACCACTGCGCGCGGCGCCCCGCTACGAATGGAGCGTGGACGCCCTGAGCCTAGCGAGACAGTCGCTGGATGCCCTGCCGAGCATGGTGTGGGTGTATGACCGGCATCTTCGCATTTGTTTCGTGAACCTGGTCGGCCGAAAACTGCTGGGTCTAGGCGGGGGCGAGCTGCTGGGCCGTCGTGACGAAGACCTGTTCTCGAGTACAGCAACCGACTGTTACTTGAACACGCTCAGACTCGTGGCCACCAACCGACTGCGCGCCGTGAGTGGACCATTGAGCTTGCAAGGCCAAGCCGCAGATGCACGGTCGGTGCGCGGCACCATCACCTTCACGCCGGTGCTCGACGAGCACGGTCGTCTCGACGGCGTGATTGCCTGCGCTAGCGAGTTGCCGACGACGACCGCGTTCGATGCTGGGCTGGCTCACGCATTCAGTCAGATGTCGAAGACAGCAATACTTGCTGTGGGCCTGGATGGGACCGTAACGCACTCCGGCCCTGCCACTGAGCGCCTACTCGGTTACTCGGCCGGTCAGCTGGAGCGAGAGACTCTAGCCGCCATTCGCACCGAGTCGAATACAACGCTACTCGATTTGTTGCGACAGCCCCGCGAGCCCGACGAGGCGGGCGAGCCCACGGAGACCGAAGCGCGCTTACGGCGAGCGGACGGCAGCATCGTGCGCGTGGTCGTTTCATCCGTCGACATCCTCGACAGCGCGGGAGAGCGCGTCGGAATGGCAGTGACGTTGCGCAAAGCTCGCGACACCCAGGCGGATGCACTGGCTCAATCCGAAGCGTTGCACGTCACGGTGGCGGGGTTCGCCCACGACATCAACAACCTGCTCACGGTCGTCGACAACTATCAATCATTCGTGGCCGACGGGCCATTGTCCACCGAGCAGGCAAGTGACCTGAAGGTCGCGATCGAGGCCACGCGGAGTGGCACGGCCCTGGCCGCTCGCCTGCTGCTCCTGTGTAAAGGACAACGGGCGACCAGCACCGTCGTCGACGTGAACGAGATCGCGCACTCGACCGCACGAATGCTGCGGCCAATCTTCGGGGACGCCGTTCAGTTATCGATAGAACTAGCAGACGCGCCCGTCTCGGTGCGGGCGGCGGCCGGCGAAATCGAACAGGTGATCATCAATCTCGCCATCAACGCGCGTGATGCCATGCATTTTGGATCGCTCACGATTCACGTCAGCCGCCGAATCGTGAGCGAAGAAGCGAGCTCACTAGGGCTGTCTCCGGGTAAATTTGCAGTGATCGCCGTCAAGGACACGGGGCCGGGGATCTCCTCCGAAACGCTCGCGCACATCTTCGATCCGTTCTTCACGACCAAGGCCCTCTCCGGTGGTACGGGGCTCGGCCTGTACATGGTGAAGGAAGTGGTGACACGACTCGGTGGCGCCGTTCGCATCGAGACCGAGGTGGGCCGAGGTTGCGAGTTTTTCATCTACCTCCCGCTCGTCGAAGATCCGTCGATCGCGAGAGGCGCCGAAGGCTTGCTCACCGCGACGAACACTCCCGACGCGGGTGAATCGGCAAAACAATCATCGGCTCCGGCCGCCGATCCACCACTGCCGAACCAGCCGATTGCGTTGCTCGTCGACGACAACGACGAGTTTCGCGAGTCGCTCGCGCGCGTACTCGGCGAATGCGAAATTCAATCGCTGTCCGCAAAGACGGGGCTGCACGCGCTACAGGTCCTCACGAGGGTGCCCGTCGACATCGTGATCGCCGACCAAATCTTGCCGGGAATGGATGGCCTGCAATTGCTGGACGCCGTGCGCTCCCGCTGGCCGCGCTGTCAGCGCGTACTGCTGACCGGCCACGCATCACCGGACGTAGTCATCGCCGCCGTCAACAAGTGCGGGGTCAGCAAGGTCTTGCTGAAAACGATGCACCCGGTGCTGATTCGCGACGAGATCGAGCGTGTATGCCTGGATATACCGCGGCTGCGGGCCGCCGCGCCGCGCTGAGCCGATCGGCGACCCGCCGGCCGCGCGCGGCTCTCGTACAATGACCATAGCCACTTCCCAATTGGGGTGATAGCCCCCACCCGGAGGGCTGGATGACCATCATCGACTCGATCCCAATTCCGGCTGGCATCAATCCGGGGCTGTCGGCGGCCAAGCAGATCACGATGCTGTCACTCTTGGGCAATCCGCGTGGGTCTTACTCGCAGGAATGCCAAGCCCTCAGTCATCCGGTGTTGGCCGCGCTGCTCGAGACGCGCAAAGTCGGCAATTTTCGCGTCACCGGCTTGAAGCCCGCGGTCGACGAACTCGAGCTGATCCTCGACGACGTGAAGCGCGAACAACCGGAAGTGTTCGACGCGCTGGGCACGGCGGGCATGCTGTGCGCTCGCTTCGTGCGCGGCTCCACGACGAACATCAGCAACCACTCTTGGGGGACCGCGGTCGACCTCACCTTGAAGGGCAGGTTGGACCGCCGCGGCGACGGCCTAGTTCAGTTGGGGCTTTCGCTGATCGCGCCCATCTTCAACCGTCACGGTTGGTACTGGGGGGCCGGCTTCGGCACCGAAGACGCGATGCATTTCGAAGCCAGCGACCAAAAGATTCGCAGCTGGCACCAGGCCGGGCTGCTGCTCGGCGATCGCCCCTTGGCCGCCCCCGGGCTCTCGCTCGGTGATCGTGGGCCAGAGGTGCGGGAGCTGCAGACGCTGCTGGCCAAGCTCGGGCATCAGCTGAAGGTGGACGGCGCCTTTGGGCCCAAAACCTTGGATGCCCTACGGGCCTTCCAGAGCGCCTCGGGGCGCAAAGCCGATGGCATTGCCACCGCCGAAACGCTGGCCCTATTGCGCGGCCCTGCCCCCATCGCCCCCGCGGCGGGAGGTCAGCTGCAGACCGGAACCCTCGCGGTCGGCGACATGGGGCTCGAGGTTCGCGCACTGCAAGAGCAGCTCAATCTGCTCGGGCACGGCTTGCTCGTGGATGGACTCTTCGGTCGGGGGACGGCGGCCGCCGTGATGGCGTTTCAAGCCGATCAACAGCTCGACGTCGACGGCGTGGCCGACCAACTCACGCGCGACCGCCTGATTCAACTGGTCCGTTGAGCACTAAAGCCAAGCGGTTTTGGAACCGACGATCAGCCGAATGAGCAACGGCTGCGAAGTGGTTCAGCGCTTGAAATCGAAGCCATAGCGAGCGATGGCATCGGCGGGCACCGCGTTGGTGCAGTCGAAGTGCGTCGCGAAGAATGCGCGCCGGAACGGCGAGTAACCGATGCTGTTGGGCTCGAACGGGATCGCCGCGCCAATGGTTTCCCAGGTCTTTCCGCCGTCGTTGCTGAGCGCGACTGCTTTGTCGACCACGGATGCAATGCGGCCGTCGGGCAGCTCGATCGGCGCCACGCGATTCGAAGGCTTGTCCGAAACCTGAACGAACGTGGCCCCTTGGTCGCTGCTTTTCAGCAGGCCGCCCGCTTCAGCGGCCCAATAGATGCTGCCGTCGGTTGCCCACAAGGGTTGATTGACCGCTCCCTGCGGGCCAGCTTTCGCCCAAGTGGCGCCGCCGTCGCTCGAGCGCAGCACAGCCCCCGCTTTGCCGCTGTAACTCGCCGCGCAACCGACCAGCAGGTGTTGACTGTCGATCACCAGCGCCGTGGTGCAAAAGCCAACATCCGCAGGGAGCGAGGGACCAATGTTGGTCCAGTTCTCCCCTGCGTCCGTGCTGCGGAACAGGGTCTCGGCTTGCTCGTGACCACCGGACAAAAGCGTTTTGCGATCGGGATCGCTGAAGTCGACACTGATCGAATCGTTGTGGGACTGAATCGCAGACAACTTCTTGTAGCCGCTGAGCGAGGCGCCGGCGTTCGCGGTCTTGAACACGCCGTCCGTGAACGGAGACTCCCAACCGTAGATCCCCGAAACGTAGAACACCTGGCTGGAGCTCGGATCCCACGTGACCGTGGTCAGACGACTCAGGAAATCATCACCGGACTCACCGAGTTTGCGGTAGGTGGCGGCGCCATCCGTGCTCGACCAGAGGCCTTGTCGGGCCACACCCAGCACGAGCAAGTCGATGAATGGGCTTGGGAAGATGCCACTCATGTTGCCGCATTCCGACTGCAGCCCCGCGAAGGTGCCAGTCATGTTCGTCCACTCGGACGGTGGCACGTCTGGGTTTCCGTAGTCGATGGCGGGGCCGCCACCGCGCGGGATCGCCCCGGCCGCCCCCGCGTTGTTCGCGCGACCGGCCTGCCCCGCACCGGCACTTCCGGTGGTGCCGCCGGCCGAGCTGCCTGCGCCAGAGCTCGCTCCGGACGCGCTCGGACCGTCGCCCGCACCCGAGTTGCCGGCACCCGAATTGCCGGCGCCCGAGGTTCCGCCAGACACTGCGTCGCTGCTGCAGGCGACGAGCAAAGCGAACGTCGATAACCCCAGGCCGTGAAGAACCGGCAGCGAGCTTGATGGACGCATGGTTGTCTCCGGGGGCCGCGAACCTACGGCAGGCAAGGAGCGTAGCGTTTACGCGGGGCGCGCGACAGTCCGAGTCGCGTCGGCCGCTAATTTGGCTGCTGACGCGACGGCGCGCGTGTCGTCGCGGGTCGAGAATGGAGCGGGGCCGAGAGGTGCGTGGCGGGGCTGAGAGCGCCCCTCCCCGACTCCGCTCGCGAGAGCGCGTGTCAGCGCGCGGTCATTCGGTGCAACCGGGAGCACCACTGCGTGCACGCAAGGTGGCGGTGGGCGCATTCGTCGCGGCCAGACCGTCGGCGACCGCGGTTTGGGTGGTGCCGGTGGGCGTGAATGTCGCCATGGGCAGCGCGTACAAGGTGAACTCGTACACGTTGCCGCAGGCGCCAGAGCCCTGAAAGCCACTGCCCTGGAACGAGCGCTGTGATGAGCCGGCGGGCACGCTCGGCATCGCGGCCGTTTCGAGGCCTGCGGGCAACGAGCGAGTCGCGCCAGGGATGTTCCACATCACCCAGTGCACGAACGGCTTGCCGCCCATCAGGAACGTGAGATCGCGCATCGCGATCGCATAGCTTTGGGTACCGGTTGGGCCCGCGCCCCACGTGAGCTCCGGCGACTTGTTACTGCCGCCGATGTTGGTACCGATGCTCTCTTTGGGAAACACCCCGCAGCCGGTTTTGGCGGTTGCGGAGCAGTCGGCCTGACTGGTCCAGGAGGGGCTCGTCAACGCGAAGGCGCCGGACCCGGCGCTGCCCCCCGCACCTCCGCTCGCGCCGCCCGCTCCCGCAGCGGCGCCACCAGCGCCACCAGCGCCAGCCGTTGCGGCACCGCCAGTACCGCCACTGGCTCCGCCCGACGACGCGCCCGCACCCGCGGTACCGGGCAGCCCGCCCGTCGTGCCACCCGCGCCGCCGCCCGCGCTGGCCGCGCCAGCGACACCGGAGCCGGCCGCGCCCGCGTTCGAGCTTCCACCACTCGCCGCACCCGCCGCACCGGGCGCGCTGGTCGAGCCCGCCGTGCCCTCGCTCGATGCGTCGGACGAACCGCAAGCCGTGACGACCGCCAAGCAGGAGAACAAAATCGGACTAGCCCATCGCGGGAGTAGCGTGTGCGAGATCATGAGTGCGCGATAGCATTTCGAGCGCGGGTTGGACGAGAGTGAATACGAGTTCGCTCAGCGCGCGGCACTTTCTGACGGAATTGTCACGCGCTGCGCGCGCGATGCGCCGAAATTTACCGCGTGGTTGTGAACCCAGGAGCGACTATGGCAGCTCGAGTTCGAATGTGACCGCGTGGTTCGGCTGCGGCGTGTGCGTCGTCGCACCGACGAACGGATCGGAGTCGCGCAGTTGACCCCAGCGACGCGTGCCGTGCGGACGCGACGCGGGCTGTGCGGTCGCCGCATAGCGCACGTACAATGGGCCGCGCGGCGCTCCGGGGGCATGAATCAAGACGCTGTTCGCGCTGATTTCCACCGCCGTGATGGTCAGCGTCGAGGCGCCCGACGCCAGTTCGAAACCGCGTCCGGCGGCCCACTCGGTGCGTTGGGCGTGCGGCGCAGGCAGCGTTTCGTCCCAGACCAAGGGCGGCACGGGCACGTCGAAATCGACTCGAATCACGTCACCCTCGCGTTGCACGGAGAGCGGTGCCAACGGGCGAAAGGCGCGGCCGCGCAGCACGCTCTCGAAGTAGGCTTGGCCGTACTTCTCGCCCAGCCGATCGTAGCCGAGCGCATCGAGGTGCACGCCGTCGACTCCATAGCTGTATTGGTAGCGCGGGCCGACGCACACCACGCTCGAATCGATGTTACGACTCGCGCGCCAGACGGCGAGCGCGGACTGCGAGAGCGAGCCCGCGTCCAACGGACACGAGCTCTGTTGCGTCACGAGTAGCGGTATCGCGCTGGTCTGCGCGGTGATCGCACGCAAGTCGGTGTTGTAGTCGCGGGCGAGCAGGAGCAGGGAGCGCTCGTAGTTCGGATTTTCCGCGTCGGCTTCGCCGTGGGTGAGCACGACCGCGCCCACGCCGAAGCTGCGCTGGGCGGCTCTGGCCAAACGCGCGATGGCGCGTGTCTCGAACAGCGAGCGTTCGTAGGCGACGCCCGTCGCTTCACCCCGCACCGCGTCTTTGGCGATCGCCGACATGGCTTGACCGGACTCGCCGACCACACTGTGTACGGTCACGTAGTCGCCGCGACCGGCGCTGGCATCGAGCAGCAGCCGAGTGATCTGGCTGGCCATAGAGGTATGCGGTGTTTCTCCGCTGATGTTCCCCGGATAGGGCGCGGGGTAGCGATGAACAATGGGCCGAATCGGCTCCCGGAGTGGCACGAGCGAGAGCCTTCGGCTATCCGCCTCGGTGGCCGGAAAGAAACGATTTCCGAGGTCGAGTTTGAGATTGTTGAACGACGGTGCGGTCGCGCGCAGCGGCTCGCCTTGCACGCCGACCGCGAGACTTTGACCGGTGCCGATGATGCCGTTGAGATCCCACGAGGCATGGAGCCCCGTCTCGGAGGGGACGATCGTCGCAGGCAGAGGCTCTGTACCCGTACCGTGCGAGCTCGCGCGGCAGCAGAGTAAAAGCGAGCAAAGTGCAGTGAGCGGTTGCCAACGCATTCGTGCCGCAGCTTAGCGCGTTCAACGGCCCGCTCGTCGGTCCGCGTTGGAAAATTCTGTTTGGCGCATTTCGCGAGCTCTTCGCCGGCCCGGTAATTGCCCACTCGTGATTGACGGTCGCGGAGAACCTGCGTATCCAAAGTTGGGATTCGCGTGAGTTCTCATGACGCCCTGCGCGCCAGCTTCGCGATGACGCGAGCGCGGCGCCGAACCCGCGAGGCGCACGACGTCACCCGTCCACCGAAAGCGATCTGATGAAAACCACTGCGTTACTGATATGCATTTCGGGCCTAGCTTTCAGTGCTGCCTGCGGTTCGACCCAGGACGAAAGCAAGGTGAGCTCCGGAACGGCTGGCACCGCGTCAACCGCGGGAACGCCCGGTTCGGCCGCGAACGCAGGCTCCGGATCCCTCGTCGTGGGTGACCCGGGGTCTGGTGGAGGCTCGGCGGGCAGCGGTCCGAAAACGGGCGGCATCGTCGCGCTGACTCCCGAACAGGTGTCCGCCATCGCCGACAACGCCTGCGATGGCTGGTCGGTCGAACCGGAAACGAAACCAGCCGTCCTCGAGTTCGTGGTCGACACCAGCTTGTCGATGAACGAAGTGCCGGGTGCTCAGCCTGGGCAGCCCGGGAATGGCCCCACCAAGTGGGAGTCCACGCGCGACGCGCTCAAAGGCGTGATCTCGGCGTTGCCGGACTCGATCGCCGTGGGTTTGTTCTTCTACCCCAACATGAACAATCAAGCGCGCTCGCGGCCCGCGGAGATCGACAGTTGCGTGAACACGCGCGTCGGTACGCCACCCGCGCGGCTCACGGCCACGCAGAAAGCGACGCTGATCGGCGCGCTCGACGCGACTGACCCAAACGGCTGGACGCCCACCGACGGCGCTTACCAACACGCGCTCGAATCGGCCCTCTTGCCCTCGACTATCCCGGGCGACAAATACGTGCTGCTGATCACCGACGGCCAGCCGACACTGCGCCTGGACTGCACCAGCAACAACAACGGCAACGGCCCGGGCGGCATCAATCCGGTTGAATCACAGCCGATCGTGGATCACGTGGCGGCGGCGCTCGGCAAAGGGGTGCGCACGTTTTTGATTGGCTCACCGGGCAGCGAGGGCGGACGCGCGTGGATGTCGGAGGCCGCAATCGTTGGCGGCACGGCGGCGGCGGGCTGTAAAGTGATGGGGCCCCCTTACTGTCATCTCGACATGACCACCGCGCCCGACTTCGGCGTGGCCTTGAAGGCAGGTCTGAACAAGGTGACGGGCTCGATCGCGTGCACGTACGACATTCCCGATCCGGGTCAGGGTCAGATCGTCGACAACGACTTGATCAATTTGGTCGTCACCACGTCGTCGGGCACGCAGCTCGTGTTGCCCGACGAGAGAGCAGACTGCGACGAAGGCTGGCGCATTTCCGGCAACCAGGTGGTGCTGTGTGAAGGGACGTGCTCGCGCGTGCAACGCGAGCACGATTCGATTCAACTCTTGTTCGGCTGTCAGTCGGGCATGATCGGTCCGGTAAAGTGAACAGTTCGATGCCTACATCTCGCTCGCTTCGGCTCTCCGCTTTGGTCGCACTCGTGTCGCTCGGTTCGATCTACGCGATCGGTTGCGGCGGTACCGACAACGAAGACTCGCCGGAAACTGGCGGTTCGATTTCCGGCAGCGGTGGCGGCGGCGGGAGACGCACCGCGGGCGGCGCCCCGGGCCGGGGCGGCAGAGGCGGCTCAGTCGCCTTGCCCGACGGCAGCGTGTGCGATCAAGAGACGCCCGAGGCGGGTGAACCGTGCGCTGTCCCCGCTGGGACCGTGTGCCCCACCGCTCGAGGCAATTGCGTTTGCAGTAGCAGCAACTGGAAGTGCTACGAAGTCGGCGCGGCGGGTGCAGGCACGGGCGGCGCGGGTGGTGCACAAGGCGGCGGCGCGGGCGCAAGCGGCCTGGGCGGCGCCAACGGCGGTACCGGTGGCAGCGCCGGTTCGAGCGGCGCCGCGGGCGTTAGTGGCACGGCGGGCGCGAGCGGCACGGCGGGCGCGAGCGGCACGGCGGGCGCGAGTGGCACGGCGGGGTCGAGCGGCATGAGCGGCGCGGGCGGCAGCGCGGGCAGCGGTGGTTCCGCGGGTGCAAGCGGCAGTGCCGGCGCAGGCGGCGGCAGCGCGGGCGCGGGCGCAGGCGGCAGTGGCGGCAAGGGTGGCGGCGGTGGCACCGGTGGCACTGCCGGCAAAGGCGGCGCAGGCGGCACCGCGGGCAAGGGCGGCACCGCGGGCACGGGCGGTAAGAGCGGCGGCGGCGCCTAACTAGCAGCCTGAACCGCGCTACCTTCGAGCCGGGTGTGAGCGAACAGAAATAAGACGCCGCTTCATTGCGGGACGCGCGTGTCGGCTTTTGCCGGACGAAGCCGCAGCGTGAACCGGATGAACGGCGTTGCCTTCGAGAAGCGCCAGAAGTTGCGCCCGCGGCACCGCTAGTGGGCGCTGGGGGCGGGGACGGGCGGCGCTTTGCCGGCCGCTAGTTTGGCCCGCACCATCCGGTTCACTTTGAACATCAAGACGACCGTGATCAGCATCGCCCCCGCCACGACGTAGCCGAGCTCCTCGTAGTGCGCGAGCGGGCCCTGAGCGGTCTGCACCACGATGAAGCCCGCTGCCGACGAGGCCACCCCACCCGCCAACTGTTGCAGGGACGAATTGATGGACATGAACGCACCGCGATCTCCAGGGTCGGGGACCGCCGACGAGAGCGCCTGCGCCGAAACCATGCGCGCGGTGATGGACACGAACAGAATGATGTTCAGGGCGATCACGGTGCCGAGCGGCGTCACCCCGAGGCCGCAGTAATAGATGACGAGCGCCATCCCGACACTCGACCCAATGCAGAACATCGGATACTTACCGATCGCATCGCTCGCGCGTCCGATCCAGGGGCCGGCGATGAACGAGGCGACACCCGTGGCCACGTAGATCATGGGCAGCTTCTGCAAGGGGATGCCCATGTTCTGAACGCTGAACGTGCTGCCGAATGGCATCAGCATGAAGCCGCCGACGGCGAGCAGCATGGTCGCCGCGAATGCCCAAAAGTAGCGAGGCTCCGCCAGGGTCTTGAACAGGTGGCGCAGGGCGTTGCGATCCGAAGGGACCTTGAGGTGCTCGTTGATCGGCTTCAGCCGAAGCGCGATCAGCACTCCTACCGCGGAGCTGACGGCCACGATCATCAGGAATGGCGCGTGCCAGCCCCAGTGATTCGAGAGGTAGAGGCCGAGCGGAAGACCGAGTACCTGGCTCGCGGAGAAGGCAGTCATGACGTAGCCCATCACCCGTCCCCGCGCCTCGAACGGGAATAGGTCGGCGATGATCGCAAAGCTGATCGAGCCGATCACGCCGCCAAACAGCCCCGTCACCATGCGTGCCGCGAACAGGAACTCGTAGCTCGGGGCGATGCCGCAGCAGAGGGTGCCCAGCACGAAACCGGAGTAAAAAAAGAGCAGCAACTTCTTGCGATCGAACTTGTCGGCAAAGCCGGCGGCCATGATGCCGGCCGCGCTGGCGCTGAACGCGTACGCGGAGACGACCGCGCCGAACTGCTTCGTGGTGATGTGAAGCTCTTGCAGCAACATGGCGCCGAGGGGCGACAGAATCATGAAGTCGAGCACGACCGTGAACTGCAGGAATGCCAGCACGGCGACGACGAAGGTCTGGTAGGGCGTGAACTTCATGCTCGGCTTTGCAAAGGGGGAAGCGAGCGCTTCTAGCACGAAGCCCGCAGCCGCTTCCAAGGCGGCCCGGCACCGGACACGGGGCAAAAAAAAGCGTCAAAGTAGCGCACGCGCAAGTCCATGCGACGCCCGCGCGACGACTCGATGTCATGAGACGAATCCGATGGACGATCGCGAGCGGGCTTCGGTCATCGAGGGTCGAGTTCTCGTCTTCAGCCGAGCGGTGACGTCGGCACGAACCACTGCCAGTTGGCCAAGACCGGTAGCGACTCGAGTTCGAGCTACCAACCCACGACGCCCTGCCCTTGACGAAGCGCCGGGCGCCGGGCCCGAGATGACGGTGCGCTTCGATGACGGCGCGGTCATGCGGGGAGTCGCCCTAGCCGCGCCACCAGTCGACACGGCGACCCGCGAGCCGTCGCCCCAACCGAAAGCCGCGATTGCAGAGCGAAAAAGGCGGACGAAGCGGTGGGAACGTGGCACGTTTTCCAGCAGCCCCCAGCGGGGCATTTTCGGCTTCGGTTTCGATGGAGGCAGCTTGACTGAGTATCGTGAGAGTACGCGTGTGGCCCGAGCGTCGAAGGGCATCCAAAGACGCTTATTTTTGCGCGCGGCGGCCCTCGGGTTCGCCGCTCCGGTCGCGTTCAACTTGAGCCGCCTGGCCGTCGCCGCGCCCGTCGGGCCACCCAAGCGACTGCTGATCTTTCACATGCCGCACGGCGTGCCGAACATTCACTACAACCCCAAAGTGATGGGCGGCGACCTAACGCAATTTGCACTCGATCAGAGCTTCAAGAGCATCCTCGGGCCGCTCGAGCCGTACAAACAATACGTAAATGTTTATCAGGGCTTCAAATACCCGACTGCCGGCGGCCCTCACTTCGACGCTGTAAATTTCCTGACGGACTCGAATGACATCGAGGGCAACGCGCCGCGTCTCAGTATCGACTACGCCATCGGTCAGAAGCTCGGGGTCAAGCCGCTCAACCTGGGCGCCTCGTCGCGTCCGCTCGGCGCCGTGACTCTCTACCCAAAGGTTTTTTGGGACGGCACCGGTTTCATCGAAGCCGAGAAGAACCCGGTCAAAGCCGCGGACGCCGTGTTCGGCGGACTCAAAGCACCCACCGGGGTGGATCCGGACGTCGCCGCTCGCGAAGCGTTACTCGATCTCACCGCCGGTGAGATTCAGGGCCTGCAGCAGGAGCTATCGTCGCTCACCACCGAGCAAAACAAACTGAAGGCACACTTGGATGCCATTCAAGCGTTGCGCAGCGGCGGCAACGGCGGAGGCGGCACCCTCAGCTGCACGACCGCGCCTCCCCTGCCCAACGTCGAAAAGATCCGCGCGCTCAACATGCCGGACGTCACGCCCGAGGGCACCCCCAACTGGTATTTGGGAGACTACCAGGGAGACAACCCGAACTTCCCGTTGATCCTCGCCGCGCAGATGGAGGTCGCGGCGCAAGCGATCGCCTGCAATGCGGCGTCGATCGTGACGCTGCAAGCGATGTTCTCTACTTCGCAGATGAACTTCAAGTTTGCGGACGTGAACAAGGCGCATCACCTCGAGATCTCGCACCAGGGCCCGGAAATGAATCCGGACATGCCGTCGAATCCTTCCGTGACCGACTACGCGACCGCCCAGCGCTGGTTCACGCAACAAATCGTCGACGGCTTGGTCAAGCCGCTGTTGGTCGACGACCCCGCCGCGCCGGGCACCAAGATCATCGACAACACGATTATCTACGTATGCAGCGAAATTGCGGACGGGCAGTACCACAACCTCGTCACGCAAGATGTCCCGTCGTACCACCCGGATCCACAACCGTACACGTCGATGTACATCCCGATCATTACCATCGGCGGGGGCGGCGGAGCGTTGAAGACCGGCCGCATCGTGCGCAACGCCGTCGATCGCCCGGCGACCGACTTGTACCGCACGCTCGCCCAAGCGATGGGCGCGCCGCTGGCGAGCTTCGGCGACTCCACCGGCGTGATCCAAGAGGTGCTGACGTGATGCTGCACGCAGCGGCCCGCCGCGCGTCGGTACTACTGAGCACTGCGGCGCTCCTCGCGGGCGCGCTCGCGTGCTCGGCAGGCGGTGCCGAAAACAACCCCCGCCCCGGCGCAGGCGGCAGCGGCAACAGCGGCGGCGCGGGGGGGGGCTCACCGGCCGCGGGCAGCGGCAACACGAGCAGCGCGGGTGGACCGAGCAGCATCGGCGTCTCGACGCTGCTCAAAACCTGCAGTGAGTCCGCACTCGGCCGCCCGCAACTGCGTCGCCTCACCCGCGGTGAGCTGCAACGCAGCCTCGACGACATCTTCCCGCAGCTGAAGGGCAAGTGGACGGTCTCAATCGCCGAAGCCGAATCGGCGTTGGGCTTCGACAACGACCCGGCCGTGCTCAACGTCGGCAGTCAGGTTGCCGGCAAGCTACTCGACACAGCCAGTGCCTTGGCTACCGCGCTCGTCGCCGACGACACACTCCCACAAATACTGCCGTGCGCTTCGAGCACGCCCGACCGTGCCTGCGCGCAAACCTTCCTCGGTCAGTTCGGGCCGCGCTTGTTTCGGCGACCGCTGACGCAGGCAGACCAAGAACGTTACCTTTCGTTCTTCGATGCGCGACTCGCGGCCGCCGATTTCAAGAGCGCGCTGCGCTGGATGACGGTCGGGCTGATTCAATCACCTCACGCCATCTATCGGCGAGAGGTCGGCACGCTGACGGCCGGCGAATATCAACTGTCGCAGCATGAGATTGCAGGCGAGCTCGCTTACATGTTCACGGGCACGACGCCCAGCGCGGAGCTGCTGGCTCAAGCAGACATGGGCCAGCTCGATACGGCCGACAAGTTGGTGGCGGTCGCGGGGCAACTCTTGGCCACGCCGGCTGGGCAAGAGACGCTGCAGCGCTTCTTCAGGGGCTGGCTCAGCTACGACCAAGTGCCCAGCACCCTGCCCAACGTAGCCGACTTTGCCGCCGTCTCGCCCGACATGGTGAAAGAGACGCAAGCGTTCATTCAACAAGTCGTACTAGCGGGTCGCGGCGGCACCAAAGAGTTGCTCACCGCAAACTACACGACTCCATCGCGCGCCCTTGCCTCGTTCTACGGCCTTCCCGCGCCCGGCAACGACTACGACAAGGTGGAACGCCCGGCGGGTCGCGGCATTGGCGTGCTCGCGCAAGGCGCGTTGATCGTCGCCCACTCGCATGAAAAGGCGTCGTCGCCCACGTTGCGCGGTCTGCTCGTGTTCGAGCGCCTGCTGTGCGGTCAACGGCCGCAAGTGCCCGCCAACGTGCCGACGTTGGTCGAGCCGTCGCCGGGCGTCAAAACCACGCGTCAGCGCTACGAAGAGCAACATGTGGCAGCCGGCGCGACGTGCAACACCTGTCACCGGCTGTTCGATCCGCTCGGCTTCGGCTTCGAGCACTATGACGAAGCAGGCCGCTTCCGCGCTCAAGAGGTCGGTCTCGACATCAACTCGTCCGGCACCTTGACGGAGGGCAGCACCGAGCTGTTTTCCTTCACGGGCCTGGACGACCTGGCGCAAAACCTTTCGGAGCAGGAAAAGGTCGGGCTGTGCAGCAGCGGCTACGTCAACGCATTCGCGTTTGCCAACGCGGTGGCATGCCTCGGAGAGACCCGACGCAAGGAGTTCGTATCGGGCCAGCTCGGCTTCATCGATTACTACGCCTCACTGGCGGCCGAGCCGAGCCTCACCCGCCGCAAGTAGCTCGCGGCGGATCGACGCGAACGACGAGGGTCTGGCCCCGTCGTTCGGCCGAGCCGGGATTGACCGGGAGCTAAAACTCGATTGCCTCGGCCCCGTACCAAAAGCCACCGCTGACCTCGAACGGCTGACTCAGGAGTTCGAGCAGCCGCCGTGCGCCATCGACCGGCTCCCCCGGCGCATTGGGACCGCCCAGATCGGTCTTGAGCCAGCCCGGATCGAGCGCGTTGACCGCGACTTTGCCCTTCAAATCACCCGCGTACAGGATACTCAAGCCGTTCAACGCGAACTTGCTCAGGCGATACGCCGGCATGTTCGGTTCCGACTTGAGTACATCCAGCTTACCGGCGCCAGAGCTGACGTTGATGATACGTGGCTCTCTTCCAACGAGCAAAAGCGGCAGCAGCGCGTGGGTCAACCAATGCACGCTGAGCACGTTCGTCAGCAAATTTTTTTCCAACGTGTCGAGCGGCTCGTCGTGGAATCCGCCGTTGAAATTCTGGATCGCCGCGTTGTTGATTAGCGCGTCGAACGCGCCCCACCGCTGTTCGACCACGCGGGCCACGCGGGCGCCCAGGCCACGATCGGTGATGTCTCCGACCAGCGGCTGAAAGTTCGGGAAGCGCTTCGCGAGCTCGCTCAGCTTCGCTTCATCCCGCGCAATCCCGATGATCTCGGCACCTTCCTCCGCAAATAGCGCCACGGCTTCGCGCCCGATACCGCGCGATGCGCCCGTCAAGACGATACGTCGACCCGTCAACTGCTTCATGGCGTCCGCGTATCACGAAATTGCGGCAGATTGCTCCGCATCTGCCCGACGCCCGCGTCGCTGCCTCAACCCGAGACAGTGCGGGTTTTCTGCAACGACGCTCAGCCCTGTGGCAACGGCGCACATTAGTTGGGGATCTTTCGTCACGCATGCGCGAATGACACGCCGCAATTTGCGCGCGCGCCCGTGGTCCGCGACGCAAAGATGTGGCGCGTTGGGCCCGTAGTCACTGTATTCGGCCCCCTGGTTGCGGTGTAGGTGGCTGTGGCTCGATTCATGCACAACTCGAGTTCGTGCCGTCAATCGCAGCTACACTCGCTCGCATCGCAATTCCGATAACTGCGCTGCTTACAGCGGCCTGTGGTGCTGGCAACTCGCCGTTACGTGAGGAAGCGAACCGGACGACGGCCAACGACAGCAGCAATCAGGCTGGGATCGCCAGCAACCCCGGTGAAGCGGCCGCGACCGATGGCTATCGCGGACCGAGCGTGGGAGCGGCGAAGGGCTTTGCCGCGCTTGCGTACGATGCAATCACGGCCAGCGGGAGCTCGCCGGTGACGGGCAACCTGGGCGTGAGTGGGGCCCCCGTGTCGCGCATCACCGGCTTCGACGCCGGGTCCGCAATCAAATACGGAATCGACTCCGGCTCGCCCTACACGATGCGCACGATCCTGACGCAGCGCGAGGTCGATGCCTTGGTGGATGACATCGACGTTCGCCGCTGCGATGCCGCCTACCCTTCCCTGAGCGACGGAGTGACCCTCCATCCCGGAGTCACTTGCTTGAGTGACTCCGACGCTTCGCTGAGCGGCCGCGTCACTCTGGACGCGCAAGGTGACCCCAATGCCTTCTTCGTGATTCGGAGTGAATCCAAGTTGCACGTCGGCGACGAGGCCGCTTTGGTACTCGCCAATGGCGCGCAAGCGTGCGGCGTGTTTTGGCAAGTCAGCGAGCAGGTCACGATCGGCAAGCAGGTCGACTTTTCCGGCACCGTGATCGCGGGCGAGGGGATCGTGATCAGATCCGGGTCGACGCTCGTTGGTCGCGCGCTCGCGCGCACCGCGGAGGTTCGTCTCGACGACGCCACGATCACCCTCCCCGTGCACGATGAGAGCGGCCGCCCCGGCACCTGCAGTCACGTTCAGTGACACGTCAGCTGGGCGCGGCTTCGATGTAGCCTTGCTGCGCGAGCAGCTGGCCCATCTCGAGGTAGGCCTCGGTCGGTGCCGGCGCCCAAGTTCCAAGCCCGTCGACATAACGATTGAACATGCAGAAGGCGGCAGCGATCAGCACGGTGTCATGCAGCTCGAGATCGTTGGCCCCGGTTGCGCGAGCCGCCGCAATCGTGTCTTCGGAAACCGACTTGCCGCTGCGTTGTACTTGAGTGGCAACCGCCAGCAGCGCCGCCAACTTGGGGGAAACGTTCGCGGTCAGAGTCTCGTTCGACAACTGCTCGATGATGCCAGCGCCCACCCCGAGTAGCGCACCCGCCGCGGCCGCGTGAGACTTGAAACAGAACGAGCACTGGTTGAGTCGCGACACGTGTGCCGCAATGATTTCACGCTCGGCGGCCGTGAGCGGCGAGGGACCGCGCAAGAGCGCTTCCGTAAGCGTGCGGAGCGGGCCCGCGGTTTCCGCCCGAAACGCAAGTAGTCCCAGGATCCCCGGCAATTCGCTGGCAACTTCGATGTGCGCCATGATCTCTCCTCCTGCCTCAGCGCGAGTAGAACGCTGGTTGGAAACCTTTTGGCTATGTTACCCTAGGCGCGGCGTTTTCCGCCAGCCATGACTCCTTTTCGTTCGCCCCCGATCGATTCGCCTCCGATCGATTCGCCTCCGATCGACGGACCTGCGGACCGCCCTCAGCACACCGTAGACGGCACGGTGTCTCTGGCCGGCTCGTTCGTAGGTGACGTCAAGACATTGCCGGAAAGCGAGGCGCCGGCCCCCGTCTCGGTTACCTCCGAGCGGATCTCGGCAGCGCCGATTTCGAGCTCGGAGGCTGGCCACCTCAACGAGGTCATCGATCCAAAACGCTATTCGATTCTCGGAAAAATCGGTGCGGGCGGTATGGCGACCGTGTACTTGGCGCGTGATCAATCGCTGCTCAGGAGTGTTGCCCTCAAAGTCCAGCATGCCGACCCGGATGGCGTGAATGGGCGCTTCCTGGAAGAGGCGCAAGTGCTCGGGCAGCTCGAGCACCCGAACATCGTGCCGCTTTACACATTGGAGTTCGCGCCGGATGGCTCGTCGTTCAGCACGATGCGCTACCTCCGCGGCAGCTCGCTGCACGACGTGCTCCGCTACCTGAGCACGGGCGACTCGGCCGTCGTCGCCGAGTATTCGCTGACGCGTTTGATGCAGATCTTTCTACAGGTCACGCAAGCCGTGTCGTACGCGCACAACCAAGGAGTCATTCATCGTGATTTGAAGCCCGCCAACGTGATGCTGGGCGAGCATGGCGAGGTTCAAGTGGTGGACTGGGGCATTGCCAAGGTACGCTCGGAGGCCGGCGTGCATACGGACTCCCAACGCGGCTTGACCATGCCCGGTCAAATCGTCGGCACGCCATCGTACATGGCGCCCGAGCAATGGGCAGGTTCGGCGGTCGACGAGCGCGCAGACATCTACGCTTTGGGCGTGATGCTGTATGAAATGCTGACGCTCAAGCGGCCGTTCAACGGCGCGAACCCCTTGCTGTTGTGCCGTGAAGTGCTGACCGCGCCGCCGCCGCCGCTGCGCACCGTGGCTCCCGACCGCAGCATTCCCCTCGAGCTCGAAGAAGCCTGCTTGAAGGCCTTGGCCAAGTTGCCCGAGGAGCGTCAAAGCCAGGTGCGCGATCTGTACCGCGCGGTTCAAGCTTGGCTCGAGACCGAGACCGACAAACTCCGTCGCCACACCCTGGCCGAAGAAAAAGTGGCCGAAGCACGCGAACTCGTGCGCGTGTATCAGCGGCAGCGCAAAGTGGTCGCAGATCTCGAGCAGGCGAGCCGCGCGCTCGAAGGCAACTTCGAGAGCTGGCAAAGCGTGGACGAAAAGCGTGCCTTGTACGACGCCGAGCATCAGGTGCTCGTCGGCCGGCGCCAACTGATCGACCTCAGCACCGACGTCGTCGGCGTGCTCACCGAGGCGCTCGGCTTCGAGCGCGAAAACACGGCGGCTCGCCAGCTGCTCGCCGATTACTACTGGGAACGGCTGATCGAAGCCGAGAACTCCGCGCAGCCGGACCAAGTGGGGTTTTATGCACGGCTCGTTCGCCGCTACCACGACGGCCGTTACAGCAAGCGCTTGTCCGGCGACGGCACGCTAACGTTGCACACCGAGCCAGTGGCGGCGAAGGTCAGCGTCTCTTTGCTCGAAGAGCGAGATCTCCTGCTGCAGCCGGGCACGCCGCTGTTCAGCGGCTCGACGCCGATTCAGGCCCTGCCCCTCGGCCCGGGCAGCTACGTCGTGCGCGTCGAGTTGGATGGCTACGCGCCGCTCGTCTATCCGGTTTACATCTCACGCAATCGAGATTGGCAAGGTTCGATCCGCCTGCAGCGCGAGTCGGAGATCGCAGCGGGCTTTTGCGAGGTGCCGGCCGGTCCGTTCATCGAGGGCGGTGACAGCGAGGGCTGGAGCTTACCACGCGGCGAACCGGAAGTGCCGGGCTTCGCCATCGCGCGCTTTCCGGTGACCGTGCGCGAGTACCTCGAGTTCTTGAACGACGTAGCGCGAACGGATCTCAAGCTCGCGCTGCAACGCGCGCCGCGCCGCGCCCCCGATGGCGGCAGCTACGCAATTCATGATCCCGAGCGCGGTTTCGAGTTCGAGCCGCATTTGCCAGAAAACGTGGCTGAGCTCGATGCGCCGGTCTCGAGCGTCAGTTGGTACGATGCGGTGGCGTATGCCGAATGGCGCTCGGCCAAAGATCGTCGCACTTATCGCCTGCCCAGCGCACGCGAATGGGAAAAAGCCGCGCGCGGTGTGGATGGCCGCTGGTTCCCATGGGGAAATCGCTTCGATGCCAGTCTGTGCAACATCCGTGAATCCTCGAAAGACGGCGCGCGGGTGACGCCGGTCACGTCCTTCCCGCATGACGAGTCGGTGTACGGCGTGCGCGGCATGGCCGGCAATATGCGTGACTGGACGCAAACCCCGTCTGCCGTGGGCGCCAGCACGGCCGCCCCCCTGCGCGTGGTGCGCGGCGGCGCGTGGTATGGCGGTCGAGTGAGCGCACGCTGCGCGGATCGCTTCTGGTTCGAACCGAACCACGTGTACTTCTTCGTCGGCTTCCGACTCGCCTACTCGCTGACCGACTCGGAGGCTTGAAGCTTCGGTGTCCTGGCTCCCCGTACCAGAGGACGACGCCACGGCCGAGCTCGCGCAGCTGACCGAGCCCTGGCGCAGCCGCGGCGAGCGAGTCCCGCCCGTGATGGGCGTGTTGAAGCGCAATCCAGGTGCATTCACCGCGGTGCTCGGCCTGAATTACGCGGTCGCCTTCGGCGCGTCCAGCCTCGGGCGGCGGCGCGAAGAATTGATCGCGACCTGGGTCTCCGCGCTCAACGATTGCTTCTTCTGCCTGGCGACGCACGCTCGCTACTTGGAGAAGGTGTGGACCGGCACTGAAGCGCAGTACCTGGCCCTAGTTGGCGGGCTAGCCTCGTTGGCACCGCGACTGCGCGCGGGCGAGCCAGGCGCACTGAGCGAGCTTACCGCCCTCCCCGGGCTCGAACGCGGCGAGGCCGAACTACTCGCGTTCGTCAGTGAGCTCAGCCTCGCCCCCGAATGCCGCGAACGCCGCGACCACGATCGGTTGCGCGGAGCCGGCTACAGCGAAGCGGAGGTCCTCGACGCGGTGCTCATCTGCGCCTGTTTTGCGTTCATGAACCGGTTGGCGTGTGGCACCGGAGTGACGTTGGAAACGAGCAAATATCGAGCGGCAGTCCGTGTATTCGGTCAGGCGGCGCTCGATCGACACATCGCTTGGGCCTCGCCCCCGCCGAACGACGAGTAGCGAGGCCCGCGGGTCGCGCGACGTTTTGACTTCAGAGGCGCGAGAGCAAGCCCTCGAGTTGGCTCAAGCCGGCGTTCGGCGCTTCGTTCTGGCTGCGAATGGTGGCTCTCAGTTGCTCCATCGCGGCGCCATTCTTGATCACTTGGCGCGCGGCCTCGATGCCCTGCCGCACGTCGCCGACCTTATCCATGAACAACAGGCCAAAGCCTGCATTCAGACAGACCAGATCCTCGTACGGCTTCGTGCCCTTGCCAGACAGCACGCGCAGCAAACGCAGCACGTTCTCTTCGGGAGAGGCACCCGCCGCGACGTCTGCATAGCGCGCACGCTCGAGCCCGGCATCTTCGGGGTTGAACTCGGCCTCGCGGATTTGCCCGTCGCGGAGCTCGGCGTAGCGCGTGACGCCGAGCGTGCTGAACTCGTCCATGAAGCGGTCCGGGAATTCTTGTGACGAACCGCAGGGGATCAGGCCGCGCTCATAGCCCATTTGGCGCATCACCTCGGCGATCAGCGGGATCTGCCCGGGGTGGGGCACGCCGATCATTTTACGCCGTTCGTCGTGGCTGTGGAAGCCGAGGGGGCCTGCGAGGTGCACGGTCGTTCCGCAGCGCATCTGACTGAGCACGCGAAACATGCCCGTGCCGCGCGCGGCGGCTCCGACGCCCGAGGTGAAACCGAGCCGCGTCTGCCGAACCGATTGCAGCGTGCGTGCGACGCTCGCGTCTGGGTCGACACCTAGGACCGCGAATGCGTCGTGGCTACCGCTCACGCCGGTCATGCCGGGTGCGCCGACCTTGTGTACGTAGACGCCCGCGGCGGCCAGCACGATGGCAGCACCGCTCGTCACGTTGATCGTCTTCAAGCTGTCCATGCCCACGCCGAGCAGACCCAGATGCGGCTCCGGTGCACCCACTTCACCACCGCACTGCGCGAGCCATTCCGTGTTGTGGCTCTCGGTGACGCCCAAGATCTCGGGCAAGGTTTCGCCCTTGGCCCGCAGCGCGGCAATGAACGCGCCCTGCTGCAGCTCGGGCTGCTGATTGCGCCAGATCTGCAGGTACGCGTCACGCGCCTCTTCTCGGCTCAGGTCCGTGCGTCCCTGCAATCGCACGATCAACCCGCCGAATTGCCTCAGTGCTTGCTCATCGATCATCAGCGTCGCCCACTTTCGAGATGTTACGGATATCGGCGGCGGATTAGACCACAGGGCCTCGACCGGCGGAAGCGGCAAGCCGCGATCAGGTGCTCGGTCGCAGCTCGCCGCTGGGCGGCTCGAGCCGCACGAAGCCCTTGAGCACCGCGCGCCGCACCAGCTCCAAAGTGACCTCGCGGATCTCGGCCGCGTCTCGTCCCTTCGTCGCCAGCAATGCCACCGCGCGTTCGACCAGCTCGCGCACGACGATCTTAGACTGCATCCACTCGACTACTGGCGCGAGGGCTGACGGAATGCGACTCGGGAGCGCCGCCATGCGGTGGCTCAGCTCAGGATCGCGGCTGATCAAGTCGTGATAGATGTCGAGCACCCCCTCACCCTGGGGGTTAGGCTCGGTGCGCAGCGTGAGACTGAACGTGCCGTTCGGGACCAGCATCAGGTTCGGCTCGACCTGGGCCCGCTCGAAGCCGGTCCCTTCGTAGACGCGGCTGAAATCAGCGCCACCCGCCAACTTTCCCAGCAAGGGCGAGACCACTTCCAAGCCAATCGCACGGGGCACCGGGAAGAAGCCGGCCGTCGCCAGCGTGAACGCCTGACGAGGGTCGAGCTCCAGGCTTCCTCGCGCGTTCAAGAGTCGCTGGGCCTCCCACCACCAAGACTCGGCCGAGCGATTGTTAGCGTAGAAGAAGCGCGCCAGTTGCAGGAAAGAGAAGGCCTCGCCGCGTAGGTAGTCGGCGTAGGCCTGCCACAACGTTTGGCGGTCGAGCTCGGGCCGGCGCCGCGCCGTGAGCCAGGTGTACGCGGCGCGATGTCCGCTCTGCAACGCGAGTGTTACGCCCGATGACAAGATGGGATCGACGAACACCGCGGCATCACCCGCCGAGGCCCAGCCCTCGCCCACGGGCGACTCGGCCCAAGAGGACCAGTCTTGAGTCACGCCGACCCGCTTTTTCTCGGGCAGTACGTCGTCGCGCAAGGTCGCGCGCAGCAGCAAATCTTTGATCTCGGGGCAACTCTCCAGCGCTTCGCGGTAAAGTTGCTCGGGGTCCCGACCGCGCAGCTCTTCGCGAAAATGCCGGCGGTGGGTCACGAAACCGACACTCATCAGGTCCGCGCCAATCGGAAAGTACCAGATCCAGCCGAGCGGAACGCTGGCAATGAACACCGTGGTCGCCGCGCGCGTGCCGGACAACGTGCTCTTCCACTCGGCGCCGGAAAAATAACCGTACACCGCAAAGTTGTTCATGTCCGGGTCACGGACGCGCTGCCCGCGCGTCAGCAACGCCGAGAGCCCGCTCGCGTCCAGCACGAAGGGGGTGTCGATGATGCCCTCGACGCCGTTGTCATCGCGGTAACGAACCCCGCAAACCGCGCCGTCCTCGCGCAAGATCTCGGTAACCCCAACGCCCTCTCGGCAGTCGGCCCCGAGTCGACGCGCCCGCTCGAGCAGCATTTGGTCGAAGCGTGAGCGCTCGACGTTGAAGCCGACGAACGGCATCCGGCTAGGCGCGAAACGCTCGCTGAACGTGCTCAGATCTTGGCCTAGGACGTCGATCGTTCGCCCAGGGCCGAGCGGCTCGCCATCGCCGGCGATCGTCAGATAGTCCGCGTTCCAGGGCACTCGATCCGCGCCCCAGACGAAGGTGATACCCACCTTCTTGACCCCACCGCCGTTGTACAACTCGTCGTAGACACCGAGTTCGCGCAGCACCGTGTTGGCGACGGGAATAGTGGATTCTCCAATGCGCCAGCGCGGAAATCGGGCTTTCTCCAAGAGGGCGATCGAAGCGTCCGGCGCGTAACGTGCGGCGATTCCGGCGAATGCGCTGCCGGCAGGCCCACCGCCGATCACGACGCAATCTTTGTATTCGCGAGGTCCTGGGGCAGGCTCCCGTGTTTCGCTCGCTCTTCCCTGACTCATCGGCGTATGCTCTATTAGCCCCGCATCGATCGCTGGGCATCCGGAAAAGCCGCATCCCCGTCGAGTTCGAGGTCAGGCTCAACTTCATGCTCGAATGGCTCGAAATTTCGACGGAGCTGACGCTGGTTGCCACCGCGACGCGGGCCTTCTTGCACGTGCCACGCGGCTTTGGCGCCGACCCCTTCCAAGCCCCGATGTGCGGACAAGGGACGCCGGAAACGACGCACTGGCTGCTCGAGGGCACCATCGTCGCGGCCGCTCGCTCCTTCGCCCCTGAACGGAGCGTGGCCGAGCATCGGGAGAGCGGGAGCGCGAGCGCGAGCGCACATTGGGCGTACCGCCTCGCCGGCTATTTTCACAGCACGGACGCGACACGAAGGCTTTTGCCGGTCGTGGCCCAGCGTTTCGCCCGGTCGGGACGCCAAGGGCTCGCCCGCTGGGCCGCCAAAAAAATGAGCGAAGAGGCCGGGCACGAACAACTCGCGCTTCGCGATCTAGAGGAGCTGGGCTACCGCGGGCGTGAGCTGATTGAAGCTCTCGTGCCGCCGAGGGCTCGAGCTTGGGTCCAGCTCTTCGAGCAACTCGCGGGCGCGGCCGATCCGGTGGGTTGCGTTGGCTATGCGCATGGCCTCGAGCGGCTGGCGTTGCTGCGTGGCCCGGCTGAAGTGAGCGCCATCGAGCAGGCCTTGCCCAAACACGTGAACGCCACGCGCTGCTTGCGCGTCCACAGCTCACTCGGCAGTGACCCCGATCATGTGCGCACGAACGTGCTCACGGCCTCCGCGTCGAGCGCGAGCGAACGCACGGCCATCGCCCGGGCGTGCTATCAGACCGCGCGCATTTACTTCGATCCTGCCCTCCACGACGCGTTCGACTCCGACCTCGAAACGAAGGTGCAGGCTTTTCGGAACCGAGCGCGCACCCGCAATCTCACGGCAACCTCAACTGAATTAGGTGACTCGCATGAACGACACGTGGCTCAAGATCATCACCAAGGCTTGGAATGAACCCGCTTTCAGAGCGCGCTTGGTCGATCCGAAACAGACCAACCAGGTGCTCGAAGAGTACCTGATCAAGATCCCGCCGGGCGTCACCTACGTGGTCAAGGAGGACGAAGCACGGGGCACGCGCTACCTCGTGTTGCCGCCGACGCCCACGGATGGCGACCCCTCCCTGACCATCGACAACTTCGGGCGTGATGCGCAGAGCGGGGATCCCGGCTTCTGAATCACTGAAAGTTTGCTGGGTAACCGAGCAGCGCTTCGGTCAGGTTCTTGACATGCGGAACGCCCAGCCCGGTCACGGGGTCCCATTGTGCGGTCGCACGGTAGCCGGCGAGCGTGTGGTGATCCGTACGCCCCTGCCCGGAAACGACGCGAAATTCGATGTCCGAGTTGCCGCTCGTGATGTTGCGCAAGACCGCGTACGGGCCGCGATCGGGCGAAGTACGGCCCAAGTAATAAATCAGCGGATTGATGAAACCAACCGGTGATTTCCCGCTCCCTTCCCGGCGTGCATTGGCGATTGCAATCACCGTGGCCCAGATCGGCGCGGCCATGCTCGTGCCGCCTGCGTAGCCAATCCATTGCCCGTCGAGCACGAGCCGATAGCCCATCGCCGACAGCCCATCACCGATGCCCAACGCGAGCGCGGGACCCGAAGCCATCAGCGCCACGTCGGGGAAGCCGCGCCCGTAAGGCAGGACCGCCGGCATGTTGGTCCCGCGCGAGTAACTGCGTTGCGCACCGACGCCCACGACCGTCGGCTGCTGCCAATCAGGGACCGGCACGCGCTGACTGAAGCCGCCGCTGGCCGCCAGTGAAACGAATGGCAGCTCTTTCGCGAGCGCAGGGTCGGGCGGGAGCGGACCACTCCAAGCGATCTCCGTGGGCGGATCGAGCGACGCGAGCAACGTGCCTCCCACCGACAACACCAGCTCTTCACTCGACGGGAAGGTGGCATGTGGCCACGCCGCACGCGCCACTTTCCCCGTCGGATCATCGCGCAGGGTCGCGCCCGGGCGACCATCGTACACGCCCCAATCACCCGAGGCCGCGACCACGGTGATGCCAAACGCGGCCGCCTTGGCTAGCGCCAGCGCAATCGAGCCGCGATTGAACTGGCGATAGTAGGTGTCCTCGGGCAACGTCCAAGTCATGCACAGCACGGTCGGCGCGCGTGGATCGCTGACCGCCATCTCGATTGCCGCCAGCCAAGGGTCGGGCAAATCCAAGGCCAGCTCGTAGATCACTATCTTGGCGTCGGGCACCAAGGCGCCGATCCACGCGGGACCCATACTGGCCTCGAGCCGATACAACGGACTCGACGGTTGCGGGCCGCTGGTCGGCCCGACTTGCACGAAGTCGATGTCGGGGGGGCTCACGCCCGCGGCGCTCCAGAACATCTCGAGATCAGCCTGCAAAGGCGCGCGGAAGGCGGCCGTGCCCAGCGACATGATGGCGATCGTCTGCCCTTTGCCGGTGCAATCCGTCGGAAAGGCATAGTAGTCGCGGATCATTTGCGGGGTGATGCCATCCTCGAGTCTCGGCGCCGGGGCAGAGGGATGCGAGGGCGCGCCGGCGCTGCGCTTGTCCTCCTTACCCAGGTCCGAAAAGAGCCAGCCGCGTACCGGCGGCGTCAATTCCCGAATCGGTCGCGCTTTGCGGGTATCGTCGGCTCTCGAGTCGCCGCAGCTCGCGACGTGCAGGCTGCGAATGTCGGACTCGAGAGTCACGAGCGGGTCGGCCCACTCCCAGGGGTTGATTTGCGAGCCTCCAGACACATTGCCCAAAAAGCGCTCGAGCGTCTTGGGTTCGAAGAACCGTTCGAAATATTGCGCGCTGCCGTCGACATAGAGCAGCGGCGAATAACGCGCGTCTTGCTGCTTCAGGTCGCGAACGGGCACGACGCGATCGGCATCTCGGAAAATCGCGGCGACCTTGTGGTAGCGCTGCTCGAGCTCCGCCTGGGGGCCCTTGCGTGCGTCGCGCGCCAAGTGCTGGCCGTATTTGGGACCTTTGGGATCGGAAGAGTCCCGCGCATAGTCGTAGAACTCACCGATGTTCGTCTCGCGCAACACGATTCGAAGGCGCAGCATCTGGTCCAAGTGTGATTCTCCCTGCGAAACCGCGACGCTATCGCAGCCGAATCTGATTTGCTACGCTACCTTTCGTGTTTCAGCGGCCGCACCAACGCAGTCAGCGCGCGCTCGACAAGCCGTACCGATTCGCGTGCTGGCCGTTGCCCGCGGACCTGGGACCGCTAGTCGAGGAGATCACCGAGCAGCGGCCCGAATGGCTGGAGAGCCAATGGAAGTGGCACGTCGAGTCCCAGTTCTCCGTGCTGCGCGCGGGGCGCCGCGCGGGGTATCCGGGCAGTGAGCTCACGAATGGTCATTCTACCAATCAGCCCAGCTTGGAGCGCTTGCCACGCCTCGCTCACTTCCTCGACACGGCGTTTCCGGTAAGGCCAACCTTGGCCTGGCTCGGCCGGCTCCCGCAGGGCGGGCGCATTTTCACCCACGTCGACAATACCGAGCACTGGGACGAACATCACCGGGTGCACGTGCCCCTGATCACCAATTCGCAGGCGCGGCTGTGCGTGGCGGGTCGATTTCTACATCTACTGCCGAATCACGTTTGGCTGCTCAACAACAGCCTGCCGCATGGCGCGCTCAATCGCGGTGCCGAGCGCCTCCACTTGGTGCTCGACTTGCCGCACTTCGCTGGCTTCTCCGAGTGGCTGGCCGCGGGCAATCCCGCGCAGGGCGACGCAGACCCCTCCGATCTCGCCGAACTGAACCAGGACCCACTCACGTCGCCGGCGGCGCTCAGCTCGTTCGATAGCTCGCGGCTCGCTCGGCTACTCGCACAATGACCTCGAAGACCAGCGAGATCGATTGCTTGGTGCTCGGCGGCGGGCCCGCGGGCAGCACGTTTGCGGCCACGCTACTGCGGCACTCACCGGGCGCCCGCGTCACGCTTCTGGAGCAGGCTCGCTTTCCGCGCTGGCAAGTGGGTGAATCAGTCGTCCCCCTGATCAACGCGCAGCTGCGCGAGCTCGGCCTGTTCGAGCGCGTCGTGCAGGCTGATTTCGTGAAGAAGATCGGCAATGTCGTGGTCTGGGGCCCAACCCGGACCCCGTGGAGCCCTGATTTTCTCTCCTTGGGCGAAATGCGCGCGGCCGACCCGAACGCGCTCGACATTCCCGGGTTCGACTACAGCCCCCTGGTGGGTTCAGGCTTACCGCTCGATCAGCCGGTGACCAGCTTCAACGTGCGTCGCGACGAGTTCGATCAACTGCTGCTCACGCGCGCCCGCGAGCTCGGCACGGAAGTGCTCGAGGGCACGCGCGCCACGCGCATCCAGCGCGATGCGAGCGGCAAAGTGGAGTCTGTTTCGTACGCGAGTGATACGGGCGAAGAGGGAGAGCTGCGCCCGTCATTCGTGGTCGATGCCTGCGGCCTCGGTTCGCCTTTGACCCATGGTCAGCGCTTCCGCGACCCTGCGCTCAAGCATTGCGCCATCGTCGGCTACTTGCGCGGGGCGCGTTGGAAGGCGAGCTATCGCAACCATGAGCGAGCCGCGGTGTTCGTGCTCAGCGTCGCCCGCGGCTGGATTTGGTACATCCCTTTGGCCGACGATCTGATCAGCGTGGGCCTCGTAACGGATGCCGCCGAGCTCAAAAACCGCCCGAAAGACGCGGCGCTCGCGCAGCTGTTGATGTCGGAGCTCGAGTCCGCACCCGAGCTCCGTGAAGTCGTGCGCGGGTCCCGCCTGTGTGACGACATCTTGCCCAACCGCGCGCGGGTCCGCACTTGCCAGCAGTGGTCCTCGTTCGTCGATGCGCCGTTCGGCCCGAACTGGGTTGCGGTCGGCGACGCGGCCATGTTCGTCGATCCGATCATTCCTTCGGGCGTCGGCTTCGCGATGCAAAGCGGGCATCGCGCGGCGTACACCTGGCTCACCCAACAGAGCCGGCCTGAAATCCCGAACCAATCTTTATGGGAAGCGTACGCCTGGTACGTGCGCGGTGAATTCGGCGCGATGTCGCAGCTCGCGCACTGCATGTATGCCAACAATCAGGCGCTCCCCAGCCGCTTTTGGCGGCGCCCGTTGCTCGAACCCTGGCAGCTGCGCATCCCGAACGAGTGCACGCTGAGCGGCTGCCCGTTCTTTCCGTTGCCGAAGGCCTTCGGTTGGCGAGTGGTCGCGCCGCTGCTTTCAGGCATCGCCGGCAGCGCAGGCCGACTCGAACGCGTGTACGAACACGACGGAGTGCCGGCGAACCTCAGCGGCCTCGCGCTCGAAGTCCGGGCGCCGCTCCGCCTGGCGCTGCGCACGGACTACCCCACTGACGGCACGCGCAACGGCCAGCTCCGTCTGTACCGAGACGTCGTGACCTCGCAGCGAGACTTCTATCATCGCCTCGCCGTGCAAGCCGCCGACATCCCCGAGCGGCTCGCGCCGATCGTGAGCGCACTCGGGCGCTACCCGAGCGTCGATGCCCTACTCACCGCGGCCCCGCGGCTGCTCTCGGCCACCGCGAGTGAACGCCCCGCCGTCGATCGCGCGGTGCGCGAGTTGCTGCGCGTGGTCGCCCGGCGCGGGTTCATCGCGCTGAATCCGATGAGCGGAACGAACACGACGACACAATCAGACACCGAATCCGCCGCCTGAACGCCGCGGTCGGTCACTCGGTGACTGTCTTGCAAACTTTGCGTGACCCGACCCCGGAGCCCTCGCGCGCGAGCTAACGTCCGCGCCGCTATGGATAGGCGCTCGATCGGTTTCATCGTGATCGTTGCCGTGGTTGCCCATGCCTCTGCGTTGGCGGGCGGCTTCATCTGGCTCGATCACGCCCACCTCGAACAGGGACTCGCATTGGCCCCGGCGGGCGAATGGTTCTCCCTGTTCACGCAGGGCTTCGCGGGCACCGGCTTCTATCGTCCGTTGATGGCCACGTCGCTGTCGCTCGACGCCGCGCTCGGCGGAGCGCCTTGGTTGTATCACGCCACGAACTTGGGCTTTCACGCCGCCGCGTCCGTACTCACGCTGCTGGCCGCGCAAACGTTCGGGCTCACACGCCGCGCCGCCGTGCTGGCCGCGCTGCTGTTCGGGGTGCACCCGGCAACGTCACTGGTCGCCAACGCGGTTGCGTTTCGCTCCGAGGCGATGATCACGGTCGCCTTGCTCGCGCTCGTCGTCTTGCATCGGCGCGGGCACGTGCTCGGCGCGGCCTTGGCGGTGTTCCTCGGCGCGCTCAGCAAAGAGACCGCGCTGGTGCTCGGACCGCTGTTCGTGTTCGCCCTCGAGTTTTTCCCGGGAGCAGGCGAAACCGTCGCCAAACCGCGCAATTTTCGGCTTTTCGCCGCGGAAGGCGGCGCGTGGCTAGTGGCGTTCGGGCTGCGTCTTCTGTACGCGCCCGCTTGGCGCGCGAGCTTCGCTCCGCTCTCCCTGAGTGATGCATTGGGGACGCGGCTCGCCTCATTGGCGAAGAGCAACGCCCGCCTGGTGCTGCCATTCGACCAGACGGTCTGCGACGCGTTCCCGGTGACATCGCTGTCCCGACCGCAAGCGTTGCTGGGGGCGCTGCTGCTCACGGCGCTCGCCTACTACGCTTACCGCCGCCGTGGACCGGCGCTCATGCTGCTGCTCGCCCTGTTGCCCACCCTGCAGCTGGTGCCCGTGATGCGTTGGTGGTCACCGCACTACCTGTACCTGGCGCTGGCCTTGACGGCGATGTTGGTCGCCGAGACGGCCGAACGCTGGGGGCCCTGGGCGCTGCGTTCGGCCGCGGTCGCCTCCCTGCTGCTCGCGGGCATCTCGCTCTTCGATGGGCTGAGCTACCGTGATGACCAACATTTTTGGGCGCGCGAAGTCAGCCGCGCGCCCGCATGCCGGGAAGCGCATTTCTACTTGGGCGAGGAGGCCCGAATGGCCAAACGCTGGCCGGAGGCGGTGCGAGAATACGAGCGCGCGCTAGCGGTGAAAGACCGCGTGCTCAGCTACGTCGACCGCTTCGCCGCGTTTCAGAACTTGGGCGCGGCCCAGCTCGGGCAAGGCAACCTGGGGCAGGCACGGGTGGCATTCCGGGCTGCGCTCGAGCTCGCCAACGGCGAACTCGACAAGCGTCACCTCGTTCACAATCTCGCCACGACCGAGCTCGTCGCCGGCAACGCCGAGGAAGCGGCGCGGTTGCTCGAGCACGAGGTCGAGCGGCCGGACGCCATGCCGGCCGCGATTTTGCTGCGCGCGCGCGCCGAAGCCAAGCTCGGTCGGACCGCCGAGGCCAGCGCGCTCGTGGAACGCCTGCGCCACGACCCACGCAACGCAACGGAGCAACGGCCTTGAAGAGAGCGCTTTCCTTGCCGCAGGCGCCGCCCGCCGCCGTCGCTTCACGACCTTGGATCGTGGAAGGCGGTTACATCGCGGGTCGCGCCTACGATTGGTTCTTCTTCATCCTGTCCCCGCTGCTGGCCGCGCTCGTGGGCTGGTCGGTGAGCGCGTTCCGGCTCGACCGCTATCGCTTGACCAGCGCAGATGCACACGGGGTCGTGCGTGAGATCGCGGTGGTCGCGCTGGCCAGCGCCGCCTTCACGCATGCGCACCTGATCATCGTCGTATTCCGGACGCACCTCAATCGCGAGGTATTTCGCCGGCACCCGCACCGCTTCACGACCATCCCCATCGCGCTATTTTTGGCCTCTCTGGCCTCGCGCTGGGTGTTCGTAGGCGCGAGCGTGCTCAGCGTGTGGTGGGACGTTTACCACTCCAGTCTGCAAACGTTTGGCCTGGGGCGCATCTACGACCGGCGTGCGGGCAATGATCCCAAAGCGGGGCGCCGCCTCGACTATTTGTTCAACCTCACGCTGTACGCAGGTCCGGTGCTGGCGGGCGTCAACCTCTCCGCGCACCTGGTCAGCCTCAAAAAGTTCGATACACTCGAAGCGCCGTCGATCTCGCAAATCGCGGATGCGGTGCTCGCGCAAAGCGACGAACTACGCGCCGTGGTGATCGCGGTCGGCGTCGTCTCATTGGCATTCTTTCTGCTGAGCTACCTGGCGCTCGCGCGGAGGGGTTACGTCATCCCCGTGCAGAAGCTCGCGCTGTACCTAACGACGGGAACCGTATCGATCGCCTGTTGGGGCTTCGGCTCGTTCGGCCAAGCCTTCTTGATCATGAACTTCTTCCACGCGCTGCAGTACTTCGCGATCGTCTGGTGGAGTGAGCGCGGCACGCTGACGCGGACCTTTCGCTTGGCTCCGCTCGGGCTCGTAGTATTGCTGTCGTTCGGTCTCGGCTACGGCGTGTGGCTCGCGCACCGTCCCAGTGATTTGATCGCGGTGGTCGCGCTCAGCAACGTCGTGTCGTTGATGCATTTCTGGTACGACGGCTTCGTCTGGTCCGTGCGTAAAGGGCACGTTTGAGCCGCCTGCAACCCGCTCACCGGTGTGCGAGTGAATAGGCGTGAACGCGATCGTTCTTGGCCGCGGCCCCGTGACAGCCGTTGCAGCCACCGAGAGGGTCGCCACCGTAAGTCTCCCCGTCCGGCGCATTGACGCCGCGCCAAACGATGCCGACCGAGCCATCGCCACGCTTGCGCAATCCGAACCACTCCCAGCCCGTCGCCCCGGACGCGTTGAAACCACCGCCGCGCTTGACCATCGCGAAGATGTCGGACTTCTTCTGATTCTCGACCGTCTTGACGAAGATGGTCCCCACCGGAAACGCCTTGGAACCCTGCAGCGGGGCGCTATTGATGTACTCGTGCGTCTCACCCGCCACGTGCGCGTTTCCTTGCTCCGGCCGGTCCGCGAGGTCGACACGGTCCCAAGCCTCGAAGCCCTGAAAGTCACGTTCGAGCGCGATGAACGGCTCGTGCACGTTGGCCAATGATGGCTCCGTGTGATTCGAGCACGCGCTCGCCGCAAGCCAGAGCACGAGCCGGGAGCAAAGAAAACCTAGCCGCCGCTTCGGGCGAATCGCGTCGCGCATGCGCCGTGCCTCTCACGGCAGCTCGTTCGGCGGAAGTCTCGCGCGACGAGCGCATTGAGAGTTTGCCTTCCCGTCACGCAATCGCTCTCGCGTCGTTTCATGCAGTCCGTCCGCGAACGCATCAAACCTTCTCGCAAATGTTTGGCTCGTCTAACAAGACTGTCATCTCGACCTGAGATGTTCCGCCCGTTTTGCGAAAGCCCATTCTTCGCGTTGCGTGCACGCCATCTCGCCGCGCTCTGTTGCAGTTTGCAACCGGCAGCGCGCTCGGCTCCTTGCTGCCGGCGTGCCAAAGGACGCCCAAAGAGCAACGTGATCGCCTGCTCGCCGATCTAGTCGAAGAACAGATCGTCCCCGATACGCGAGCGCTGCTGACCAAGAGCAAGAAGCTCGAATCGTCACTGGCGGATCTGGTCCGCAATTCGGGACAAACCACGTTGCTTTCGGCGCGAGCGGCTTTTCGAGCCACGCTCTTGGCGTGGGAGGCCGCCGCCTGTTTCAAAGGCGGACCCATCCTCGCCACGGGCTCGCTGCTGCGCGCGATGTTCTGGCCGACCAAGACCAGCGCGCTCGACGCCTTGATCCGCAGCCGCGCGCCGTTCGATCGGTTGAACGAACTCGCGGTCGATCAAAAGGGGCTGTTCGCGATCGAACATCTGCTATTTCCGCTCGAAGACCGAGAAACTGGCGCGGAAATCGCGTTAATTTCCGCAGACGGTGAGCGCGTTCGGTGGCTCATGTGTGGGCTCGCGCGGCTCGTCCGTGAGTCCGCCCAGCTGACGTGCGACACGCTCGGCGACGGCGCCGCGCTGCGCGTCAGCCTGCAGCGCGGAGAACACGAGAGCATCAAGCTGCTGCTGAACAACATCGGCTCCAGCGTGAGCAGCGTGATCACCGATCCGGGAGCGGTGCTGCGCAACGAAATCGAGAAGGTGCCCACCGAGGTGCGCGGTGGACCGAGTCGGCTCGCCTTCGCGATCACCGAGAGTCGTATCGCGGCCGCCCAGCGACTGTACTCCGGCGAGTCCG
>Ga0247757_10000312_pt1 | contig 40907 bp, 43 predicted proteins | sample UWRJL126311R4_FD_180929 | JGI IMG/M metagenome (GOLD analysis project Ga0247757, IMG submission 180929) | Plant litter microbial communities from Arlington Agricultural Research Station in Wisconsin, United States - UWRJ-L126-311R-4 | ecosystem: Environmental > Terrestrial > Plant litter >... | reverse complement strand
GTCGTCTCGCTGAAGTGAAGGGCAAGCTTCTCTGCCCTAATCTGGGCTATGTATAGGTTTGCCAGCTGCTCTAGTCCCTTGGTTAGTGGTCACGGGACACTTCATCGTTCAGGGTCGGCGTACTGATCATCACCGCAGGCTGGGGGGAGGGGGGGTGCTCACGCAGAAGGTCACATGGAGGTGGCAACTTCGAAATCGTAGATGGGGCGGATGCTATACCGCGGACATCTGCCTGCTGCTTACGCTCCAATATGGCGGCACAACGTGGTCCTGGGGCAGTGGCCGTATCGTGGCACTCCTCATGCTATTCGGCATCTTCTTGCTCCTGTTTAGCATCTTCCAGCTGAGCCTGGGAGAGGCAGCGACCTGGCCGAAGCGGATAGCGTCGCACAGAAGCATGTTCTTCGGGTCTGTTTTCCTTCTGCCTCGGCGCAAGCTACCCTATCGCCTTCTACATGTACGTTGTAGCACGCACGACAAGGACCATCTTGCTGATTCCGCGGTAGACCATACTATCTGCAAGCCGTCAAGGGCTACGATGCGCTCCTGGCGGGCGTGGGGATCCTTCCGCTGACTCTTGGCTAAGTCGGCCGCAACCTGGCGAGCGGGGCGCTGATAACCAAGACGGGCTGCTATGTGCCCTTCATGTGGCTCTCGGTCCTGTTCATGGTCATTGGCTCCGGCTTTTTCACAACGCTTACGCAGCACTTCAGCACGGGGAGATGGGTGGGCTACTAGATCGTCGACGGGATCGGGATAGGATTCGGCTGGCAGATCGGCGCGTTGGCAGCTCAAGCGGTGCTCGAACCGGGCGACATTCCCATCGGCACCGCCACCTCCGTCTTCATGCTCCTGTTCGGCGGAGCTGTCTTCGTGTTGGTGGCGAATAGCATCTTCACCAACAGTCTCGTGAGCGGTCTAGCGGCAGTACACATCCAAGGGGCCGACCCCGGCCAGGTGGTGCATCTGGGAGCTACGGCAGATGGGCTTAAAGAGGACCTGGAATCTGTTTTGAATGCTTACATGGGTGAACTGACGGACATATACCGTCTGGGGTTGATTATGGCATGCCTATGCGCAATCAGAGCTCTGGGGATGGAGTGGGCCAATGCCACGAAGGAGGGTATTAGTTTCGATATTGATACGTAACGACAGCTAGGAGGCAAATATCAGATACATTTGGATTGGTATTGTTATTCCCGATCCCACATTCCCACTTCTACGTTCCCCAATTCTACATGAACAGCACATCGCCCGAATACCCCACCGTTATGCCCGCGCGAGTTCTTCATAGTGTCTAGATCTTCGCTTAAGAGCAGGTTGTCTTAGTGCAAACAAGTGGCCAAGGGCTTTTATCGTAGCAGTAGCAGCGACAAATTCCCTTATCGTCACAATTCGAATTGCAGTACCCGATAGCGAAGCAATGAGCGAAGCATGCAGTGTCAGAAATACCGCAAGTAACGCGCTTGTCCAAAGAGTTGGCCTGGCGGCCGCGGATCGCCGGAGCAACGGCATCCTCGAGAGAGATCTTTGGTACGTTAGCAGGCGAAAAATAACCTTGATGGGAATTATTGGGAAAGGATTGGTTACGTGGCAGGAGGAAGGGAGAGTGAAATATCAAACTTACGACTTGAGCACCAGACTGCTGTCCCAGATCGCAAGTGATGTCTCCACTTTTGTGACCGACGCAGGTAACATTCTTTTCGGGGTTATAGAAGATAACTTCGGCCGTGGCGACGAAGAATAAGGCGAAGAGGACAGGGAGGTACTTCATGGTTGATGTTAGGCTGAAGAGGCTGCAGCTCTTGGGAAAACTTTGTATCACTGTTTGCGTGGTAAGATGGTTGGAGGCGAGCTAATTGCTGTGGTGGCCGACTGGAAAGGGAAATCAAGGACTTTTTATATTCAGGCTGGATCACCTAGTTATTGTCTATTCTAGGTGACACTGACCGTCGTATTGCGTAGGAGCTATTATTTTAGAACAGCGGTGTCCCCATCTTTGCCCATGAGCATCAAGCTGGACAACTCGTGTCGTCGGGGACTCTCGTATGCGTTCATCTTCGTTTTATGCGACGTTTCAATCTAGATATGGGCCAGTAGCATCGTCGAAGTTACTCTGGAAGGTTGCTCAATGACTTCATGCCAGCTTACTTCGATTGATTTTGAGTAGGGATTTGCACAGTCCTTCTTGATATAGAAGGTGAATTTATCTATAGTCTCGTGTTTATACTCCGCTCGTATTCAAACTCCGCTCGTATTCTCTTAAGCCCGTAGGAGTTAACGTATTCTACCACTCGCCGCTGATGGTGCGTGAAGAGGACCTGGAAGCTGTTCTGGATGCTTACATAGGTGGACTGACGGACGCGTATCATCTGGGGTTGATCATGGCATGCTTATGTGCAGCCGGAACTCTGGGGATGGAGTGGGTCAATGTCAGGAAGGAGGGAGGTCAGCGCTGGCGGCGCTGCAGCCTAGCTAGCTCACAGTGACTTTGCATCTCTTGCCATCTCTTGCCATGGTCCACCTTTTGCTAATCATCCTGTGTGAAAACATGCACGCACCACGCCTCTCTAGAAGAGATAGAAGAGATGTCGGTGGCGGCCCCGCTCAAGCTTTCGGGTCGCTGCAGTAGCGCCTTGTCCTGCCCCGCCTTGTCGCCCCGTCGCCTTGTCCGGCCCCGCCCATGGTCGCCTCAGTCTCTGGCCTGCACCGCCGGCCGCTACACCACAAACAGGTACGAGCGCCTGGCCAGCCACCTGAGTTTGCAGTACGTCCAGGTTAGACAGCTGTGTGGAAGCTCGCAGACGGGCACGTAGAACCAGGAGGAGCATATTTCAGCCTCGATTAAAAGCAGTCAAGTTCTTGGAGCGCTGTCTGAGCGCCATGGCACACTCTTGGATACTAGTTGACATAGCCGCGCAAGTCGTGCGCGAAATAGCCATGTCGAAGGCAGAAAATGGCCAGACAGTCTGCCGTGTAGAGAGCCCGGTGCGGAAGTCGTGGTCGGATGTGCTGACCAGCATATCGAATCTTCTTCGATCTGGGCCGAACAACCCGCCATTATCCTTATGGCCTTACAATAAGTGGCTTGAGCACTTACGGTAGCGCCATGCACCAGATCCGAATGTATGCCCTGCTTCCAGGCTCTTGTCCTTCTTTGAAGATCAATTCGAGCGGATGGCGTGTGGGGGCGTTACGCTCGATACGTTTGTGGCAAGGCGCGAGTCTCCGGTGTTGAGGCGGCTGCGTAGCATCGGTGAGGAACTATATCGCTTGCTGGCGGGATTGCGGCTTTCTTGTCTAATGCGTAGAGAGATGCTCGAAAGCCGAGATTGCCGAAGTACGGTACTAGGTCGCGAACAACTTCATGTAAGGTTACATTACGATGAAGTTTGATGGTTAGTTTGCATGAAGATAGGACGGCACGGACGGCACTTAAGTAATCCCAAGGCGCTAGATTACGACCTAAAAGCTAGTCTTAGCTTCTGCTATAATTAACGTACCTACTTGGCGTGTTACTACTTTGTATGTACAAAATTGAGCCCTCTAGGACGAGTGTATTTTTGTTGACTCCTACATATGGCTGTGCTTTTTAAGGTGACTAGCTTACTATTTACCCTTCCCATAGTTCTTCGCTATCTGCCACAACATGACGCTCTCTCATTAGTCAGATAGGTCTGTTTGCGTGCTTTACTCACCTGCCACTTATGTCTTCCCTTAACAAGGCTCTCATCTACCCAGTTCACATTTCATCTTTAGTCGAGTAATAGAAACTGCCAGATATAGAGCCCACAGCTGCGGTAGGAAGTGAAAATGAGAGATTTGCCGAACAGCCATACTGAATCGCCAAAAAGTACCTACGATATAGGGCTAGGTTACCCCTAGGGGCAAGAATCGAATTGGTCCCCAGAGGTGATAGCCGGTAGGAGCTAACGGGCTTGCGAAATAATGCTCGCCCAGGACCAAAGGGGCTAATACTCGCGACGTGGCTTCGCGAACCTACTATGGTAAATACTTACTAGTAGTAACTGTTAAACTAAATCTTAGGCTTCCTATTTACTTAGCTATATATAAGTAGTTTGCTAGTAAGTAGTACTTTACTAGTAAGTAGTAGTTTGGTAAATAACCAACAGTGAACTCCTACTATCGTATATTTTACTTTGTACCCCTAAATTGAACTGAGGCGGAGATGGTATAAAATCTTGAATTACACCGACAGGTGAAATGCGGAGTGTTTGCCATGAGAGCCGAACGATGGCGGGGTTGCCTCGTATTTTGTGTCGGCAATTTACCCTTGAGTAAAGCCGAGATGCCCCACCACAAGCCCTCGATTAAGCAAATGGTCATCGTATAGCTCGGATACAATGCGACCGTCGGCTAGGTGTTGGATATCTTACGGCTGACGGTGAGTAAGGGCGACCTGCAAGGTTAATAGAACGGAAAGGAGGAGGATTCGGTCACGCCACAGTAAATACCCTATGAGGAGAAGTCTACACCCAATCCTCTGGGGAATATATGATTGCAGATAGCTATTAGTGCGAGTAGTAAGAGTTGTAATGGGCATGAGATAACAAAAGAAATCGAAAATTCTCACTATAAATGATAACAAAACAAAAGTGTCGGAGGACCTATAATTCAAATACTATGTACTTCTCAGTTTGAGTATCTCTTCGTTCAAAAAAGATCTTCTTTGTTATGCTCGGGCAGCAGTTCACCGTAGTTGCACTCTCATTTACGCGTCTTGGGCTGGCTAGAGAAGCTTTGTCGAAACCCTTGCAAAGTCCTGCACCAAGAAGGACTACCTGGACGTAATCAACGCATCATGCGTCTCCAATACCTCATATGCGGGATATCAGCGCAGTAATAAAGCCAAGAGCGACAAGTCAGCCAAACCCCTCATACGGCTGAAGCCAGGGCTCGAACAACGAGTCTGAGTGGTTACTGATCTTTGCCGAAACGGACGCGTATCTTACTTTACGAGATGTCGCAGGGACTATAATCACGTGCTGGGCCCGGGAGCATGGCTAGCGATATTTGGAATATAGACTAGAGACAATGGGTCTGAGTTTTTCGCTGATGAAAAACCGAGTCTTACTTTTGGAGGCCAAAAGTTCAGCCGAATAGACGAGGATTTGGTGTTCTTCTTAGGCAGTGTCACCTTGGCTTCACATCGCATACACCAAAAGTGGAAGGAGTTCTATTCTGAGCTGAATCCCTCTCAATAACTCGCAATTCTAGAGTTATGAGAAATTGCTGCGGGGTTGGATCGGATAATATATAAACTGCCAGAATAGAAGCAAACACAACATCTACATTCACGTACTCGAACTCTTCACAACAATCCCATTTTAAGAGCAGCATCAGTTTCCCAAATACCACCTCTTTCTACACCAACAATGAAATTTCTTATCCTCTTTTGTACAGGCGCCGGCCTCACTTCCGCAGCAGACCTCTGCATGACAACCAATGCCAACTGCGGCGGCAGCAAGACGTGCTGCAAGGGTATCAAGGCAGGCACATGCTGCGATTTCAACGGCTTCACAAACACACAGTTGCTGTACACTCTCCCCGCAAACAGGTATATCTGTTCTCCTCCTCTCTCAATCTAAAAGCAGCTCGGGTGAATTGCTAAAAACGCTCCAGCCGCGGTCAAGGCTGGACGGGAGAAGCCTGCACTGGTAGCTCCAAAACGTTCACAAATGAGCCAGCGCAAACAATTTGCTTCAATTTCCCCTGGCCTGGTACGTCTTTTCTTTTTGGCTGTGCAGCTTCATAATCCCGAGTTCCGGGTTGAATAATTCGAATCCGCTTCGCTGGTTTTTCTACTGATCGAACTTGAGCGGCACTGATGATGAATAGCTACTGCTGCGAAATGGCTCCAGGGTCTCAGCAAAGACCATCGTGATGCTAATGAGAACTGTGCCGAGCCAAACTTTGCTAGTTACACGCTTGATGGCGTAAAGCATGAGATCAATATTCCGGAGGGTCAGGCCGTGCAGGTTACCGAATGGATGAAAGCGGGGGAGTGGCACAAGTTGGCTGTGCTGGAGTAGTAGATATGCTTGAGTAAGCCTTTGGGAATTTTCTTAGAGATGGCCACAAGGGGGAGCGCCTACATATAATGAATGCGATAAGAAAGCTGATTATTGAGGTATTTTTAAACTTCTGACCGTTTATTACTTAGGCTGCTTGACATTTTTTCCTACATTAAGCTAATTATAAGATTAAAATATAAAATACTATCTTGTATTAGTATTGCTTGTATGTAATTGATTTATGTAAAACCTTAATAAAACCTAGTTACTTAATTCTACCAAGTTTTAGAACGACGCATATTCAATTCTTTATAGTATTTGTTTCTAATTTTAACCTCCATCGTATATCTCTTAACTGATAGATCGGAGAGTATCGTATTATCTCGAGTAATTGGGATTTCCTTATTTGTATTGATCCATTCTCCCTCATTTAACGCTTCATAAGCTCGTCGTTGTAGATGATATACATCTTCTTGGATCCACCGATCAATAATCGGCGATAAAGTCTTTTTAAGGCTATCCAGAAAAATTAGGTCGCGTAGCAAAAGTATATCTAATGCGACGATGACCGAGGAAACTATAACGATGAAAATGATAGCGAAAACGTTGATGTTTGCTACATCACCCGTTTTTCTCATTTTTATTATGTTACACAATTGGCTCTTTGGTTGAGTCGCGACTGGCTTTCTAGCGTATTCTGCAGTAGGTGCTAATCTTTTTATCCCGGTCGCGAATCCAGCGACGGCTATTTGGTGAGCAGCCCATGCATGATTTTGCCATCCCGTAAATTCGATGGACCACTGGTTATCTGGAATTGGTGTGGATATTTCTCCACCACTGGCGCCCTGAAAATCAGAAACCCGCAGTTTTTGGGTGCTCATAGTGCTATGGATTCTTCCAATTATTATGAGAGCATTCAATACCTCTAATTGTAGGCCACTTGCGCCAAGAAAGCCCAATTCTGATACGTTTCCTGGTAGGCCGGTGAGCTCTGAACATAAAGTTTTGGTGGAGTTCACGAGAGCGCAATATTGATACTGCGATCCATGGTTTAGTACTAGCTATTACTTCTGAGGTTTTTATCACAAATACCTGCTCTAAGCATCCTATAGTGGTAGATAAAGTGTCCGACATATACCACGTTCTATTTGTGGCCTCGCTTGTCTCCCACGCTACTGCAGCTTGATGGGCAGAGAACATTATATCGTCCACTGGCTGGCTATAGTAAACAGAGTTCTTGTTTACTATCCGCAGAAGTGTATCTGCGCTGTCATTTGTCATTTCTGGTAGTGGCGTGAAATACGACTCGATACCCGAGAGCCAACGTCTAGCTTCTCTGAAAGCTGTTAGACAATCCTTTTTTACAACCTGTCTATTTGAACTCACTTTATTTCAAATTTGTAGGAGGTGTTTAAGTCTCCTAGACTCTGGAGAAATGTAATATTTCCGGGAAGACTAATTCTCGAACCCATGGCGTACAAGAGAAATTCCTCATATTGATAGTAAGGCCGCAGTCTTAGATAAGAGGGAACTTCTGACGCAGGTACGCGTCTAACATAATTGGACGACGGAACAATAGCACATCTTGCTCTCTTTCGGTAAAGAACTCTATGATTGTTGGCCAAGTTGAAACCAAAGTTGTCGCTAACGTCTAGTAGATTCGAATCAAATGTTAAAGCAGGCGAATTGCATCCCATCTTTGGAAAAGGACATTTGCCAACTGTTGTTGAAAATGGAATTCTTGGAGCTGTAAAAATCTTGCAGCGGCTTGAGAATGAAGATTCATTCATGTAACAGTCATCTGCATAAGAAAAGGACTCGATGTTGGTTTCTTCTACTCGATCTTGGAAAGTCGAGTTTAGTAGGTTTTCTCCAACCCCTGTGCAGTAGGGGCTGTTCACCAAGACTTCTATATTGGTACTTGATACAACCGAGGAGGTGAATACACCTGCGACTGTCATCCCAACCGCGTATACCAGGGGAAGAAAGAGAAGAAGGGCTGAGCGAGAGAAAGAGATCTTAGAAACATATCTCCAGGAATACCAGAGCTTGAAAACGTCCGCGGCTAGGGAGCTCGGTGTTGGAAGAGTGCGAAGTAGTACTTGTTGTTGGCGGAATAGTCCATCTGGCTGTCTTTCATAAATCCTGTTCCGTATATGATAGGCCGTAAACGTAAAAATATTAAAGAGATGTCCGAGTGCAAAGGAAGCGAGGATAGCTAAAAAAGCGATAATGATAACACTAGCGCTAGTGTCAACGGTGACGGTTTGGCCTAGAACAGGTCCTTGGGCGTGATTGACCCAAAACCCGCGCCTGATAAAACGTGTTTCGATTTCGGGCATTTTAAGAGGTCTAGGATTTTATGAAGAATAGTTTTAGTAGAAGGGTATGTGGTCTTGATTTTATAGTAATGTTTCCTGACGCCTAATAGAATACACAACTACATTGATTTCTCACTGTCTACTCTTCCACAGCCTCTAACACCATTTCTCAGCGCTGTAACATACCCCTGTCGTTTCTATGGCGTTTTCTTAGAGCAACTGAGGGGTATCATAACATCAAAAATAAGAACCATGCAAAGCACCCTTTGCAGACCAACAAAAAAGGCGTGAAAAGGATAACTACTAGCACTTGATCCGCAAACCAACAATCGATGACGCTACGAGTTATGTGGACTAAGCGAATGTAGCCACAGCGGAGTAGTGCGCATAATTATGAGATGCCTGATTATCTCCTTATCCTAACGAAGTCAACATAATACAACAGCTCCTTTACAAGAGGTTAGGGCGTGGGCGGCTGCCTCTCTGAGAGCTATGGTTCTTAGAGAGTTAAGCCTGCTGCCTGCGCGCTTCTCTACATAAAAGCCAGCTTCTATAGAGGCACGCTTTCATGAGCAATGAGTGTACTAGCTATGCAATTTACTTTTACAAAAACATTGCTAAAGAGGGGTGCTGATTCGATTTTGTCTCTCTGAAAGAATTCTTCTTACGTCAGAGATGACGGTGCGGGAGGCTCACTTAGGAGCATTCTCAATAGTCCTTGTGCAGGCGAAAAACCAGGAGCAAAGCTAAGCGCGAAGGTTGATTCAAGGCACTGCGACCCCACCTCGTAATGCAAAGTTCTCCTTTGACCCATTTCTGGGGCAGAGTAAGGGTAAGCAAATAAATGGTAGTAGACTCTTATTAAAGTAGTAATTCGGCATCGCCCCAATAACACGTTTGACATTGGCCAGTGTGCACGTATTTCTAGAGAAATTCCAACAAATTTCTCAGCAAATGCGCCGATAGCTGATCCGAGAAAATATGCTCTATCAGTTTGTTCTATCTGCTACCCCTCAAAACTACATCCAAAAACTCATACTCTCAGCATTTTCTACCAAATCTCTATCAATGTACAATAAGAAGAACAGAGAGACCTTCGTAGCCTCGTACAGCGCAATATAATAACACCAGCTAACAAGATGCAAGAGAGTTCCTTTCGCCTTCATTGAAGCCTAGCACAACTCTCAGCCGTGCCGCAAATGACATAAAGCTCATGTATGCCCACGCGCACCTGAATCTTGCGCAAAATGTATCCTGCGCGGGTGCTATAATATCAATATATTCTATTATTTCTTATAAACAACTAAATTAATAAGACTAGCCTATAGACTCGTAACTTGAAAAGTCATTCAACGCGCTTGAATGCACACAAGCAGCTTGGTGAGACCATCCGCTTTATTCTTGTCTTTTATGTCGTCCGCTGAGATTTCTGGGAGATCTTTATACTTGGCTATGAGAGCAAATGCTTTCGTAGTAAGAGTCAGGCGTTTGTTGTTACCGAAAAGCAACGCGTGAGGGTTATTGGCTGTATCGAGATGAATAGCAAACCCCCCATGGAACCGTAGAAGCCATGTGTAAGCGTCCATAAGCTTTTCTTGGTCGACTGCTGATCTTCTTCGGTCTGGATGACAGCCCAGATTTTCTAGCATAGGTACGAGAAAAAGTGCCAAAAGACGTAGTTTGTCACTCGAAAAAGTTTCAATAAGACCGCCTCTTTCGGCGTTGATCTCGCAGCACAGTTGTCTTACGGAAGTAAGCTACCTCCAAGCGGTGTAGAAGATCAACTCCGGTGCAAAGAGGTCGATTACGCACCATTTGAACTGTAAGGAAGTATGAGACGTGAAGAATTGCATGTATTGAAGTTCTGTGTGTAAGTCTATGTGTAAAAGACATGTTTGACGCTCTTATATAGCGAGAACCCATCATGTGAGCCCCGTAACAAAACCCGTAATTTCCTTTCGCCTTTACGAAGGACATTAAGATGTGCTGCAGAGTAGACGCAAAGTCTTGGAGTAGTGAAGCAACTGAGAAATAGAAAGATGGTGTCTCGCTGGTTGTCTTCTTTAACAAATCCGACGGTGTCCGTTACATCAGCCTTGCCGAAGCCCAACGCGGACGTGGGACGGGCTTGTTGAGGAAGAAGCACTGAAAAGATTTTCATATCGGAAGCTGCACGATTCTGTCTTGAGTACCAAACTGAGAGAAAGAAGTTGAAGCGGACATCGTGAATAGAGGATAAGACAGCTCTTTGGCCGACCCCCTGATCCTCAGCTGCATAGCAACTGAAACTGAGATGTTTTACACGTGACGCTAGGTCGCACTGAAATTCTGCCAAGCGTCATCGAAACAGTGACATATATATCTCCGTGCTAGAATATGCCCTCTTAGGACAGAAAATCAGGAGAGAGGAATTCATTGATTGTACTAATTAACTAGGAAGGAACTATAAGAATGAAAACACGTGATATATGAGTCACGTTTTGTACGCCACGAATACTATCTCTTTAGTACATAGTGGCATAAGAACCGATGCTTTATAAACTATTTTACTATATTATTTTCACCCTAAACGACAAATTTTTAATCAATTTTAAGCCACCTTGCAGGTGCACACTCTCTCTATTTTCTCCGCCTAGTTATTGAATACAATGTAGAACATAATTTACATGCGTTCTATACAATAAACTAGGACATAAACGGCTAGTATTATACAATATAACTGTTAACACCATACAAAATACGCGCCACCAAAACGCAATAGCCACCCACATGAAACCCGCCACAATCCTTGAAGATGGCTATCGCGCCCGAGGCGGACCTTTGTGTGCTAGCGCATGTCACCAAATTACAGCTCACCTGCATTCTTGCGATCAACCTCTACCACACACACACACACACACACACACACACGTAACATGGCTGTTCAATCAAGAAAGGTCAGCTCGACAGTACAAGCTGAGCGGAAGGCAGATCCAAAGCAACGATTGCTCAAGAGAAACGCCACATCTCAGCTATTGACTTGGGACGAGATACCCGCCTGGTATCAGTCAGTCGAACTGTGCCACTCCCTTGCAAGTGCTAACTGCATCAAGAGACAATGAATACATCCTTTTTAGCTACAGGTACAGGTCCCGCAAACCACACAACGACGTCATGCAGGACTGTGTCGCAATCCTATCAACAATCAGTCGGGAGTATCCTTGGCATCCATAACGAGACAGGTAAGAATCTATACGAAAGGAGGTCGTCACATCAGCTCACCACAGTATAGTTAATATCATGTCACATCTCCTTGGATCTGCGTTGTTCTTTTCGCTTCCGATCCCGGTATACAATGCCTTTAGGCCGCACTATGCAACCGCATCAACAGCCGATATAGTGGTTTTCTCGACATTTCTTTTTTTTGGTGTCGCAACATGTTTTGCGCTCTCGGCAAGTTTCCACATCTTCAATAACCACAGCGAAAGCGTGCACGTTTTCGGTAACCAACTCGACTACGTATGTGCTCTCTTCAAGCTTTCGATCAGCGAACGACTAGGTAACATTCCCAGCTCGGCATAGTAATTCTCATGTGGGGCTCGACCATCCTGTGCGTCTACTATGGCTTTTACTGCACACCCGATCTTCAGCAGACATACTACACTCTGGTCTCGATATTGGCGGCTTGTTGTGTGTATGCAACACTACATCCAGCGTTTCGGCGTCCGAGGTATCGCCCATATCGTGCGGCTATGTATACCGGCCTCGGGCTGTCCTTCATCCTACCAATCATCCATGGCCTGACAAGTTTTGGCTGGGAGACTCAAATGCGGAGAATGAGTCTAGATTGGATGGCCCTAATGACAGCTTTTAACCTTGCAGGTGGTGCATTATATGCATTACGAGTAAGTCTCCATATTTTGCGTTGACAGCATCTCTCGCGGACACTTTCTAAATGAAACTTACTAGATTCCTGAGAAGTGGTATCCCTATCGCTTCGATGTATGGGGTGCAAGCTACCAATTAATGCATTGTCTGGTCATCTGTGCAGGTATTGCACATTTGTTTGGCCTCTTACGGGCTTTCGATCACGTTCACGGGCATGGCAACGTCTGCAACTATCCTTAGTACGCCGTTTGTAAACTACAAAATTACACGACACCTGTCGTACATAGCTTGTTATTGTCGCTTTGACTTTCGTAGGTGCAATATGCCTATATCATAAATATATCGTTATATATATTTCTTACTAGTAAAGGAAAACTACTTAATACTTACTCCCTAGATAGTCCAGTTTCTATATTCTTATTAATACTATAATGCTTCCTATTAGTATGAAGAATAAATAAATTGACGCTACGTTAAAATTATATCAAACCTAACGCCCAGTACCATGGAGCTGCTGGCCGATCTGGTCAAACGTAGCAGGCAAGGTCTTTACCGTTTTTTTGTTCTTAATCCTGCCGGGCTCAAAGTTTTGGTCAGCCTGGGCAGTTCTGGGCGCTTAACCCTAACCTGCATAACTCAATCACTATTGCCATCGTAATATTCCTCGACATTTGTGTAATGCTTTAGCCTCCGTTAAAAAAACCCTCTAATGTGTGTGTAGAATGCAACCCACGTCGGGCGCTTATGTTGTCTCCCATCGAGCGCTCGCGACGACAAGCTGTGCATTCCATTTGCTTTTAGGATTATGCCTCATTTTAAGTGACGATGGCGCGATTCGATTAAATTGCAACACGTGCATCGTACCCCTTGACGGACATGATCTTGAATGGCCGTGCGGCAACAGAAGTCGCACAAATGGGCCCTTTTTAGCGTCACTGAACCGAAGGCCCATATCGAGTATGCCACGCAGTTAAGCACAGCACCTAAGAGGTTCGTCCAAGACGGCCTCGAGGCGAACAGCGGCACAGCAAGCCCTATGATGATGAACAAGGAGCAGTACTCGATTGCAAGTCTGTCTAAGGTACGGTAAGTGATTCCTAGCGTCAAATAGGGTTCTCCAAGACAGCCTCGAGGCTGCGAAGAGGTGAGCTACCAATGATAAGCAGGCATTGCCGCAATATACGTCAGTGAACATTAGACATAGTTTACCGTCAGCGTGATACTAAATTGCATGCAGGATTAGTATAAGAAGAGCCGACAGTGTATGTCAAAGCTTGCAAGGGGGAAGTGAATACATTGCGTTGCGTTGCAGTTGACGGACAGCAGAAGTGAATTCCAAAAATGGCAGTCGATCCTTTTACAAATGAGCAGATATCCATTGGAAAATAGTACAGGCAATCTAATAAGTAAACTGGCCAATTCTTGGTACGTCGTGGCTTTTGCCATAGCTTTTGCCATGGCTTCTCCCTTTAAAGCGGTCCGCGAATTACATCAGCATCAAGCTTCCTCGCTTACAATTAATTTTATAGCACTGGACCCACAGACCCACAGACCCACAGACCCAGATTCCTACATTCGCTGCTGCTCAAATGCGCTCATGGAGTGTCTTCTGAGCCGCTTTTCGCCTCTGTTCCTGTTGTTTTTCCATTCCCTTCCTGCAATCGGTCCTTGAGCATTCGCATCTAACTTGGTTACCAGGAAGCCCAGCGCGATATATATCGCAACAACAATGAATTCCTCAATGACCGCCATAGCAACGCGAACGGCCACGTTTCCAGTGACGATATTGAAGAGGTGGCTGTGTAAGAATACTGAACATGCCGAGTAGATGAGTCGCACTAAGACGAAAGGAAGTGCGAAAATGATGGCGACAGGTACTCGACGCTCTTGTTTCGGGACGATAGAGGTTCTCGGAACTGAGACGAGGTAGACGAGTACGATACCGGCGTATGCGACAATGTACAGCGCGATGCCGACTTTGCTTGTTGTTGCGACTTTGACCGTGCCGTTGGGCTGAACCGTCCCGCTTGTAGCGCCGACGATGCTGAGAATAAGGCCGACGGTAATAAGTAATTGCAGGACGCGAAAGTGTTTAATTGTGAAGATCGGACTAGCTTTCGCGTTGATGAAGTCGACACTATGGCTTGGTAAGTTTTCAGCATTATATAAATGTTGGGGACTTACAATCGGCTCAATAGCCCCAGAGTTGCTAAGAGCAATGGTGAGAGACCGATGGAGTCGATGATGATCTTGGCCTCAATAAGGCCGTCCGAGTGGTCCTGGCGGGATAGGAATTGACATACTGCGCCCGCCATGCGCACGACACAGAGAATGAGCGTGTAGATCCAGCCACTGCTTCGATTGAAGCCATGGCGTACGCAGATAATGACAGCTAGTATGCCGGCAAGGATATAGACAGCGAGCTCAAGGGCTGCAACGATGTCACGTGCATGCATCATTAGTATCTGAAAGAAGTAACAGGGTAGGGTGCGTGCCAGAAGTGGGACGACGGTTGAAGCTGATAATAATCATCTACCAGTCTATAGATTCATAGCTCTTATACTGCATCTCTCATCAGGCTGATCAGAGTACAAAGCCCTTTGCTCGTAAAGTCTTCCGAATCTGGAACGGTGTTGCGATGAGGCGCAAGTCCAAAAAGGGTAACCACTTCGTTAGCGCGTGGCTACGTAATCTCCCGCGGGGCGGAAGTCTGACTGATCATTACGCACCCCCTACGTGCACCGCTGCCATCTGCCTAGCATGAAGAAAAGCTTAAGTATGCTTGTTACGACGTAAACGGTAGGCTTCAGCGACGAATCCCATCACAAGTCAATGCGCAGCACAGAACAGCCAGTAATGGTCTATCGAGGGCGGCCTTCAGCCGCGTGCTTTCTATGTCGGGAAAGACGCATTAAGGTACTAATCTCCCTTTCTGGTAGTACTTAGCGAGTTCTGACTATGATGGCATGGCAGTGCGACAAGAAGAGCCCAATGTGCTCTCAATGTGCGCGTATGCACGCCAAGTGCCCAGGCTATCGAGACGTGCTGGACCAGAACTTTCGGGACGAAACCGAAAGTGTTGTGAGAAGAGCCGAGAAGCGTTACAAGAAATCGGGACTAGGCGATGCTGAACAACAAGCGCCTGTCAGGCACAACCTGATCGACCTTACTGCCAATGTCATCCAGTTCGAGTCTACGCCGCCAAGCATGTCGCAAATTTTCACGCTTACTCCTTCGATGGATGATATCGCTGTTACGAACTTCATGTCCTCCTACGTCCCAGGCAGTCGTTATAGCTATCTTCCCTGGATGTATGGACTGGCTTCTCCGGAGTCTGCGCTATCCTCAACCGTGCAAGCAACTGCTATGGCATATCTTTCACAAGAGCTGTGCCAGGCAAACCTGATGCGTATCGCGCGGCGTACTTATGCGAAAGCCTTACAGGAGACGAATGAGGCTTTAGCGCACCCTTCTACTGCTTCTAGCAATTCAACTCTAGTCTCAGTCTTACTTTTGGGCTTGTTTGAATCACTCATCTGGACACACACAGGAACTCCAGAAGGTTGGACGACGCACACAAGAGGCGCATTTGCAATCATAAAGCTCCGAGGCTTACAACAATTTGAGTCTCCAGTGGGCCAGCAGCTTTTCGCTCAAGTTGCGAACATGGTTTGCATTAACAGTCTGCGGCAGAAATCGAGGCTTCCTATGGGTCTTGAAGATCTCATTGAAGGTGCTATACGAAACAAACCCAATTCCCCGCCGTACCAATTGATACGGTTGACTAGTAAGGTCTCCAATTTGATTGCAGATGTCCATGCCAGCACGAAGTCAGCCTCCGAAGCCGTTAAGCTGTTATGTCAATTAGATGAAGAATACAAACAGTTTGCCGAATACCTCCCACTCAATTGGCGATACCACAAATCGACATTGGAGAGACCAGAGGAATTTGTTTATGGGAACACAGGACATTGGTACCCAGGTCATAGAGCTTTACAGCTGTGGAATTCTTATCGTATGACACGCATCCTACTCAACGAGGCTGTGCATGCTCTGGCCAACGACCTACCTACTGATTGCAAGGCTCAATCTCGATGTCAAGCGATAGACAACATCGAAGAAATGGCGACAGAGATTTGCGCTAGCATTTCTTACTTCATTGGCTGTGCCAATCTCGAACTCCGTAGGTCAGAAGCAGCAACCTTCATGGCACCTGCACTCGTGACTTCCAAAGCTTTGGCTGCGTCGTTACTATGGCCATTGTCGGCCGTGCGTGGGACAAGTCTTGCAAGTGAAGATATAAGAGCATATTCTGTGAAGAGATTGCGGTATCTAGGGACTGTATCTCGAGCACCACAGGCTGCCGAAATTGCTTCACAAGGACCAAGCTTCGATGCGCTGCAGGATGGTCTGCACATGATTTATGTCTCATAGCACTAGAGTTCATGCCTGCACTTAGAATCCCAGAAAATTTGCTTGAACATCTCAAAATTCCTTGTACTAACTGGCGAGGGCTGTCACGTTGCTTTGGCGTCTTGCTGAGTCATATACCCTGCTTGCAGGCTCGGCACGAGTTGATCGTGATCCATTTCGTTTCGGCATTTGTATCAATTATCTAGGTGAGCCGTCGAGTTGCAAATGGATTATGCTTGAACCGATGATTCTGTATGATGCGTGATGTGAGGACGGGAGAGCGAACGCTTTGCGTGGTCCGCGGCTCAGTCGCAGAGCGAGGAAGCGCAGGCTCTGCCAATCTATCGAATAATCGTACCATATCATGCATCTCTCTCAGCATTAGCGTACGCAATACTATACTCGACTGAGCGACAAAGCCACTGAGCTAAGCTCTGTAAAACACGAGGCAGTGGTCAAGCGTGGAAAAGCTCGCATGGTTACGATGCTTGTCATGCTCACCGAGCGAGCGTTGATCTTACCCATTTAAGCCCTGTCCAAAAAGGGTAACAGTTTCGTTAGCGGAATTGGTGATTTCACCCACATTTTCTTTTATCGGTATGTCAGGGACACAAGAGCTGAGGATCTAGGACTTGCAATTGTCTGTGGTTGATACTGCGTGCCTCGATGCGAACTCGACCCACCCCAGACGGACATCTTGAGTCACCTCAAAACTCTGGTCGAGTCTCACCTGAGAATAGGCATAGAACAGGTATAAAAGAGGCATAAAAGAGGCATAAAAGAGGCATAAAAGAGGCATAAAAGAGGCATAAAAGAGGCATAAAAGAGGCATAAAAGAGGCATAGCTAACAAGACAATGTAGGCTTCTAGTCTCTAATTAGACACTGTCTCGCTTGAACAGAACATGGACCGTGCGCGAGAAGTCAAGAAGGGCATCTTTCAGTGATGAGTGATGAAGCTGACTGGTGTACGAGTTCCATCACCGTCATCAACTACAGTGCTGTATGCTTACGTATCGCCCCCACCACTGGTATATATACTCGCAGGAGACTGCTAGGCGACGAAAAAATTAGATTTATCCTCCCTCCTGCTTCGAAGTATTTCAATTAAGCTGTCATTGGCTGACTTGTATAATGCGTTCCTCTGTTTCTCTCTGGGGAGTCTCTATTGTTGCGGTAGCGGCCGGATCAAGCTATAGCTGTCAACCAGGACAGGCATGCTGGCCTACTCAGCAACAGTGGCAACAGCTTAATCAAGCGCTCGATGGTCATGTGCACAAAACTATTCCCTTGGGAGCGCCTTGTTACAGGGATTCGAGCGACTTCGATGAAGGTGTTTGCGCCTCAGTCCAAAGCACCTACAACATCAGCCTTGATCGTGTATCGCACTATGGACAAACATTCTGGCAGAACTGGGAAACGTGTGGAACATCAGGTTGCTCTCTGCTATCAATTGATCCTTCAGTGGAGCTATTCCCTACCTGTTCCCTGGGAACACTGGCATCATATTTTGTTGACGTGCGGGAGGCCTCACACATCTCTGCCACTTTACGGTTCTCGAAGGAGCATAACCTACGCATCAGTATTAAAAATACAGGTCATGACTTTGCGGGCCGCTCGGTTGGTCCCAACACTCTGGCCATTTGGACTCACAATCTAAGCAAGATGTCCTTCCATCGAAACTTCACGGCTTCAAGATGCCCAATAGCCAACGGACACAACATTGGTGAGCTAGGAGCTGGAGTGCTTGCCGGGGATGCGTACCGTTACTTCGGCGAACATGACATGGATATCACAGGGGGATACGAGGAGTCTGTTGGCCTGGCAGGCGGTTTTGCGCAAGGTGGAGGCGTTGGTGATTTCACCGCCAGATATGGACTGATGGCAGACAATGCCATCGAGTTTGAGGTTGTCACCGCGGATAGTGAGGTGCGAGTCATCAACGAATGCAACGACCCCGACCTGTTTTGGGCTATGCGCGGTGGAGGTGGCGGCACGTTTGCCGTCCTCACAAAGTATCGCGTCCAGCTCTATCCTTCGTTGCCCATCCACACATACCGCCTGGTCGTCAACATTAGCAGCTCCGATGCTCTGCGTGCGCTCCTAACACTGCACGCAGAGAATCAAATCATCTGGTCCGACGCGCTGGTTACAGGCGGGACCGACTACTATGTCAACAAGGCATCCTTTGGCGTGGTTCATCCTTATCCCGACAACGGGACCAAGCTGAAGGAGGCTACGATGGCATTTTTTCAGGCAGTCAGCAATGTGACGGGATTAACAGTGATCGAGAACGATTACACCACATATGACAATTATACTGCCTATACGTCTTTTTCGATTGCAGACGCACGCGCCACGGAACCAGCAGGCATCTCGTCTCTACTGTCCTCACGACTCATGCCCCGCCACCTTTTCGCCTCACCCTCCTCCATAGCGTCTTTAGTAGATGCAGTATTGCATGGAATCGAGACGGCACACAATCTGATTAACATATCAGCCACACAGATTGTCTTCGAAACGCCGCTCAGCAATCCAGATGTCGATCGCAAAACCTCAGCGCACCCGGCATGGAGGGATGCCCTATGGCATGTTATCAACGTTGCTGAATGGGAAAAGCCCCCCGCGTCCGCTACGCTAAAGAATGTCTCTTCTGGTTTCCTGGACATGTTGGCACCTGCGAAGGCGCTGACTCCTGGTGGCGGCGCGTACATGAACGAAGCATCTTACGAAGAGCCTGAGTGGCAGCAAACCTACTTTGGAGATAACTATCCCCGACTACTCGACATCACGAAGCGGTACGATCCAGACCACATCTTCGATTGCTGGAAATGCGTTGGTTGGAGAGGCGAACAAGAGTAGGTCTTTTCTACTTGCTTTTCCTGCGTCTTCTGCGCATATAATTTGCTAATATCTATGTAGTTCTTTCTACTCCTGCTATGAACAGCTATAGCAGACGGAATAGCCTAAGCTTAGGTACAGGTTAGGGTATGCTATAGTTCTAGATACTTATTCAATAGTAGGAAAAAAGAGATTATAGTATCTTATCTTAATATAGAAAGGATATACAATACTAGGGAATAATTATGATATAGGTCCAGATGATGTTGACACTCACGCCGACGAGAAATCTCCAGTGCTGTCATCTGTGGAAAAAGATGGCGCTTGCCCCGTCTCTTCGACGACCGACGACCAAGTTGCACGAAAGCTTCACAAGCCCTTGTCCACACCGGAACCACATAACAATCCTAGACTTACAGGTCTTAGAAACTACTCTAACGTCGGTAGACATCGTTGGGTCCCTCAATTTGTTGTTCAAAGAATGACATCTATACACCGCTGGTGGCATGGTCATAAATACCTGTGCCTGTGGTGGCAGGAATCGATATGCTGTATCATCGCCCTGGGTGCACTCTCCATAATCGCGATCATTGGCATGTACGAAGACAAGTCACTGCCACAGTAGCCGTACGGACTGAATATAAATGCCATCATTGCCGTGTTCTCGGTTATCATGAAGGCTGCTACAGGATTTGTCTTGGCCGAGGGGATCAGTCATCTCAAGTGGATTTCCGTGGGGCAGCCACAGTCGCTGTCGACTTTCGTCGCTTATGACGATGCGTCTCGAGGACCGCGAGGGGCACTAAGGCTGCTGTACAAGAATCAATACAGGATCGGGCGCTTCACTACACTTCCCTTTGTATCCTCATTAGGAGCCCGTACATAACTTCCCCAGGTCTGGGTACGAGGTGGAATGTATCCTTCATAGCTACGAACAGAAGTACTTCTGCTTTTTGCTCAGCTGATAGAAGGCCATACCCGAGGTACTCTCTATATTTAAACTCGCACTGACTCTGTAACTGCTGATCAAGTAATCACCGTACTAATCCTAATTTTGGATCCCTTTTTATAGTAAGTTATCCGTACGTATGGTTGCCAACAATTGGTCACCAGGGAGAACGCGACTATCGCCCGGACGAATGATTATTATGGAGAGGTAAGCGGGTTGCGCAAGGTTTTGAGATATAGCCCTAGTATATTCTATTACCGCTGAACTGTCCAGTTTATCTAGCTTTTAAGCCTAGGATTTATGAATGTTGCTGACGTTTCAAAGTCCTTAGATGCTTTTAGGGGCCCTCGGTGTGCTCTCAACATCGGCCTTTTCACCCCTCAAATAACCAATATACCATTCACTTGCCCAACTGGCAACTGCACATTCTCGAGCCCTTATTCCACTGTGGCTTATTGTAGCTCTTGTACAGATGTAACTCATGAGCTAGTATTCAAACAATACGTAAGCCTTGCTATGGCAAAAGCCCGCTGACCTATGTTTTCCACTCTACTAGAGATTACCGATCCGGTACTGGTGGTTCATTTACACACACGAACGTCACCTTAACATCAAATGATGGAGATATAGCAATGTCGCGTTATCAGGGTGCTTGCTTTGTGTCAAGGGCCTCGAATATAGAGTATTTGTTGGCTGAAGTCTCTATGATCCGATGGGATGGAGATGGCAGTGTGCTTAATGAAAACCAAACCATCGGAGGCTACCGCTACCAACTTTGGGCATGCGTTAAATCATATAGGGCAAATGTTTCCACCGGCCGACTAGAGGAGGAGCTCATAGATGAAACGCCGCCGGACAAGTTCCATTGGGCCGGGATAGGTATTGGTAGGAGCAAGATATTGATGGCAGATCTTGAGGCAGCTTGTGTACAAATTCAACGACACAGAACGATGGGTCGCTTACAATATAACAGTCAGCGGCACAATCGAGAGCCCAGAGTATCGTAATCCCTATTGGAACCCTTGCGAGCACGATCTCGCAAATCGGTTCCCTGACCTTTGCGACGGCAATAATATGCTAACGAAAGCCCTTAAGGCCGTGCCTGCTCAGTGCATATACAGCATAGGCTTAGTAACATATTTTAAACTTCTTAACTATCTGATCAAAGAAATATTTACCGGGGACCTTTTGGAAACGGCCGATAACGGCCGCTCACTCTACGCGGTTCCGAGCCGCTGGTGGTCATATATTATGCCGGAACCGGAAATAGTACCTTAGAGGACGTACAAGGCATTATGGGCAACGCTACAGAGGGCCTTACCGCGCGTATACGACAATATGGGACTTATGGCTTTAGCAAACCTGCGATCGGCGAAGAGTTCGAATACACAATCTGTGCCTGAGTTCGATGGCCTTGGATCTCTTACGCGGCAATGATGGTAGCACTGCTACTGATTTTCTTCGCGTGGATGGTGATCCAGACCCGCATCTCTCAGTCGAAGCTCCGCAGACAGTCGGCAGCCCATAACTCGGTTCCAGCGATTCATGACTTCAAGTCGTCAGCTTCGACTTTCTTGTTCCATGGGGTGAGTCGGGAGACGTTGCAGCAGGAGGAGAGCGTTGGCATTTCGAACCAAGAAAAGGAGCTGGAGAACAGGGCGGAAGAGCTTACGGTGAGGTTCCTAGCGACGCAGCAAGAATGGAAGCTGACAGCTGTGAATCCTTGATATGTACGATTGCTTTTCTGTATCTCGGTGTTGGTGGGGTAACGCTGTAGTGATGGAACGTGTTTTCCATACGAGCCTGTCACGTCGTAATGGAAAACGTCGCGTCCACACTGCGCTAGGGATCTGCTGGCTGGGTAGCAGGGGGGCAACTTCTTGACTTTTTAGTGGCCTTTCGTTGGACATGGATCTAAGTTGCAAGGCGATACTTCTTATTAAGCTTTCTATCTAAAGCTACTCACTAACTCTTAATTTCTTACGTAGTTACCTATCTACCTATATAATTAGGAAAAAAAAAAAGTTAATTATAATATACCTAGTATATAAGCTAGATAGTGATAATAATAATAATAAGCCTAGGATCTCGTAGACGAGATAGAAAAGATATTCTAGTAGGAGCCGCTCTGGACGGCCGATATTAAGGATCGCTACTTGTATAACTTAAAGTAGATCGTCGACGACATCACGATTATACGACGAAGGGTGTCGTTTGTTAATCAGGGCAATAATAAAACGGAGAAAAGGGCGTTAATCAATATACTGAGCAAGGCAATTTGCATTATAAACAGATATCGTTCTAATCCTCACTAATCTCTAAATCATTCGTGTAACATATATTTCTCTTATTCAAGAAATTTCGCGTTTCTTCTTCCAAAAATGTACCTGCCTGCCTACGAATACATTCTCATAAGCTCTCCTTTCTGCTGCTATCAATCCTCTCTTGCCCTTCACCACCACCCTCATCTACCCTCCCTACTTTTCGCCTCATGTCTTCCTACTTCGCATCCCTTACTCGTCCCATCTTCTTCACAACAATCGTATATGAAACCTTCTGGATACTCGTCCCTTAAGGTCGAGATGATACCATGACAGTTTTCATCATGATCAGCCCAAAAGTCACTCTCGTAATCTGGCTCGCACTCGCCGGGGTGCCATCTGCAAGCCTCAGGATTGTTTTTCGTGACATCGAAATCGGCTTCGCACTGCTGGCAGACGAGGTAACGCGGCTTGGCGGGTCGCTTTGGGTGCGGTGCGCTTGATTTACGCTTGCGTGAGGGCACGTCTGGGCTTGGCACATCAGCAACGAGAAGGGCTTTCTCGAGTGCGGCCTCGATAGTGCGATCGGATGCTGCAAGGCTGCTAACCACGTCGTGGAGGCGTGTCTTTGTGAGGCCCGCGCGCGCAACAGCGAGCTGGGGGTTTTGCGCCGCGAGACTGCGTTGCTCCGCAGCGCTGTTCAAGCTGGACATGGGAATCCACTCTTCAGACTGAGCATCACACAGCAAGAGGGAATAGAGACACGACCAAACTGTAGGTGTTCAGTATGGCACGGTGGATAGTGAAGAGGATGCTCGGCTCCTGCTAGCACCAGGGGCGCAATACAAAGGAACTCGTATTAATTGATTATCCGCCCCGAAGCTTGGCGGACCACCAACAATGCCACCACCTATACAAAACCATTTACAGAGCACATAACGCAAGGTCGCAAATAATTCTAGATAGCTCAAGCTCTCGCGATAGAATTTTTGTAGTGTCAGAGTCGCGCAACGCTCCAAAGTTAGCCACCGCCATCGTGGAAGTTATTTTTCCGCCATGCTCTACCGGCGCCACACCCCACACGCACGACTGTACAATCAGCGATATACGCCATGACTGGCAGATTTAAGAAACAGCACCGCAAGCGAATATCTAAACCTGGGCCAAACTCTATCTCGGCCATTGCGGCTAGCAACAGCGCCATTTACACACTATCCGCCCCTTATGAACGGCAAATATGCGACCAGGCGCCTAACAGCATTTTCTACCTTATCCATCAAGCTCGACGCCGATGGCATCGTTGACCATATCGTCTGTGCCATATTTTTATCACAGACAACCTGTATTTAAGTTGAAGGTCCCTAGAGCGAATCTTGGGGCCGAAAATCGAGTGTGCCTTAGCTCCATTCAGCTACAAGCATGTTTCTGAGAATGTTTCAGCGCTTTCGCAAAGTCATTTTCGTACCCACTACGCTTAGGCTAAGCTTATACTGCTCGAGAACAAACGCAGTTGCTATTGACATTTAATCCCGCTTCTGCACATACTGAGCCTGTCTCCTTACGGGCCGCCTATAAAATATTCTTGCATCAATCCATTCAGAAAGTTTACCCTTATCGTGTCGTTCTCAGCTGTGGCTTGGCCGGACTTGTGAATCCGATAGCGACATGGTAAACCCCGCAGGCTGCTCTCTGGCTAGACCGCGCCTCATCCCGAAGAGCTGAACGCGTAGCCGCCGCGGGGGCCGCAAGGCTGAAGTTTCGAGATCCTGACCACGACATTAAAAGGAGACATCTTACATACACCGCCCAAATTCATTCTGCTGCCGCCTGCCATGGCCTTGACATGGACCTTGTGGTCACTCTGGAGTCTTTGTTTAATCGTCGCATTGCACGGCGCGATCGCCCTCGCAGCACCCACCGAGGCTAAAGAAAACATCACGGTTACCCTCCCCGAAGGAACCACTCAATATGGGAATTCAGAGCTCATCTGTACGCCAACCAAGACAAAAGACATTGCCCTCTTTTTCCTTGTAAACTATGTCACACACGCCTTAACCACCGTTGTTCTCCCGGGGGAAGGCTGGGAGTCTTACCTGACGAATGCGCTGGCGTCGCTCCTGTTTCCCGGTTTCGGCGCCTATCGTGGACTACGCGCTATCTTTGTAGGATGGTCCACTGTTCGCAAGCGGTTCAGATCGGAACCTTGGGAACAGGGTGAGACTATCAATCTGCACAAGAATAAGGCTAGGAGGAATCGTGATTTGCAAAAGGCAAGACGAGCGGGCGCTTTGTGCATGATTGTGAGGTCGGAAAGCTGGGTTCCCCAAGACGGCGACGAAATTGACAAAAATGTCTTGCTCGAGGAAGGCTCAAGGAAGAAGACGAAGGGTGAGAGCGGAAAGAAAGAGTCGGTGGTTACAGAGAGAGAGATCGGTACGGCAGCCCACGATGACGGCCAGTCTCTTCTCGGTGGAGCTGTGGATATCGAAATGCGATCAATCGATACTGGAGCGCCACCGTCGGGGATTCAAGTCCACACATACCCAACACCATGGACCTACTGTCGAAAGTCGCGCCCAGATTCCGTTGGATCTCGGACGATCCGATGTGCTCCCGCAGAACTCGCGCCAGGATATACCATCATCATGCTCCCTTCTTGTACACCAGTTCGAAACCTGATAGACGATCACGCCATCGACAGAATAAACTGCCAGTACGACATCATGCGGGGTCTAGTAGCCCTTGTCCAGGCCCTCCTTGCTATTCAAACCCTGTACCAGACGCGTGGCGATCAACTCACTAGGTATGGTTACTCAGCTTTCGGATTAACAGTTGCACCTTACGCGATTATGAGCCTGGTCAACCTACTTGGGGCGCTAAGTCGGCCAGAGTACGATGCCGTATATCTGGTTGGATCGCCCATAATGGTCGAAGAGCGGAGAAGGAGAGGGCTGGACGGTTACTATGACGGTGTCGTCGGTGAAGTTTTTGAAGCCGATACTGACCGCGATGACGCCTTCGCGGATAACGCAATCGAGGCCCCGACACAGTTCATCAAGGGCCCCGTGAAGTTCGTCACAATCGACAAGGATCTGTATGCGTCTTTCCCAAGCCGAGCCATTGCGTCCCCACGCGACGGCACAACCGAGGACACGCTCATCAAAGTGTCTGCGTCCGCATTACCACCCGTCTCATCCATTGGAGCAAGTCTCTATGTACCCAATGCCTCCCCGTTCTCCTATAACCGCGCGGACAAAATCCCACTGACCGAGTCCCTCCCCTCTCCCGCAAACCTCGACATCTCGAAATGGCCAAGCAAGCTGCTACCGCGCAGTACGCGCTACATCAAGCGGAGCCGCTACTTTGCCTTTGCCATATCGCTTACGCCTATCATCCTCATACAAGTGCTATCGAAGTTTCGAGCGGGCTCGAGTACTGTGTCGCAGCAAGCTATTACTATGCTATGGCTGGCATGGGGCAGCGCAATTGGATATCTAGTCGCAAGATTTGAGAAGAGAGATACGATTGGGGAGAAGGTGGATGGGGTGACTCAGGTTTGGAGCGTGTTACTGAAGGCAGTGTTTTTTGTGGTGTTGGGTGCGCCCGCGATAGCCGGATGGGTAGTTGTGGCGAAGATGCTGAAAGAGTATGGGAAATGCGTCAAGCTGCCTGATTAAGCATTCAGTCACCGTCTCCCACGCCGCCCTAGCGCTTTGGACTAGTTTCGCATCACCTTTAGGTCGTATTATCTTCTACTAGAGCATCTGTTCTGTCCTGGATTCTACGTACTATAACCAGCATTGGATGGAGGTGGCTCGTATCCTACTAAACTATCTGGCTTGTACATCTGTCTTAGTGATTCCCTGGGACTCGCACCCCCATTTTGAGTGGCCGATGTCGAATTCGGGTAGCCTGAATGGTGTTGCGGCGGATACTGAGATTGCCCGTGATAACGACACTGGATCGCCTGTCGAAAGCTTCATTTCGCTCCCGGGCTACATAGCTGTCGGGACCATTTAGTATGGAAGATCTAGATTTTTTTTCTATTGTGTCTATAGTTACATTGAAATGTATTCATTTTGTATTATAGTATAATAAGCTACTACATTTTTTCTTAATCTTGATTATATAGTGGATAGGAGACTTAAAAACAAACAATTGTAAATTCATACCAATTATCCCCCATCAACTCATCAAAAGATTGAGGCATATTCGTAACACTGAATGCATCTTTTAACGCACCAAAATGATCCTGATCGAGTGCGTCGGAGGGGAGTCAGTCGTCGATTCGGAACGCACCAACACGCTGGTATTTGCCATTATGGTGACTAGGTAGTCTTAATATGAGACCTTCAAATGGTCTGTCGTCGGTATCTTCGTCCTGCATGACTCCAAAGAGAACAAAAGGGTATTGCTGCTCAGCAATGCCCTCAGTTATTTCCGCTTCATTGGCCTCGTCGAATGATAAATCAACAAACTCAATACTGATACCAGATTCCATCAACCTTATTGTTTGGGGACTTTCTTCATTTTCGTTGTATGTCGAATAGGTTGGGACAGCCCTGCACAGAGGACCTCGCATGCGAATGAAACCCGATGAGAACGCACCAAAAGAGTCCGAGACAGGATGGATATCTATATGAATAAGCGTTGCCCATGGCGTGCACGGATAGCCACGTGGAAATGAAACTTCGCCATCGTACTATGCCCATGACTAAGATCTGTGATCGGCGGCCAGATCTGAAGTATGATGCAGACCACGTCAGCTGAAGCTCAAAATTATGGCTCCAATGTCCCGCATAATATCGCAGTGATCCGTTTCCCCATCGCATGTCTTGTATGTATCGTGCAACGCCAGAAATTACAATGAGCTTGTCTGTGGCCACTGACAGATTGGCGCCGCTGTAGATGTTCATAATGTCAGCCCACGTATACAGGAATTAGCTTCTGCGATAGGCAAGGTTGTCCTGCGTTGCTATGGGAAGAGCCAGATATGTCCTTTTGATGGAGGGTTGATCTTCAAGCTTTCTCGTTACGTCTGACTCTAATGTGAAACACTCATCACATTCTCAGACTATTTTATGCTGCAGAAAGTGGACGGTACGTGGCGCAGGAAGGCGCTCTTGCGTAACCCAAGCTCTGCTCCCAAGTGATGTATGGTCGAGGATATTGTCATTCCCTTTCGGATACAAAACAACTGGTTTGCGATGCCAGCTTATAGGTGGGTACGTCAGACGTACCGCGAGAAGGTTTACCGATTTCCAAGATCTTTAACGAAAGATACCCCCGCGGGAGTCGGTAGATGCATTCGCCCTAATAATAATGAAAGATCCCATATAGACAAATGACATACGGGTACATTCGTTAGCCTAGTCGTTTGGACTATCCTGACTGATACAAAGGGTGTCAATTCATAAGTAGTCAAGGGCGAGGGCTTTTGCCAGCCCGATAGCTTCTTGAAAAGTTGGCGGTAGCGCATTAATATCAATATCCTTACAGAAAGCTTGTAAAGTGTTCTGTTCCAGCTTCAAAGGCATATACTGGCCACAGAAATGGCTAAGTGTCGCATATTCTGCATTTGTGGGGATCTGAGAAGACTCGGGTAGATAGATTTTAGGGCTAGGATCAAGAGCCTTCACTTTTAACAAACGAGTAGGCATCTGACGTGGCTGCCCCTTCCGTCTCCTCATACATCTTGTATGCGCTTCTTTACACTCCCTTAGCCAGTAATGTAAGTCATTGAAGGTCTTCCAAAACCCCGTAGATAGTCGCACGAGGCGTAAAAGCTGTTCTAGTAAAGACATTGGAAGTATTTCTGTGTGGTTGCGGAGCGCTATACTCACTCGTCCGACGTTCATTCTCAGGTGTCTCGCAACCCAATTTAGGGTATGGCTGCAGCCCATATCTATATACATCAGGAAAAAGTTTTTAATAAAAAATAAGCGTAAGCGTGCGCAGCGCGCGCATGCGAGTTTATGAGTTTTCTTGATGTATGTGCAGATATCTCAAAGCAGTGCAATATTTATCAAGTGGAGCAATCTTCAACTAACTGTTTAGGATCGCTCGCTTCCTTCAAAACAAGGAATAGCAACCGCAAAAAATGGCTACTTTACAGAAATCGCAATTCTCACGCCGAATCCAATCTCTCTGCGGACCATCCCACGGCGATTTCTAGATATGAATCGCAATGCATCGAGAACCGAGCTTTAGCTTTCGTCAACTAAATCACAGCCGAGGTTGCAGGCATATCATCAGCTATTCCTATGTTCTCCAGGTTACTTGGTCATCGCGCTATGTGTAGCTGCAGCTTATTCACTACGCCAGCCACTATCTCAAATCCTGCTGCCACTGTCGTCGATACAGCTTAGAGTGGCCTGCGTGATACCAATGGCGCCTTCCCCGGCCTGAGCTATTAGGCAAATTTCACTATTCTAAGCAAAATTACACTTATATCCTGCTCTAAGGATAAGATATACTCTAGCTTTCTATCTTTACTTATAATCTTATAGATTTAGCTTTTTATAGTAAAAAATCCAAAATTTAATATTAATAATATTATGTACCTAATAAAGACATAAAGTAGTCTCTACCTAAATTGAAAGAAAAGTAGATGAAATAGCTAAAATTCTTTAAATAAAGTATATTCCTTTATAGATATCTAAGGAAGTATATGGAATTTTCTAGGAGTATAGATTGTATTAGGTAGCATATTCTAGGTCCTGGTGTAATTATAAAATTTGTAAGTGGTACCCAAATAAATTTACATTGACAATAAGTTCTCTACACTCATCCTGATAGCAGCAGAAGCATTAAACTGGAGCCTCGGGCCAATGCTAACTCTCGCCACGCCGAGTTTCCCCGCTTCTCGGACAGATAGATAACCCAAGCTTCCTGGCAGAACAACACTCAGCTTCCCACCGAGCGCTTGAACAATCTTCTGCACCTCAGCATCCCTCAACCCATGTTTGCCTCCCCAGACAAACGCCGTGGTCGCACCCGCCCCAAGATAAGCCTTTGCACGCTCAATTGCATCGTCTATAGTCCCATGCTCAGCAACCACATCCGTCCTTGTGTTGACGACGAAGTCCGGAACACCAGCAGCTTTCGCGGCTTGAAGTGCCGTCTTGATGCGCTGCACCGACTCTGCCTTTGGGCGCAGCTTCCCCGTGCGATCGTTCAAGTCTTCGATATTGGCACCGACCACGCCGAGCTTGATAAGCTCCGTAATCGACTGCGCAATGTCTTCGTAGCCGTCCTGCCAGTCGACGGTGAGCGGGAGGTTGAGTTTCTGGGCCACGGGGGCGATCTTGGCTACTGCGGTGAGGTTCTGCTCGTACGTCAAGTCGTTGTCTGGTACGCCATATGTTGCTGCTACAGCGTAAGAGGCGGTGGTGAGAGCCTTGACGTCGGGGACACTGCCGACGGCATGAGCGGAGATGGCGTCCCATACGTTGACTACGACGATGGGAGTTCCAGGTTGGTGGAGTTTCTTGAATGACGTTGCGAGAGCAGCTGTGTAGGATACCATGATGACTTGTATGGTGTTGCTCGGCAAGGATTGTAAGTGTAGAGCGTCTGCAATAAGAGAGTCGAGTAGTTATTGATATTGTTTAGAATAATATTGGTGATAGAATGACTGCCAGACCACTGATAGCCGTCAAGGCCTTATGTATACGGATGTATACAAAGGTCAGAAGTTTCGTCGCTCGTGCTTAGCAAGCAACACCACCATCTCGTCGTATTGACCTCGGATTAGTGTCGAACTCTACAAGAACGTGCGTTTCTCTGACCATGTTTAGTCACCCTTGGGACGAGCAACTGCAGGTGTTGACATGCGACTCCTTGGGGGGACCAAAGAGATCCGTCACACTATGGTGTATATTTATAGCGGGGTGCTTGATACCAGAAGGACCCACGCGGACCAGCTACGGGCTCTTGTTACAGTTACATTTCGGGGACTTAGTATTAGCGTCCAGCTTCAATACGGCCTGGTTTGCAATTTTTGGTACACTAGATAAGTTTCTCTGGTCTCAAGTGCATTTTGGCAGCCGTGCTATTGGGTTTTTGAGAGATAGCATTATAATCCTAACGCCTCTAGCAAAATCTCCTGTCGAGTTTGATGAGGAAGTGCAGGGTTCCTCGAATCGTCTCTCGACCGGAAATTAGCTGCTACGCATCGAGTTGCGTTTAATTCGACCTCGCTTGAACAGGAGTTGGAAAAACCCGACATGAGTTGTAGCAAAAATCCTATTAAGCTATAAAAAAGAACTACATCTACAACAATTTCTTCGCCCATTCCACCTGCACAGCGAGATGTTCGTCAAAGCCCGCAAAATAATTCTCCAAGTGGCTCTTTGGTAGTTCAACTAGCGTCTTCGGTTCTTTGGCCGAAGTAAAGGCCTCTCGCATGGCCTCGATAGGCCCCGACAACGGGTCTATCGCAGCGGCCACTAGCAGCATCGGCGTTGGACTGATCTTTGCCATGTACTCCCACGGCTCTACTCCCTCCAGATCGATCAGACTCAACAACCGCATCTCGTTGCTCCATGGTGTACCCGCCTTGTTCGACCTCTCCACCGCTCCGCGAATGAAGTCGTACGGTAGGTCACCGTGGAGCAGAGTTTGATTGCGCGGACCCGCGGCATCCGCTCTAGAATCGTCCCAAGCCTTGACGAAGCTGCGTTCTGTATCGGGATCGGCATCAATCGCCCTTCGCTCGTCTAACGCCTTTTTCAAAAGGCCCTTAGGCCACGAAGCAGCATCACGCTTTCTAGACAATAGCGGCATGTCGAGGATAACGGCTTTGATGTCCCGATTCTTAGAAGCCGCAATCGTGCAAGCGCCGCCGGCGTGCCCGATGCCCCAGATGGCCACGCGCTTAGGGTCGATCCCTGGCAGCGTTTGGGCAAATATCACGGCGTCCGCGTAGTCGTCCGCCTGTTGGCGCACGCTGACGTGATGGTACCTTGGATCAGATCTGTCCTGAGGATCTGAAGAGCCCCAACCCCGATGATCGTACAACAAAGTTGCGATTCCCGCAACCGAAATCTCGCAGCATAGTCTCGAATGTAATGTCCTTTGAGAAGGGTCAACTGTGCTGCGCGATTAGTGCCCTTATACATCGCGTGTGTTCAGAGGTGTGGAGAGTACGCACGCCCTGAGCCATGACGATAATGTGTGCATTAGGAATATCCATAGGGTAAAAATCTCCTCTCAGCACCACACCATCAGCCGTACAAAATTCTACTCTCTGTGAAGCCATCTCGGTTCTTCCGTTCTTGTTTGAGCGAGTTTCACGAACAGTTGCGTGAGGGATTGGAGCTTGTGCTGGTGCAAGTAAGATGTGTATCCTGCCTCACCGCAATCTACCATGAGTTTATATGCTTCTCGTGGCGTTTCTGCAGTTCTTTATGACTTGCGTAGGCTGGCCAATGCACAGCTTGCTAATAGTATACTTGCATGTCATTCCAGACCACGAACGTCGCACTTTCCCGTTTAGGATATTACGGCATCGGGTTAGCGGACCACTAGCAACCAGGCCCACAATGGCCGATATAAGGAATATTCCTAATCAGACGCAACCCAATAACTGTACATTTCCCAATCTGACGAAGCAAGATATACACAGAGAAAGCAAAAAGCATGCATCATTTGTTTATAAAGGGCATATGAAGAACCTAACCAGAATTCTAAACATTCCCAAACAACGATCTCTTCATCAATGAGTTCGTCACCTACATCACAAGCAACGGGCTTGCCAATCTCATCGGTCTCCAAGTTCTTGTTGATGGTATGGAATGCGGGATGGGAGAGCTTATCCTTGACAATGGAACAGTCATGCTGGACGCTTCAAAGATGCAAGGCTGCAAGCCCACCCGCATCACAGGCTGGAAGTTCGAGGTCAGAAATGGAGAGCCACAAGTATGCCAAGCCAACGAGACTCATTCTGAGATGACATCAGGGAATCACAAAGTCTTTAATGCTGGAAAACCTGAGCCGAGATTGGACAGCGTGAGAGATTTGAAAGAGGCACTAATCGATGTTGGCGTAATCACAGATTCTGTTACGGCTTAACCCTGCTTTTCGCTTCAAACGTCAGCGTAGTTTTACATAGCAGTGAGTTATCATTGTGCTGTCTACTTTAGGCAACCACACTCAAACTCTATTTCATAGTCTTGGATACTCCACACTTCTTTTTCTATGAGTCGGCAAACAAGGTCGATATCTATATATTAGACACTGGAATTGATCCAAGTCAGAGTGAATTTGGTAGTAGGCAAATCATCGAATCTTACGATTTTTCCACGAAGTCTTCTGGCGAAGTAACGACATTCACGATCACAGATAATAACGAACATGGAACAGCGATGGCATCATTAATAGGGCAAGTAGACAATATTTCATGTTACCCCCTTCTTCACTATTTCTTCCAAGCTTAGACGGAAATATACAGTCTAGTCATTGTTAAGATACAGGCTAATGTTTTCCACAGGGGAACAGTTGCTGGGGTGAATAAATTCGCTAACCTCATTCCAGTGAAGTTGAAGCTTGTAGTAGACGAGTCTATATCTTCTTTGCCTTCGATCAATCGGGCCCTGCCTGCTATACTTTAAAGGTAAAAGAGGAAAAGGAAACCCTGCGGCTCTGGTCAACATGTCTTTCGGATTTCCAGCCTCCCTTTTCAGTCAGGGAAATAGGCTTCTTGCAATGACAGAAGGAGCAAAGACAGATCCTTTCCCAAAGATGTTAGCTGCGTTGGCAAAGGCAAATATCGCAGTTGTGATCGCAGCAGGAAACAACGCCGAAACCAACCCTGACTTAACTCAGAATTCCCCCCAAAAATGGGGCGGATCTAGTACTCCATACATCGTTGTTGGGGCAGCTGACCAGAATGGCCTGCGAGGCCCTTTCTCCAATTATCGAGATTCCAACAGAAAAGGAATCTTTTCGCTGTACAATCACGGCGTAAACGTGCTCTCTGTATTGCCCGAAACAAGCAGCTTCTTTAAAAGTCAAGACGGAACATCCCAGGCAGCCGCATTGACCTCAGGACTTCTAAGTGCACTAATTGGACAAGGTCAAGCCACACCACAGTTAGCAAAGGAAACTTTGCAGAGAATCGGAACCACCAAGAAAGGCCCGAGTTGGCTAGTGGATAATCAAAGACTCCCAGTTGTTCCACCGGCTACAACGAACAATGAAATTCCCTGCCCAACTGGAATGTCACCGAATTCACAATCGCCGTTCGTAGCGAGATATGTTGACCTCGGCAATGCTTTGTATCGGTTTACTCAGTTTAACCTCGTTGACTATTCGGAGCTGATTCAACAGGTATGTATAGGTTTGCGTACACTCTTTCTTTTCACAAATATCTAACTTAGCTTCGATATAGAATCCTTTCCCTTGGAATGCGTTGCGGTACAATCACATGCTCCTACTTAGCGGATAAAAATTAATTAATCTTAAGCATTGCGAGGGACGCATGCAAATTTAGGGTTGGAAAATTTGAGGTTGTTGATAGGAAATCTAAATTTTGCTATAGAATTCACACGCTGAAGCATCATCAAATTTTGTAGCAATTCTTGCTTAGCCTCTAATCTACAATGGACGAGCTAATAAAAGTGGTTCGTTCGTATCCCTCGAAGCCTCTACTGTTTCGTGAAGAAGAAGTAGCTGTATTGATCGCAACCATCTGCTAGAGACAGATATCCCTTTTACATATATCGGCTGCATCTGCTATATTCGTTCTTAGAAATATTTTTCAACAATTATGTCTTCTTTTGCTCCGCCCTAGCTTATTTGCGCAGACCAGTTGTTGACGGTCAAAGTCGTACCCGTGCCGGTGAAGGGCTCAGTACCGAATTGATAAGCTGCAAGCAACCATGTCAGCCATTTCCAATGCCCCACCCCCCCCAAAAAAAAATAAAAAATAAAATAAAATAAAAAGATTCGCAAGACTCACTAATGAGGTACTGGCTACCAGCAGGGTAACCCTTGTTGTTGGCCATGTAGTTGAAGAAGTCCTTGAGGTTGGCGCTGAAGGAGTTGACGGGGCTAGGCGCAACAAAGCTGAAAACCTTCATGTTGCCATTGAGTCCGTACCAAAGTTCCCAGTTGCGACCAGCCACGTTGACGGTGCCCTGATTGGACCCGATGGGTTGCACGCCGCCATAGCGTGCAAGCCTATATCACCCCCAGCATTAGCCCACGCACACAAAAGAGGGAGACGATCAAACTGACCAGACCATGAGCTCGTAGTCGCCACTGCTCTTGTCGTGGTTGGGATCAGCAGCAGTGAACAAGTCGTATGCGACATCAGCGCGGATGCCGGTGTTGCTATAGCTCCACTGGGCATTGGTTTGGAGGCTGTTAATCTGGCTCACGATCTTCTTGTTATTGACTATGAGTCCAGAGTTGGGGAAGCTCTTGACGTTGTTGTTGCCGCCAGCCCACTGCCAATCCGCAGCCCAGCTTACGCCGCCCGAGCTGGCTCCATTGACATAGGTGCACTGAGACCCCGACGACGCTGAACCCTTGCCCCACATGTTGTTGTTGAACTCGTAGCCGTTGGACGAGTAGTAGGCGTATTGGTCGCAAAGCGTGGCGATTCGCTGGGGCGCAGCAGCAGCCGGTGCCAGAGCGGTAGCGAGAATGAGGAATGATCGCATGTTTGGACGAGAAGCGTGGTCAATGCTGAGTTTAGTTTCTGATCTCGAAAGGAAATCCGCTGTCCTACACACATCTCCAGCGATGATGCGGCCATTTATTCTCTCCAGAACCCCTCGACCTCCTTGCGACTGCACTCCAGGAGGCCGTTGCGGCGAAAAGCCATATAAACGGAGAAATTTCGACGTGCATGCTAGTCCCGAACATTCCGACGGTCCGCCCCAGACCCGCCAAAACCTTGTTTGCGGAGAACGAAGTCGCAACAGCTGACTTCGAGGCAGGGGATCGGATTCCGCTGGAAGGTTGACCAGGCGGTTGGAACGCCGTTACCAAGACTCCTACCGGTGCTTAAAGTCGGTATGGCTAGGCTTTATCGGGCGTCGCGCGTTACTGGCTGCAGGCACTCGACGTCGAATAAGTTTAGGCGCCCTGGGCATCCAACTGCCGTGTGTATTGCCGAGGATACTAGGGTGGTATATCTGAAGCTGTTCGCTGATTTCAGTGGAACGACCTGGTTGACCTGGTATTAATCTCTTGCGATTTTCTTCTATTTTTGTTAATCTATAAGACCACCTTTGATTTGCTAATATCTAACGCCCTAATGGTTTGGAGCGTTTATGCTGTTTACAACATATTATGATAAAGAAGTATATAAATCACGTGATTGTGGTGAATGGTGTCCAACCAGCGTGCTAACAAAGTCGCTAATTATGTCGATGCAAGCAGACTTCTAGACTCTATCAATCATTTTTTGAAACCATATTTAGTAAGACAACTGCATTGTCGGGTACCGATGTAATGCATGCATGCGTACCTGTATCTCTCTTGGCGATCGCAATTGCCCAACGTGCGGAGCGAATTTCCAGAGAATATACCCCACAAATATTCAGACCACAAAAAGTGCTTTCTTTAAAATGTTTTGAAATGCGCTATGTATACCATCTTACCCAGTTGCAAAGTTTCTCCGAGTCACCACCGCCTGGTCTTCTGACGTGAAATTAAGGTGTGAGATTAGATGCACTTAGGCATCTACACGTAACCTGCCCGACTACCGTACGATACGAACTTCATTATCGTAAGGCTTGGAATCGCTTCCGTCTTCTAGAATGTTTCCTCCCCTTGTACAAGCTTCCCGCGAGTCTTGTAGCGTCAATTCAACCTGACTACCATGCCCTGACTCGATTCTCATATTCCCATGAAACAAACCATTCCACCCTATCCATGAGGTGTTTTTCGGAGTTGGGATATATGACCCTTTGTCGATAAAGTCCCGGAAGCTAAGGAGGGGGTATGCTCGTCGAGGGTATACCGCGTGATAACATATATAGAGATAACGACGGATATAACGACGAAGCGGCATCTGATAAGGGTATGCCTGGCGCGCGTAAATAAGGTATCGTCCGAGAGTGAAGAATTAGAGAGTAAGGAGTAGTAATTATACCTCTAAGGATAACGTCACCTAAATGCTTTTGGTGATAGATAGGCGCTTCCACTCAGTCTTGATCCGGCTCCTGCAGTATATCAGGCTAAGATAAATATATATTTGTTTCGTGTATCAAGCTAATAAAAAGACTATACAGTTAATCGTAAATCTAATATTGACATTTCCACGCTATACTAAGCCATTTTACCGTAGCTTGCTTTCCAGTCGAAGGTTAGTATATATATAGACGAAAACGGAGAAAGTAGTTATAGAAGGTATCTTTGTTAGTATATTATATCTAGGACACGCAATAGATAAGGTATAGAGAAGATTGATTCTCCTAACTAGAAGCGACTCCCGAAAAAGGGGTTTAAATAATATACTAAAACAAAAGTTGTAAATTGTAAACCTAGAAGGTGCCGAGATAATATACCCCCCGCAGCATATACCTATAGAATGGTCAAATTGTAAATAAGCGCCTGGTCGACCGTTTCCGCGAACTATTAATCTACGGCGCTAGCGCCACGTCATCTTATATACAAGTCAACTTGACGCTGTGGACCGTTTATTTAATAGGCCTAACACAGTGGTATCATATATCTCACTTATCCACGCTTACATCCACCCACCTATAAGTGCTCGGTAGCGTCCACGATTACCTCTATAAGAAGTTAATCGAGTACAGGCACGTTACCGTCTATATCAGAAAAGAGGTTGCGCATGAGACGTTTTGTTATAGGAATCAAATTATTCGATTAATGGGTTACTGACCTGTTGACTATCAACTTTCAGTTATATTACAGTACCATCTAGCGTTCATTTGGAATTCCTTCTTCAACCATCCTTTTACGTCACGCTCATCCTTGTCAGGCGGTATTCAAGCAGATATTCCCGCCAGTCACAAAGCTGGTTGAATTGAAGTTAGGATACGGAGAGCCAAGCGAGTTGCACACCTGAGAGAAAGAGATAGGCCATCCGTGCGCGGGTACCACACTCGAGTTGTCAGCCGACCAGCCTGCAACGGTTGGAAATTTGACCTACATTGTGTTCTTGCTCATACCATCGTCCATTGCCTGGAGAAGCCACGAGTCACCAAGATTGCTGTCGGATTCAAAGTTGGTGCTGACGGCGTCCGCGCTATATGCAAGCATGCTTGTGTTGGCATCAGGACATACTGTGGTTACAATGGCGTACGTCCAATCCGCCGAATGCGGGGTGTTGGGTTGCCAAAGAAAACGAGCTTGCATTTCACCATCCGAGTAGATGTATGGTTTATCTTCGCTGGCCAAGCAGTCAGTCAAGCACTGGGATCTTGGTAGTATTTGGCTTACGTGAACGTCAAGAGGTTAATTCCTGGTATTTTGCTCCAATATGACACGGCCATCTCGGGAATGATGACCGACGCACCAATTCTGACAAACCTAGCCACATCAAGGCTGTGGTCGTGATGGTGGTGGGAGACCTGATGGGTCAGATGATTGCATAGAACATGGTCTCTCAGACTTACCCAAAGATGCGAAATCGGCTTTTTGATATTTGCCTCAACCCATTGAATGACAAGTTCTGATTGATGAGGGGGAGCCTCAAACACGATGACAGATTCTTTAAACTCAAGGACAAGCTGAGCGAAATTAGTAGCATTCAAGAATAACAAATGGTGCGCTCCTGGTAGATCGTCTGCGGGGTGTGTAACGTTCAGAAATTCGAGACTCCCCGTGTATGCGCCTGCCCAAAGCGTATTTGACCAATATTCACCGATCACAGCGTGTCCATATTCAGGATCCGCTCGCGGGGGAGAAGGTGTCGTTTCCGTTTCGTTCAGAGTAAGTCCCTCAAAGTGGCCTGGTTCAAATTCAGGATTGACAGATATTTGTGAGACTACCGTCTCTTCGAGAATGACCTCATCACCGTAAATGATCTTTTGTGTTCGCGGAAACAGGAGACCATCCACTTCTGTGTAGTTGAAAAGCTGCAGATCATTGGTGATCGGTCCTAAAATGGGATGGTCTTCGAAAGCGCGAATTAGTAGAGGCAAATTGGTCTCTGGATCGAATACAACTGTGATATTTAGTTGTTCATCAATCACTATGCAAAGGTTAGTCTTAAAACCGGAATACCGCCAATGCGTACGTACCTGCTGGAAGCGTGGCCTGCCGATAATTGACCGTTGTTGCCGTTGAATCATGTTTATCCACCTGGTGTCCGTGTCAGCATTCTGTACCGAGCGTGCCGAAGATTCGGACCTCTAGAAGAAGCCTGGGGGAGAGCCTAAGCGCTTGCAATAAAAGGTACTCCGTCAGTATACCTGAGCATCTCAGCGAGTTAGTCGTGCGCACGGACGCTCTTTCGCAAGGCATACCATCAGCATATCCGTACGGCAGGCTCTTGGGAAGAAATATGTTGTTGTTGCCTTGGACAAAGCAGACGAAACCATCATTACCACTTTTAGCCACCATTGAAAAATCTCGTGGAGCGAGCTCTGGAGTAACGAAAATGAAGAGATCTGGAGATCTTTATCAGCAGTGAACGTCACCTTGGACCTAGATCTTACCTGAGGTTACGAATCTTCTGTCGATTCTTTGCGAGAACCCTTGATCTTGAAATGAGAAAGATACATTTTGGAGGCCGGAGCTGACAATATAGCGATCTGTCTCGAACAGATGATAGTTTTGCATAATAGTACGGACCCGGAATACACTAAGATGTGAGCTAGGCCAGACTAGAATGCTTCACCACATACTCATTGGACTGATAGGCCACGCCTTGCAAGTTTGATAATGCTTCACGTCCACCTAAGCTGTCAATGGCAGCATTGATGAGTTGGGAAGCTTTTGTGTCGTTTCTGCGCACGTGCGAAGAGGACGAGCAGGCATGGGCAAAATTGACTGGTGCACCCAGAAACAGGATGAATACTAAGCATGTGGCCACTAAAAAAGCCATCATAAAAGTTCAAACACAGGTTGAATGACTACGCTTCCATCGTTTGGCAGGACTCGTGCATTTTATATGTACAAACCAATGATATACAAGGCTAGGCCAGCTTGATAATGGTCTGACAAACAGCTCAAGCTCCGGTGCGAAAAGCAAAAAGATAGCGGCCGTTCTTAATAAGCAACCGCGAACGCCAAACAGGCACTGATTCGAGAAAGAGAATGCTTTGGTGGCTGTTATCGCTTAACGCTTTCAGAAAGACATAAGCTAGAGGATTGCTTACGCATGCGCAATCTACCTTTTCCCGTCGCCACCATCTTAAGCTTTACGGCTATTGTGTCCTCTGATGCTCACCTTCATATTTTCCATTAATAAATTGAGATTTTACGCAGTAAATGAGAGTTTAAGTAATACAAGCGAATCATCTTCTCGGAACAAGTCTTAGAACAATTCGTGGGGCTTTAATTAAGGTCTAATCTTGGTAGGCCTTCTATATAGTAACATTCAGTTGATAATAGTCTTATAAATTTTGTGATATAGTATAAAGACAATGATTCATCTATATAACCGATATATCTAGAGCTCGTTAAGGTATAAAAATAGGCTAAGTACTTCTATTACTTAGACGAACTATAGTATTATATATAAGAGGCTATATTATTCTCTATAAAGAGGGGATATAGCCGTCTTTAAATAGTAGTTAGGCTTCTAAGAAGGGATCAAGATTACTACTTAATAATCAATACTTTAAGGAGTATATATAGTAGGGTAACAAAAAAAAGAGTAATTAAAAAAGATACTATTTTTAAAAGGCTATAACTCTATCAATTTAAATGCTAAAATAAAAAGAAAACTAGAATTTTAAAGAAAAAAACTGGAAGCTTGATTTTATAATTAGTAATCCTAATTAGTTAGCAAGTTCGAAGTATAGTAAACTACTAAATATAGAGAATAAAAATAGTAAAACTTTGACTATAGATTACTTTTTTCTATATTCTTTTTTTTAATTATAATCTATTATTATCTATAATATAGCTTATAGTATACTTATATTTAAAAATTATTTAAAAATTATTTAACTAAGTATAAAGATATAAAGAATATAAGGATTTTAGCTTTTTTAACTATAGAATAGTATTAATTCTTAACTAATATTTAGTATACTATCCTTTAGCTTCTTTAATATCCCTATAATACTTAG